>WNGI01004151.1_pt1 | contig 12911 bp, 14 predicted proteins | sample 5400621 | NCBI WGS metagenome assembly WNGI01 (sample SAMN13153374, study PRJNA577476) | soil metagenome | isolation source: 20 cm soil or saprolite under Garry oak tree replicate 1 | place: USA:California | collected 2016-06-15 | reverse complement strand
TATCCGATCGCGCGCGTCGCGGCCAAGATCGCGATCGGCAAGCGGCTCCACGAGATCCCAAATGCGGGCACGAAGCGCACGTCCGCGGCGTTCGAGCCGGCGCTCGACTACGTCGTCGTGAAGATCCCGCGCTGGCCGTTCGACAAGTTCGCCGCCGCGGACCGCACGCTCGGCACGCAGATGAAGGCGACCGGCGAGGTCATGGCCATCGACCGCACATTCGAAGCCGCGCTGCAGAAGGCGCTCCGCTCGCTCGAGGTAAAGGGGCAGGGTCTGCTGTGGGAGGCGCCCGCCTGGGTCGACGTCGTCGATCCGACCGAGTTCACCGACCGCTTCCTCACCGGTCCCGCGACCGATGATCGGCTCTGGCGGATCTTCGCGGCGCTCCGCCGGGGCGCGTCGATCGAGATGTTGCGCGAGCGCACGCGCATCGACGCGTGGTTCCTCCGCAAGATCGCCCGTATCGTCCGCTTCGCCGAGAACGACCTCCAGGGAAAGACGCCGACGCCGGCGCTCCTGCGGTCGGCGAAGCGGCTCGGGTTCGCTGATGCGGACATCGCCACGCTCACCGGGATGCTCGCCGCGGACGTGCGGCGACTGCGCGTGCAGTGGGACATCCGGCCCGTGTACAAGATGGTCGATACCTGCGCCGCCGAGTTCGAAGCGGTCACTCCGTACTTCTATTCGACCTACGAGCAGGAGAACGAGGCCGCGCCGCTCGCCGGGCCGAAGGCGGTGATCCTGGGAAGCGGCCCCATCCGCATCGGCCAGGGGATCGAGTTCGACTGTTGCTGCGTGCAGTCGGCGGCCGCGCTTCGCGAACGGGGCGTCGCCGCGATCATGGTGAACAGCAACCCGGAGACCGTTTCCACGGACTTCGACGCGTCGGCGCGCCTCTACTTCGATCCGCTCGACGAGGAGTCCATCGCCGCGATCCTCGACAACGAGGGCATTCCGCTTCCCGTGCTCGCGCAGTTCGGCGGGCAGACCGCGCTCAACCTCGCCGAGCGCCTCGCTGGGATCGGTGGCGAGATCGCGGGGACGTCGGCCGACGCGATCGGTCTCGCCGAGGACCGCCGTCGCTTCCACGATTTCGCGGACGCGCTCGGGATTCCGCAGCCTCCGGGAGGCACGGCGGAGTCGCTCGCGGAGGCGCGCGCGGTCGCGAACGAGGTCGGCTACCCCATCCTCGTCCGGCCGTCGTACGTGCTCGGCGGGCGGGGGATGGAGATCGCGTACGGCGCGGACGATCTCGAGCGGTATTTCCAATCCGCGCTCGAGGCGGGAACCGGTCGCGTCCTCGTCGACAAGTACCTGCGCGGCAAGGAGGTCGAGGTCGACGCGGTGAGCGACGGCCGCGACACGCTCGTCGCCGGGATCATGGAGCACATCGAGCGTGCCGGCGTCCACTCCGGAGACAGCTACGCGGTGTACCCGGCGCAGAACCTCCTTCCCGATGAGCGGCGCGAGATCGTCGCGCTCACTCGCCGGATCGCCGAGGCGCTCCCGGTGAAGGGCCTCCTCAACATCCAGTTCATCGTCGAACACGGGAACGTCTGGGTGCTGGAGGTCAACCCGCGGGCAAGCCGGACCGTGCCGTTCCTCACGAAGGTCACCGGCGTCCCGCTCGTCCGGCTCGCGGTCGCGATCTCGCTCGGCTCGACGCTCGCCGACGAGGGTTACGCGCGCGCGGACGGGATCTGGCCGGAGGGGTCGCTTGTCGCGCTCAAGGCGCCGGTCTTCTCGATGGCGAAGCTGCTCGACGTCGACACGTATCTCGGACCGGAGATGAAGAGCACCGGCGAGGTGATGGGCGTCGATCGCTCGTTCGCCCCGGCGCTTTGGAAGTCCCTCGTCGCCGCCGGACTCGCGCCCGCGCGGAGCGGGAAGATCCTCGTGACCGTCGCGGACAAGGACAAGCCCGAGGTTCCCGAGATCATCGAGGGGTTCCATTGGCTCGGCTACGACCTCGTCGCGACGTCCGGGACCGCCGCGCTGATCCGCTCGCTCGGGATCGATGTCACCGAGGTCCGCAAGCTCGCCGAAGGGAGTCAGGAGATCCTGCAGCTGATCCGCTCGGGCGAGTGCGCCGCTGTGATCAACACGCCGACTCTCGGCAGGACCGTCGACCGCGACGGGTTCCTCATCCGCCGCGCCGCGGTCGAAGCGCGCGTTCCGTGCCTCACCTCGCTCGACACCGCCCTCGCGGTCGTCACCGCGCTGCGGGCGAGCGCGGTCGCGCAGCACGTCGCGCCGCTCGCGGAGTACCGCGCGCTGCAGGAGCCGGCCGCGGCGGCCGATTGACGTGAAGCGGCTCGCGATCCTCGCGGTCGCGCTCGCGTCGTGCGTGTCCACGCCGGGGGTGCCCGCCGCCAGCGCGCCCGCCACCTCACCGGCGCCGGCGCGCGCGAGTCCCACCGCGCTTCCCACGTCGGGCCGCGGCGTGCTCACCAAGCTCGCCGACGGCACGCTCGTCGTGAGCGTTCCCGATTGCGCGACCACCACGCAGGGCGGGGGCATCACCGGGTGCGAGCTGCTCGACGCGGCGGCCGATCACGACTCGTTCGTCGGCGTGCTCCGCTGGTCCGACGGGAACTTCGAGGCGAGATCGATCGACCTCGCCACCGGCGAGATGCGCACGCTCATCCCCAAGGAGGATCTCGGCATCAAGCTCGAAGACGTCCGCGGCGACCTCGCGATCTTCCTCGAGACCGACGATCTCGGGGGCGGCAACGTGCACGCGCGGCTCCGTCGGATCCCGTGGCGCGATCCGGCGAGGGCGGACACGCTCGACGAGATCGATCTCGTCGGCCTGGGCGGTGGCGACACGTGGAACCCATGGCCGGCGGCCAGGACGAATGGGAAGGACGTGGTCTGGCTCCACGCAGGAGGTCTTTTCGCGAAGCACCAGGTCCTCCTCCTCGACTCGAGTGGCCAAAGGCGCACCATCGTCGAGACGGATCGGGCCGTGTGGTTCGACCTCGACGACGGCGGGCGGATCCCGGTCGCCGTGTTCAGCTCGGACGGCGCGACCCAGCGCTTCTTCGTGTACCTCGCAGGCGCCGTGCGCGAGATCGGCACCCGCGACGCGGCCGCGAGCGGATACGTCATGAGCTTCGGCGACGTGATCGGCTGGACGCGCGGGACCGGGGCGGTCCAGCCGATGGACGGGATCGATCTCTGGACCGACACGGGTCGCGCCCTCCGGACCGAACGCCCCGAGTCCGGTTGCGTCATCGTCGGGCACACCCAGAAAGACGTCGTCACGGTCTGCCCGTCGGGCACGCATCTGAAGGACGTCCTGACCAACGGCCCGATCCGGAACGGGCCGCCCAGCCGCGTCGTGCTCGCCTTCCCCCGCACCCTGCTCTGGCGGACCGCGGCCGACCTCGCCGCGAACCCGATGGTCTGGCGGATCACGCTCCTGTGAGGAAGCGCACGAAGGACCCGTGGATGAGCGCGGCGGACTACGGGCGCACGCTGGCCGGCCTCTCGGTGAACCTCCTCGTCCGCGACGTCGCGCGCAGCGTCCCCTTCTACACGCGCGTGCTCGACCTGCGGCTGCTGCACGGCGACGCGGACTTCGCCGCGTTCGAACGGGACGGCGTGCGTCTCCAGCTGCACGCCGACCACACCTACGAACGCATGCCCTGGGCGCCGCGCCTCGCCGAAACGGGGAAGCGCGGTCTCGGAGCGGAGGTGCGGATACTGGGCATCGATCCCGACGCGGCCGAGCGCCGCGCGCGTGAGGGCGGGTTCACCGTCCTCGTCCCGACGCGTGACTGGCCGCATGGCTGGCGCGACTGCATCCTCGAGGACCCCGACGGCTATACCTTCGCGGTGGGCACGCCGCTGTGATCCTCGACCAAGGCGTCGTCCTCTCGACGAGCGAGATCGGGACGCTCGGGACGGTCCTGCGGATCGCCACGCCGCGGATCGCCGCGCAGGCGCGCGCCGGCCAGTTCGTCCACGTGCGTCCCGGGACGTCGTTCGAGCCGCTCCTTCGGCGGCCGTACTCCTTCAATCGCATCGACCGACAGGCCGGCGAGATCGAGCTCATCGTGAAGCCACTCGGACCCGGCGGCGAGTGGATCGCCTCGCGCCGCGAAGGCGACGAGCTCGATCTCCTCGGACCCCTCGGCACGCCGTTCGTCGTGCACCGCGGCACGCGCAACCTCCTCCTCGTCGCCGGCGGCACGGGCATCGCGCCGATGCGCGTGCTCGCGGAGCAGGAGGTGTCGCGGCGGAGCGTCACGCTGCTCATGGGCGGGCGCTCGGTGTCCCACCTCTGGCCGAGCGACCTCCTTCCCGCCGCGGTCGAGTACGTGACGACGACCGAGGATGGCTCGTTCGGGGTGAAGGGGCGCGTGACCGACGCGCTCACGCCGCTGCTGGAGTGGGCCGATCAGCTCTGCGCGTGCGGCCCGTGGCCGATGCTCGCGGCCATCGCCCGGCTGCGCGAGCAGGCCGAACGCGGGCCGGCCGCTCCCGGTCGTGCGCCACTCCTCGACGCGCAGATCGCGGTCGAGCAGCACATGGGCTGCGCGATGGGCGTCTGCCGCGCGTGCGTCGTCGTCACCGCCCAGGGGAACGCGCGGGTGTGCCGCGAGGGGCCGGTCTTCGCGCTCGGCGACATCGCGTTCGACCAGGGCGAGCCCGCGACGGTCGGGATCGTGGCCTGATGCCATTCCGCCGAGAACGAAAGAAGGTCGAGCGGCCGATCGACGTGAGCCGCTCGATCGAGGAGTCGCTCGAGGAGGCCGCGGCGGGCGAAGAGGAAGAGGATCTCGCGGATCTGGTGGACCTCGACGACGCGACGGCAACCGAGGTGGCCGCGGGCGGACCGGAGCACCCGCCGTCGGATCTCGCGGTGCGGCTGCGCGACGCGCTCTCTTCGGAGGTCCCCGCGCGCGCGCCCGTCGGACCGTCGCGCGCGACGCACCCGGAGTCCGACGTCGACCTCGCGGTCGACGCGGCACGCGGTCTCCGCTTGCGCAACCCGGTGCTCACCGCATCGGGCACGTTCGGGCAGGGGATCGAGTACGCCGAGCTCATAGACGTCTCGCGTCTCGGCGCGATGGTGAACAAGGGAACGACACCGGCCGCGCGCCCGGGCAACCCGCAGTACCGGATCGCCGAGACTCCATCGGGGATCCTCAATTCGATCGGTCTCGAGAACCCCGGCGCCACCGAGGTCGCGCGGAAGTACGGAAAGCAATGGGCAGCGCTCGGCGTCCCGGTGATCGTGAACGTCGCGGGCTACAGCGTCGACGACTACGTGTACGTCGTGAGCGAGATGGCCGGGACGCCGGGTGTGGTCGCCTACGAGCTCAACGTGTCGTGCCCGAACGTGAAGGGCGGGATGCTCTTCGGCTGCGATCCGGGGCTCGCCGCCGAGGTCACCCGTGCGGTGAAGGCCGAGACCGACCTTCCGGTGATCGTGAAGCTCACGCCGAGCGCCCCGGACGTCGTCGCCGTGGCGCGTGCGTGCGAGGAGGCCGGCGCGGACGGCCTCACCGCGATCAACACGGTGCTCGGGATGCGCATCGACACGGCGCGCCGCCGGCCTATCCTCGGCACCGGGAGCGGCGGCCTCTCGGGCCCGGCCATCCGGCCGATCGCGGTCCACATCACCTACCAGGTCGCGCAGGCGGTCGGCATCCCGGTGATCGGCGCGGGCGGCGTCACGAGCGCGGAGGACGCCCTCGAATTCCTGATGGCCGGCGCGTCGGCGGTACAGGTGGGGACGGCGACGTTCGCGGATCCGCTGGCTCCGCTCAAGGTCATCGAAGGGCTGGCGGCGTACGTCCGCGAGCAGAAGCTCGGCTCGATCCGGGACATCATCGGAGCCGCGCTGCCCGCTCGCGCCTCGCCTGAGGGCTAGGGCAGAACGCTCCGCAGCATGCGCGTCATCGGCTCGTCGATGAGCTTCGCGGGGTCCGGCGACAGCCGCTTGCGCTCGTCGGACGCGTAATACCTGCGGTCCGCGGCGGCGAACCCATCGAAGCCGTCGTAGCCCATGATCCAGACGAACTCGTCCGCGCCTTCGACCCGCCACGCGCCGACGAAGGTGAAGCCGAACTTCTTTCGGAGCGGATAGACACCCCGGCGCCATGCCTCGACGAACGCGTCCATCTGTCCCGGGCGGATCCGGTAATGGCGAAGCTGGTATTCCATTCTGTCCACCTCGCGGTGGAGGCTAGCGACCTCAGCGAAAGCGCAGGACCCCTAGGAAGCGCGGATGGCGGATCGGCCAGGCGGGGTCGTCCGAGACGCGTACCGCGTCGTGGAGCGCGCTCGCGTTGGTGGCGGTCAACGAGCCGTCGTCATGCTCGATCTCGATTTCGACGTGACCCGCCGGATCGTCGCGATAGCGGATGAGGTCGCCGTTCTTCGCGCGATACGTGCCCTGCGTCAGCTCTTCCATGAACCATGCCCATCCCCCTGGGCTAGGTCCGGCGGACTCCGGTTCCCTTCCTCGTGCCAAGCGTCGCCGCCGGTGCGGCGGCTATCGCGGTGTGCGCGGGTGCCCCTGCTTCGCTGCCACCGTTCGGCGATGCCCAGCGGATGAGCGCTTCGAGCGGTACGCCTCCGGTCGCGACCCAGTGGTGCGCGTCATCGGAGCCGGCCCCGTCGCAGTACGCCCACGCCCCCGCGTTGACGGTCAGCCCGCCCGCGCCGCGCCGCGATCGGAGCGCGCGGTGCCCATCGGCCTGGCAGTCCCAGTGAACGATGTTTCGGGCCAGCTCCTTGCCTCCCACCGGTTTCGCCCGAAGCCACTAGAGCACCCGGATTCGCGATTGTCATTGCGCCGCGTCATGAAACCGGCATTTGCGCGGGTGCTTAACCGGCGACGCGCTCCGTCGCCTCGCGGTCGGACTGGCTTCGGAAGCGATAGCCCTGCCCGGCGACCGTCTCGATGAAACGCGGCGTGCGCCAGTCGTCCCGGAGCTTCACGCGGAGCTCGCGGATGTGGCGGTCCACGACATTGCTCTCGGTTTCGAACTCGCCGCCCCAGAGGCTCTGGAGGATCTCCTCGCGGCCCAGCACCCGGCCGGCGTTGGCCGCGAGCAGATACAGCAACGCCTGCTGGATCGGCGTGAGCGATAGCTCCTCGTCGCCGACGCGCGCGCGCTGCGTGGTGAGGTCGACCTCGAGGCCGTCGAGGTGGATCTTCGGGACGAGCGGAACGGTGATCCCGTGGGCGCGGCGCATGAGCGCGAACGGGCGCGCCACGATCTCATCGAGCGTGAAGGGGACCTCGATGATGTCGTCCGCCCCTGCCTCGAACGCGCGGAGCTTCACGGTCGTGTCGCGCTTTCGAGTGAACACGAGGCAGGCGAGCCCGCCGTTCGCCGGCCCATGGCCGACGATCCCCAAGAACTGCTCGTACCGGTCGAGATCGATCAACGCAAGCTGTGGCTTCCAATCGGCGATGATCCGTCGACATTCGGCCGGATCGGTGGTCGTCCGGGTCACGAAGCGGCCATGGCGGAGGGTGGTCGCGACGAGGTTCCCGAGGGCCTCGCCCATCACCAGAAGGGCTCGCGGACCGGTCGCGTCGGGCGCCCGGGTCGCGCCACGCCCCGGGCCCTCGAGTGCACCCACCGTCCCGGTCTACGCCCCGAATCGGGCCTCGTCATGACGAGAACTCACGCCTGTCAGGCTGTCGGCGTGCCGAGGAAGCGGTATCCCTTTCCCGCGACCGTGCCGATGAAGCGCGGGCGGCGCGGATCGTCCTTCAGCTTCAGCCGCAGGTTCTTGATGTGGTGGTCGACGACATTGCTCTCCGCGACGAAGTCCGCGCCCCAAATCGAGTCGAGGATCTCGTCTCGCCCGATCACCTGGCCCGCGTTCGCCGCGAGCAGATAGAGCAGCGCGAGCTCGATCGCGGTGAGCCGCGGCCGGTCCTCGCCCATGCGCACGTTCTGGTTCAGCAGGTCCACCTCGAGACCGGCGACCTTGATGACCGGGATGAACGGGACCGCATCGCCGTACGTGCGCCGCATCAGGGCCAGCACCCGCGCGACGAGCTCCTCGGGAACGAACGGCACGATGACGATGTCGTCCGCGCCGTGCTGGAACGCGGCGAGCTTCACCGCGAGGTCGCCGCGGCGGGTGAACGCGATCGTCGGGATCCGCTGTCTTCCGGCGCGGGTCCCGAGGAGCGCGAGCGCCCCCTCGCGCTCGACGTCGACGTCCACGATCAGCAGATGCGGCTTGAACGCGGTGAGCAGGCGATCCGCTTCGTCGACCGAGGTCGCGATTGCCGTCTCGTACAGGCCGTGATTCAACGTCAGCGCGACCAGCTTCGCGAGGGGCCGGTCGGTCTCCACCACGAGGACCCGGGGCTGCCCCTCGAGATGAGTCTTCGTCATGTGACGAGCGTAGACCCCCCGCGAAGCTCGCGAGCGCCGCGCTCAGCGCCGGAGGACGAGGCCGATCTTTCCGAAGGTCGCGCGCGGCTCGGCGAAGACCTTCACGCCGTTCGCTCCGTCGCGCACGTGATCGGGCGTGTGGTTCTCGGCCGCGAACTCGATCTCCGCGAGCTGGCCGTGAGCGGCGAGAAGGCGAGTGCCCATCTCGTGCACGAGGTGCTGGATCGAGCGGCTGTTGAACTCGTGAAAGGTCCGCTCGATCTCGTCGCGGACCGCGCGCGGTCCCAGGAGACCGAGCCCCTCGCCGACGCCGTCGCGCAGATCGGCGTACCGCCACCAGACATCGAGATGGATCGTGAGCGGGCGATCCACGAGCTCGGGAAGGCTCGTGTACGCGTCGCGGGCGAACGACGCGAACGAGCTTCCCGTCGTCTTCACGAGGATCATGCCTTCCCAGCCGCTTCGCGCCGCCGTGATCTCGGCCCGGCCTCCTCTCCCGTCGAGCTCGACTCCGGCGACCGCTCCGTCGCTCCGCGTCGAGCGGAACAGGACCGGGCTCGGACCGCGGTCGCCCGACGCGGCGTCGAGCGGGACCTCGCGAGCCGAGACGCGCAGCACCTCCATGACCGGGTAGGTCTCGAGGAAATGCCGTCCGAGGAACGCGCACAGCCCGAGGAGCGTGGACCCGCCGTACTCGGCCGCCATCGCGTAGATGAAGTTCTTCATCGTGTCCGTCGCGACCACTTCGCGGTTGTCGCCCTCGGTGTACGCGCGGAGGAACCGCTCGCCCACGACGTCGACGTCCACCGACGCCGCGAGCGGCGCCAGGTCGCGCCCGCCGAGCCGGTAAAAGACCACGTGGGCCTTGCCGTAGCTGATCTCGGTCCCCGTCATGGGCGCGCGCGGAGCCGGTCGGCGGCGATCGCGAGAAATTCCTCGATCCCGGCCGCGAGCTCGGGCTCGCGATCGTGCGTCAGGCGTTCGCGCAGGACCGTCGCGATCGCGGCCTTCGTCCGCCCGTTCACCCAGACGACGAACCGGAAGCCGAAGCGTCGCTCGTAGAGCTCGTTGAGCCTGCCCAGCTCCTTCGTCACGTCGGCGTCCGCGTCTTCGCCCTGCTCCCGGCGCGAGAGCGCGGAGAGCGTCGCGCGGTCTGCGCCGATGCGGGGATGGGCGTCGAGCACGGCGATGCGATCCGTCTCGCTCATTCGGGCGAGCTCCAAGCGGGCGGCCGCCACGATGGCCTCGGGTGCGGCCGCGGGCCCGACCGACCTGGCGACCCGTTCCGCGAGCATCGGCGCGCGCTCGAACGCCTTCTCGAGGTCCGCGCGCACGATCGTCACGATCCGCGGTAGGTCACGAGGCCGAACGGGGAGAGCAGCAGCGGGACGTGATAGTGCGCCTCGGTCCCCACCTGCACGTCGAGGGCGACCCGCGCGAAGAATCCGCTCGCGAGCTCGAAGACGATGCGATACCGGCCGGCCGCGAGCGAGGCCGCGAGCTCGCGGACCCGGCCTTCTCCGTCGGTGACCGCATGCGCGATGACCGTGCCGTCCTTTTCGAGCGCGACGCGCACCCCCGCCGCCGGACGGCCGCTCGCCGTATCGAGCACATGCGTGGAGAGGGACGCCATGAGCGGCGGGTATCGTACGCCCGCGATGCGCACCCTCCGGGTCACGGCCGGCCCCTTCACCTTCACCGCGGCGCTCGAAGAGCGCGCGGCGCCGAAGACCGTCGCCGCGATCCGCAGGCTCCTTCCGCTGCGGAGCAAGGTGATCCATTGCCGCTGGAGCGGCGAATCGACCTGGGTGCCGATGGGTGAGCAGCGGCTCGACGTCGCCTTCGAGAATCACACGAGCCATCCCGCGCCCGGCCAGATGCTCGTCTACCCCGGTGGCATCTCGGAGATGGAATTCCTCTTCCCGTACGGCGCCACGCTGTTCTCGAGCAAGGTCGGTCAGCTCGCGGGCAATCACTTCGCGACGGTGGTCGAAGGGAACGAGCACCTCGCCGAGCTGGGGCACCTGGTGCTCTGGGAGGGGGCTCAGGACTTCCGCATCGAGGAAGGATGAGCCCGCGCGCCGACCTCGCGATCCGGGGCGCGATCGTCATCCAGGACGGCGCCTTTGCGCGGGACATCCTCGTGACGGGCGGGCGCATCGCCGCGCTCGTCGAGTCCGGAGCGGCGAGCGCCGAGGAGGAGATCGACGCGCGCGGGCTGCTCGCCCTGCCGGGAATCGTCGACGCCCACGTCCACTTCAACGATCCCGGGCGTGCCGATTGGGAGGGATGGGCCCGCGGAAGCCGCGCCGCCGCGGCCGGCGGGACGACGACGGTCATCGACATGCCGCTCAACTCCGTGCCTCCGGTCCTCGACGGCACGTCGTTCGATGCCAAGCGCGCCGCCGGCGAGCGCGCGTCGGTCGTCGACTTCGCGCTCTGGGGAGGGATCGTCCGCGCGGATCCGGTCGCGCTTGGCGAGCTCGCGGAGCGGGGCGCCGTCGGCGTGAAGGGCTTCATGTGCGAGAGCGGTGTCCCGGAGCTCCCGGCCCTCCCCGACGGAGGCCTCGTCGCGGCGATGCGGGCGGCCGCCGACGCCGGCCTGCTCGTGGCGCTGCATGCCGAGGACAGCGTGCTCGTGGCCGAAGCGACCGCCCGCGTGCGGGCCGCCGGCCGGCGCGATGCGGCGGCATGGGTCGAGTCGCGCCCGCCGCTCGTCGAGGTGCGTGCCGTCGCGCGCGCGTGCACCGCCGCCCACGAGGCCGCGGCGCGCCTGCACATCGTGCATCTCGCCGCCGTGGAGGCGCTCGGGGCGGTCGGCGCGGCGCGGCGGGAAGGGACGGACGTGACCGTCGAGACCTGCCCGCACTATCTCGTGTTCGACGAAGCCGACGTCGCGCGCGCCGGGCCGTCGCTGAAATGCGCTCCGCCGATCCGCGACCGGGCGAACGGCGATGGCCTCTGGCGCGCGGTGTCCGACGGTCGGATCGACCTCGTCGCGTCGGACCATTCGCCCTGCGCGCCGGAGCTGAAAGCGCGAGGCGCCGGCGATGTCTTCGCCGCGTGGGGCGGCGTCGCGGGCGCGCAGTCGCTCTTGTGTGCGCTCTTCACCGAGGCGACGCGTCGGGCCGCCGGGACGCTCGACGCGCGGAAGATCGCGGGGTTCGTGGCCTGGCGCCTGGCGACGAAGCCCGCGAAGCGTTTCGGGCTCTGGCCCCGGAAGGGCGCTCTCGTCCCAGGCGCGGACGCCGACATGGTGCTGTTCGATCCCGCGCGCGAATGGACCCTCGCTGCCGAGGACTCGCTCACCGGCGGGATCAGTCCGTACGTCGGTCGGCGCTTCCGCGGCGCCGTCAGACGAACGCTCGTTCGGGGTCGTACGGTGTTCCGCGAAGGGAGCGTCACGCGCGAGGCTGGCGGGCGATTCATCCCGCGGATGGAGGAAGGCGCGAGAGGATGAGCACGGTCAAGACCGCGGAGCTCGTCGCGATCGACGAACGCCGGCTGCTGCGCCGGCTCGATGATCTGGCGCAGCGCGGCGCGCTCCCCGGCGGGGGCATCTTCCGCGCGCTGTACACGCCCGCATGGACCTCGGCGATGGAGCTCGTCACCACGTGGCTGAAAGAGGGACAGCTGCTCACGCGGCGCGACGCCGTCGGGAACGTGTGGGGACGCATCGAAGGGTCTCGCGGCGGCCGTGCGATCGTGACCGGCTCGCACATCGACACGGTCCGCGGGGGCGGCGCGCTTGACGGCGCGCTCGGCCTGGTCGCCGGCATCGAGGCGGTCACGAGCCTCTGGGAGCGGTTCGGCAGGCCGACGCGGACCCTCGAGTGTGTCGCGATCTGCGAAGAAGAGGGAAGCCGTTTCGATACGAACTTCTGGGGCGCCCGCGCGATCGCCGACCGGATCGAGCCAAACGAGGCGGAGCGGACGCGCGACGCCGCGGGCACGTCCCTGGCCGATGCGATGCGCTCCGTCGGCCTCGACCCGGCGAACGCGGTCCAGGCCGTGCGGCGCGACATCGACGTCTTCGTCGAGCTGCACATCGAGCAGGGCCCAGTCCTCGAGGACCATGGCCCGCGGCTCGGTGTGGTGACCACGATCGCCGGCACGATCCATCAGGAGATCGTCGTGCGCGGGCAGCCCGACCATGCCGGCGCGATGGCGATGAGCCGCCGACACGACGCGCTCGTCGGCGCGTCCGCGATGACTCTCGCGATCGCGGAGCTCGCGACGCGCATGGGTGATCCCGCCGTGGCGACCGTGGGGACCATCGTTGTCGAGCCGGCGCAGGTGAACGTCGTACCGGGCATCGCGCGCTTCACGGTCGACGCGCGTCATCCGGATGCTCCCCGCCGGACCGAGCTCATCACCCAGATCGGGGATGCCTGCAAGGCCGCGGCGCGCGAACGTGGTCTCGTCGTGGAGATCCGCACCTTGCGCGACCGGCCGCCCGTCACGCTGAGCCCGCGCATCGCCGACGTACTCCGCCGCGCGTGCCGCGCCGCGGGTCTCGACCCGCGCGACATG
>WNGI01018743.1_pt1 | contig 12912 bp, 12 predicted proteins | sample 5400621 | NCBI WGS metagenome assembly WNGI01 (sample SAMN13153374, study PRJNA577476) | soil metagenome | isolation source: 20 cm soil or saprolite under Garry oak tree replicate 1 | place: USA:California | collected 2016-06-15 | reverse complement strand
CCCGGAATGACGGAGGTCCCAAAACGCCCCCGCCGTTTACAGCGGCGCCTTGCGATATTCGCGATTGGCGAGGCTTGCTTCTTCCAGATCGAGATCGCGTTCGATCCGCCGCCTGATTTCGTCGGTGATCTTGCCGTCGCGCAGCAGGACGTGGATGAATTTCCGCTCCGCCGAAATCAGTTCCCGGGTCAGGGCCGTCCCGGTCGTCGACACATCATGCTTATCGGGATCCAGCGAATCCGGCAGCTGGTTGGCGCGGGTCTCGTGGCGCGCGCGCAGCAGCTTGACCACCTCGTCGGACAATTCGCGGTCGTCGGTGATGGCGTCGAGCGACTTGAGCGCAGCACCAAGCGCCTCGCGCCGCGCCGAGATTTCGGATGCATGCTCCGCCAGATGTTCCTCGCGACCGGTTTGCGCGACGCCGAGCCACCGGACCACCGGCGGCAGCCCCAGCCCAAGTCCTACCAGCGTGATGAAAATGACCCCGAAAGAGACGAACAGGATCAGGTCGCGGTATGGAAAATCCTCGCCGCCGGGAAGCGCCAATGGCAGCGCCAGTGCTGCGGCCAGCGAGACCGCGCCGCGCACGCCGGTGAAGGCGATCACGAATACCGTGCGCCAGGATGGCATCGGCTCGCGGGCGCGCAGGCGCTTGTTCAACAGCCGCGGCAGGTAGGTTGCGGGAAAGACCCAGGCGAAACGCGCGACGATGACGATGATGGCCACGAGCGCGGTTGCGAACAGGATGTCGTCAAGCGGAAACGCTTTCGATTTCTCGAACAGCGACCGCATCTGGAATCCGGTCAGCAGGAACAGCAGGCCCTCGATCAGATAAATCACGAGGTCCCAGAAAAAGATGCCCTGCAGCCGGGTCGCCGACGAGATCAGGAGCGGCCCGTTCCAGCTCATATAGAGCCCGCAGGCGACGGTCGAGATCACACCGGAGCCGCCGAAATGCTCCGGGATCCAGTAGGCGATATAGGGGGCGATCAACGACAGCGTGATTTCGACCTGCGGGTCGCGCGCGCGGTGGCGCATCCTCAGGCTGAGCCAGCCCACCGCAGCGCCGAACAGCACCTCGCCGGCGACGATGACGACGAAGCTGCCTGCGGCCTTTGGCAGCGAAAACATGCCGGTCGAGATTGCCACCACCGCAAAGCGATACAGGATCAGCGCGGTGGCGTCATTCGCCAGTCCCTCGCCCTCGAGAATGATGAGGATACGGCGCGGCATGCCGAGCTTGCGGGCGATGGCGAGCGGCGCCACCACGTCCGGCGGCGCGACAATGGCGCCGAGCAGGAAGCCGACATTCCACGGCAGTCCGATCAGATAATGCGTCGCGGCGGCGACCGCGAACGCCGTGAAAATCACGCAGCCGACCGACAGCAGGATGATCGGGCGCAGGTTGTGCTTGAATTCGCGCCAGCTCATGGCGACGCTGGCCGAATAGATCAGCGGCGGCAATACCACCAGCAGCACCAGTTCCGGCGGCAGTTCCAGCGACGGCATGCCAGGCACGAAGGCAAGCACGATGCCGGTCAATAGCAGCAGGATCGCCGGTGCGACGTTGAACCGCCGTGCCAGCAGCGCGGTGCCCGCCAGCACCGCCAGCAGAATCAGAAATATTTGGAATTTGGCTTCCACGGTGTCGAAATCCTCTGCCCCTCAATTCGTCCGGAAGGCGCGGGAGGTCAAGGCAGCGGCATTCACTCCCGCAGGTCGTAGCGGTACGACTTCGACACGATCTGCCAGCCGTCGCCAAGCTTCATCGCCACCAGATAGTCGGTGAAATAGCGCGGCGGCAATTGGCAGCGCACCTTGATGAAGGCGGTGGATTCGTCGGAGCGGTCGATGGTGACGATGAAGTCTTCGCGCGGCTTGCCTTCCGCCTTGGCGGACGGCCGCTTCCGCACGCGATCGAGCCAGTCGGGCACGGTCAGCACCTGCAACTCGCCTTTTTCGAGCCAGCGCAAATCGGCGGAAGGGTGGAAGATGGCGCCGAGCTTCTCGGCGCTGCCTTCGTAGAGGCCATCGAAATAGTTTTGAACCACGGCTTCGACGGTGGATCGATCATGACTCATGGTCGGTGCTCCTTGCTTTGTTCGTCATTCCGGGATGCGCTAGCGCAGACCCGGAATCCAGAGATTATTTATCGGTGCAAGATTCCAAGTTCGCACGCTTCGCGCCCGCCCCGGATTGACGGCTTAGCCTACATCAAAAACACGCCCTTGCCGTCGACCTGCCTGTCGAACAGTCGGTAGGCTTCATCCGCCTGATCGATGCTCCAGCGATGGGTAAACAGTCTATCGACGTCGACGCCGCGCTCGACCGAGAAGCGCGCGCAGTCGGCCTGGATGATGTTGGAGAAGGTCCATGACGCCACCAGCGTCAATTGCCGGCGCAGCAGATGCGGGCTGACATCGATATGGACCTCGCCGCCCTCGCCGACGAAGCACATCGTGCCCCATACCTTGGTCGAACGGATCGCATTCAGCCGTGCGTCCGGATGGCTCGAGGTGTCCAGCGTCAGGTCGGCGTAACGTCCGTGGGTCACGTCCTTGATGGCTGTGACCGGATCGTTCGAGCCGGGATTGATCACCGCGTCGGCGCCGAAGGCTTTGGCGCGGTCAAGCCGCTGCTGGCTGATGTCGAGCGCGATCACCTTGGCGCCCATCGCCTTGGCGTATTGCGTGGCAGCCAGCCCGACCGGTCCCTGGCCGAAAACCGCCAGCGTGTCGTTGCCGGAGAGGTTCATCCGCCGCAGCGCGCTGTAGGCGGTGCCGGAACCGCAGGCGATGGCCGCGCCCGCCGAAAACGACAATTCGTCGGGCAGCGGCACCAGCGTATTGGCGGGAACCTTCAGATATCGCGCATGCCCGCCATGGGCATTGTTACCGTAGACCTTGACCGGCACCTCCTGGCAGAGCTGCTGCCATCCGGAACGGCAATGGTTGCACTGCGTGCAGCCCTGATAGTGATGCACCATCACCCGCTGATCGATACGCGCCTCCTTGGCATCGACAGCCGTGCCGACCGCGACCACCACGCCACAGGGTTCGTGCCCGGCGATGACAGGCCCGTCCCGCATCGGGATGCCACTTGCTTGGCCTTGACCTTTCGGCCGGCGGTATTGATGCAGGTCGCTGCCGCACATGCCGGACGCTTTCATCTCGATGACGACGTCGTGAGCCTCGGGCGTGGGGTCGGGGAACTGCATTAACTCCAGTTCGCGCTCACCGTTAAACACAACGCCGCGCATGGTTCCCTCCGCTGACTTCTGGCTTGTAGCCCGATCTTGGACGGAAAAACGCAGCCAGCAAAGGGCGAACCGGCGGCGGGCTGGCGCGACCAATGATAGGGGCGGGTGCGGGCCGGATTGCCGGTTCGTGATCTCCCTCACAAAGCGCGACCCAGGCTTCTGATAGATGTGCTGCAGTGCTATCAAAGGGCCGAAGCATCGGAAGTGCCATCATGAATTCGCTCATATCCGGAAAATTGTACCGATTTTTTTTAGCCGCCGCGCTGTTGCTGATGTGTCAGCCGGCCTGGGCCGAAAAACGTGTGGCGCTGGTGATCGGCAATTCGGCCTACCGAAACGTGGCGCAGCTTCAAAACCCGGTCAATGACGGTGCGGTAATCGCGACGACCCTGAAGAACGCCGGTTTCGACGTAGTCGATTCCCGCCACGACCTGCCGGCCGCGGAGACGCGTCGCGCGCTGCGCGACTTCGCCGACCGCGCGCGCGATGCCGACATCGCCGTGGTCTATTACGCCGGCCATGGCATGGAAGTGGATGGCACCAATTACCTGATCCCGGTGGACGCGAAACTGGAACGCGACACCGACGTGTATGACGAGGCATTTTCGCTGGACCGCGTGCTGCTGGCGATCGAGCCCGCCAAGCGCCTGCGGCTGGTGATCCTCGACGCTTGTCGCGACAATCCATTCACCAAAAGCATGAAGCGGACCATTGCGTCGCGCGCGATCGGGCAGGGTCTCGCCAAGATCGAGCCGACCAGCCCGAACATGCTGATCGCTTATTCCGCCAAGGCCGGCTCCACGGCGGCGGACGGCGACAGCAGCAACAGCCCATTCACGATCGCGCTGTCGAAGCATCTGACCACGCCGGGGCTGGACGTGCGCCGGGCGTTCGGATTTGTGCGCGACGACGTGCTGAAGACCACGTCCAATCGGCAGGAGCCGTATGTGTATGGCTCACTCGGTGGTGACGATGTGCCGTTGGTGCCGGGCAAGTCCGCCGCACCGTCTGTGTCCGCGCCCAGTCCCCAGGCGGAGGCGCGCCGGGACTATGAATTGGCGCTGCAGGTCGGCAACAAGGATGCGTTGAACGCCTTCCTCGCGCAGTATTCCGACGGTTTCTACGCCAACCTCGCCAAGATCCAGCTCGCCAAGCTCGCCGCCGAGGAAACGCGGATCGCGGCGACCGAAAAGGCACGGCTGGCCGAACAGGAGCGCGCGCGGCTGGCCGCCGAGGGCGCCCAAAAGGCGCAACAGCTAAGGGCCGAGGCGGACGCGCGAGCGGCGGAACAAGCCCGTGTTGCCGCCGAGAAGGCCAAGCAGATTGCGCAAGACAAGGCCTCCGAGGCCGAACGGAACCGGGCCGCGACCGAGGCGCCCGCGAACGACAAAGGTTCCGAGAAGATTGCTTCTATTAACGCCGGCGTGGACAGGGCTACGGCCGGTTCGTCGACGGCCGACAAAGCCCAAGTGGACAAGACTCAAGTCGACAAGGCTCAAGTCGAGAAGAATACCGACGTGGCCTCGCTGAGCGCCGGGCCTTCGCCTGCGGATGTTGCGAAACCTTCCGCTGCGAATATCGCAAAATCGGTGCAGGCCGAATTGCGCCGGGTCGGCTGTCTCACGGGAGCGGCCGACGGCGAATGGAATGCGGCGTCGCGGCGCTCGATGGCGCTGTTCAATCGGCATGCCGGAACCAAGCTCGACGTCAAGCTTGCCAGTCTCGATGCGCTTCAGACCATCAAGCTGAAATCAGCGCGGGTCTGTCCGCTGGTCTGCGAGCACGGCTATGAGGCCGACGGCGACCGCTGCAGCAGGATCGTCTGCGGCGAGGGTTCGTTCCTCAATGACGACAATGAATGCGAGAGGCGGCGCGCGAAGAAGCCGGTCGCCAAGCGCGATACCGGCGATCGGCAGCGAGTGGCACGTCCCAGGCCGGATGCAACGCAAGTTATTATCCGGCGCTCCCAAGGACCGACTTCAGCATCGACGGGCCAGCCGCTTACCGGCCAAGAACGTGCGGTGGGTTGCAACTCATACGGGGCCATAATGTCGGGAAAGTGCCCATAACCACAGCCGCGCGTTATCGAACACGCCCCGGCCCCAGCTCATCTCGGTCTTGAGGGCAGGGGTTATGGGTCGCAATTCAAAGCCGAGATGACGGGGATGGATTTCGCGCGCCTTGCTAGATCGCGCTGGCCGCGATGTTCACCATCAATGCCACCAACGCGGTGTTGTAGACAAAAGAGATGATGCCGTGCACCGTCGCGGTGCGCCGGATCATCCTGTCGGTGACGCCAACGTCCGAGACCTGTGCCGTCATCCCGATCACGAACGAGAAATATACAAAATCCCAGTAGTCGGGCGGCTCGTCCTCGTGGCCTTTGGGAAAGTCGAGCCCGCCGGGCTTGGTGCCACGGTAGAACTCATGGGCGTAATGCAGCGCGAAAACGGTGTGCACCGCCGCCCATGACAGCGCAATTGTCGCCGTTGCGAAGCCGAGTTCCGCCGCGCTGCGGTGGCCGGCGCCGAGTTCGAACACGATCGCGCCGATGCTGGCAAACGCGCCGAGCGCGGTCACCAGCAAGATCAGGAAGCGGCCATCGTCCTGCAGCACCGCGTTGCGCTTGATATGCCCAAGCCCGCTGCGCAGCACCATGCCGTAGACCAGCAGCAGATATAGCGCGATGAAGATATCCCAGCTGATCAAGAGGCGCGTCACCAGCCGCAGCGAGCCGGGCAGAAAAAAGAACGCGGCGATGCCGATCGCGATCGATAGGAAGGTGCGCGGCCGCGCATAGACCACGCGGACCGGCTTTGGCATTTTCCTGAATCGAAGAAGAAAGTCTTCGAATTCCTTGCCAGCCATCTGTGCCTTCAGCTCTTACGTTCGGCGACGAACCGCGCGGCGGCGCGTAGCACGTCGCCTCTTGCGCCAAAGATCGATAATGCGGAATCTGCGCGCGCCAACAGGTCGCCGACGCGCCGCTTGGCGCCCTCGACCCCGAGTTGGGTGACGAACGTGGTCTTGCCCAAGGCCGCGTCCTGTCCGGTCTTTTTGCCGAGCGCTGCCGCGTCGCCCTCGACATCGAGCAGGTCGTCGGCGATCTGGAAAGCTTCGCCGAGCGCGCGGCCGTAGTCGTCGAGCGCCTGGTGTTCCTTTGCCGAGGATTGGCCGAGGATGGCGCCGGCAATGCAGCCGTAATGCAAAAGCGCGCCGGTCTTCATGCTGCAGCCGCGCGACGTCGACCGGCTCGCGGTCGCCGAACCGGCCCTCGCCTGCGAGGTCGAGGATCTGGCCGCCAACCATACCGCCGACCCCCGACGCCCGCGCCAGCGCGCGGGTGAGCAGAAGCCGCACAGTGGGGTCTTTGTGAATCTCGTCGCGGCTGATGATGTCGAAGGCCAGCGTCAGCAGCGCGTCGCCGGCGAGGATCGCGGTGGCGTCGTCGTAGGCCTTGTGCAGCGTAGGCCTGCCGCGGCGCAGATCGCTGTTGTCCATCGCCGGCAGGTCGTCATGAATCAGCGAATAGCAATGGATGCATTCCAGCGCGGCGCCAGCGAGCAGGGCGGCCTCGCGCGGCACGCCGAACACGGCGGAACTCTCGACCACCAGGAACGGCCGTAAGCGTTTCCCCCCGCCGAGGCTCGAATAGCGCATCGCCTCGATCAGCCGTTTTGGCCGCGCGATCTCGGCGGGCAACAGCGTATCGGATAAAAGTTTCGCAAGCAGCGCCTCGGTATCATCAGCGGTCTGGTCCAGTCGCTTCGCAAAGTCTGATAATGCAATGCCGGGGGTCATCAAGAACAGCTCCAGATCGAGTTTCGCCGGGACAATCGGTTATGGCACAGGCTTCGTCAATTCCAGTGCGGCGGGTCACATGGACTTAAAGGAACTGGAAAAACCAGTAACGATTGCGGAGATATCATTGGATTTCGGCCTATTCGTGTATCCGTCTTCATTGCCGTGAACCAGAAACACCAAATTTGCGCATTGCCCGAAATTTGCTGCTGATTGCGCTAGGCGTGCTGGTGCTGCCCTATCTGCTGGCGCCACTTTATCGCGTCGGCCACCCGGTCTCGACGCTGATGGCCTGGCGCTGGCTGACCGGCGCGCCGGTGTCGCGGCCATGGCTCGATTTCGGCGCGATTTCGCCCTCGTTGTCGCGCTCGGTGGTCGCCTCCGAGGACGCCAAATTCTGCAGCCACCACGGCGTCGACTGGGGCGCGCTGCGCGACGTGATCGACGATGCCGAGGATGGCGAGGTCGCGCGCGGCGGCTCCACGATCACCCAGCAGGTTGCGAAAAACCTGTTCCTGTGGCCGGGCCGCAGCGTGGTCCGTAAGGCTCTGGAGATCCCGCTGGCGCTGTGGATCGATCTGGCGCTGCCGAAGCAACGGGTCTTGGAAATCTATCTCAACATCGCCGAACTCGGTCCGTCTGGCCAGTTCGGCGCCCAGGCCGGCGCCCTTTATGCCTTTGGCCACCCGGCATCGGCCCTGTCGCCACGCGAAGCGGCGCTATTGGCGGCGATCCTGCCCAATCCTATCCGTCGCAGCGCCCGCAATCCCGGTCCCGGCGTGCGGCGTCTGGCCGGCACCTACATGGCCCGGGCCCAGGCCTCAGCCTTGCAGCGATGCTGGGGCGAAAATCGCGCTTTTTGAGCTATTTGGGCGTATTTTGAACCTAGCTTTGGATCATCCCATCCTCTATAAGCGCGGCCTTATCGGCATTTCAGCTCGCGCCAACACGCTTCAGCCGTCCGCTTTGGGACGATGCCTCCGACAACACCCCTAGAGGACACCGACATGGCCGTTCCCCGTAGAAAAACATCGCCCTCGCGGCGTGGCATGCGTCGCTCGGCGGACGCGCTGAAGAAGCCGACCTATGCCGAGGACAAGGATTCCGGCGAATTGCGCCGCCCGCATCACCTGGATTTGAAGACTGGCATGTACAAGGGCCGCCAGGTCCTGAAGGCCAAGAAGGAATCCTGAAGGCCAGCGGAGGCCCGGAAGCCGCCGACAGCAAAATGTGCCTGAATTCGGCCAACGAGTGCGGTAAGACGGCTTGGCGCGAGTCGCGCCGGACCGCGCTCGCCAGGGGATGCCGTGGCAGCTTGAAAAGAAGGCCTCGCCGATGTCCATGGTCGGTTTTCCGCTTCTTCTGATTCCGCTCGCGATCTACAACATCATCGTCTTCCTGATGCCCGGCGTTTCCTTTACGGACCCGGTGCTGAAGGTGGCGCTGATGTCGGGCGCCGAATGGCCGGTGACGCTGAGCGACATGCTGCTCGCGCTTGCCATTTTGATGCTGCTGTCCGAGGTCATCAAGGGCGCGCGTCCCGGCGCGAAATACCTCACCGACCATCTGTTGTCGCTGATCGTGTTCGGCGGTGCGGTTGCCGAGTTTCTGCTGTGGCCGCGGTTTGGCGGCTCGACCTTTTTCCTGCTGACGCTGCTGGCGCTGGTGGATTTTCTGTCTGGTCTTGCCCTGCGCACGCGGCGCAGAATGCCGGTGGCGGCAGCGCCTGCGCCGGTCTCCCGGCGGGGCGAGCCGACGTCAGAGGTCGTGTCGCCCCCGATGCTAAGCCCGAGCCCAAGTCTGGGCCCGAGCCGAAGTCCGAGCCGGCGGTGCCGGCAGCGGCTCCGGTAGCCGAATCCGCGCTGCCGGATCACCCTCCACCGAAGACCCCGCAGCCCGAAGCCGTTCACGCTGATCCTGTGCACCCTGATCCTGTGCACTCTGATCCCGTGCACCACGAACCCTTGCACCCGGAAGTCGTTCACCCCGAAGTTTTGCCACCCGAAACCAAGCCACATGCGCCGTCGCCGGAGGTCGCGTCCCCCGGGCTGCAGCCCGGCACCAGCGCGCCGCCGTCATCCGACGAACCCCCGCCGCGCTGACGCTCGCTGACCCGCGATTTTAAGCGATTTGCCGGGTTCTAAAGCCGGCGCCCAAGATGGGCCGCCGGTTCACCCCATAAGCGGTCTGCGCATCGGCGGCGGTCGCCCGCCGCAAGCCGCGGGTTTGCGGCGCCTGGTTGGCGGTTGCGATCAAATGCGTGACAAAAATTGAGCTGGGCCGGGGCAGCGGCTGGACGCCCGTTCGCGACCCTTGCGCCGCCTGAACCATCGGCACCAGCGCCATGCAGGCGGGCTGTGCGTCCGCCTCGACGCCATCATTTACCATTTGCTCTGGTCGATCGCTGCCCGACATTGCCAATCGTGATCCGGCTGAACTGTCACGTTTTGGGACGCTAGGCCCCGTTTCGATTCTGCCGTCGCAAGGACTATGCCGGTCGCCCGCGGCGTGTTCGCGGCGGCTGGCCCACGTGGTTTGCGGATTATTTATCAACTTTGCCTAGGGTCGAGGCCGAAGCAGGCAGTATTCTCGAACCGGGAATCACTCGGCAGTGTTCCTAAACGAGGCGATTTTGGCAGCCACCCTTCCGCGCGTTTCGACCATCCTCGCCTCGCTCGGCCAGGCAGCCTTCTTGTGGGACATCGCAACCGACGCCATCGTCTGGAGTGATCAGGCCGCCTCGGCTTTTCCGGATATCCCGGCGACAGTGCGGGCAAGCGGCGCGGAATTCGCAAAACTGATCGAGCCGGTGCGTTCGATCCGCTCGGACGCACTGGGCCATTCGGCGCCCGCGCATGGTGGCGACGGCGTCCCCTACCGGATCGAATATGGCGTGCGGATCAGTACGTCCGCCCCGGTGCTCTGGATCGAGGAATCCGGCTGCTGGTTTGCCGGCGCCGACGGCAAGCCGGCGCGCGTGCAGGGCATTGTTCGCCTCAACAATGAGCGCCACGCTCGCGACGAGCAACTCGTGCGGTTGTCGCGTCACGATCCGCTGACCGGCGAGCTCAACCGCACCCATCTTGTGGCATCGCTGGCCGAATCCATCGAGGAAGCCGCGCGCTTCCGCTCCTCTTCCGCCTTCATGCTGATCGGTATCGATCATCTGGCGCGCGTCAACGATGCCTTCGGCTTCGATGTTGCGGACGCGGTGATTTCCGACATCGCCCGGCGCATTCGTGCGCGGCTGCGCAACGGCGACGTGCTCGGCCGCTTCTCCGGCAACAAATTCGGACTGGTGCTGAAGAACTGCACGGTCGACGACATCAATGTCGCCGCCGAGCGGTTTCTGGCGGGTATTCGCGACGATGTGGTGCCGACCAAATCCGGACCGGTATCCGTGACGGCGTCGATTGGGGCGGTCAGCGTGCCGCGCTACGCGCGCAATGCCGACGAGGCCGTCAACCGCGCCCAGGAAACCCTCGATATGGCGAAGCGCCGCCGCTCGGGCTCGTTTTCGCTGTGGCGGCCGAATGTCGAGCGCGAGGCCCAGCGCCGCGTCAACATCCGGGTCACCGACGAGATCGTCACTGCGCTCAACGAGCGCCGGATCGTGATGGCATTCGAGCCGGTGGTCGAGGCACGCTCGCGCGACACCGCGTTCTACGAGTGCCTGATCCGCATGGAGCAGGATGACGGGCAGGTCCTGCTGGCGCCAGACATCGTTCCGGTCGCCGAGCGGCTCGGCCTTATACGGCTGGTCGATCACCGCGTCCTTGAGCTCGTGGTAGCTGAACTCGCGGAACAGCCGAACGTGCAGCTCAGCCTCAACATCTCGCCGGAGACCACCATGGACCCGGACTGGTGGGCTTCCATCGAATCGCTGATGCACGCGCATCCCGGCGTGGCGCAGCGGCTGATCGTTGAAATCACCGAGACCGTCGCGATCCAGGATATCGACGGACTGCGCGGCTTCGTCACGCGGCTGAAAAACTTCGGCAGCCGGATCGCGATCGACGATTTCGGCGCCGGTTACACCTCGTTCCGGAATTTGCGCAAGCTCGGCGTCGATATCGTGAAGATCGACGGCGCCTTTGTGCAGAACATCACGCGCTCGGCCGATGATCGCGCCTTCGTGCAGACGCTGATCGACCTGGCGCGCCGGCTGGAAATCAAGACCGTCGCGGAATGGGTTCAGGATGACGAGTCGGCCATGATGCTGCGCGACTGGGGTTGCGATTACATCCAGGGCCGCCTGATCGGGCTCGCGTCTTCGGAGCGCCCCTGGGGCGTGCGGGCTGAGGCGATATTGCCGGCGGCGAGCTAGGGTCTGTTCGCGCTAAAATATCTATGGCGCGAGAGACTCACTCTTCCTTCTTCGGCTCTTTCGACATCCGCTCGAGGCGATCCTGCATGTCCTTCATCTGACGGCGAAGATCGTCGATGTTGTCTTCTCCCGCGACCGGCTCCGGGGTTTTCTCCGGCTCGTCGGCACTTCCCGCGCGCGGCGCGGCGAACGGCTTGAACATCGAGAAGGTTCGCTCGAACATTTCCATGTTACGGCGGACATGCTCCTCCAGCGGCGCGAACGGCGTCATGCTGAAGGTGGTGGTGAGCTGCTTGCGGAATTTTTCCTGCTCCCGCGTCAGCGTGTCGATGGATTGCTCGAGATAGCGCGGAACCACCATCTGCATGCTGTCGCCGTAGAACCTGATCAACTGCCGCAGGAACGTGGTTGGCAGCAAATTCTGCCCGGCCTTGTTTTCCTGTTCGAAGATGATCTGCGCCAAGACTGACCGCGTGATGTCGTCGCCGGTCTTGGCGTCGTAGACGAGGAAATCCTCGCCCTCTTTCACCATGGCGGCGAGATCCTCGAGCGTCACATAGGTGCTGGTGCCGGTATTATAGAGCCGCCGGTTCGCGTATTTCTTGATTGTCGTGGGTTGGTCTGTTTTCGCCATGGGCTCACACATGCACACCGGGGGGAACCCGACGGCATCACCGAAGGGTCAACAAGCAACGCATCGCAGCAAAGTAAGCATTTTCAATAAGGTTCGGCTACCGTTTTGTGCGACACGGTTAATTCCAAAGCATAGGCATTGCTCAGGAAACTGCCAAGAGTATCAATTTGAATGCGCCGCGGCGTGAATTTGGCCCGCGACCGATTGACATGCCTCAACGACGTTAACAGGATAGAGTGAGAAGAGAGGCCCGCCATCCGGCCGCCAGCCATCGAGGGCCTGAAAGCCCCAAGAACCTCAAACTCAGGAGATGTCCATGTCAGACGATGTCGTCATCGTCAGCGCCGCCCGCACCCCGGTCGGAAGCTTCAACGGTGCGTTCGCCACCACGCCGGCCCATGACCTCGGCGCCATTGCCATCAAGGCCGCGCTGGAGCGTGCGGGCATCGAGCCGGGCCGGGTCTCCGAGGTGATCATGGGCCAGATCCTGACTGCGGCGCAGGGCCAGAACCCTGCCCGCCAGGCCTCGATCGCCGCCGGTATCCCGGTGGAAAGTCCGGCCTGGGGCGTCAATCAACTTTGCGGCTCGGGCCTGCGCACCGTCGCACTGGGCTATCAGGCGCTGCTTAACGGCGATTCCGAAATCGTCGTCGCCGGCGGCCAGGAATCCATGAGCATGGCCCCGCACGCCCAATATCTGCGCGGCGGCGTCAAGATGGGCGGGCTCGAGCTCGTCGACACCATGATCAAGGACGGCCTGTGGGACGCCTTCAACGGCTACCACATGGGCAACACCGCCGAGAACGTCGCGCGGCAGTACCAGATCACGCGCGCCCAGCAGGACGAGTTCGCGGTCGCCTCGCAGAACAAGGCCGAGGCGGCGCAGAAGGC
>WNGI01021927.1_pt1 | contig 12913 bp, 13 predicted proteins | sample 5400621 | NCBI WGS metagenome assembly WNGI01 (sample SAMN13153374, study PRJNA577476) | soil metagenome | isolation source: 20 cm soil or saprolite under Garry oak tree replicate 1 | place: USA:California | collected 2016-06-15 | reverse complement strand
TCTCCGTCGCCACCCATCTCAAGAATCTCAATCTTAAACCGCACATCATGCTTGATCTGTGGGATAATGCAAAGGGGGAGCAGCGCACCATCGACGGAGTGACGTATCAACGCGGCCTTCGTGACACGGGCAAGTTATTTGACCACTTGAATGATTATCACGAAGTTCTTCGCACTGTTTCAATTTTTTTTGGCGGAAAGGTGGAGTATCGCATCCGGATGGAAGCCGAATTCTTGTCGCTCCCCCGTATCCCGGACATTTTACGCGGTATTATCAATGACCGTGAGGCATTAGGTGTCTCTCTTGCGCCGTCTTCGGGGTCGATTGCACTGCGTGCTGCGTGCCCCCACGAAGGATGTGGCCTCGTAGACAAGTACGGTTGTCACAACAACTACGACGACCCCGATAAAGTGCTTTTCCAATGCCCGATTCACGGCCAGTTCGCCGTTGAGCTCGCGACCGAGTGCTCCCGCCTGCAGTTCAACTGCCAACTCTTCAACCTCGTCATTGGACGGTTCTACGAAGATTTCGAGCATGGTTATATCCAGATCTGTGGCTCGGACTACGCAGGATTCTGGCAGGAGCAGCTGCTGTGGCGTCACTTGCGGAAACCCATTATTATCGTATACACACCCCTCATCGTTGACTGGTCCGGGTCGAAGCTCTCCAAGTCCCTTTATCTGCGCCGCGATGCGTACGACTATCTGTGCAAGGATGGGCTCGAGTATATGCTCTCCTACACGCGTTTCCAAGAATAGCAGAGGGACTTGGGAGTTCTCTGCGCAGAAGTTAACCTGTGGGTCCGAGAGCCTTACCGCTTGTTTAGGGCCTACAGTGTCCATTACATGCATCTTCTCTTTACGCAGAAGGAGCGGATTAAGCTGGGAGCTATTCACCTTCGCGAGCTGATTAATCAATGAGCAGTGCCCAGCAGTGAGTCTTTACCCCGGGAAGTCGCTCTATTATCCAAGATTTTTTTCGATCGTTCTAAACCATGTTGTAATATTTTTTTCGATCATTTTAAACCATTAATCGAGGGAAATCGGTTGGCGTATATAACAATCGAAGGAAATCGTTCGTATACTGCTGCCTCGCCGGGCCTGAAGCCCAAGCTGGGTCGTACGGTGGGCTTTCCGAGGCTCATGGCTCAGGCTTCAACATTCATAAGCCCAGGCTTTTTTATGGCTCCCCGATCTGCGACACAGTAATCATGAATGAAAGACTATGGATCACCGGCGTTCACAATCGATCACGAAGCTCTCACGAGGTCCACAAGTGTGCCACAGATCTTGCTAACGATAATTCACGATAATTCATTGTTGGCCACGATCGATCACGAGAGAATGGGTTTAGATTGCAAAAGCTGTTAACGATTGGCTCACGGCCACTCACCCTAAATGCTGTGAATGCAAATGATCTTCAATGATTTTGAACGATCACTTTAGTGAGATGGGGCTGCGCAGGGCAACAGCATGATGGAGGGAGAACGACTGAGGGAAGGCACAGTTGAGTTCTCTCAGAATCTCGAAATCGATTGTATCCAGTATCAATTTCAGTGCTCAATGAGATGAGGCAACACAAAAAAAATCAACGAGCTCAACCTAAACCTACAAAAATCGTAGATAATTCGGTCACTCCCTAGTGGAAGCTTTACCAACGACATCCTACGAGACATATCGTGTTTAAAGTATTTTTTCTGGGATGCCGTATATTGCTTGAGTATGATATTCTCATTCTGATAGTCCTATTTTCCGATTGAGAGTTCTCTGGGGACATCAGACCTCGTCAAGCTTTAAGAACGTGAGGCGAGTAAGATCGTATACTTGTTTTACCATGATGATGCAACGCGTTTGGCCGGCCCATCATCGGAGTCACGCAGCTCCTCCCGCTCTCGTTTCCTCTTCATATCAGACCCCTGTTCGGAGACGTGGGTGAGAGTTGCAGCTTCCGTCGGTAGCATCATGTTGGCGTCCTCCCAGAGCACAGTCTGCTCATCCCAGAGCACAGCCTTGCTCAGCATTGATGGCACGTACACCAGGCTTCGTGGAGCACTCTTCATCCCGTACACCTCTTTCATCTCCTTCAAGCGTATGCTTTCCTTGAGCTGACGAACGCTACGGACCCGGTACGCATAGTCGAACCTATCCCAGTCTTTGTGACGCGTGTTGTATTCGCGGTTTCCCAGCCCGTCTTCAGGGAGCGGGTCGTCTCCCGGTTTTCGCGTCCGCGCGGGATCAATCTCGCAGATATATACAATGGAAGAGATGGGGGCGTTGAGGTAGAACCAGATGCGCTTGACGGACGGCGCGATTTCGTATCGCCGGAACTCGTAGTTCTTGTCGCGGCGGACGATTTGTTGCATGTAGCCGTCTGTCATGGGTAAGATCGCGTCCTCGCAGGTATTTTTGTCTTTTGAGGTTCTCATTGTAAGTGTCTGAGGAGAGAAACGGGTTTCGGGGAACGACGGTTTCCTCGTTAGTGATGTTCAGCTGAGGCACTGGGATACTTCTCCATTAGGCAACCTGGGCTCGCTTGCGTACTCAGGGGCCACTGCCAACGCTCCACTCCGGTCATCACTGCTGGACTATGGCAGACACGGAAGTCCAGATTATGGACCCTATGCTCACGAAGGTGAGGTTGCTAGTGGCAGACTGACCACCCACAGGCCGCAAATCACGCTGCACCATCGTCGCCGATACTCTGTGACTACAATCGCTATCGATTATCTCTAGAACCTTCTGGGATGTCTGCCAGTGGTCACGCGTTCTGCATTATGTCACTGCGCTCCAAGCCAGGTCTTACTAATCCTCCGCTCCGACTGTTCAACAGCACATTGACGCGAACTATCACGTTTTGCCTTCTTTCTTATACATGACATAAGTGCGGACTATCACCATTTTCTTAAGATATGAGACGTGCTAAAGCCCCAGACATCTTCCTAGGGTTGACCGTTGCTTAGTAAAATGGACCAATGGCAGGTACGTAAACCTGTCCTCCATATCGGTGCACCTCCCGCACAAACCAGGTCGCAAAGCAATCCATGGGCGAACAACTAGAAGCTATGACCTCCCTAGCCTTCATTAATCTAAACCAAAGATATGTCTCACGTGTCCCACCGACTCTATTCTACTCCGAGCCTCAAGAGGGAGAGAACCAGGACCCAGGGGAAACCGAGGGTGATCTTCCGAGCAGGATGGTATCCATCTTAAGCTGGATCGCCATTTGCCTCGTACGCGACCCTCAGGGCGACGCCGTTGCCGCTGCCTTGTCCGTTCTCTCAGGCACTATCATGCTCTATCTTGCTCGAACGCAAGGTTTACCTGACGAGAAGGATATCGAAAACGGCCGGGAGTTCTTGTTTGCTCTCCGTCAAGCGATGGCACAAAAAGATCCAGGGTCGGCCACTGACACCTTGTTCAAGACCACCATATCGATCTCTTACCGCCGATTCGCGAGTAAAGTCGGGGCTATCGCGAGGATGGAGCCTTTAGCCAGAGGAGGCTCATCGAAAGCGGTGGACAGGTTCAACGCCATCGTCGATCGGTGGGTTGCTTTCGGCGGAGTGGAGAACGATGCATGCCTGCTCAACTTTGCTCGCGAGCTTCGAATAATTGCTACCGAATGTCATGGCGCTACCGTCCTCAAACTGGTATTCAAGCGACTCGTCGATTTGATCGAAAAAGGTCTCGATTACCTCTCGAGCGGAAGGGATAAACAAGCGTGGGCACACAGCTATTGTCGCTGTGCCTTGATACTCGTCTACTCCAACTTTTTCGCGCAATTCGAAACCGGGAAACCCTCGGCCAAGGGCTCAAAGTGGTATGGTACTCCCGCCGACTTGGATTGGATTCTCAAACTCTGGCGAAGATTATGGCGCGTTGCGCGATACCGAGTCGACGCGTGGAGTTTCGCCACGTACGGATTCCAATTCATTCAAGACGCCCTGGGCGAACAAAGTTATGCCGAATTTTTGCGCGATGGGGGGAACATTCACATTTCCTGGGTCGCCTCTGGCCAACCCTCCATCCTACCGCGAAACCACGGTTGTCCCTACCCCCTCCCCGAACCACCCTTACCACTCCTCCAAAACACCCTCGAAAAATACGGATATCCTAGTCTGGACCTAGACGAGACCGATTCCTTTCACCAAGAGTTCGCCGACAGCGTGCGCAACCTCTGGCCAGCCGGAGGAGCCGTTCCACACCTGCACTGCGAAATCCAGCTCATCAAGTTTTTCGAACAGAACGAGACGCCGGTACATAGGAATTATATCGGCACGAGCAAGTTGTCGTGCTGGGCTTGTCGCGCTTATATCGAGCAGGTGAATAAGAAACGAGCGGAGGAGGTAGCAGAGCCGTGGACCATTCTTGGAACGTCGAATAAGGCGAATTATGAGTGGCTTGTTCCTGCTGATTCTTGTGGCCTCTCTGTTGTCGATTTGATTCGAGAGGAATTGAATCAAGCATTGGGGAGTCTATCCGAGACGCTCGGTGCTCGAGGAATCAGCTCGGCGAGCGACGAATCTTCTTCGTCCAGCGACTCGGACGACTCGGAGTCGCGGCTTCCTTTTCTCGACGTTGCGTCCAAGTGATCCGAATCCGACTCTATGTTTATATTAACTAATTGTAGCACCAGCATCTCCATCGTTGCGATGATCTTTTTGTATTTTGTATAAACTTCTTGTGTTTTGAATAATATATATACGTATAATACCACCGTACGAGCTACTTACAAAATGCACTCGGTCATTGTTGCTGCGATGGCTCTAAAGCAGGTAGCCGAAGCCCGAGATTGTCCGGTACAGCAAGGGAATCATCAATCTCGCTAGCAAGATGTCCACCAAATCCAACTGCTTCATGGGCAGCGCGGAAAGCGTCGATCCGGCGCTCGACCTCTGGACGGAAGTGCCGCATCAAGCCCTGAATAGGCCACGCAGCGGCATCACCCAAAGCACAAATGGTGCGACCTTCGACTTGTTTCCTGCAAGTGGAGCTAAACACCTCTTCTCGTGAATCACAAAAGCGGAACGTACGTAAGCTCCAGGAGCATGTCAATCTCCCTACGGTGAGCCCGGCCTTCTACCATCCGATCCATCATTTTCATCATCCACGTTGTACCTTCCCTGCATGGCGTACATTGCCCACAAGATTCATGTTTGTAAAACTAGCATAGATGAGGACAAGTATGCGCAAGTTTCGAACAAAGAACGTACGTGAGAGAAACGAGCAATGGCCGAGACGATGTCGGTACTCTTGTCCATGACGATAACAGCTCCGGTACCAAGTCCAGATTGAGCGTCTTTCAACGAATCAAAGTCCATCCTGTCGAATACAACCATGAGTGATTATACATACTTTGGACCAAGCCAAAACTCACAAAACTTGCTCGCATATATGCTTGGGAAGCACAGGAACCGAGCTCCCACCGGGAATAATGCCCAACAAATTATCCCAACCACCGATAACACCGCCACAATGCTTCTCGATCAAATCCTTGAGAGGTATACTCATCTCTTCCTCAACCACACACGGATTGTTCACGTGTCCACTGATACAAAACAACTTGGTTCCTTGATTCCTCTCCCTTCCAAACCCGGCAAACCACGACCCACCGCGCCTACAAATCGTCGGCGCAACCGCGACAGTCTCCACATTAGCCACGGTCGTCGGACACCCAAACAACCCCACATCCGCCGGAAACGGGGGTTTCAATCTCGGTTTACCCTGTTTCCCTTCCAGACTCTCGATAAGGGCCGTTTCCTCCCCGCAAATGTAAGCACCCGCCCCGCGGTGGACGTACACGTCAAAATCGTACCCGGACCCGCACGCGTTCTTACCGATCAGACCGGCTTTGTATGCCTCGTCGATGGCTTGTTGGAGGTGCATCGCTTCCTGGTAGAATTCGCCGCGGATGTAGATGTAAGCTGCGCTGGCGTTCATGGCTCGTCCGGCGACGAGGCAGCCTTCGACGAGTTTGTGTGGGTCTCCGCGCAGGATTTCGCGGTCTTTGCAAGTGCCGGGTTCGCCTTCGTCCGCGTTAACGACGAGGTAGCGTGGTCGAGGGTCTTTTTCCCAGCCGGGCTTGTTCATGAAGCTCCATTTGAGACCGCTGGGGAAACCTGCTCCGCCGCGTCCACGTAGACCGGAATCTTTGATAGTTTGAATGATCCATGAATCTCCTTTTAAAATGATTTGTTTTGTTTTGTGCCAGTCTCCGCGGGACTGGTGGTGGGTTTTAATCAACTCTTTGTCTCGCGTAACGTGGAGGGAAGAAAACGTACTAGGGCGCCTTTGAGGCCGAAATCGTGTTTCAAGAAGGCATTTGTGAATATTCTGTCTTGGTCTTTCAGTCCGCCGTACCGTCGCACGGGTGGGTCAGCAACGGTAGCGAGAGCGCGAGTGAGCTGGTGCTGTGGCCTGAATCTCCCTACGCGAGGGGCGTAGGTACGGGAAGCTTTGAGCATCGTGCTCGACGACGAGGACGAGGATTTGAACATGATGGTGCTCGTCGTGGCCAGCGCTGAGCGGAGCCTGGAAAATTCGGCGAATGCCGGTGTTCCGAATTGCTCCGGTCAAGCTCTAATCACACCCGCAATGCGGACCGTCCGCATAACACTGGATGTGTCGTCTGCGGTTTTAAATACATTGGTGCGACTAGGCTGACGTGAGCCGTACCCTATGTCAGAAAACGGGGGTGGGCACGGCGGGACCCCATGGTCATAAGTCGGCGGAGGCTATAGATAGAGACAGCGAGAATGCAGGAGTGAATATTAATGAATAATGTTATTATATTATGTACAATAGCACGCCTGGACGCCAAGCAGATCGTCGCTGGCTAGGGAGGACAAGAGGCAACTCAGGGTAGACACGGTGATAACAGTCTGGATTGCGAGCGAGTCTCTCGCGGTGGAGCTAGCATGGCGGATTTTCTGATGCAGTTTCGCAGGCATTCAAAGCCGAGACTTTGGCCACCGTAACACAAAGAAAAGTTTCTTTGAGAAGACGCGGCCTCCTATTGATAATTTCTGTGCTATATAATCACCCTTTGAATGTTCGTTCCTCAGCCAGTGCGCGTCCAGCCATGATTCGCTTCGACAGTCTCCCGCCTGAAGTCGTCCAGGCCATGTGCACTCCTATGCATCTCGTCCTCGAATCTTCCTTCCTCCCTGGTACCACCGTCACCTCAGCCGCACTTTCCCTCGGCTCTCTCTCAGCCGTCAACGATATCGACCTCCTTCGCGAACATCGCATCACTCACCTCGTCCAAGTCCTCGACGTTCCTTGGCTCCCGCAAAGTGAAAAAAATGGCTTCACCTGCTATCGCATCGACATCCTCGACCACGCGATAGGGCGTATCGCGCAGCGCGGCCGTCGTCATTGCATACCTGATCAGGAACAAAGGCATGTCGTACGATAACGCTTACGATTTAGTCAAACGTAAGCGGGCGTGCATCAAACCCAACCCAGGCTTTGTCAAAGCTCTACAAGACTGGGAAGCCGCTTGGCGCAGACCCACTGTTACCCGGCGTTTCACTTCCTGAGCGAAACCTACCACAAGCCATTTCGTATACGTACCACTATAACGTACACCGCGTCCATCGTCGAGATCCGGCTAGCCGAGCCTAGACTATTCATTTGCCCCTGTACCTCTTTCCCCAGCTTAGGCCTGTGACCCTGGCCAATGTCATCGTGATGATGTCATCAAACACCATTATTTTTTCTTTTTCCTTTATTTTTCACTTCCGTAATGGACTTCGTAGAGTAAGATGGGACAGCATCACACATCATTACAACATACACTGCCACCTTTCTTGCTTCCCATCTTCCACTCAATTATATATATCTGTCGCACCGACTCGACCGTTCAATGTATCAGTTATCTATATCGTCAAAGCGACTTTCCGTCTTCTTTTGTTGTGTATTTATATTACGCTAATGGTATTATTTGGTCAAGTGATGTCGCATGTCATGCATGCACAACTAAATTCCAAAATACCGGGCTCATGATCCGAGTCTACAAAACTCGCCCCATTGCGAGCCCCACATGACATGGAGTTGTACAAGCACCAAGTACAGGTCCAAGCGACCCATCATAAGGCTCTCAACAGACGTTGGTGGTTCATTTCCGCCGTTCTCCCTCTTATCTGCGCTGCAACAGCTCCTCTAGCCAATTTATTTGCGGTTCTCGCATTTTTCGAACCATGGGTCGTTTTTACCCAACCCATCCCAGGACAGGCAGCCCACGACACAACTTTGTGAGTCCCTCTCAACCACTGCTCAATAAACTCCGTGTCACAACATGGCTTTACAGAGTCTACGCTCTCAACTCAGTAGCCCTCGGAACTGCTGTATCTGCCAACATTATCCTTATCATGAACTTTGCTCGTAGGATACGGTACTTTATATCTCAACCAACCACAATCTTCCTCTGGCAAGTCTCCTTCCTCCTCGTCTTGCCGTCCATTAACCTCTCAACAGGTACGTCTCTGGCACAGCCCACGTCGTCGCACTCAGCTCCACCAAGGTAGGCGTTAACAAGATTTTCACTCAAGCCTACTACTACGCCCTCATTTCCTGCTCCATGCACCTCTTCAACGCAACCATGCTCCTCACCTCCGTCCTACCCACCCTCCAATGGCCCATCTTCCGGGACACATTCCCCGCATACCGTCCCCAAATTCTCCTCACAGCCCCCCAACGCACGCTCATGTTCCAAACCATCATATTCACACTCTACCTCGCCCTAGGCGCCGGGATATTTTCCTCCATCGAAAACTGGACCTACCTCGATGGGATATACTGGACAAATTATTCGTTGCTCACGATCGGGTTTGGTTCGGATTTCGTACCTTCGAGACCGGTGTCCAAGATTATCTTGATACCCTACACAGCGGTAGGCATATTCGTGCTAGGTCTCGTCGTGGCCAGTATCCGCGCGCTATTCGTAGCGCAGTTCAGAGAGCGTGTCGTATGGGGAAAAGAAATCATGAAAAGCCAACGTAGAAAATGGTTCCGCGTCCAAGCTCGGGGCTACGAAAAGAAATCTATATTCCTCCGCCTCTTGTCTCTGAACCGGAATCCGAGAAAGATTAGATCGAGGATTCCTACCTTGCAAACGCCGATTAAGTGGAGTAGAGATGAATGGGAAGTGATGAGGTATGTGAAGAAGAGCGCGGATGATAAGAGGAAGTATTTATCCCTCTTGTCAACGTTTACGTTGGTCGTGGTCATCTGGTTCGGAGGCGCGTTCCTATTCTGGGCAGCAGAACGGGTGAGAAGCCCAAAAACTTATTGTCTAACTTTTGACACTTTTTTGGGGTCCGCAACAGCATGAACAACAAGGAGGAGAATACACCTACCCCCTCTCCCTCTACTTCACCTACGTCTCCCTCTTAACCATCGGCTATGGAGACATCATACCCAAATCTCGCTCCGCTCGACCCGTCTTCGTAGCTTGGTCCATCGCCGCAATCCCCGCCATGACGCTCCTCATCTCCGACATTGGCGACACCCTAGCAAAATGGGTTAAAGAAGGCCCCGTGGAAGGCGTCATCGGCAAATGGCTCATCGGAACGGTCGACATTTATCAGGACGACGATCAAAGCGAGGATGGCGAGGCGGGCGGGTTAGAAAAACCCCGGACGGCAATTATAGCGTCTGCCGTGTCCGCGCCCGTCGTCCCTCAAAAGCCGGATCCGAATATGTCCGAAAAGGAAAGAGGGTATAGAGAAGAAGTGGTGAGGGCTATGAGGCTCGTTCGGGGCGTTCGACAAATCATCCAAGACGATGAAAGTAAAAGATATACGTGGGAGGAGTGGCAGGAGATTATCAAGCTGTTGGGGTTGAATCAGGATAGAGGGTGTGAGGTTGGTGATATTTCAAAGTGGACGTGGTTGGGAGATGAGGGACCGTTGTTTGCTAGTGGGGAGTCGGAGAAGATTTGGATTTTGGAGAGAATTCGGGAACAGTTGGATTCAAAGTTGGAGGCGATGTTGAAATAAGCGCCGCTTCTGGGAAGAAGAGGCCAGTTATCTTTTTTTTTTTCGTAAAGGGACCGTCGCTTCATGCGGCACAGTATGTTGTATATAGGAAATATATACCAGAGAACGTTTACGGTAACAAATCCACGGGTCCTCGAGGGTGAAACAAGTCGTCGTTTATCTCCGGTGTTTGCGGCGGGCCTTACATCGTTCTGCCGAGAGATGAAGGGGGAAAGACAAGCATGAGTGAACACTGTCCGGCGTTTGAGGCGCGCTCAGATACGAACGAGTTTCACTTGGTCGTGGCCGATCTGCCATAACCAGCTACAGTGTCTTTTGGTTGAGCTAATCCACGCCTATGAGGGTTCTCCATATGAACATCAACTAACGCTCAAGCCCTTCTTCATCTGCCGTTCCTGCCGCCAGGTTGCTGCGCTGTCGACATAACCATTCCCCGACGCCATCTTTCTTACATTCTAAGAGCAACGTCACCACGGTGACAAAAATAACGAAAAACCATATCATGTTTTCAGCGCTCTTGTCACGACTACCTTCTTTACATGTACGCCGTGACGCTAGCAATTCCAGGTCGGCTCGTTATCTTCATCGCCCAACACCGGTCCCACAGGCACAGCCGGCTCATTCATCCGGGGCAAACGCTCTCCTACACCGACGAGCTTCGCTCATTTCTACCCTTGAAAGGTATAATATCGTAATGAATCTGGTAATCATCGTTTATCACGAATCCCAGCATGTTTTCAATTTGCCCGCCTCATGAAAAAGACATCCAAAGGCGTAAATGTCCGATTTCCGTGTCTTGACAATCACTTTGTCTGAATCGAGAACGCCAGTCTCGGAGTACCCGAAAAACTCAAAATTGTAAGATAATGCTTGCGTTTGAGTAGTTCTAGCTTCCGGACATCGAGGAGTTTGCCTGAAAATAGGGGGTCAGTTTGAATATATTGCTATCTTTCGGATTAGGTACTCCGCGGAGGTCACCATGAATAGCGCCTTTCGAATGGATGTGCCTTGGGCGACTTCGTGCATCCACGGAGAGAAAACCAAAATTCTACAAAGTCCAGCATCGATGAAAAGTCGTGAAAAAGCGCGCATATAATATCCGCAATGCAAAGGTAAGAATGCAACATCACTGTTACAATGAGTACTCGACCTCCTTCGGGGCACCCTCGTTGATAAGCCCCACACCCGAAACTACTTCCCTCCATAATGAACGTAACCTTCGACCAGTACTTTGTTTACTCCTCACTTCAGTCGCTCATAATATCCTGCCCTCTCTGTGACCGTGCATTTGCCGCGTCGAGGTCACCCAGCGTAGCAGCCTGAACGAGCTCCTTTCTTTTATGCACGTCACCCTTCAAGAGGAGAGGATCATATGTTTCCAACTCGAAATCGTACGAAGAGGCATATGCATCTGATCGCCCCACGAGCTACAAAGAAAATCCATTATTTTAATTTTATCACACATATGGGTGCTATCGGTTACCTTTACGGCGCCCGTGTTGGCGTCAATGGTAGATAACATCATCTCTAGTTGTATCTTTTCCTTTGAAATTGCTTCATAGATGCCAGAAAGTGCGCATATAGCAACAATGGTGAAGGGAGCATGTGCGCTGGCGAGAATCCCGCGTAGGACGATAGGGGCATCAGTAAGCAGTGTGTTGTCGTTCATTGCGGATTGAAGCATTAGGGCGTGGCAGCAGGAGTGGAGGGACTGGGCATGGATTTCGGGTGTCGGCGTCGGGCGAGGGAGAACGGCAGTGAAGAGTGTGGTGTTGGCGGGGAGTGGTGAGGGGAGCCGGCGGTGAGGGATATCAGCAGTAAGTGGTGTGGCGGGAGATAACACTCGTCGTTAAAGTGTGCATCCCCGAGCGAGGGTGGTCGTGGCCAGAACTGGAGTGGCCACCGTTGGCACGGTGGTAGACTCTGCTGATGTTCGGCAGAGTGTTATGTAAGCGGCCGCTTAGTATAACCCCCTACGATATATATTGCACATTGTCCCATCCAAATCGAAGTAGCTGACAGCTTAACAATGTCAGAAGTGTCGGATCAAGATTCTTGAAAAGGACACACAGTTGATCGAACTCGAGCTTCACTGATACTGGCCGCGACCGGCGGGTTCTGCCGGTTGATGCTTCCAAGTCTGGGCAAGTGTGACGTGCGTTATGATCGCTCTTTGTCTTTGACAACCACGCTCCTAGGAGCCTCCTACAGAATCATGAGCAACCAACTTACCCACATTATAGGGGATAACCAACCCACCCCTCCAATTGTGGCCAGCTCAGAGGGCAATCTCTTCACTGGCACTCGGAGTTTTTTCACAGATAGCAGGTTCTTTGAGGTCCAAGCCTGGAACTACTATGATGTATGTAACTTTGGGCTACTAGTGTGAGGATATCAATGATCATGATAACTCTTAGCATCACTTAGCTGTTTCTCCTGATATACCACCACCATTGCCTCCTCTAAGGTCTACTACTACTATGTTTACAGGTCGTGGTACATACTTGGAGAGGCTAAAGGATTATTTTGGCTCAAATGCCACAGAACAAAGGAAGTCATTTCTTTTGCATGGCTTGGGAGGCATTGGCAAGACGCAAATTTGCCTCAAATTCATTGAAGAACATGGAACACTGTGAGTACTACTAGACACTTTACATAGCTACATAAGATGATTGAGGATTTTACATAGATTTTCAGACATATTTTGGATTGATGCTTCTTCAGAAAGTACTATTGATCTCAGACTCAGGCAGATTGCTCAGGCAAATAGTGCCTCTGCTGAAGCTGTGTAACGATCTTACTTAAATGGAACCTAATATGGTTCCACCTTATTCACCCCTTGCGCCGTGCACTGAATCAACGTCTATTGTGAGACTGTGCGGTGTACGCGAGTGGGGTAAAGTAAGTGTAAGA
>WNGI01007275.1_pt1 | contig 12913 bp, 8 predicted proteins | sample 5400621 | NCBI WGS metagenome assembly WNGI01 (sample SAMN13153374, study PRJNA577476) | soil metagenome | isolation source: 20 cm soil or saprolite under Garry oak tree replicate 1 | place: USA:California | collected 2016-06-15 | reverse complement strand
GCTTCCCCGGCACACTCGGCTGGCCCGTGATCACCTGTCAGGGCGATCTGCCTTTGGGCGACTACCTCGATACGAGCATCGTCGGCACCCACACGTTCACCGTCCACGCGGTGGACTACGCAGGTGCAGAGACCACGGTTATCCACACCTACACCGTGTTCGACTTCATCCCGCCGACCGCGACGATCACAGCGCCCGCCGCCGGCGGCGAGTATCCGGTCGGCGCGCAGCTCTACGCGAGCTACGCGTGTGACGATGGTCCCGGCGGGTCGGGAATCGTCGGCTGCATCGGCACCTATCCAAACGGGTACCCGCTGCCGACGAACCGCCCGGGAACGTTCACGTTCACCGTCGACGCGTTCGATGGGGCGCTGAATCACGGTAGCGCGACTGTCAGCTACAGCGTCGTCGACAAAACGCCGCCGACGATCACGATCAGTGCCCCTGCCGACGGCGCCCAGTACCTGGTCGGCGACACGATCACGCCTTCGTATTCCTGCCACGACGATTTCGACGGTTCGCGCGTCAGCTGCAAGGCAACCCCCGTCGACACGACGCCAGGGACGCACACGTTCCGCGTCGATTCCGTCGACTCCTCGCGCAACGCCGCCTCGGCGAGCACGAGCTACTCGGTTCGGTATGACTTCGACGGCTTCTACACGCCGCTCGTCGCCGAGCCTGCGGCCGTGTCGCTGCGAGCGGGCGACAACGTGCCGGCCAAGTTCTCGCTCCACGGCGACCGTGGGCTCGACGTGCTCGCGCGCGCCGCCTGGCACCCGTGCTTCGTCACGACCAACGACTGGTCCGCGGCGGCCGGCTCGCTGACGTACAACGGCGGCCCCGACCGGTACACGTTCATGTGGGCAACCGACAAAGCATGGGCCGGCTCGTGCAAGGAGCTGCTGCTGACGCTGCGCGACGGGACGACACATCGCGCGTACGTGAACTTCCGGTAGGAGCGCCGCCGCCTCGCGCGGTTGTTTCGCCTTCGGCGCGATTCGCCCTTGGCACAAGCAAGTGTCCGACCCTGATCGGAAGCACTGCCGGACGCTGAAGATCCGAACTTGTGACTAATGGATCGTTAACGGACGCGGGTTAGGTTCGGCGCAGCCGTTCGATTCGGCTCGACCGACGGAGGCGGCCCGTGGCGCACAGAGACGACATCCAGGGTTTGCGGGCGGTGGCGGTGCTGCTCGTCGTCCTCGGGCACGCCGGCGTGCCGTGGCTCGGTGGCGGCTACATCGGCGTCGACGTCTTCTTCGTCCTCTCCGGCTTCCTGATCACGGGAATCCTGCTGGCGGAGTTCGCGAAGCGGGGCTCGATCTCCCTGCCGGGCTTCTACTTGCGTCGAGCCCGGCGAATCCTCCCGGCGGCCATGCTGACCCTCGTCGTGACGGACATTGCAGCCCACCACCTGCTCAACTTCGTCCGCGCCCGAGAGGCCGTCAACGACAGTATCTGGTCGGCTCTCTTCGCCGCGAACGTTCATTTCGCGCGGCAGGGGAGCGACTACTTCGCCCAGGGACAGCCGCCCTCGCCCTTCCTGCACTTCTGGTCGCTCGCGGTCGAGGAGCAGTTCTATCTCGTCTGGCCTGCACTCCTGGCCCTGTTGCTTGCCTTGCGGTTTCGCCGGCTGCTGCTCGTTCTCATCGCGGTCGGGGCCGGCTCGTTTGCCTGGTCGATCCACTTCACGGCCGCGGCGCCGGCCGCGGCCTACTACTCGACGTTTGCCCGGGCTTGGGAGTTGGCGCTCGGCGCCGCGCTGGCCGCCGCCGCCCCGCATTTGCGCCGACTCCCGGTCTGCGCGGGCCTGGCTCTCGGCTGGCTCGGCCTGCTGGCGATCGGCGTCGCGGCCTCCGCCTACTCGGAGCGCACGCCGTTCCCGGGCTCGGTTGCTCTGCTGCCGGCCGCCGGCGCGGCGTTCGTGATCTGCGCCGGACTGGCGGTTCGGCCGGCGGAGCTCGGCGTCGGACGCGTTCTCTCGCTCGCGCCGCTCCGCTACCTCGGCGACCGCTCCTACGCGTTCTACCTCTGGCACTGGCCGGTGCTGATCCTGGCGGCGCAGTCTGCAGGGCACGACCTCTCGCTCGGAGCCAAGCTGGCGCTCGTCGGCTTCGCCTTCCTGCTCTCGGTCGTGAGCTACCGATTCGTCGAGAACCCGATCCGGCGGATGAGGTTCACGCTGCGCGTCAGCGGCTTGCTCTGGCCTGCCTCGGCGACGGCGGCGGTCGTCGTCGTGCTGTTCATCCTCGGCTCGCTCGACCGGACGGCCGGCCGCTTCGAAGCCGCTGCTGCCGCCGTACAGCCGGCCCAGCTCGTGCACGTGACCGCACCGGCGAAGACGCGGCCGCTTGCCGCCGTCGTGACGGCGGTCAGGCAGGCGGAGCGCGGAGCGCCGCTGCCCTCGCCGGTCACTCCTTCTCCGGGCAGCCTGCGCGGCGACTTCTACGGGTTTCCCACCGGTTGCTCCCCGCGTGACGGCAAGACGACGAGCAGGCTGTGCCGGCTCGGCACAGCGAACAGCCCCAAGACGATCGTGGTCATCGGCGACTCGCATGCGCAGATGTGGATGCCGCCGATCCTGCAGATGGCGAAGCGCGACCGCTGGGCCGTCGTGCCGCTCGTCAAGCCGCGCTGCATCCCGCGCTCGTGGAACTCCAAGGGCGAGTGCGGCAAGTGGTACCGGTGGGCTAGAGGACGAGCGGCGGCGCTGCACCCCGACGTGATCCTGATCATCGGAAGCTGGATGGCCGTCTGGGCACCGGAGCGCGCGATCAAGCCGGTCGGCGCCCTCGGAACGGCGATGAAGCGTGTCTCCGCGAGCGTGATCGTCGTTGGTGACCCGCCGGGCCAGAAGCGCGATCCGACGGACTGCCTCCTCGCCCCGCGGGCGACGATGGCCACTTGCACGAACGAGGCGACGCGTGTCCAGCTCGCCACCAACCGAGCGATCGCCGCGCACGCGCGTGAGCAAGGGATCGGCTTCGTCGACACGCTGGGGTGGTTCTGCGGCCACCCGCGAGGCTCGTCGACCCGGCACCTCTGCCCGCTCGTCGTCAATAGGACGGTCACCTGCGTCGACCGCGGGCACATCTCACGGACCTACGGTCTCGAGCTCGAGCCGGTCTTCCGCGTCGCCTTCCGGCGAGAGCTCTTCCGCTGAGAGCCCGGTGCAAAAACGCCAAGTCCCGCGAGCCCTAAGGCGCGCAGGACTTGACTCGTGGAGCATCTCACCGACGCATCGGCGCGTCAAGTGACTTCGTCTTGAGGCTGTCCGGGCCGTCGTGCGAGACTACCTCGATGGCGACCGCGACCCCGGCCAGCCTCGATGAGACCGCCTTCCTCGAGCTGCAGAGCTCGCTCCGCGGCGAGCTGGTGCGACCGGACGATCCGTTCTACGACGAGCAGCGCCGCGTCTGGAACGGCTCGATCAGCCGCCGTCCGGCCTTGATCGCGCGGTGCACCGGGGTCGCCGACGTGATCGCAGCCGTCAAGTTCGCGCGTCGCACCGGGGTGGAAGTCGCGGTCCGGAGCGGCGGCCACAGCTTCCCCGGGCTGTCGGTGGCCGACGACGCGCTGGTCGTCGACCTCGGGTCGATGAAGGGGATCCGAGTCGATCCGGAAACCCGAACCGCGCGGGCTCAGGCCGGCGTCCTGCTCGGGGAGCTCGACCGCGAGACGCAGCAATTCGGCCTTGCCGTCCCCGCCGGCATAGTCACGCACACCGGCCTGGCCGGCCTGACGCTCGGTGGCGGCATCGGCTGGGTCATGCGCAAGTACGGCCTGACTATCGACCAGTTGCTCTCCATCGATCTGATTACGGCCGACGGCGAGTTCGTCAAGGCGAGCGAGAACGAGAACGCCGACCTCTTCTGGGGCGTTCGCGGCGGCGGCGGCAACTTCGGGATCGTCACGGAGTTCGAGTTCCGGCTCAACCCGCTCGGACCGGAGCTGGTCGCAGGACCGATTTTCTGGCCGATGGAGAAATCGCCCGAGGTGCTTCGCTTCTACCGCGACTGGCTCGCCGACGCGCCGGACGAGCTGATGACGATCGTCGTCCACCGGAAGGCGCCGGCGCTGCCCTTCGTGCCGGAGGAGTTCCACGGCAAGCCCGTGGTGATGGTCATCTGCTGCTACGCAGGGCCGGTCGAAGAGGGGGAGAAGGTCGTGCGTCCGATGAAGGAGTTCGGCGCGCCGATCATCGACCTCTGCGTCCCGAAGCCGTACCTCGCCCACCAGGCGATGTTCGACCCGAGCTTCCCGCACCACCGCTGGTACTACTTCAAGTCCTGCGACGTCGCCGAGTTGACCGACGACGTGATCGACATCACCGTCGAGCACTCGCAGCGGATCGAGTCGCCGCTCACCGCCTTCCCGATCTGGCAGATGGGAGGCGCCGTCTCGCACCGGCGCGAGGACGACTCGGCTTTCAGCGGCCGCAACGCCGGCTTCACCTTCAACATCGGTGCCTGCACCGAGACGGCCGACGGCTTCGACCGTGAGCGGGAATGGGTCCGGGACTTCTGGTCGGCGCTCGAGCCCTACCACATGGGCGTCTACGTCAACTTCCTCGGCGACGAAGGCCAAGATCGCGTCCGCGAGTCCTACGGCCCGGAGAAGTACGCGCGTCTACAGAAGCTGAAGCAGCGCTACGACCCGGACAACTTCTTCCGGATCAACCAGAACATTCCGCCGAGCTAGAACCTCCTAAGGCAACGGCACCGGGGCCTGGATGCCGGCGAGCGCATCCGTCAACGGATTGAGCAGCGTTTCGTCCCCGGTCGGTAGGGCTGCGGGCGGCTGCACACCAGGGACGCCCGCGGGGATCGGGGCAGCGGGTGCCGGCGCCTGCGGTGACGGCACAGGTGAAGGCGACGGCACACCGGAGCTTGCCGCCAAAGGTTCCTGCGAGCCGGGCGTCGGGCTGGTGGCGACCGGGCCGGGGTCGGCCGCGCCGGAGGCGGTGACTGGTTTCGGCTCCTGCGTTCGTAGGGAGCCCTTGGCTGCACCTCGAGCGCGGTTCGCATTGGTTCGAGGAGCGCTCTGTTTGAGCGCGGGATGCGTCACCGCGAGCCCTGGCGTCGTCTCGTCGGCTGACGCCGCGGAACGAAGCGTCACGTCGGGCTTGCGGTCGGCCAGGGCGGGGGCGATCTCGGTCGCGACGACGGGGATCAGAGCGACCGATGCACCGGCGCCGATCAGGGCAAGCTTGCCGAGGCCGCCCCGAGCGACCGAGCGGAGAAACGGTGCCAGCGAGGCGGCATTCAACGCGCCGATCCCGCTGCGGACGTGCTGCAGGCGAGACGCCAGATTGCGGCGCGCACGGAAGAGGAGCGTCTCGACGGCACCGAGGCTCATGCCGAGCTCGTCGGCGATCTCCGCATACGAGAGTCCTTGCCACTCGCGCAGAAGAATGGCCCGACGCTGGCGCTCGGGAAGATGGGCGAGCCCGTCTCGAAGCGCGACGCGACGCTCATTCACTTCGTAGCCGGAGGACGGCGGCGCCGCGAGCTCATCGATGTCCTCGACCTCCTGGATGACGGCGCCCTGGCGGCCGGTCGACCGCCGCGTCCCTCGGCAGACGTTGAACGCGATCTTGAGCAACCAGGCGAGCTCGAACTCCGGCTCCACGCCGCGCTGCAACGACCGCAGCACGTAGATAAAGGTGGTCTGCGCCGCGTCCTGTGCCTCCTCGCGGTTGCGAAGCCGGCTGTAGCAGAACGTGAACACCCGCTGGCCGTGCTTTTCGTACAGGCGGCGCGCCAGCTCTGCAGGCTCGGTAGGCCGCGCGAGCGGGGCATGGCCGAGGAGGGCGCTCATCGAGCGGGCCTCCCGATACGGGCCGACGGAGTGCCTCCGTCTCGTGACGCTGGAACGGTCAGTTTTCCCACCCTCGCCTCCTCAATCGCGTGTCGGCAGGGGGATGGGCCCTTGAACCCGAAAAACTTGCGCTGCAATTTTGGCCTGCTCTCACGGGAGCGTCGGCACTTGAGGGCTTGGAACGCCCGGTACCGGCTGCTTTGGCAGATCCGGGACGGTCGGTACCGGAACCGGAGGCACCGGCGGTGTCGGTGGAAGCTGAGGGGCGTCGATGGGCGGGAGCACGCCTGGCGGAGGAGGTGGTGGCGGGGCGGGCGAGACCTGCTCGGCGGGCGGAGACTCGGTCGGTCCCGAGGTATCCGCCCCGCCCGCGGGCGGGTTGCCGGAGTCCGGTTGGCCTGGCCGCTTCGTGACGGGGGTAGCGCGGGCAGGCTTGATCGGCTTGCCCACCGCGCGAGGTGTCGTCTTACCGCCGCGCCCTCTCCGCCCTCTCCGGGCATCGGCCTGGTCAGGCGCGGCGCGACGCGCTCCGACGACCGAAGCGGCGGGCCCTCGATCGCTGGAGGCGAACTTCGTGGCTCGCTCGAGCGCCGCCACCGAATCGGTCGGGTGACGGTTGTAATTCAGCGAGAAGTCCCCGCCCGGTAGGCCGAGCCAGTGCAGGGCCAGGAAGAGGCCCATTGCGGCGGCTGATGCACCGAGCCCGAGTTGGACGCGCGCCAGCTTCGCCCGTCGGGCGGTCTTCGGGTTCGCCGGGTGGCTGTTCTGCTCGCCCACGCATCGCAGCAAGCCTCAGTGTTGCCATCGTGGCAATCACACTAAAGGGGGAGGCTGCTTGCCTAGAAATAGGTAGATTCGAGGGAAATTCTGCAGCGAAGGTGGTAACTAATTGCCATCGGTTACGCACCTCGGCCGAGGGATTTTTGCCTCACGTCATCGTTCGGTCAGGGCGCTTTCGGCAGCACTTTCGACGCGGTTCTTGCCGCGGCGCTTGGCCTGGTAGAGGGCTTCATCGGCCTTGCGCGCGAGCCCCAGCGCGTCTGTCCCCGGGACGAACTCGGCGACGCCGAAGCTCGCTGTGATCCGGACCGGTCTGCCTTCGCTCATGAGCTCGAGCGCAGCGAACTCCGTCCGGATCCGCTCGGCTGCGTCGATCGCCCCTTCGAGCGTGGTCCCCGGCAGGATGACCAGGAACTCCTCGCCGCCCCAGCGACCGCTCACGTCGATGTCTCGGAGCGTCCCCTCGAGCACGCGCGCGAACTGCCGGAGGACGAGATCGCCGAAAGCGTGTCCATGCGTGTCGTTCGCCGCCTTGAACTCGTCGATGTCGCACAGGATGAGCGCGAACGGCGTCTCGTAGCGCTCGCCGCGGGCGACCTCGGCGGCGAGCTGCTCCTGGCAACGGCGACGATTCGCAAGGCCGGTGAGCTCGTCGGAGATCGCCTGGAGTGCGACCGCTTCGTGCAGTCTCGCGTTCTCGAGCGCGTTCGCGCCTTGCGCGACAAGAGCGCGCGTCGCGAGCAGGTCGTCCTCGCCAAGCTCGGCGGCGTGAAGGATCAGGATTCCGAAACGGGATTCGCCGGTCGCGATCGGCAGCTCGAAGGTCTTGGCGTCGTCTGCGAGTGTTCCGACCTCGATCACCGCTCCGTGCTCGCCGATCAGTACCGCGCCTTCGGCGTCCGCGGCCTCGACGGCGGCCGAGGCGATCAGGGACAGGAGCTGCTCCTCGTCGTGGGTCGCCGTCAGGAGCTCGCCGGTGCGGCCGAGCGACTCCCGCAGGCGGGTTCGCTGTAACTCGAGCTCGAGCATCCGGGTTCGCAGCTGATCAGCCATCGAGTTGAAGGAGCTCGCGAGATCGGCGAACTCGTCGCGGCCGCGAACGGGCACGCGACGATCGAGGTGGCCGCGCCCGATCGCCTCGGCGGCGGTCGCAAGCTCACGGACCCGGCGCATGATCGACCGGCCCTCCGCCGCCGCGATCGCCGCCAGGATCAGCAGGCCTCCGAGCAAGACGTAGAGGAGACGCCTCCGCCTGGCCGCAGCCTGGGCCGCAATCGCGTCCGCCGGAGCCAGCACGGCGATCTGCACCTTCGGCTGCTCACCCAGCGGGCCCGTCGCGACTGCTCTGTAGCGCGATCGGGCCACCGAGACGGCTAGCGGCCGGCCGGCTGCGAGTCGGTGCCGGTCGTCGCCCGAGCGGGGGAGGAAGACGATCCGGTCGCCGTGGGCGAGGCCGCTGTTGGAGCGCAGGTTCCGCAATAGGGTTCGGTCGAGCGGGAGCACCGCGGTGATCGAGCCGATCACTCGCGGGCCTTCCCTGACCTGCACGATCTGCCTCGCCTCGAGCGTTCCTCGTCTTCCTACCTCGACCCGGTGGGGCCCGACGACCGCGACGCCTTGCGGGAGGCTGCCGAAGCGGCCAAGGCGCAGGCCCCGCTGGATGTCGCGCCGGGCCCCCAGGCTCCGCGCGCGCACCCTGACCTGGTCGGCGCTCCGTCCGTAAGAGGCGTACACGGCTCGCAGCTCGGCCTCGAGGCGTGCGTCCACCCGGCGTTCCTCCGCGCGCTTGGCGAGGGTTCCGAATCCCCAGAACGCGGCCGTCAGCGGCGCGATCGCGAGTAACAGGAGATAGACAGCGAGTTTGTGTCTGAAGCTTGAAAGCATCGCCCGCCCGTTTCGCCGGCTTTTGCTCTCTTGTCGGCCGGTCGGGCCGCTCGCATGAGACTTCTTTGCGAGCGGCCCGACCGAGACTCAGCGGTGCCTGTGCTTACCCTTCGCCAGCCGGACCGACGTGGTTTTCGCCGCTTTCGCCGTCGGCGTCCGCGCCACCGTCACCATCACCAAGCGCTTGCCGAGCGTCCGCGGCTTCACCTGCAGCACGAAGATCCCCCGGCCGAGCTTGCCGCTCGCCTTGCTCTGGGAGCGCCTCGTCAGCCGGCCGGCCGCCCGCGAGCGAACGGTGATCTTCGCTCCCCGCACCACGTAGCCCCGGCTGTCCTTGACGGTGACGATCATGCGCAGGCGCTTCGTCTTCGTGACGCCTTTGGTGGAGTACTGGATCTTCGCGATCTTGATTCCGATCGCCCTACTCGCGGCGATCGAGGTCGCGATCGCGCCGGGGGAGCCGAGCACCTGGTAGTGCGTCGTCTCAGAAACGCCGTGCGTGTCGGTGGCGGTGAGCGTGATCTCCTTCGTCGTTCCCGGGAGCTGCACCGCGAACGACTGGTCGGCCCCGAGCAATCGCATCACGTCGGTTCCGTTGACCGCCAGAGCGGCCAGCTGGCCCTTGTCGGCCACGCTCCCCGCCACCGTCAGCGGTTGACCGCCGACGAACCCGCCCACCGGCTCGAGCAGGGTTGCGCCTGCCTGCTCGACCGCGTCGACGACGGAGCCCGGGATGATTCCGCCGGGGCCTGCGAGGGCGAGCGGAAGGTGGAACTCGACCAGTGGCCCCGCAGAGTTGCCGAGCGCGAAGTCGAGGGCGCCGGCGCCGCCGAGGCTGACCACGCCCGTGAAGTTGCCCGCGGCATCGAGGCTGACCGGCTTGCCGTTGACGGTGAGCTGCCCGCCGGCGCCCGAGCTGGCGACCGTACCGCTGACGACCGCGGTCCCATTCAGAACGGTCACCGGGCCGAGTGTGAGCAGCTGCGGGAGGGCGCCTGGCCGGGCGCCGCCTGCGAGCGCGAGCGCAGAGGTCAGCGCTCCGAGCAGTGCGCAGAGTCGGACCTTTCTGTCGGGGCTGAAAGACATGGGCGGAATACCTCCTCGGTTGGCTGCGGTCTTGTTGCCTAGGGGCCACAGCGCCTCGAAGATTGCGCTCGGCCGCAAGAACTCCATCCTGCGGCGCCCTTGACCCGGTGCGATGGCCCGCTTGCTCGGATCGGCGATGGCCGTGGGTTTCGTCCTGCTCCTGTCGCCGGGCGCGGGATCGGGATCGCCTGTGGACGCGCGGATAGTCGTCGGTTACACGGAGCAGGGCTACGGTGGCGCGGGCGCGCTCGAGCTGGAGCTGAATGCCGAGGTCGTCGCAAGGATCCGCCCGCTGCGCGCCGACGTTCTGCGCCTCGACGGCGGGGAGCCGGACACGGCCCTGGCGTTCCTGCGCGCCGACCCCCGGGTTCGCTACGCCGAGCTCGATGGCGTCGTCCAGGCGCTCCGCGTTCCGAACGACGAGTTCCTGACCACCCAGTGGTCGGTCAGAAAGACGGAGGCGGAACCGGCCTGGGACCTGAGCACCGGCTCGCCCCAGGTCGTTGTGGCGATCATCGACACCGGGATCGATGCCGGCCAGCCGGACCTCGTCGCCGGCTACGACTACGTCAACAACGACCAGGACGCCGCCGACGACAACGGCCATGGCACCGCGGTCGCGGGGATCGTCGCGGCGAATTCGGACAACGGGATCGGTGTCGCGGGCTACTGCTGGGCTTGCCGGCTGATGCCGGTAAAGGTGCTCGGTGCGGATGGGACCGGCTTCCTGTCGGGCCTTGCACAGGGGATCGTCTGGGCGACCGATCACGGTGCAAGGGTGATCAACGCCAGCCTCGGCGGTCCGTTCGACGACCCGACGCTCTCGGCCGCGGCTGAGTACGCCCGGGTGCATGGCGTGGTCGTGGTCGCGGCGGCGGGCAACGAAGGCGGCCTCACGCTCGACTACCCGGCCGCGCTGCCCAACGTGCTCAGCGTCGGAGCCTCCGACCAAAACGACCGGCTCTACTCGTTCTCGAACTCGGGAGCCCGGGTCGCAGCGCCGGGCGAAAACTCGACGACGGCCAGCGGTGGCGGCTATGTCTCGTTCCTCGGCACCTCGTCGGCCGCTCCGGTCGTCAGCGGGATCGCCGGGCTTGCGTTCTCGGCGGCCCCGGGGGCGACTCCCGCGCAGGTCGAACAGGCGATCGAGACCAACGCCGTTCCGATCCCCGGCGTCGTGAGCGGCCGCGTCGACGCCTACGCCACCTTGCGCGCCCTGGCGCCCGGGCTCGCCCTCCCGGGCGAGCCGCAGCAGGGGAACGGCGGACCGGCCCCGACCGGGGCGATGCCTAGAGCGACGAAGATCGTCACGGGCAGGCTCAGCCGAGGAAAGACCGCCGGCGTCGTGCTCACCACGGGCGCGGGCCTTCTACAGGCGACTGTGAACGCTCGCAAGCCCAGCCGCGCGAAGATCCGGCTGAGGTTGCTGGCTGCAGGGCGTGTGACGGACTCGGCTCGCGGCGTCGGCCGCGCCAGCCTGCGCACCCGGGTGCGCGAGGGGACCTACCGGCTCATTGTCAGCACGACCGGTCGCCGGCCGCTGTTCTTCGCCCTCACGATTCGCTACCCGGCTGCCGGCGCGTAAGCGGACCGCAAGTTTCTTCAGCCGGAACCCCCTACCGCACTACACCGCAGCGACCATGGAGACGATGATGTGGGCAGGGCCTCCTCGGTTCCCTCCAAGAACAACCCCCTCGCCGTGTTGGCCCTGTCCGTCTCCTTCCTCGCGACCCTCGCACTGAGTGAGCCGGCAGGGGCCTCGCAGCTCGTCGACCGCAACGCGACCAACGTCCACCTGCAGGTGAACAGCAGGGGCCAGGCGCTGGTGACCTACCGGGCGAGCGGGCGGCTCCGCCGCGTGCTGGGCTGGGGCGCGATCAACGCGCGCCCGTCGGCGAGTGGGGGGAAGCAGGTCTCGTTTCGGCTCGACTATTCCGGCGGCTGGGGCACGTACCACAGGCGCCTTTGGCGAACGTTCCCCGATACATGCCGCCGTTACCGCGGTCCCGTGCTCACGCACGTCGTCGCGAGTTGCACCGCGGGCGACGGGAGCTACTGGGCCCTGCAGAGCTGGCGGGTCGCGCTGCCCGACCTCGGGTTCCTCCCCTGGTTGCCCGCCCAGAAGGCTCCCTGGTTGACGCTCTCACACTGGAGCGGCGAGACGGCCGAGCTGGAGGTGCATACGGACTGGATCTACAGCGGCCGTTTCCAGGAGGTCTTCGGCCGGCTCACCTACCTCGGCCGGCCGGTGTACGGATATCGCACGACACGCGGGGGGTCACCGACCGACCGCTTCGGCCGCCTGGTCTTCCTCGACACGCTCGATGCGCCAGCCTACGGACGCGGCTGGCGCCGCGAGAACTCGTTCGTCACCCACAAGGGCACCGGCGTCTTCTGCTACGGCTTCTTCCGCTTCGACCCGACCAGCGGCGGCTACGCCGCGCCGCCTCGCTGGCCGCGTCACCACCGCCGCGGCCCGGGCGTCGGCAGGCGCTTCCGGCTGACCGTGATGGGTCCCGGCGTGACGCCCGACATCAGCTGGGAGGAGCCGGGACTCCATGCCTACAACGCGAAGAATCCCGTCGACGTCGCCTACGAGCAGGAGCAGAACGCGATCCTCGACTCGTACCGCGACCGACTCTGCCGGCACCACTGATCCGCTAGCCGCCCAGCCACTCCGCGAGCGGCAGCGTTGCGGCCAGCGCGGAGAAGTCGCCGTCGTCGCGGATCGCGACCGCCGCGTCGGCCATCGCCTTGATTGCCACCCAGGTGAGGCTGCCGCCGACGCTGACCCGCTGCGCGCCGGCCTCGACGATCTGGGCGAACGAGAGTCCCGGCACAGCGAGCACGTTCACGGGCAGCGTGACGGCCTCGCAGACGGCGCGGATCTTCTCCGCCTCGCGCAGTCCGGGCGCGTAGAGCACGTCCGCGCCCGCCCGTTCGTAGGCCCGCAGCCGGGCGATCGTGTCTTCGAGGTCGGGATTCCCGCGGAGGTGGTTCTCGGCTCGGGCCGTCAGCACGAACGGGAAAGGGAGCCCACGGGCGACCTCGGCCGCGGCCGCGACGCGCTCGGCGGCAGGCTCGAGCTCGTACAGGTGGCCGGCAGGATCGAAGTCCTCGATCGAGCCGCCGACGGCGCCTGCATCGGCAACACGCCTGATCGCGCGTGCCGCGCCGGCCGGATCCGCGCCGTAGCCGTTTTCGAGGTCGACCGACACCGGGAGCTCGGTGGCGCGGTCGATCGCTGCCGCGTGCTCGACCACCTCGTCGAGCGTCAGGCTCCCGTCGCGCCGGCCGAGGGTGAACGCGAAGCCCGAGCTAGTCGTCGCCAGCGCCTCGAATC
>WNGI01006041.1_pt1 | contig 12914 bp, 11 predicted proteins | sample 5400621 | NCBI WGS metagenome assembly WNGI01 (sample SAMN13153374, study PRJNA577476) | soil metagenome | isolation source: 20 cm soil or saprolite under Garry oak tree replicate 1 | place: USA:California | collected 2016-06-15 | reverse complement strand
AGACGATCTTCTTGATGTGTTCAGTCAATTCTAATCCTCTGTTTGTCAGTGGTCATTTGTCAGTAGTCCGTTGTCAGTTGTCCGTTGTCGGCAATGCCCGCGTACCACGGACAACTGACTACAGACAACGGACCACGGACAATCATTTGAATAGCTCCCAAATCTTCTTCATCGCCGCGCGCTGGGCCTTCTGCTCAGCGACCGCTATGAAAATAGTGTCTTCGCCGGCGATTGTTCCGACGATCTCTGGAATTGCTGCGCCGTCGATCTCCACGGCGACTGCTGATGCCAGTCCTGGTTCAGTTCGAGCGATTACAAGACTTTCTCCTGCGTGATCTAAGCTCAGCAAGCCGCGCACTGCCGTTCCATTTGAGTGCGGCAATGTGTACCGACCTCGCTGCTTAACAATGCCGAGCTCTTCAAGATCGCGGGAAACGCTGGACTGCGTGGCCGGCAACCCAGTACGTTCAAGCAGGGCACGCAATCCCTCTTGTGTGCCGACTGGCTTGCTGCGAATCAGGCTAAGTATCTTTTGCTGCCGCTGCCGCTTGTTCAAACCCGCCTCCCCGGCACTTCTTATGCAAACAACTTGCATAAACAATGCATAGATGCATAAACTATCATGGGAGTTGCATTTAGGTCAAATGAAGTAGTGTGTTACAAAGTTGCCGTGAAGGGCAGGTAGGCATTCGGCCGCATACAGACTAAAAGTCTGTGCCATTGAAGATAAAACAGGAGGATCTGGATGGGAGAGTCGAAAAATCTGTGGGGCGGCCGTTTTACCGGCAAATCAGATCCCGAATTTGCCGTCTTCAATAATTCCTTCAGATTCGATCGCCGGCTGTTTGCTGCCGATGTACAGGCAAGTCTTGCTTACTGCAAAGCGCTGTCTGCTGCGGATGTCATCACCCACGACGAAGCTGACAAGATTCAGAGCGGACTGCAAACAATCCTCGACGATGGCAGGGACAACGCAAATTATCTGGAGGAGGCTGGTGCCGAAGACGTGCATTCTTTTGTAGAAGCACGCCTCGTGGAACTGGCGGGTGAGCCTGGACGCAAACTGCACACAGGACGCAGCCGCAATGATCAGGTGGCTACGGATATGCGACTGTGGTTGCGGGACGCAATTGACGAGGTGAGCAGTCGGTTGCGCGATACCCAGGAAGCACTGCTCGACTTTGCCGAAGCAAACCGAGAGATTGTTATTCCTGGATACACTCACCTGCAGCGCGCACAGCCTGTGTTGTTGGCCCACTGGTGTCTCGCATATTTTGAGATGCTTGCCCGCGACCGCGATCGATTGGTTGACACTCGCCGGCGCGTCAATGTTCTGCCGCTCGGTTCTGGTGCTTTAGCCGGTACCTCTTTTCCTATCGACCGAGAGTTCCTGGCCCGCGAACTGGGATTCGAAGCGGTTTCGCAGAACAGTCTTGATGCCGTCAGCGATCGAGACTTCTGCGTTGAGTTTTTGAGTGCCTGCTCACTCGTTATGGTTCACCTTTCCAGGCTGGCTGAAGACATTATTCTTTACTCAACCAGCGAGTTCGGCTTCTTTGAATTGAGTGACGCGGTAGCGACCGGTTCGAGCCTAATGCCGCAGAAGAAGAATCCGGATTCTATGGAATTGGTGCGTGGTAAAGCAGGGCGGGTCTTCGGCAATTTGCAAGCCTTGCTCACCGTATTGAAAGGCTTACCACTCGCCTATAACAAGGACATGCAGGAAGACAAAGAGGCAGTGTTTGATTCGTTCGACACGGTGAAAGCTTGTCTGGAAGTTACGGCCACGGTGCTCCAGAATATCAATGTGAACGGGGAACGAGCGCACGCGGCTTCAGCAACGGGATACATGAATGCCACGGAGCTGGCGGATTATCTGGTCCGAAAAGGCGTGGCATTTCGAGAAGCGCACGAAATGGTGGGGAAGATTGTCGTGCGAGCAATGTTGCTTGGAGTAGAGCTCGAGCGGTTGTCCATAGCTGACCTTCGCTCTTTCTCCCCGCTGATCGAAGAGGATGTTTATGATGCTTTGTCGCTCCCCAAGACTTTGGACTCCAAATCTCAAACGGGCGGCACCTCTGCCGGTTTGGTCATCGAGGCCCTCGCAAACGCGCGCAAATCTTTGCTGAGTTAGCTCTTATTTCGCTTTCGCGCTGATGGGCTAGGCTTTTCAACCGGGGTAGGGCTCGAGTTCGCGGTTGGAGTTTCAGGTTGGATTGCTTCCTGATAAATGTACCTGCCATCCTCAAGCTTTAAAATAACAGCCGGCTTTACCGCATTCCGGTTCTCGTCCATGCTGATGACGCCTGTAATACCGGCAAAGTTTTTTGTTTGCGCCAGCGCTGCGCGCAGCTTCTCCCCGTCGGTTGAATTCCCACGCGCAATTGCGTCAGCCAGGAATCTGGTAGCGTCGTAAGCCAAAGCCGCGTGGGCGTCTGGCAGAAGATTCCCATAGTGCTGCTTATAGTCGCGTACAAACTCTTGAATAACCGGAGAAGGGTCATCGACGGAATAGTGAGTCGAAAGGTACGATCCATTCAAAGCGTCTCCGCCCAATTGCCACAGTTCAGGAGCGTCCCACCCATCGCCCCCCAGCAAGGGTTGTTTCAATTCCATTTGGCGCGCCTGCTTAGCAATGATTGCTACGTCGCCATAATAGCCCGGTATGTAAACGACGTCGGGATCAGCTCCTTGAATCGTCATCAACTGACCTTTAAAGTCTGCATCGCCTTGTGTGTAGGATTGCTTGACGACGATTTGGCCGCCTAACTTCGCAAAACTCAGCTCAAAATACTCTGTTAGACCACGGCCGTACGGTGAATTGAAATCAAAAAGGATCGCCGCTCTTTTTGCTTTCAGCGTGTTGGCGGCAAACTTTGCCATCACCTCACCCTGAAAAGCATCGACGAAACACGCACGAAAGATGTAGTCGCCGACCTGAGTTACGGCGGGGTCTGTCGATGAAGGCGAGATCAAGGGGATTCTGGCCGCCTGAGCTTTCGGCGCGGCAGCCCGGCTGTTGCCAGACGTGCCTCCGGCAATGATTGCAACTACTTTATCTGCGTCAATAAGCTTGCTTGCTAGTACTGCGGCTCGTTCAGGACTACCACGATCGTCTTCGATGACCACATCGATCTTGCGCCCGTTTATCCCGCCGGACTGATTTATCTCATCTGCCGCCATGAGTATCCCGTTTTTTGCTGATTCACCGAAGTTGAAAGTAGGGCCTGACAGGTCTCCAAAGAATCCGATCTTTATAGTGCTGCGATCTCGCGCGACTTCAGGCTGTTGTTGTCGTTGGCATGAACCGGCGAAAAGAATTAGAGCAAACAGTGGTAGGACAATGAGGGAGGCGCGGATTCGGCGTCTCGTCGTAAAGATTAGAGTTGAAGTTATGGCCAGCGACAACCTGAAGTTTGTCGGGTAAACAGACGTGTTCATTCCAAGCGTCTTCCTGACTACTCAGGTTTGACCCTGGAGTCGACCGGAGCAGCGGGGCTACTCGGTGGCGCATCCGGATCACCAACAGCTTGCGGGCTCGCACCATGGGCGGCAAGTTCGTGAGCCAGATGATGACGTTGATCGGACATAACGCTGTGACGCCGACCGTAGAGAAAGTAAATGACGAAACCGATCAGAAGCCAAATGATCAGTCGGTACCAGTTCTCTGCGGGCAGGGAGAACATCAATAACAAGCAGGTCAGGATTCCCAGAATCGGAACAAGCGGGACAAATGGCGCGCGGAACGGACGTTTCGCATTGGGGTTGGTTCTGCGCATAATCAGCACAGCGCCGCAGACAATCACGAAAGCGAACAAGGTCCCAATGCTTGTCATTTCCGCCAGGATACTAAGTGGTATCAGTCCGGCCATCGTGGCGACGAAAAGGCCCGTTAGAATCGTTGACTTCCATGGCGTACGAAACTTCGGGTGAATGTCGCCGAAGAAGTTCTTTGGTACCAGCCCATCACGAGCGAGCGCCAGCATCACGCGCGGCTGGCTAAGCATCATCACGAGTAGTACGGAGGTGATGCCGGTCATGGCGCCGAAAGCTACGAGATACTGCATCCAGGTCAAACCGGCGCGCCGGAACGCATCCACGACGGGTGCATCTATGTTGATGTCTTTGTAAGGCACCATCCCCGTCAACACTGCCGAGACGGCGATATAAAGAATTGTGCAGATAATCAACGATGCGATGATCCCGATTGGCACATCCTTAGCGGGGTTTTTGGCTTCTTCCGAGTGGACCGACACCGAGTCGAAACCAATATACGCGAAGAAGATGATCGCAGCGCCGGCAAACATCCCCAAAGGCTGACCACCCTGCGCTGTCTCGCCAAAGATTGTATGGCCGAAGAAGCTGACTCCCGTGTACCCGTATGGAGCAAATGGATGCCAGTTAGCAGGATTGATGAGGAAGACGCCAATGCCGATTACCATGAGCACTATCACTAACTTGACACCCACCATGATCGCATTAAAGGTAGCGCTCTCCTTGATTCCCTTAACAAGGACTATTGTGAGGATAAACGTAATGAGCACTGCCGGCAGATCAAAGTATGACCCGGTAGCGACGAATCCCGTGTGTGGGCATCCTGCCCCGACATTTACACAATAATTGTAAGGCGCCGTATGAAACGCCGCTGGCAGTTTCGCAGGAATGATTGCAAGGCCATCGTGAAATATCGGAATAAACTCCTGGAAGTGGGCTGACCAGCCGTGGGCGACAGTCGCTGAACCGACAGCGTATTCGAGTACTAAGTCCCAGCCGATGATCCAGGCGAACAGTTCACCTAAGGTCGCATATGCGTAGGTATAAGCCGAGCCGGCGACCGGGACCATTGAAGCAAACTCCGCATAGCATAGGGCAGCAAAGACGCAAGCGAGTCCCGCCATTACAAACGAGAGCATGAGCGCGGGCCCCGTCCGGTCGTGCGCTGCGACACCAGTCAAAATAAATATCCCGGTACCGATGATTGCCCCTACGCCGAGTGCCGTTAATTGCACAGGTCCAAGGATGCGACGCAAGCGGTTTTCGCCCTGCATCTCTTCGAGCAACATGGTGAGTGGTTTGGTTGCGAATAGTTTGCTAGCCATAAACTTTCCTCTCTTATTGGAGAGAGCCTAAAGCTTGCTCTCGAGATCTAACTCAGACTAAGTCTACTCGCCGAGGTACGCTTCTTTAATCCCGGGGTCAGCGGCAAGTTCTTTTGATGAGCCTTCCATGACGATTCTTCCGGTTTCTAAAACGTAAGCCCGGTCGGAATGCCCAAGGGCTGCATGAGCGTTCTGTTCGACCAGAAGAATTGTCGTGCCCTTGCTTTTGATCTCGTCGACTGCTTCGAAGATGGTATGGACCACGAGCGGCGCGAGGCCCAACGACGGTTCGTCAAGCATGAGCAAGCGCGGGTTTGACATCAGAGCACGCCCAATCGCCAGCATCTGTTGCTCCCCGCCGGAGAGAGTACCGGCTTTTTGCGATTCACGCTCTTTCAGTCGGGGGAACATTTGAAAGGCGCGTTCCATATCGGCGGCTATGCCGCGCTTGTCCTTGTTCAGATAAGCTCCCATTTGCAGATTCTCGCGGACTGAAAGATTTGCAAAGACGCCGCGTCCTTCGGGCGACATAGAGATACCTTGAGCCACCAGTTTATGTGTTGCTTTGCCGCTGATATCTTGACCTTCAAAGATTACTTGTCCTGTGCGCGGTTGGAGCAAACCCGTAATAGTTCTCAAGGTTGTGGTCTTGCCGGCACCATTGGCCCCGATTAGCGTGACCACCTCACCCTGTTCGACGTGGAGAGAGATATCTGTCAGTGCCTCGATGGCACCATAATTTACGGAAACGTTAGTTAAGGTCAACATCAATAGTGTCAGTCGTCAGTCGTCAGTAGTCAGTTGTCAGTGGCGTCTTTACAACGGCTACGGACAACTGACAGTTAGTCCCCAAGATAAGCTTCGATCACCTTCGGATCATTCTTGATCTCCTGCGGAAGGCCGAGTGCAATCGATTTTCCGTAATCAACAACCTGAATCCTTTCGCAGACGCCCATTACAACCTTCATGTTATGTTCGACCAGCAGAATCGTCAGGCCAAAACGGTCTCTTATTTGTTTTATGAGACTCATCAGATCTTCCTGTTCGGAAGGATTCATTCCGGCCGCGGGTTCGTCTAACAACAGGAGTTGTGGCCGCGTGGCCAATGCGCGCACTATTTCGAGCCGCCTCTGGTTACCATAGGGCAAGCTTGTTCCGCCCTCATCTTTATAGCGGGCAAGATCAAAGATTTCCAGGAGCTCTATGGCGAATTCCCTATGTTCTTGCTCATCTCTTGTAAACCTTGGCAGTCGCAAAACTGCATCGAACAAACTCTGCCTTGCATGCCGGTGACAGGCGGTCATCACATTTTCCAGAACAGACATGCTGGGAAACAAACGAATGTTCTGAAACGTACGCGATACTCCACGCCTTGAAATCTCATAAGACTTCAGTCCATCTATGCGTTTTCCCTGAAAATAGATTTCGCCGGACGTAGGCTTGTAAACCCCGGTGAGCAGGTTAAAGATTGTGGTCTTTCCTGCGCCGTTCGGTCCGATGAGTCCATATATCTCCCCGGGCTGAACACTCATCTCCAGGCAGTTCACGGCAATGAGACCGCCAAACTTGATAGTGCATAGCTTGGTTCGCAGCGAGGGCGCAACAACAGGCCCCGCTCCGGACGGGCTGCCTGACCGATTGTCCTGCGGCGTTAGACTCATCTGGGTTTCAGCTCTTTTGAGCGATCAACTGGACTTTGCTCGGCAATGGGAACGCCCTTCGTTTCCCCAACGGGCTTGTCTCCCTCGGGGCGACGCTGCGGCCGCTTAAGCCAGGAGAGACCAAACTCCCGCGTGCCCATCAATCCCTGCGGACGGGTAAGCATGATGATAATGAGCATCGCAGAATAGACGACGAGTCGATATTGCGAGAGATCACCGGGAAGCCTGCGCAACAGCTCCGGCATAATGGTAATGACCACGGCGCCGAAAACGGCGCCGGTCAGCGATCCCATTCCGCCGAGCACGATCATGATGATGATTTCGAATGAGCGAATGAATTGAAAATCGTTAGTGCTCAAAAACTGAGTGTAATGACCGAATAGAACACCTGCCATCCCCGCGAGAGCGGAACTAATCACGAAGGACAAAACCTTGTAGCGCGTTGTGTTAATACCCATTGCCTCGGCGGCGAGTTCATCCTCGCGGATGGCAACGAGGGCTCGGCCCATGTCTGAATGGACAATGTTGTAGACGATTACGACGGTCAGAACCGCGAAAATGCCCACCCAGAGAAAGTTTGTATAACCGGGAACTGTGAAACCTGTCGCACCGCCTACTTTGTCGATATTGAGAATCACGATGCGGATGATTTCGGCAAATCCCAGGGTGACAATAGCGAGGTAGTCGCCCCGTAATCGTAAGGAAGGAATACCTACTATTAATCCGGCCACCGCGGCGGCAATCGCACCAATCAGAATAGCGAAAAGGAAAATCAGCGCATGGGCAACAGTGACGCCGACCAGACCAGCCAAAGATCGCTCCCATACCTGAGCGTAGTAAACCGTCAGATACGCGGATGTATAGGCTCCGACGGCCATGAACCCTGCGTGTCCAATTGAGAATTGACCGGTGAAGCCTGTGATGAGATTCAAGGAAACGGCAAGAATCACATTGATCCCCGCCAACATGATTACGCGGCCATAATAAGGAGGTACACCGAAACCAAACAGACCTTGATCGCTCATAAACTGATTCATAGCGATAAGCAGCAGGACGATAAGGAGGGCGGCGAAAAGCCGTTTGACTAAGATGGGCATCGGTTATCTATGGAGTATGTAGCCGGCAAGAGCCAGTAGTTATTACTTACCGCTCAACTAAGGCCGCTACACCTTTTCCTGAACTGTTGAGCCGAGCAGACCTGTCGGACGAAACAGCAACACGAGAATCAAAATCGCGAAAGCTACTGCATCGCGGAACGTCGTGGGAATGCCAACGTTTTGTCCGTATCCAACCACGAACGTCTCCGCCAGCCCGATCAGTAAACCGCCCAATACCGCACCCGGAATATTACCGATACCTCCCAGCACCGCAGCAACAAAAGCCTTGAGGCCGGTGATAATTCCCATTAGCGGATCGATTTGCGGGTTGTACTGTGCCGTCAATACTCCGCCTGCCGCCGCCAATGCCGAGCCGAGGGCAAAGGTTACCGAGATGATCGCGTCGGTGTTGATCCCCATCAGCTTTGCGGAGTTCAGGTTGAAGGAGACGGCTCGCATCGCCGTGCCGACTTTAGTCTTAAAGATGATCCATTGGAGCAGGAGCATCAAAAGAATCGAGACGGCAAAAATCAGGATCTGCGACTTTGAGATAGCGGCGTTGCCGAAGAGAGTGTAACTCTGCTCCCGAAGAAGTTGCGGGAAGGCGCGTGGAGCAGCACCCAGCCGGGCAACAAACAGATTCTCTATGAAGAGGGAAACGCCGATCGCGGTGATCAGCGTTGTCATTCGCGCATATTTTCTGATCGGGCGATAGGCAAAACGTTCGATTGCCATTCCAACGAGAGCGGCAACAACCATCGACCCGATCAGCACGACGACGAGTCCCACGAGTGACGGGCCAGCGGCGAATCCCAGCTGAAAGGCAAGGAAGTAGCCGACGAAAGCCCCCACCATATAGATGTCGCCGTGCGCGAAGTTGATTAAACGCAAGATGCCATAGACCATCGTATAGCCAAGCGCGATGAGAGCGTAGATAGCTCCGATGGTCAGGCCGTTGATGAGCTGCTGAACGAATGTATCCATAACATTCCTTAGGAGTTACGGATTCTCATTTCGGTGACGGGCTATTCGCAGCTGCCACAGGACCCGCACTAGAGGTTGCTGCCGGTGCTGCTGCCTCGGGTCCCATTCCTTCCGGATAGATTGTTTCCTGGTAAATGTATTTGCGATCTTGGAGCTTGAGAACGACGGCTGGTTTTACCGCATTGCGTTGGGCGTCAAGACTAATCAACCCGGTAACTCCGGGAAACTTTTGCGTCTGCGCAATGGCGTCCCGAAGTTTTGTGCCTTCTGTGCTGCCGGCACGCTTGATGCCATCAGCCAGCACTCTCATTGCGTCATAACCCAGCGCGGCAAGTGCGTCGGGTCGCTTGGAATAGCGTCCCTGGTACTGGGAAACAAACTTCTGAATTGCGGGCGACGGATCATCTACGGAATAGTGATTTGATATGAAATCGCCGTTCAGTGCGTCGCCACCCAACTCCCAGAGTTGGGTTGCGTCCCACCCGTCACCACCCAGTAGCGGTGCTTTGATGCCGAGCTGCTGGGCCTGCTTCGCAATCACACCCACTTCGCCGTAGTAGCCGGGAACATAAATAACGTCAGGATTTGTAGATCGAATGGCCGTCAGCTGTCCTTTATAATCTCGATCACCCTGTGTATAAGACTGCTTGTTGACAATCTGGCCACCCAGCGTTGTAAAACTCTTCTCGAAAAACTCCGTCAGACCGCGACTGTAAGGTGAGTTAAAGTCGAGCATGATGGCCGCCTTTTTCGCCTTGAGCGTGTTCGCGGCAAACTTCGCCATTACTTCGCCCTGAAAAGGATCAATGAAGCAAACGCGGAAGATGAAATCACCCACCTGAGTTACAGCAGGATTAGTCGAGGAAGGCGAGATCATGGGAACCTTTGCAGCCTGTGCTTTCGGCGCAGCGGCCAAAGTGTTTCCTGAGGCAACTTCACCGAGGAGCGCGACAACACGATCCTGATCGATGAGCTTGGTGACGACCGTCGCGGCCTTTTCTGGTCGCCCTTCGTCATCTTCGGAAAGTATTGTTACCTGCCGCCCGTTGATACCTCCCGCGGTATTAATTTCATCGGCAGCCATCAGAACGCCTTCCTTTGTCGATTGACCAAAGTTTGACGTACGGCCCGAAAGGTCGCCGTAGTAACCGATCACGATTGGGCCAGATCCGTTTCCGACTCCTGGCCCACCTTTGCGCTCACAGGCAAACGCGAAGAGTAGACTGGTAATCAGCAAAAGCGCGAGTGAGATACGTTTCATTTTTTCCTCACAGTTAATAGGGTATTGGCAATCGACGACAATAATCCGCGAAAGCGATCTGATCGGAACTTCCGCGGTTCTCCGGGGGGGAACAGGCGGCCTTTGGCTTCGAGTAATCGGGGTGAATAATAGCTTCGACTCTGTGGCTTACGCAAATTTGATTGTTGTGCGGCGAAGAACAAAGCCTTGATCCTTCCAATGTATGACGAGGGCTGCGTTTCAGTAATCCGCCGCAAAAAAGGCTGTGGAATTATAGTCATTTCGGCGAGAGTGTCGAGCAAAGGGCACCCCCAACCTCTGGGCACCTTGGCCCCGACCTTGTAAGATACTGCGCCGTGAACAAACCTGAGAGCCGCCAAACCAGCCTCGCGCCCCAGTTGGGCGACATGAACAAAGAGGACTTCCGTCGTTTCGGTCATGAGCTAATAGACTGGATTGCCGACTACTTCTATCGTATCGAAGAATTGCCGGTCCTGGCTGCAATTGAGCCCGGTGATCTGAAGGTTCAGCTTCCGTCGACCCCTCCGCAAAAGGGTGAACCGATGGAAAAGATCGTCAACGATATTGACCGCCTCATCGTGCCGGCGCTCACCCACTGGAGCCATCCATCCTTCTTCGCTTACTTCGCGACCTCAACTTCAGCGCCGGGCATCTTTGGCGAATTGTTAAGCGCGGCTTTTGACAACAAGGCGATGCTTTGGCGCACATCGCCGGCATCAACTGAATTAGAAGAAGTGGCACTCAATTGGCTCCGGCAAATGATGGGGCTGGACGGGGGAATGAGCGGAATCATCTACGACACGGCCTCCGTGTCGAGCATGCACGCGATTGCCGCTGCTCGCGAAGGGATCGAGAAGCGCATTCGCGAAGAGGGCATGAGCGGCCGTGCAGATCTGCCATTGCTACGCGTTTATGTTTCCGAGCAGTCCCATTCCTCAATCGAAAAGGGAATTATTACGCTTGGGCTGGGTCAGCGCGGCATGCGCAAGATTCCTACTGACGACGAATTTCGCATGGATACGAAAGCATTGTCGGCGGCGATTGAGGAAGACAAGGCCAACGGTTTTATTCCATTCTGCGTCGTGGCAACAGTAGGGACCACGTCAACTTCAAGTATTGATCCGGTAAGTGAGATTGTCCCTCTCTGTGAGAAACATCTGTTGTGGTTACACGTCGATGCAGCTTACGCGGGCTCGGCAGCAGTTGTGCCGGAACTCCGATATATCCTGGCTGGTTGCGAGCGCGCGGATTCCCTGGTAGTCAATCCGCATAAGTGGTTGTTCACACCTTTCGATCTTTCGGTCCTCTATTGCCGTCACATGGATCTGCTCCGGCGCGCATTTTCGTTGGTGCCGGAATACCTGCGCACACCCGAACAGGAGAACGTACGCAGCGGTTCTGATTACGGCATCCAGCTTGGCCGGCGTTTTCGGGCACTGAAGTTATGGATGGTTATTCGCTACTTCGGACACGAGGGTTTGGCGCAGCGCATACGCGAGCACTGTCGTCTGGCGAAGCTTTTTGCTTCCTGGGTTGAGGAATCTCCCGACTGGGAATTGCTTGCGCCTCTACCGTTCGCCCTCGTTTGTTTTCGTGCATGTCGGAAGACTGGAGGAGAAACCGAGGTAGCTCGAGCGAAGCGGTTGGATGTCCTTAACGAAGCCATCATGCATGGCGTGAACGCGACAGGCAAAGCGCTCCTGTCTCACACACGTTTGCGCGATAAGCTTACCTTGCGACTATCCATCGGTAATATTCGAACTACCGGGAAACACGTTCGAGAGGTGTGGGAGTTGTTAAATGAACAGCTTGAGCGACTCGCCTGAGAATTTTAGCGAACGCCTTAGGCGTAAAACTGCGAGGCCGACAATTGGGAGGACAAAATGTCTTTATCTCGAAACAGCTTTCAGATTGTTGCACTACTGATTCTTGGTTGCTGTCTTGCCGCCGGGCAGGGTCCAAGCGATGCTAAGCATTTCAGTAAGGATGGCCTTCTATTCGATTACCCCTCCGAATGGTTGCTCACGGACACGAGCAGCTCAGATGCGCAACAGCTCACCCTGACTCATGCGAATAGCGATGCTCAACTCCGCGTCTTCGTTCATCGGGGTCACATCTCCGCAGAAAAAATGGCCGATGCGCGTAAGGCACTTGTCGATCCATACATCGAGTCAACGTCGAAGCAATTTGAACAAATGGGTGGTCAACCCACACGCTCGGCGGATAGTACCGAGATCGGTGGTGTTAAAGCAGACGGAGTAAAAATTCGAGCTGTACTTGGGGATGAACCCGGTGCGGCTCAGATCTTCTGGCTGCTGGTGGGAAAGCGAGTGGTGGTGCTGACTTTCTTTGGACCCGATAAAGACCTCAAGCAGTGGACGAGCGCGTGGGACCTGGTGCGCAGCAGCCTCAAGATCGAAGAGATAAAACCTGCGCCCAAACCGACTCCGAAGTGAATACAGAACCGCGAGCGGTTGCGACCGGGTCAAAGATACACCGAATTTTTTGGAGTTGATTTCGCAATGACGTACAAAGAACGGACAACCGATGGCCCGCGTGGTCTGTTGTTCTTCATCTGGTCTACGCTTCTGCAACTCTGCATCATCCTGACGTTAAGCTTTAATGGCCTGGCTCAACCGCGCCGTCCGATGGCGCCCTCCGACATTCTTCGTTTTGCCACCGTTAGCGATGCCGAAATATCTCCCGATGGCAATTGGGTGGTTTACACTGTTTCCACCTTCGACGAAGAAAAAACCCTCAACACACTCTGGCTCGCTCGCACTGGTCCTGATTCCGGGTTTTATCCTCCCAC
>WNGI01018730.1_pt1 | contig 12915 bp, 8 predicted proteins | sample 5400621 | NCBI WGS metagenome assembly WNGI01 (sample SAMN13153374, study PRJNA577476) | soil metagenome | isolation source: 20 cm soil or saprolite under Garry oak tree replicate 1 | place: USA:California | collected 2016-06-15 | reverse complement strand
CGCCGGCGGTGCGCAAGGTGATGCTCCAGGGCGCGCCCGGTCGCACGCTCACGTACCAGTACGACAGCGAGCGGTGGCACGGGGCGTACGAGTCGGCGTGGGAAGGCGTGCTGAAGCACGTCGAGCGGCGTTATCGCGAAACCACGTCAGACGGCGTGCGCACGCAGCTCGAGGAATACATGGTCGAGCAGGCGTGCCCGGCGTGCGGCGGCAGGCGGTTGCGTCCGGAGAGCCTCGCGGTGCTGGTCGGCGGCCGGAGCCTGGGCGACGTCGTCGAGCTCTCGGTCGGCGACGCGCTCGCCTTCTTCGAGGGCCTGCCGCTGCGCGGCAACGGGCGGCCCGGAGGGGGGGCGGGGGGACTGGACCGCAACATCGCGGGCCCGATCCTGAAGGAAGTCAACGATCGCCTGCGATTCCTGCACAACGTGGGACTCGCCTACCTCACGCTCGGCCGCTCAGCGGCGTCGCTCTCGGGGGGCGAAGCGCAGCGCATCCGCCTCGCCACGCAGATCGGCAGCCGGCTCGTGGGGGTGCTGTACATCCTCGATGAGCCGTCGATCGGCTTGCACCAGCGGGACAACGAACGGCTGCTCGCCACCCTGAAGGAGCTGCGCGACCTGGGCAACACCGTGCTGGTCGTCGAGCACGACGAGGAGACGATTCGCGCGGCGGACCACGTGGTCGATCTCGGGCCGCGCGCCGGCCGCCACGGTGGAGAGGTCGTAGCCGCCGGGCCGCTCGCTGACGTGCTCCGGCATCCCGAGTCGCTCACCGCGCGCTACCTGAGGGGCGAGCTGCGCATTCCCGTGCCGCCGCGCCGCCGGGCACCCGACCCCGCGCGCCTGCTCGGCGTGATCGGCGCCCGCCACCACAACCTCAAGAATCTCAATGTGGAGTTCCCCCTCGGGACGTTCATCGCCGTCACGGGCGTCTCCGGATCGGGCAAGTCCACGCTCGTCACGGACATCCTGTATCAGGCGCTGGCGCGGCACTTCTACCGCGCCAAGGTCGTGCCGGGCGCACACGAGCGGCTCGAAGGGGTCGCGCACATCGACAAGGTGATCGACATCGACCAGAGCCCCATTGGACGCACGCCGCGGTCGAACCCGGCGACCTACACCGGACTGTTCACGCCGATGCGCGAGCTGTTCGCGTATCTCCCGGAGTCCAAGATTCGCGGCTACGGGCCGGGCCGCTTCTCCTTTAATGTGAAGGGCGGCCGCTGCGAGGCGTGCGAGGGGGACGGGCTCGTGAAGGTCGAGATGCACTTCCTCCCCGACGTCTATGTCCCGTGCGAGGTGTGCAAAGGGCGGCGCTACAACCGCGAGACGCTCGAGGTGCGCTACCGCGGGAAGTCGATCGCGGACGTGCTCGAGCTTACCGTCGCCGAGGCGCTCGAGTTCTTCGAGGCCCAGCCGCGGATCCGCACGAAACTTGAGCTCCTGAACGACGTAGGGCTCGGGTACGTTCACCTGGGCCAGTCGGCTACCACGCTATCCGGCGGTGAAGCGCAGCGCGTGAAGCTCGCGACCGAGCTCGCGAAGCGCGACACCGGCCGGACCATGTACATCCTTGATGAGCCGACCACGGGCCTGCACTTCGAGGACGTGCGCCTGTTGCTCGACGTGCTGCACCGCCTGGTCGACAAGGGCAACACGGTGGTCGTCATCGAGCACAACCTCGACGTCGTGAAGACGGCGGACTGGGTGATCGACCTCGGACCGGAGGGCGGCGACGCGGGCGGTCGGGTGGTCGCGAGCGGCGTCCCGGAGCAGGTGGCGCGCACGCCCGGCTCGTTCACCGGGCAATTCTTGCGCAAGGCGCTGGCGGCCGAGGATTAGGGCCATAGGTTGAACGGCAGGGAGGACGTGCCAAGATGAACGACTGCGCCGGACAATCCTGATGGAGGACTTGCTCCTCATCTCGCTTGTCTTCGGGGGCGGGACGCTGGTTCTCCTGGCTATCTCGCCGATCGGCCGCGCGGTCGCCGATCGGATTCGCGGGCGCGCGAGCGCTGCAGCCCCCGCGGTAAGCGGCGCACAGGAAGCGGTGCTCGACGAGCTCCAGCACCTGCGCCGCGAGGTGGCGGACCTCGCCGAGCGGGTGGATTTCGCGGAGCGCTTGCTCGCCAAGCCACGCGACCCCGAGCGCCTCGCGCGAGGCTCGACGTGATGCAGGGTCCGGTGATCGCGCCGCAGCCGCCCGGGTTTGACCCCACGTTCCTGGTGACCCGGCTCGCGCCGATCGCCGGATTCGTCGTTGTCGTTGTCGTGTTGGTGGTCGGGGTGCGGTGGCTCTTCAGCACGGTCGTGGGGGACGCGCTGGCGGAGCGGATCCGTCAGGGGAGTCGTAGGCGCCGCCACTGGAAGGGGTTCGGCGGCGAGTGGTCGGACGCCCCAGAGGCCGAGGGCGAAAGCGCCCGCGTGGCGGCGCTGGAGGAGCAGCTGCACATGCTCAATACGCAGGTGTCCGAGCTGGCGGAGCGATTAGATTTCGCCGAGCGGATGCTCGCCGAGCGGCGCGAACGCAAGTTGGGTGCGGGGGGTCCTCATGGGAATCTTTGATCGCATCTCCACGCTGATCAGGTCGAACATCAGCGACCTGATTTCGCGCGCCGAGAATCCCGAGAAGATGCTGAACCAGCTGATCGTCGACATGCGGTCGCACCTGGCGAAGGCCAAGCAGCAAGTCGCCGCCGCTATCGCCGACGAGAAGCGTCTGTCGGCCCAAGTGGATCAGGAGAAGAAGAGCGCCGAGGATTGGGAGCGGCGGGCCGTGCTGGCGGTGCAGGAGGGCCGCGACGATCTGGCGAAGCAGGCGCTGCTGCGGCACAACGAGCACGCGCAGGCCGCGCTGCAGCTGCACGACACGTGGGTGAAGCATCGCGAAGAAACGGACAAGCTGAAGATCTCGCTGCGGCAGCTGAACGACCGGATCGAGGAAGCCAAGCGCAAGAAGACCATCCTGATCGCGCGCCAGAAGCGGGCCGAAGCGCACAAGCGCATCCAGGAGACGATGTCGTCGATCGGCGACAAGAGCGTGTTCGAGACGTTCGAGCGCATGGCGGAGCAGATCGAGCACGAGGAGCGCAAGCTGATCGCGGCCGCGGAGGTGAACGAGGACCTCTCGGGCGACACGTTGCTCAAGCAGTTCCAGTCGATCGAGGTCAAAGCCGATGCCGATCAGCAGCTGCTCGCGCTGAAGCGCAAGATGGGACTGCTGGCCACCGGCGCGGCGGGCGAGTCGAAACAGCTCGGCAAGGGCGCGGCCGAGGCCCAGCTGGTGGACGACGACGACGGCGAGCCCGCGCACTGACTCCTGAGTCGTCTCCCCCTCCTGCACGGCTGTCGGGCGCCACGTTCGTGGCGCTCTTCGTTGCCGGCCTGGTCATCTGGTTCGTCCTCCGGGTATTCGAGGTCGTCCTCCTCGTCTTCCTGGCCGTGCTCGCTGCCGTGTACCTCTCCGCCATCACCGATCTTCTCGAGCACCGTTTCCGCATGCCCCGCTGGGCCGGTCTCGTGTGCGCGGTGGCCGGCAGCCTGGCGGTGCTGGTCGGCGCCGGGGCGCTCATCCTGCCGCCGGTCATCGACCAGACCCAGGCGCTCATTTCAGCGCTGCCGCAGAGTTTCACGGACCTCCAGGGCGTGATCGCGCGTTGGGCGACGCGCTACCCGCTGTTGAAAAGCACGGTGCTGGCAGGCTCCGCATCAGGAATCGTCGCCACGGTCATCGACGACGCCGTGAATTACCTGCGGGGGTCGCTGCTGCCCTATGTGCGCGCGGGCGGCCGGCTGTTCATCGAAGCCGCGAGCGTCATCGTGATGGCCCTCTACCTCGCCCGCCAGCCCGGGGTGTACCGCTCCGGGATTGTGGCGCTCACCGCACCGCGCTACCGCCCCCTCGCCGCGCGCGTGCTGGACGACGCCACGGCCACGCTGCGAGCCTGGGTGGTCGGGCAGCTGCTCGACATGATCGTGCTCGGCATCGTCTCGGCGATCGGCCTGTGGGTGCTCGGTGTGCCGTACTGGCTCGCCTTCGCGATCCTCACGGCGCTCGCCGCGATCGTCCCCTTCTTCGGGACGCTCCTGTCCACGCTGCTCCCGGCGTTGCTGGTCCTCGGCTCGGGCGATGGCCTCAAGGCGCTCGCGGTCGTGCTGCTCGGCGTCGCGATCCACCTGCTCGAGGCTAACGTGATTGAGCCGCTGATCATGGAAAAGAAGGTGGCGCTGCCCCCCGTCCTGACGATCGCGGCGGTCCTGGTGATGGGCGTCCTGCTCGGCGCCGTCGGGCTCGTGGTGGCGGTTCCGGTGCTCGCGGTCGCGCTGGTCGTCGTGCGCCACGTGCTCCAGGGGGCGATCTACGGCGATGGGCCCGACGCTCAGCCGGCGGTGCTGCGCGCGAGCGGCGAGCTCCGCATCCCCAAGACGCAGACCTCGGCCTGATGTCGGCCGCCGCCGGGCGCTTTCTGATCCTCGCCGACGGGCAGTTCGGCCCGCTCACCTCGAAGACGGCGAATTCGTGCATCCGCTATTTCCCGGAGCGCATCGTGGCGATCCTCGATCGCGTGCACGCGGGCCGGACCGCGCAGGACGTACTCGGGTTCGGTGGCTCCATTCCCGTCGTGGGCGATCTGGAGCGGGGGCTCGCGCGCGGCCCCACCGCCGTGCTGATCGGCATCGCGCCGGCGGGCGGCCAGCTGCCGCCCGAGTGGCGCGGCTGGCTCAAGACCGCGATCGCCCGCGGGCTCGAAATCTGGAGCGGGCTGCACACCTTCCTCGCGGACGACCCGGAGCTCGGCCCCCTCGCTCGGGTCAAAGGGGTGCGCATCCTGGACGCCCGCAAGGCGCCCGCGCCCCTGCCGATCGCCGACGGCCGCGCGGCGGACGTGGACGCGTACGTCATCCTGACCGTCGGGAGCGACTGCAACGTCGGCAAGATGACGGCACAGCTGGAGCTGCGGAATGCGCTGGTGGCGCGCGGCCACCGCACCAGCTTCGTCGCCACCGGGCAGACGGGGATCTTCATCGAGGGGTGGGGCATCGCCGTCGATGCCGTGGTGGCGGACTTCATCGCGGGAGCGGCGGAGCAGCTCGTGCTCCAAGGAGCGAAGGACGCCGACATCGTGCTGGTCGAGGGACAAGGGAGTTTGATTCACCCGGGGTACTCCGGGGTGACCCTCGGCCTGCTCCACGGTTCCTGTCCCGACGCGCTCATTCTCTGTCACCAGGCCTCGCGCGAGTACATCGGCGACTATCACGGCAAAGCGCCCTGGGTGCGCATTCCACCGCTACCGGAGCTGATCGAGATCTACGAGCGCGCCGCGGCGCCCGTCCGTCCAGCGCGCGTGATCGGCATCTCGCTCAACACGTTCGATCTGGACGACGCCGACGCCCGCGCCGCCGTCGCCCGGGGCGCCGCGGAGACGGGCCTCCCCACCACCGACCCGGTGCGATTCGGATCCGAGCCCCTCGTGGAAGCGATCGTTCGCGAGGTGATGGCGGCGGGAGGGCGCCATTCGTGAGACGGCGGGGTCTCGTCGTACCGCCCATCATCGGTGACTCCAGGGTCATACGGCGCCTGGTGACGCTGGCGCGCCGGGTGGCGCCGGGTCGCCACGCCCTGCTCCTCGCCGGCGCGACCGGGACGGGGAAGGAAGCGTTCGCCCGCAACATCCACGCCTGGAGCGGGGTGCGGGGCGCGCTTGTGGATGTGAACTGCGCCGCCTTGCCCGAGGGCCTGATCGAAGGCCTGCTGTTCGGCGCGAAGCGCGGGGCGTACACCGGCGCCGTGGCGGACCAACGTGGGTTCGTGGAGGCGGCTCAGGGGGGCACGCTGTTCCTCGACGAGCTCGACAGCTTGCCGCTCGAGGGCCAGGGAAAGCTGCTGCGCGTGCTCGAGACAGGCGAGGTTGAACGGCTCGGGGAGACCGAGAGCCGCTCGGTGCGGTTCCGCCTGATCGCGGCCGTGAAGGATGACATTGGATGTGCTGTAGAGGCGGGGGGATTCCGCCGCGACCTGTTCATGCGGATCGCCGGGTTCGTCCTCAGTTTGCCGCCCCTCGTGAAGCGGCCAGAAGATCTCATGCTGCTAGCTGCGCACTTCGCGGCGGCTGAAGGTCGCGCCGTAGATCCGGCGTGCGAACCGGTGCTGCGGCGGTACTGGTGGCCTGGCAACGTGCGGGAGCTACGGATGACGTTGCAGCGGGCGAGCGTCCTCACCTCGGGCATCTCTATCGGCCCCGTCATCATGGCGGAAGCGATGGCGATGATCCCCCAGTGGGCGGAGAGTCATCCCGCGTTTCCCCCTGACGTCGAGATCCTGCACGCCTGTTCGGAATACCGCTGGCATGCACAGCGGACCGCGCGGGCGCTGGGCATGGGCCGCACCACGCTCTGGCGCCGCCTCGGCGCCCTCGGCTTGATTCGTGAGAGAAATCTGGTCAGCGGCCAAGTGACGGGCGGCGCGTCGATTAGCCTAGTGCGCCGCGCGGAAATTCGCACAGTCTCACGGTGTCGCACGGAACGTGAAACAATTTCGCAGACACCCATTTTGTAAGTCGTTAGGCTCCTTCGAGATCGTCTCTGTCGGTGTACGGCACAGACCGTGCTTTATAGAAGGGCGTCCTTTTTCTCGAGGGCGTCCTCATGTGTTGGTCCGCTCAAGCCCAACGCAGCCGCACGTTAATCCCTGGCAAGACGCGTCCCCTGGTGGCCGCGCTCGTCCTCGGCACGGTCGTCGTCACGTCCCCGGCGCTGGGTCAGGGCGGACCCCCTCCCGGCGGGGGAGGCGGAACGTACGCCATCGACGTGACGCCCGACGACGGGTGGGACTCGGCCGACCCTAACACCGGCGGTCACACGGTGACGTTCACAGCCACGAACACCGGGACGAATCACGACACGTACGAGTTCTCCTGTTACGGGAGTGGCGGCGTGACGTGCACGGGCTCGACGCCGGGAGTCAAGGCACTAGCAGCCGGAGCCCACGTGACGATTACCAGCACCTATTCGGTTGGTGTTGCAGGCGGCACCCTGACACTCGAAGCGCTGGGTGACACCGGGCACGCCGATGACACCGGTTTGTATACCATCGAAGTCGTCAACCCTCACAGCGTAGCCGTGACGCCCGACGGCGCGACGGCGCCCACGCGGACAGCACCGGGGAGCTACAGCGAAACGTTCACAGTCTTGAACAGGGGAGGCATCTCCGACACGTACACGCTCACGTGTGGCAGCGCGGCACCCGTCACGTGTACGGGTCTCAGCGCTTCGAGCACCACGCTAGACGCCGGGGGCTCGATGACCGATACGGCGTTCTACACGGTCCTCTCAGCCGGTACCGGCTCGTTGACGCTGACCGCGTCGAATAACTACGCGAGCGACGGCGGCTCGTACACCGTGCCCGTCACGGCCCTCCCTCCGGGCAAACCGCTCGCCGCGCTGGTCCGCTACAACGCTGACAACATGGACCGCGGATTGTGTCTTACCACCGGCGCGGGCGAAGCGGCCGGAGTGTCGTGCGGCGACCTGTTTGTCGTCCAGCCTATGCCCGTCTACCGCACCATCGGGCGCGACCGCTCACTCACGCTGCATTACAACTCAGCTGCGGCTACCGGGCTGTTTCTCGCCGCCGTGAACGTGACAGAACCGAGCAGCGTCCTCCCGCCCGACAAGGTAAGGATCTGGCTCACGGTGGGGGGGTCAACTGACAGCGCGGAGTACGCAGGGCCCGCCACGCCTCCTTCCACTGCACCGCGTCAGATGGTGCTGGGTGGCGGCCTGGCGCCTCAGCCGACCGGCGTGTACCCGATGACCGTGCGCGTTCGCAACGTCTACGCGTCGGGTGTGTACGACAGCGTCATCACGACGACCGCGCTCGTCCTCAACCGGAGCACCAGCGAGTACGGCCGAGGGTGGTCGCTCCTCGGCGTCGAGCAGATCCTCGTCGTGCCCTCCGATACCACGAAGCTCTTGTGGTTGGCAGGGGATGGGTCGATGCGGGTGTACACGAAGCCCAACCCCGGGAGCAGTGTGTTCCTCGGGGCTCCGGGGGACGCGCCCGACAGCCTGGTACGGTTCGACACTTTGGTCAACATGTCGCAGGTCAAGTGGTACCGCCGAGACCTGAAGCACGGAGCCGCGGTGCTTTTCGATGAAACGGGGAGACATCGCGTGACCCGTAATCGCGTCGGTGCGCGCACGTCGTTCGCCTGGACCACGATCGCGCTGCAAACGCGCCTGCAAACGATCACCGTCCCGCCGGACGGCACCAACAAGAGCTACTTCTTTTACTGGAACGCCGGCACGGCGCTACTCGACTCGGTTGTAGACCCATACGGCCGGGCGCTGCGCGCGACCATGCATGTGGACACCCTCACCCGGCTCGTTCAGGCGACTTTGTTCCCGTCGGACGACGCAGATACGACGAAGTTCGAATACCAAGGCGGGCGAATGACGCGCCGGCTGCGCGAGTCGTCCGCCATCACGGGCGGCTTCGCCGGCACCGTCTACAGCTATCAAAACAACGCGCGCTTGACGCTCGTCAAGATCCCGAGCGGACTCACCGGCAGCGACACCGCGCAGATCACCCTCACGCCGTGGGATGAGAAGGGTCTCGCGCTCGGGTGGACAAATCCAGAGGGTGTGATCACGACGGCCGATACGGGCCTCGCGACCCGTGTGGACGGGCCCGTTGCCGGGACCGGCGACGCAACGGACTTCTGGGTGGACCGTTTCGGCGGGCCATTCAAGTCGGTGGAGCTCGGCCTGAACGCTACGACGTTGATCTGGCGCGACAGTGTGGCTTCGCTCCCTGCGCTCGTGACCCGCCTGCAGTCTCCGAACGGCCGAATCGTGAGGATGAGCTGGAACGGGCGCGGCAATCTGACCGAGTTGCGCGACAGCACCAAGCACCTCGGACAGGCGGGGCTCGACACGAAAGCGAGCATCTACGCCTACGGCGATCTCAACACGCCGGACTCTCCGAGTCGCGTTACCGACGCCCTCGGTCGTCACACGGACTTCACCTATACGGCTCTCGGGTTGACCGATTCCGTGATCGATCCCGCCGGGCTCGTGACCAAGTTCTTCTACAAGGCGAGCGGACCGCTGACGGGGCTGGTTGACAGCGTCGCGGACCGGCAGGTTGAGACGTGGTGGGAGTCCGATTCGAGCGAGCACATTCAGGACCAGGTAAACAGGTTCACGTACGACGCTGTCGGGAACGTCGGCTCATGGAAGTCACCCGTAGGCGTCACGAGCACCTACGTGCGGGACCTGGCGGAGCGCGTGACCGACGCGTACGACCCCATGGGCTACCATCGCAGCTTCTTTTACGATGGGTTCAATCGTATGACGGGATTCACCCAGCGGGTGACGCAGCAGAATCCGCCCGGAGTGAATCCGTTACTCGGCTGCGACACGCATCAGGTGCAATGCGACCAGTCGGTGGCGCCGTTCATGCCCGCGGGCGACTTCATGAGCGATCTCCCCACGTCGTACGCCCACCTGGACGAAGGCCTCGCCTCCGCGACGGATCCTCGGGGTGTATGGCGCGCCTTCGCCTACGACGCGCGGGGCAATCGATCAAAGGAGAAGGACGCGTACGATTTTTCCACCACGGCGCGCATGAGGTCGTATTTCAACGTCGCCGGAACTCTCGACTCCACGCGCGCCCGCTCGCCCGGGGCGCTGGTGCGGTATCGCTACGACGCGCTGGGGCGGCGCAGCGCGATGCTGCTCGCCACGGTGCCCGATCCCCACGGCGAGGTGCCGGATTCCGTGCATGGCGACAGCGCGAGCTACACCTACGACGTGATAGGGAACGTGCTCATCGCGGCGAACCGTCAAGGGGCCGTCACGCGAACGTATTACGGGGACGGCTCCATTCAAACGCAGGTCCGGTTGGTGGCTGGCCCGAAAGACTCGGTGTTGTACAAGTATGACGCGGCGGGAGCACGGACGCGATTGTACCGCGTCAATAGCGGTTATACCGACAGCATCGCGTCCTTTTACGGGACAACCAGCGGCAGACTCGATTCCACGCTCGTGTGGTGGGCTGGCGTCGGGGGCAGCAGGAAGGTCGCATTCCTGTGGGACAGGCTCGGACGCCGCCGTCAGATCACCTATCCATCGGGTGTGGTCGTAACCTTCCGCTACGATGCGGCGGGCGTAGTGCGGCGGATCGTCTCCACCAATCCCGCGCCGCCACCTGTCGCGAGCGACCGGTTCTCGTTCGAGTTCAGGAATGACGTCCTCGATCCTGCCGGTCAGATCCGTCACCAGACCATTCTGTGCCCGGGATGGCGCACGGGCTCCAGCGAAGATCCGCTCGGCATGGCGTGCGGCGCGAGCCTTCAGGCGCTCACGACAAACCAGTACACCCTCTTCGGGATGTTGACCTACCAGCAACAGAGTGCCCCGGCCACGGTGACCGACTCCATGTGGTACGACCGATCGGGCAATCTCGCCTATCAGCGCAGCACGGACCACGCCGACGGGTCTCAGTACCTGTTCGACAACGCCGGGACGCAGGATCACTCCTGGACGAACGTGCTCACCCAGAAGCGCGACTACGTGACCGGGGGGACGCTTGGGTCCTATGGCTACACGCAGGACCTCGCTCGCAAGGATCAATCGGCGCCAGCAGGGCTGTACTGGTACGACGCGTTGGGTCGCACCAGCGGCATCGCGCGGGCGGACGCGCAAAGCGAGCAGGGTCCGAACTCCTGTGTCTATGATGCGGAGGGACAGCTCGTGAAGCCCTGCGACCAGGCGGCGCCAGCCCTCGCCTTCGATGGCGACAACGTGGGCGCCGCGGGCGCCGCGTTCCGATTCGTCGACGGGCCCGGCGTTGACGATCCCTTGCTCGGCATTTATCGGGGCACCTGCATGGTGACCACTGAGTTCTACTGGATCACCGACGGGCAGGGCCGTCAGATTGCCGTCGCTACCTCGGACGGCTCGTTCAACAGCGGCGCGGAAAGTTGCTATCGCAACTTCGGCGGGGCGTACGCCGGCGGCACTCAGAACAGCTACGGATTCGCCTCCGACCGGTTCGGCAGCGCGAACGTGCCGAAGATGTCGTTCTTCCGGAACCGGGTATATGATCAGGACACCGGCCGGTGGACGCAGGAAGACCCGATCGGGGTGGCGGGCGGGCTCAACCTCTATCAGTACGCGGGGAACGATCCCGTGCAGTTCACGGATCCCTTCGGGCTCTGTCCTCCGAAGGACGACAATACGCAGGATTGCCCGACAGCAGAACAAGCTGAAGCGCCGGGGTCAAGGGAAGGACCGGTTGATGCTGTGGGACTTCAGGTTACGATCGCGGGGCCACTTTTCGGAGTCACAGGTACATTTGGTTTCGCTAGAACGGAGGCTGGCAATACTCGGGCGTTCGTAACCTTTGGAAGCGAGGAAGGGGTTAACGTCGGCCTAGGTTTCACTCATACGGTCTCCACTAACCTCGCCGCATTCAGCGGTCCTTCCGAGGGTCCTGATGCCTCTCTCTTCGTGGTCACTGGATCGCGAGTCACTAACAAGAATGGGGAGAGCGTGAGCGGCGGTGGAGCGCTGTCGCCTCTCCCGGGAGGCCTTGGGTACGCGCGAACAACGACTCTCGTGTCCCAACCGCTTCCACTACCGACGTTGCCCATCAAGACTCCAGATCCGTACTATCCGGGAACTCACTGAGCTCGGAGAAACAAGGCTGGGTGATTCAACTGGCGGGCAGCGGGATCAGGAACTAGGCCGTGGAGCTCCTTGCAGGGGGAGCAACTATGAATGTTCTCTTGGCGCTCAGCGTCTTCTGTTTGGAGCTGGTCGCACTATTCGTCTATGTAGGTCGTCTCGCGCCCCACAGAGTCGACCGCGGCGACAGGCCAACGCCGTTTCGCATTTTGAGCGAGAACGCCCGGATCTTATCGCCAAGCTCCTACGACCGAGCCGGAAGAAGGCGCCTTGTATGGTTGTGGGTCGGTTATCTCATTGTGCTGGCGACCGCCCTTTATCTCGTTCGATCGATCTTCTCGTCGATTCCATGACACCGCGAATGATTGAGACACAGCGCAACAGTACGCAAACCCCGGCCGTGCGCACCATCGGGAAGAGCGCATCAGGCAGATAGAGGACAGACTCTCACAGACCGAGTAGGAGCAACCCATGGCTCCGAGCGTTCGGCACACAGTTCAGCTCACGCAGGAAATCGCGATTGGCTATCGACTCTCGATATTAGCCCGGAGACACGAGCAAGCATTGCGGTTGATCTCGCCGACATCCTCGCGGCAGCGGAGCGCGCAAGGCGCCGTACTGACGACCTCCTAAGCCTTGACCCACGGAAGCCAGAGCAGGCGGATCGCGCCCTAACAGTAGCAACAGACCTTGAGGCGCAACTGTTCACGGAACTCAAGTCGCACCTTCAGTCTTTGCAGCAGTCATGGCATACCGTGCTCGAGCGCTTGGTTGAGCACAGCGAGAAGCAGGCAGGAGGCTGAGCCCGCACGAGCGCCGGAGAAGGCCGGCGCGACAATGCGTCACGTCCGACGCGGCGCTGCGTGACGCATGTCGGAAGGGTCGCTCGATCCGCCTCTGGTTGAGGCGATCGAGCGCCGGGTGATCGCGGCGTAACGCGGTTTTCCGCGCGCACCGGCGGGGATCGGATGCCGCGCGCGGCACGGGCCCGCGTAGGCTCACCGCGTGACGGCGCCCGAGGAGAAGCGACCGTTGCTCGTCGTGACCGACGTGGCGGCGCGGCTGGCGCGGCGCGGCTTGCTCACCCCGGCCGAGGCGGGTGGGCCGCGCTGGCGCCGCGCGCGGGTGCTGGTGTTCCGGCACGGGCCGGTCGTGTGCGTTGACGCTCCTTCGCGGCCCTCCTACGTTACGGCCGCGCCATGGCCCTGTCGCTGTACAACACCCT
>WNGI01017314.1_pt1 | contig 12918 bp, 14 predicted proteins | sample 5400621 | NCBI WGS metagenome assembly WNGI01 (sample SAMN13153374, study PRJNA577476) | soil metagenome | isolation source: 20 cm soil or saprolite under Garry oak tree replicate 1 | place: USA:California | collected 2016-06-15 | reverse complement strand
GATCGCGCGTGAAGCTCCCGAATACACGAAATACGAATCGAAGACGGATCGCCCGATCCCGGTCGTCCGGCTCCAGAAGGCCGCGCCACCAGCGCGCTAGCCGTATTCGTGGCGACTCGGCACCGACTGCTGATCTCCTGCCTCCTCATTGCGACGATCGGCGCCGCCGTGGCCGTCATCGGTGGCAATTCGCCGGTCACGGCTCCTCCCTCGAAGCAGCCGGCGTCGAACCCCGTTGCCGTCAACGGCGGCGGCCCGGCCTCGCCGACGGTGCTCCCGCCCTCGCCCAGCGCGCCGGCACCAACCGGGCCGACTGCGCCGGCCCTCACATCGATCCATCCTGGCTCGGTCGATCGAACGAGCATCGACCTGTCCGCCACCTACGACGCGGACGTGCGCCTGGGGTTCGACGATCGAAGGCTGGGCGTCGATGCCGCGATCACGGTGACGAACCGCTCCGGTGGCGACGTCGATCGGGTCGAGCTCAACACGATCGCGGCACCGCTCGGGAATCTTCGGCTCGGGCCGAGCGCCTGCGGCGCATGATGGAGCCGGGGGCGTACTGGCGGGCGATCCGCGACTACGTTGCCGGCCATCGCTTCGGCCTCGGCTCGACGCGCGAGCTGCTCCTGGAGCTCCAGTCGCACACGGATCACGACCTGCGGCCGATCTTGGCGCCCTGGTTCCCGAGCCTGTACTGAACGGTCGGAGGCGGACGGCGCGAGGTTCGCGCCAACCCGTCTGGGCGACTAGGTCGCCTCAGGCGCGCCGGCCCGCCGGCGCCGAGCCATCACGAGCAGCGTGAGTCCCCCGATCGCCACGACCGCCGCCACGGGGAGGAGCCAGGTCAGGCCGCCCGCGAGCGACGCTCCCGCGGCGCGCGCGGCGGCGGCCGCCGGCGGCGCGTCCGCCACGGCGACCCTCGGGTAGCTCGGGAAGACCACGGGGAACGAGGCGTCGACGGGCGTCTTCTCGATCGAGCCGGTGAGGAAGAGCGTCCACGCGCCGCCGCCCTTCGGATCGAAGGATGCGCCAGCGGTCGACGTGTCGAGGATGTAGAAGCCGGACGCATCGAGCGGCGGCACTTCCAGCTGGACCTCTTGGTCGTGGCCGATCGCGACGGCATGGACCGTGCGCTCGAGACCCGTCATCGGGACGTCGTCCTTCCGCACCCAGAACTGGAAGCCCGCGTGGTTGTCCTCGAACGTCGGCTCCTCGACCAGGATGACCAGGATCGTGTAGGGACCGACCGTGCGGTTCACATGGGCCGCGACGGCGGGCGCCAGAGCGGCGACCCAGAGCAGGGCGGCAACGGCGACGATCGGTTGAACGAATGATCGCAGCCGGGCTCGGAGTTGGAGGCGTCGCATGGCAACGCGACCGTAGATCCTGTCTCGCTCCAGCCAAGATGACTGAAGTCAGGGATGGTCCCGCGCGTGAAGGCTGTCGACGCTGCTCGACCGCGGGCGGAGGCGGGATTCTGGGAGCGCGCTAGGATGCGCCGCGAGGGCTTCCTACAACCCGGGCTCAACGGCTTTGCCGAGATCCGCGCGGTCCCGCTCCCTCGACGCCCCGCGGCGCGCCGCCACCCACATCGCGGCGAACAGCGCCCCCCGCATCGACCGGGCTGGTGCCGATCCACGCACGGATCCCGCGACGACCGACAGGAGGTGGCCGCTGGAGCGTCCCGGCCTGAGTTCCACAGGGTTGCATCGACTCGAGCATGAGTCCGGCGGCGGCGCACCCTGACGGCAATGAACCGCTTGGAGGACGAAACGGATGAGAAAGGCGCTGACATTCCTGTCAGGCATGCTGCTGCTGGCCTCGATGGCCTCGGTGGCGGCCGCCGCGCCCGCGGCGCCGGCGGGTGCCTCGGTCGACAACGCCGGCCCCGCCGAAAGCTACGGCTCCAAGCTGCTGTGCGGCGAGGGCAGCCCGCTCTGTGCCGAGGCGAACGACTCGCTCGGCTATCGCAACGAGTACACCGGACACGATGAACCGTCGGTGCTCTTCTACTCGAACGTGGCGGGCTCTGGGAACGAGTCGAACTACCAGGTCAAGATCCCGACCGATCCGCCGATCCTGCCCAAGCAGGACGGATCCGGCGGCACGTTCAACTTCGAGAACCGCATCGCCTTCTGGTTCGGGATGGACCTGTGTGACAACCAGTCCGCGCCGGAGTACACGCACGACACGTGCACGCCGGACAGCGATGCCAACATCTTCGACGGCGCCGACCCGACGAAGCCGGAGTACGTCGGTCACCACCCCGGAACGGCGTTCCTCGAAGTCCAGTTCTACCCGCCGGGCTGGGTGCCCTGGGTCGAGGCCATCAGCTGTGATCCCACGCAGTGGTGCGCGGCGGTCGCGATCTTCAGCTTCAACAATGACCAGAACAACGGCGTCGCCAACAATGCCGCGTGCCTCAACAGCGTCGGCATCGAGCCCGCGAACTTCGCGTTCATCACGAAGAGTGGGGCGCCTCATGCACCTGCCGCGCCGTTGAGCGGGACGCTCAGCACGTTCACGCCGAACCCCACGAGCGACCTGTTCATGGCTGCCGGCGACCGGATCAACCTCTCGATCCACGATTCGGGCCCCGGGCTCGTCGTCGGGATCAACGACCTCACCAGTGGCGAGTCCGGTTCGATGACGGCGAGCGTCGCGAACGGCTTTGCCCAGGTGAACTTCGACCCGACGGCGGCGACCTGCACGCAGACGCCGTACGCCTTCCACCCGATGTACGCCACATCCAGCGAGCACACGCGCGTGCCCTGGGCGGCGCACTCGTACAACGTCTCGTACGCGGATGAGATCGGCCACTTCGAGCTGTGCGGCCACGCCAACGTCCATGGCAAGTGCGTCAACCCGGCGATCGGCGACAACAACAAGAAGGACGGCGACGACAGCCGCTGCTTCAACGCCGACGAGTCGTACCTGGTCCAGATCGGCGGTTGCATCGCCACGGACAACGAATTCGACGGCGTGTCCTACCAGAAGACGTGGCCGGGCTCGCTGACCAACGCGGCACTCGATGCCGCCGTCAATCCGGCGTCCATCCTCTTCAGCAGCCCGACGTTCAGCGGGCAGAACTTCAGCCGGGTCGGGTTCGAAGCGGACCTGCCCCGGATCGAGGCGGCCGACTTCGGCGGCATCTGCGCCCGGAGCACCGGCGCCGGCTGCACGAACCCGCCTCCGGGCTCCAACTTCTACCCCTTCTTCACCACCCGCAACGACACAGCCGTCGGCTGTGCGTGGCAGGAAGGTGGCGCCAACATTCCGGGCACCACCAACACCTTTGGTGGCAGCTCAGCGACCGAGTTCGGTCCGCTGCTCTTCCTGAACTACCCGGGCCCCGGGTTCACCCCGATCCACCGGACCAACGACTTCAGGCAAGTGCTCGAGAACAACCCCTGCGCTCGAACCTAGCCTCGGGGTTGACATGGAAGATGGCCGCCGGCGACGCCGGCGGCCATCTCTTTTTGGCCTGGCATTGCCGTGGGTCAGCGACGCCCGCAATGTCGCTCGACGGCGTTGAGGAGCTCATCGACGTCGACCGGCTTGGAGAGGTAGCCGTCGAAACCCGCCTCCGTGAAGCGTTCGCGATCTCCCTTCATGGCCTGTGCCGTTACGGCGACCACCGGAATCGAGGCGGTGCGCGCGTCCATCCGCAACCGGCGCAGCGCATCGACACCGTCCATGTCAGGCAGGCGGATGTCCATCAGCACGACCGCTGGACCATGCCTGGTCGCCAGCCTCAGCGCATCTCCACCCGTCGACGCCTCGAGCGTGCGGTAGCCGCTCGCGTGCAGCACATCCCTCAGCAGCGCCATGTTCCTTGCGTTGTCCTCGACCACGAGGACCTGGTCGCTTGCCATCGCTAGGCCGGCGGCGCTGGGAGCGTGAACACGAACGTGCTGCCCTTCCCTGGCTCGCTCTCGACCCAGATCCGGCCGCCATGCAGCTCGACGAGGCGCTTCGAGAGCGCCAGCCCGAGCCCTGTCCCCTCGCCCTGCTCCTTGCCCGCCGCCGCTTGCTGGAACTCCTCGAAGATTCGTGCCTGATCCGCCGGTGCGATCCCGGGCCCGGTGTCGGCGACGGAGACGCGCACCTCGCCATCGACGCGCGACGCGCTGACGTCGACGGCGCCGCCGGGCGGCGTGAACTTGACCGCGTTCCAGAGCAGATTGAGGACCACCTGCCTGACTCGGCGCTCGTCGCCGGCAACGGTCTCAATCCCTGGATCCGTCGCCAGCGTGACCCGGACGTCGCCCTTGGTGGCTTGCTCGCCCACGACCACAAGCTCGCGTTCGAGCGCCGCGGGCAGCGAGAAGGGGGCAACGTCCAGCTCGATCTGGCCCGCCTCGACCTTCGAGAGGTCGAGGACGTCGTCGATCAGGGTCAGGAGATCGCGCGACGAGGCGAGGATCTCGTCGAGGTAGTCGGCCTGCTTGTCGTTGATCTCGCCGTAGAGTCGCTTGCGGAGCACCTGCGAGAAGCCGCTGATCGCGTTCAGCGGCGTGCGCAGCTCGTGCGACATGTTGGCCAGGAATGCCGACTTGTGGTGGCTCGCGGCCTCCAGCTCGCGGGACTTCTGGTCCAGCTCGGCGAGCGCGCCGGCGAGCTCCCGAGTCCGCTGCTCGACCTCCTCCTCGAGACCCGCGTAGGACGCTTCGAGCCGGGCCGCCATCTGGTTGAATTCCTCGGCCAAGGCGCCCAGCTCGTCCCGGCTCACGACGTCGATCCGCTGATCCAGTGCGCCGGAGCCGATCCTCGCTGCGGCGAGCTGGATCGACTCGATGGGCCTGGCGAGATTGCGGGCGAGGAGGATGCTGGTGACGACGGCGACGCCGAGGAAGATGACCAGCAAGAGTGCTGTCCGCCAGATCGCTGACTGGATCGGAGCGAACGCCACGCTGGTTGGCTCCTCGACGAAGACCCACCAGCCTGGTGGGTCCACCCGCCGAGACGCGCTCAGCACCTCTCGACCGGCCAAGTCACGCCCGATCGTCGATGGTTCGGGCGGGTCTGCCATGGCGGCCCGGACCTGCGGAAGATCGACAAAGCTCGTGTGTCTCAGGACGAGATTGGCGTCCGGATGCGCGATGAGCTCGCCCTGCGCATCGACGGCGTACGCGTAACCAGCGGCACCGATCCTCGCGCTGTCGATCGCTTCCACGATGGATCCGAGGTCGACGTTGGCGACGATTACGCCAAACCCGGGTAGATGCTCCCCGACCGCGATCAGCATGTGCGGCCTGTTGTCGCGGGCATCGAAGCCAACCTCACCGAAGTACTGGTTGCCGGCCCTGGCGCCGACGAACTCCGGGCGATTCGCAAGATCGACACCACACGTCGCCGTGTTGATCTGGTTGGCTGCGAGCGAATAGGCGTGCACACAGTCGCGCCCGTTGCCATCGAGGTAGATCAGCTCGCTGTACAGCCGTTTGCTTTCGACCAGTCGCTGGAAGAGGAGCGGTCGGTCAGCCTTCGGATCGGCGAGGGAGTCGAGGTCGGAGAGGATGTCCTGGATGAGCTGGTCAATGGACACCGCGGCCGCCGAAACCTTGTCTGCTTCGGCTTCGCTCAGCGCGCGCTTGCCGTCTTCGTAGGAGAAGAAGAGCTCGCTGACGCCGACGGAGACCATGGCCGCGGCAACGAGCACCACCACGACCACCGCGTACTTCCAGACGAGCCGGCGGCGCCGTGGCGTGGGCGCCGGCACCTGCGACTCCACGTTTGCCAGCCCTACCGGTAGACCGGAAAAGCCAGGTCGATGACCTCCTGGGGTACCTGGATGCCGAGCTCGGCGGCGCGCCCGAGATTGAGGGCAAACTGGGTCTTGTTGACCTCTTTGACCGGGAGATCGGCTGGCGCCGTCCCCCTGAGGATGCTGTCGACGTAGCGCGCGCCTTCCCGTCCGACCGGTCCGACGTCGACGCCAAGCGAGAACAGTGCCCCCTCCCTCACCCACTCCTTCCGGTGGGCCTGCACGGGAAGGTTGGCCTCCTTTGCCAGCTCGATCGTCTGCTTCGAGAAGGTCAACCGGAGGCTCGGCGAGAGCAGGAACGCGCCATCGACCTCTCCCGGCGCGAGCGAGTGGAACGCCTGCTCGAGACCGGCCGCATCGGACGCCTCGCGAATTTCGAGCTCGATCCCGAGCTGAGCAGCAGCGGCGAGTGCCTCATCCCGAAGCGGTGGCGTCGCCACCTTGTCGGTCGGGTCAACAAGGGTGAGCAGCCGCCGAAGCCCGGGCATGATCTGCTTGTAACGCTCGAGCTGCTTGGTCACCGGATCTCGCGCCCCGAACACGCCGGTCAGGTTCCCACCAGGGTCGGACAGGGTCTTCACGAGCCCATCTCGCACGGGATCGGACGGGTGCAGGAAGACGACCGGGATGGGATGTTCCATCGTCGCTGTCGCAGCCTGCGCCGCGGCGATCGACTTGTCCTCGAACGCGACGATGACGTCGACGTGCTCAGCAACGAAGGAGGCAGCCTGGTCCTCGGCCTGCACCTTCCCCTCGAGGTTTCGCCAGATCAGCTCGATCCTCTGACCCTCGTACTGCCCCTGGAGTTGCTTCATCCGGCCTTGCACCATCGTCTCGTCGCCGACCAGCTGCTGCATCACCTCGCTGACGGTGTCGCCAAACCAGCCCAGGTCGCCGAGCCCCGCTACGAGCGTGGCCAGGGAAGGAGGATTGTCGAACAGGCGCCCAGCAGGCCGGCGAAGACGAGTACGGTGATCAGCGCGAGCGGGCCCTGGCGAGCCTTCATGGGATGTGCTCCCTCCCTGATCGGTTGTGGCGGGAAGACCCCTCCACGCCCCACGACCGATCCCGCTCCAACGAGTCGACATCGGATCATCTCACCGCTGACCAGCGGCACCGGCATGCTGGTCGGCCGCCGGCGTGACGCCGGCGGCCGAATGCCCGGCTAGAAGGGGCAGTTCCCCGGGTTGGGCTCGTCGATTCGCGGTGCCGCGCCGTCGGGCACGAGCCGCGTGACCACGAGCACCAGGTCCACCGATCCTTCGTTCCGCCCGATGTGGACGGTTCCCCCGGGATCGATGAGCACGTCGCCGGTCTGATAGACGGTCGGCGTGCACGTCGGGTCGTCACCCCGATAGAAGGACAGCGTGCCTGCCTTGACGATGCTCAGGCTGGGCCCTGGATGGCTGTGCCAACCGAAGCTGCCACCCGGCACGATGCGGCTTTCCGTCGTGATGACGTCGGTATCTCCCTTCGTGCGCAGGTTGAGCTTCCAGTCCCCGGTCTTGATGTTGACGTCGACCGGCGGCAGGTTGCCGACGCCGATCGTCGTGTTGGTCACGCCGCTGGCCGGCGTCGCGAGGGTCACGCCCGCGAATGCTGCGACGCCGAGCACGGCGACGAGCACGGCGAGACTGAGTCGATTCGACATCGGGAAAATCTCCTTCGGGCATTGATGGTCGCGAGTCTCGGCCGATGAGCTGCGTCCGCTGTACGAACGTAGACGGACGTCGAGCGCGCGCCTACCGTGCCTGCCTGCACATGCCCGGGGGTGCTGGCACCCTGGGGCGAGGGCTCTTTCCGGGCGAGGCCTACTCCGGGCTGCGCGCGCAGAACGCTCGAACCACCTCGGGAAACGCGTCGGTATCGATGGGCTTGACGATGGCGCCGGCAAAGCCGGCATCGAGCAGCCACTCGTCGTGGGCATCGACCGGCAACGCCGTCAGCGCCACGATCGGGATCCGCGACGTTCGCGGGTCGGCCCGGAGCATCCGCGCCGCCTCCCTGCCATCCAAATCCGGGAGGCGCAGGTCCATGAGGATCACGTCCGGCAGGTGCTCGGAGGCGAGTGCAATGCCTTCCGAGGCCGTCGCGGCCTCGAGCGTCCGAAACCCGGCCAGGTTGAGCACGTCCCGGCCAAGCTTCCGATTCCTGTCGCTGTCGTCCACGATCAGCACGAGCGGGAGCGCTGCCATCACCGGCGTATTCTCGGTCCGTGCCGATCCGCCTCGTGCTCGCCGAGGACCACTACCTCGTCCGCGAAGGCGTGCGGCGCCTGCTCGAGGCGCAACCCGAGCTCGAGGTTGCCGCGGTCTGCGGGGATCTCGACTCATTGCTCGAGGCCGTCGATCGCGAGGCCCCGGATGTGGTCGTCACCGACGTTCGCATGCCGCCGGGTCACTCGGACGAGGGAATCCAGGCAGCGCGGCGACTGCGGGAGACGAAGCCGGGCGTCGGCGTGGTCGTCTTGAGCCAGTATGCGAACCCGAGCTACGCGTTGGCGCTGCTCGACACCGGCAGCGCCGGGCGCGCCTACGTCCTGAAGGAGCGCGTGCACGACCCCGACCAGCTGGTCGCCGCCATCCGAGCCGTGGCGGAAGGCGGCTCGTTGATCGACCCGAAGGTGGTCGAGGGCCTGGTGGCGGAACGGGCGCGCGCGGCGAGGTCACCGCTCAACGAGCTGACCGCCCGGGAACGCGACGTCCTGCAGCGGATGGCCGAGGGCAAGAACAACGCGTCGATCGGCGAGGACCTCGTCGTGACCGAGCGGTCCGTCGAGAAGGTCATCAACTCGATCTTCATGAAGCTCGGGCTGACGTGGGAGCCGGCGGTTCACAAGCGCGTGAAGGCGGTCATCCTGTACCTGGCCGAGAGCGATCGGGGTCAGCCGGGCAGCGGCACCCAACCCTGAAGGCGTGAGCCGCCGCTCTCCCGATCGTCGACGCTGAGGCGGCCGTCGAGGGCCTCGATCCGATCGCGCATGCGCTGGAGGCGTCCCTCGGGGTGGCGGCCGGCGATCGTGATCTCGAAGGTCAGCCCACCCTCCGCGTTGAGTACGCTGATCGTTGCCTCGGACCCGGGTGGCGCGGACGACAGCGCCTCGTCCCAGGTCCAATAGAGTGCCGTGCTGATCTCCGGCGGGCAGCCGGCGATCCCCGGAACATCCATCTGGGCGGTGACGCCGGCGCCGCTCGCCGCGGACCTCAGGGCGCTGGCGAACCCGCTCCCTTCCAGCATCGATGGATAGACCTTTGTCGCCAGCCTCGTCGCCTCGTCAAGCGCCTCGCGGACGTTGGCCGTCATCTCGGCGAGCAGCGCCTTCGCGGCAGCCGGATCACGCTCCGCCAGCCCGGCCAGGCGCTGCAGCTCGACAGCGAGGGCGACGAGGTGTTGCTGGACACCGTCATGGAGGTCGCGCTCGATCGCGCGCCGCTCGGCATGGGCGGCCTCCGCCAGCCGCCTCCGCGATCCGCGCAGCTCTGCCACCTCGTCCTGCAGCCGGTCGACGACCTCCTGCAGCCGGTCGACGACCTCCCGCAGCCGCTCGAATGAGCCGGCATTCGACACTGCGCCACCTCATGGGACTCGTTGGGCATGCTCAATCGCGCGAGGGCGCGCGGGTCGGAGCAGCGCGATGAGTGTCGCAGTCAAACGCAAGCGAACTCAGGCGCTCGCAGATGCGTTCACGATGCGTCGCCTGACGGATATCGGATTGAGTCGGAGGCCAGGCCTGTGTGCTGACGGCACGTGACAGCTCCACTAATGTGCCGCCCATGACCCAGTCCGCCAGCGAATCCCTGGCAGCAGCGCGCGATGCGTTCCTCAGGCACGACTGGACTCGCGGGCTTGAACTGTTCAACGAGGCCGACCTCGTGGATCGACTCGATCCGGAAGATCTCGAGTCGATGGGCGAGGCCGCATGGTGGGCTGCCAGACCCGACGAGGGGATCGACGTGCTCCAGCGCGCGTACGCCTCGTACCTCAAGGCGGGCAAACGAGCTCGAGCAGCGTACGTTGCGTTGACGTTGGCCCGCGAACACGGGGTAAAGCTGGCGACCTCCGTGTCAACTGGATGGTTCAACCGGGCCAAGAAGCTGCTCGACGCTGAGCCTGAGGGTATTGAGCATGGCTATCTCTACGGCCGCCAATCGGTGCTGGCGCTGAATGCTGGGAGCTTTGATGAGGCGATCCAGCTGGCCCAGCGCGCCGTCGATGTGGGCGTCCGGGTGGGCGATCCGAACTTGCAAGCGATCGGCGCCGTCTATCAGGGCATCGCGCTCGTGGAGAAAGGTGAGGTGACTGAGGGCCTCGGCCTCATTGACGATGCCGCCCTGGCCGCGGTAAGCGGCGAGCTTGGGCTCTACGCGACCGGGACCGTGTACTGCAACACCATCGCAACCTGCTGCGAGATCGCGGACTTCCGGCGGGCTGGCGATTGGACAGATGCGGCGCGGCGTTGGAGTGAGAGCCACCCAGGCCAACCACTCGTTCCCGGAGACTGTCGCGTGCACCAGGCTGAAGTGCTCGCGTTGCGTGGAGCGTGGGCAGAGGCGGAGGAGTCGGCCCGCCGAGGCGCCGAGGAGCTTCGCGCGTTCAACAGGCTGTACCACGTTGGGGAAGCGCTCTACCAGATCGGCGCGATTCGCCTTCGGATGGGAGACCTTCCGGCCGCACATGAGGCCTTCCGGCAAGCCAGCGAGCTTGGACGCGACCCGCACCCCGGATTGTCGCTCCTGCTCCTGGCAGAGGGGAGGGTCGATGCCGCAATGGCTTCGATCAGCCGGGCCCTCGAGGAGGAGACCTCAAGCAAGCTCGCTCGCGGTCGCCTCCTTCCGGCGTTCGTTGAGATCTCGCTCAAGGCCCGTCACCTCGACGCGGCTGGCACGGCCGCTGACGAGTTGGAGGCGATCGCGGCGACGTATGAAGCACCTACGCTCCGTGCCGGCACGGACTTCGCGCGTGGCGCGGTGTTGCTTGCGGCGGGGGACCCGAAGGCTGCCGCCCGTAGCCTCCGCCGCGCGGTGACACGCTGGCAGGAGCTCGAGGCGCCGTACGAGGCCGCCCAGGCAAGGGTCCTCCTTGCGCGCGCGATCGGCAGACAGGGCGATCACGAGGGGGCCCTCCTCGAGCTCCAGGCGGCTCGCGCTGCGTTCGAAACGCTTGGCGCCGTTTCGGACGCGAGGGAGATCGAGTCGCGCCTGATGGAAGACGCGCGGGCAGAAACCTCGACCGATGGCGTCCGAGCGACGAAGACATTCCTCTTTACTGACATCGTGAAGTCCACGAGCCTGATCGAGGCGATCGGAGACGAGGCTTGGCTCGACCTGGTGCGTTGGCACGATCAAACCCTGAGGGCTCTCTTCGCCGAGGACGGCGGGGACGAAGTCGATCACGCAGGCGATGGCTTTTTCATTGCCTTCGACGAGCCGGCGGCCGCCATCCACTGCGCCGTCGCTATCCAGGGCACTCTGGCCGACCACCGGCGGATCCACGGATTCGCTCCCCAGGTCAGAATCGGCGTGCATGCCGCAGTGGCGAGCAGGTCCGGAGGAGCGTACCGAGGCAAGGGGGTCCACGAGGCGGCACGCATTGCTGCTGCGGCCGAGGCCGGAGAGATCCTCGCCAGCCGGGCAAGCCTTGAGACGCTCCCGAGCCAATTCTCCGCTTCGCCGCCTCGGGCGATGAGGCTTCGAGGAATCTCGCAGCCCGTCGAGGTGGTCACCATCGACTGGCGGTCAGCCAATCGATAACGATGCGCGGCGCGGCGCGGCAATATCGCCACAGCGCCGTCCGTTGGGATTCTCCGGGTCTGCCATGGTCGAGGTGGTACCGCATATCGGATTCGAACCGATGATCTCCGCCTTGAGAGGGCGGTGTCCTGGGCCTCTAGACGAATGCGGCACGGACGCCGGGCGGGAGCCGCCTCGGGCAGGGCGGCATTCTAGCAGCGGACCGGAGGCTAGAGCCGGTGCGCCTCGAGGAAGCCGCGGATCGACTCGGCGACCTGGCCGTAGCCCTCCTCGCCGAGGATCAGCCCGTAGTGCGAGTGGGCGCCGAACGGCTCGAACTCGGCGTCGAGCCACGTTGCGAGGCGCTCGCTGGCCTCCAGCGACACGACCCGATCGAAGCCGCCGGCGATGACCAGGCGGGGCACCTCGGCCAGCCGCGAGGGGTCGACACGGACGCCACGCAGCATCGTTCGTCGAGCACGACCCGACTCGTGGGGCTTCTGGCCCATGAGGTGCTGGATCCGGAGCACGTCGGCCAGGGTCAGGTCGCGCTGGTCGCGTTGCAGCTTCTCGGGCAGCGTCGCCCAGCCGAGGAGTGACGGCCCGAACAGCTCGGGCACCTCGCGGATCAGGTGCGGCGCGGTCGGCTCTCGGACGTCGCCGGGCAGCTCCGAGGCGATGAGCACCAGGCCGGAGATCGGCCGGCGTTCTGCCGCCTTGAGCACAAGCAGGCCGCCCATCCCGTGGCCGACCGCGACGACGTTCGGGCCGAGGCGATCCATCGCCGCGCCGACGTCATCGACGAAGCCCTCGAACGACAGCTCGGAGGGATCCGCGGTCTGGCTCCAGTGATGGTTGCGCAGGTTGAGCGCGTGGCCCTCCCAGCCGCGTCCGGCGAAGTAGCCGAGGAAGCGCTCCCACGCCCACGAGCCCGCGAGCTCGCCGTGCACGAAGAGCAGCGGCTTGCGCCGCGAGCGGCGCTCGGGCAGCCACGACTCGATGTACAGGCCGCGGTCGTGCAGCTCGATCTCGTCCTTGCGAACCGGGCGGCTCGGCGGCGGCGGGAGCGTCGCGTCGGTGGTGGCGGCCATGGGTCCTCTACTCGAGCGGGTTGATGACGAGGCCGGTCAGGGCCTTCGGGTAGATGTACGTGCTCTTCTGGGGCATGACGTCACCGTCCGCGGCGACGGCAACGATCTCCGATGCGGGGGTCGGTTCCAGCAGGAGCGCCGCCGACGCCGGCTGCGTGCCGGTCGGAGCAGCGCCCGCCTCGACCCACTCGATCGCCTCGGCGGCGTCCATCGTATAGGCGATCCGGCCCTCGGCTACCGCGGTGGCATCGATGCCGGCGAGCTGGTCGATCGCGACCGATGCAAGAGTCACGTCGAGGCGCCGAAGGGCGCTCCCCCCGGCCGGCAG
>WNGI01012780.1_pt1 | contig 12919 bp, 9 predicted proteins | sample 5400621 | NCBI WGS metagenome assembly WNGI01 (sample SAMN13153374, study PRJNA577476) | soil metagenome | isolation source: 20 cm soil or saprolite under Garry oak tree replicate 1 | place: USA:California | collected 2016-06-15 | reverse complement strand
TGGTATAGGCGTCTTCTACTGTGGCTGGTGTAACGACGATGAGCCCCGGATAATGCGCATAAATTGATTCCATCGATTGACTGTGAAACGGCCCACTCCCTTTTGTTCCGCCAGAGGGCAGCCGAACCGTAATGGGCACCGGCACATTTGTGCGCCAATAATGTGTGCCGGCATTATTTAGGATTTGGTTGAGCGCAATACTGGAAAAATCCGCGAACTGCATTTCGACAATCGGCCGCATTCCCTGTATGGCGGCCCCAATGGCAGTCCCCACCATCGCATCTTCACTGATCGGCGTATTCAACACGCGCCCGGGAAATTCCTTAGCCAGACCCTTCGTCGCTTTAAAGGCGCCTCCGAACGTCCCGCCGACATCCTGCCCGTAGATAAAAACGCGTTCGTCGTCGCGCAACAATTTTGCCTGCGCCTCGCAAATGGCTTCCAGATAGGTTATGCTCATTCGAGAGAATCGACAAGATCGCGCGTGGAGATTGCACACCAATCTTCTTTGTCGCCTTCAGGCGGTGCCTCTTTTTGCGCGGTCGCGATTGCCTCGTCCACTTGCGCCACTGCATCCCGCCGCCACTCGGCCAGCGCCTCTGCATCCATCAAATTCAGATCCACAATTCTTTGCTCCGCCACTTTTAAGCAATCGCGCGCAAACGGCTGGCGCTTGATCTCGTCGGTCACGTAACTCGCATCGTCGTGCTCTCCATGTCCGGAAAGGCGGAGCATCTCCGCCACTACCAGCTGCGGCGGCCGTCCTGCGAGCGCACGTCTCACCGCGCCACCGATCACGTCCAGACACGCGCTCAGATCCGTTCCGTCGAGGCTGTAGCCCTCAAAGCCATAGCCAATCGCGCGGTCAACCAAATCATGACACGCGAACTCGCGGTCGTTCGGAGTGGAATAAGCGTAATGGTTGTTGGTCGCAACGACCACCAAGGGCACCTGTTCCACAGCGGCGATGTTCATCCCCTCGTGAAATGCGCCGGTCTGCATCCCGCCTTCGCCGATGCATGTCAGACCGACAAAGTTTTTTTCTCCCTTAAATCGTTTCGCCATCAACGTGCCCACAGTAACCGAAATCATTGCGCCGAGATGACTGACCATGGCGAGCTGATTGTCGCGCGGTCGGCCCCGATGGATGTTGCCATCGCGCCCGCGCATTGGGCCGAGGCGCGAGCCGAGATAAGTGCGCGTGACGTCTAACAAGGGTTCTCCAAATGCTGAGCGCCCAGCTTGGTCGCGAATCAGTGGCGCGAAGATATCGCCCTTTTGCAAAAACAATCCGCAGGCTGCGCTGACTGCTTCCTGCCCTTTTCCGATATAAACGCCGCCTGTGATTAATCCGCCTCGATATAGACTCACGAGCTTTTCTTCAAGCGTGCGCGAGAGAAGCATCCAGCGAAACGCTTCGAGAAAACGCTCGTGGGGTGACGCGGGCTTTTTTGTTTTTGATTTCGCGCTGCGCTGCGCCGTCTGAAGCATTTCATAATTTTACGCGAGATCGACCATTACGCGCAAAAAATCTTTGTGGCGTGCTCCCCAGAAGGAAAACTACCGCGTCGCGAGCGCGAACTGTCGCTGTCTCTGGTTCGGTTCACCTCCGTTCGACGCTGCTTCCGCCGATGTCTGCCGTGACTCGGTCAATTTCACACCAACCAGCTTGCTTATGCCGCGTTCCTCCATTGTCACGCCATACAGGACGTCGGCTTTGGCAATGGTGCGCTTGTTGTGTGTCATGATAATAAACTGGCTCTGTTTTAGGAATCGCTCCAGCACGCGGATAAAGCGGTTGATGTTGCCTTCGTCCATTGCCGCATCCACTTCATCGAGAATGCAGAATGGGCTGGGTCGCACCATATAAATCGCGAACAGCAACGCTACCGCGACCATGGAGCGTTCGCCTCCGCTCAACAGCGAGACGCTTTGCAGTTGTTTCCCAGGCGGCCTGGCGTTGATCTCGATCCCGCAGTTGAGCGGATCGGTTTCATCGAGCAACGATAGATCCGCGCGGCCGCCGCCGAAGAGTTCCGCGAACATTTCACGGAAATTCAGTCGAACTTGGGCAAAAGTTTCGCTAAACAGCTTTCTTGTCGTGGAGTTGATCTGCGCAATTACATCGAGCAACTCGCGACGCGACGCCGTCAGATCATTGTTTTGCTTTTCGAGAAAACGATAACGCTCTTCGAGTTCGTCGTACTCGTGAACGGCATCGAGATTCACCGGGCCCATGTTGTCCAGTTGACGCGTAAGGTCTTCGATGATTTTCTCGACTTCCAGAGAGGCGAGCTGCGCCAAGTCCGGCGTCGCAGGGGTGCCCGCCAGTTGGTCGTTGCGTTTTAATTGAGCGCACAAAACTTTTTCGAATGTGGGCTGATCCGGGGTGAATGCGCGAAGATCGACATGGTAATTCCGCTGGACGTGCTCGGCCAGGTTGTTGATCTTCATTTGCAGTTGCGTTTCGTGTACCTGCTGGTGGCCGCGGCGGCTCTGCAATTCCCCTAACGAATCGCGCCAGCGCCGCAGTTCCGTCTCACGATGAGAAATTGCGGCAAGCCGCGCCGCGCGTTGCTCAGCGATTTTCGCGGCGTTCGCTTCCATTTCAGTGCAACGCACCGTCTGTTTTTCGATTGCCTCTTGCGATTCGCGCGACTCCTCTGCCTGTGTGGCCAGTTTGTTTTCGTACATCGAAATGTCGGAGCGCCGGCGGGCAATCAACTCGGCAAGCTCCATTTCGCGCGTGCTCATCGATTCGCGTTGGACGATCAAGCTTTCGCGCCGCTGATGCTCGGTTGCGATGACCAGCCGCAATTGATTCAGTTTCTCCGTCACCTCTTCTTCGCGAGATGCGACATGTTTTTGCGCAGCTTCGAACGCAGCAAGTTCGCTCTTCTGGTTGGAAAATTGATCATGCGCTGCGCGAAGTTCGTTTTGCAATTTAGCAATCCGCTCGTCCGCAGCCGCGATTTGCCGCTCGAGCTGCGCTTTTTCCGACTGGAGATTATCGATCTTGTATTCAGCTTCGCCCAATTCGCGCTGGAGCAGCGAAGCCACTTCGAGAGCGCGCTTCGCGGCATCGCGCTTCGCGAGAAAGGCGTCGCGCTGTTTTGCCAGCGCCGCTTCTTCTTTGGCAAGCGCGCTGATTTGCGTCTTGCGCTCAAGCAGTGAGTCGGCGCGCACTTCATTGCTGCCACCAAAAATAATTCCTTCGGCGGAAATAAATTCGCCGGCGATGGTTGCCATCGCGAGCGCCGGTTCGGTTTGTTTATGCTTCAACGCGCGTTCGAGATCGGGAAAAACGGCAACATTGCCAAGCAATTGCCCAACGGGTAACTCCAGCGATTTTGGCGCGGCGACTTTATCCACTGCCCAGGCGATGGCGTCCTGCGGCAATGTTTTTTTTGTCGATTCGTCAGAAGGCGCGCCGATTTGCGGAATGAAAAGCGCGGCTTGACCAAGTTTATTTTTGGTTAGGCGGACGATGATTTCCTGCGCTACCTCGGGATTTTTCAAAATCACGGCGTGAAGATTTCGCCCGAGCGCGGCTTCGATTGCCGAAATGAATTTTGGATCGACATCGAGCTGCGAAATGAGTGAACCGGCGATGGCGGGGCGGAACCGGGCGGGATCGTCGATGCCTTTAAGCAAGGCCTGCGAACCTTTCGCAAGGCCTGCGCCTTCTTCGTTTAGCTGACGCAGCACTTCGAGCCGCGATTGTTTTTCGGCGAGTGCACGCTCCGCAGCGGCGAGATTTTTTTCCGCTTCGACCAGCAGCTCCTGGTGTTGGCGCAAGTTTGTTTCGTCGCCCGCAGAATTTGCCAACAACTGTTCGAGTTTTCGGCGGTCGTCGGCGCTCAGTTTGAGTGAGCTGGCAATTCGGTCCACGATTTTCGCGCGCGCATCCGCCGATTTTGTGATTTCCGCTGTCAGCCGGTCAGTTTGCGCCGCGGTCATTTCTCGCCGCGCCGTTGTTCCCGCAAGTTCTTCTTCGAGCGCGATGATGCGCGTTTCGGATTTCGAAACGGCGAGCTGCAACTCCTGCAGGTGCGCACTGTGCTCACCGCGATTTCTTTGAATCTCTTTCGTCAGGCCACCAACCTTGGCCAGCTCGGTTTCCGTTTGCTTCAAAAGCTGGTCGGCTTTTTCAATGAGCGAATTCGTTTCGTGAATTTCGGCCGTTTGTTTTTCGTGTTTTGCCTCCGCCTCCGCAATGTCGGCGCGGGCGCGCTCGATTAATTCCGCAAGCTCACGCGCGCGCTGGGAATTGAACTCGATGCGGCTGCCATGTGCGGCGATCTCGCTTTCCAATCGCTGCATTACCGCGCGCGAGTCCGCAATTTCAATGTCGATCTGGTCCAGCGTGCGGCGTTCTTCTGCGAGCTCGTTTTCGCCACTGTCGATCTTCCCGCGCGTGGTGTGCTCAGATTCGGCCAGTCGATTGATTTCGTCCCGGCACGCAGCCAGCTTGCCTTCCAACGAGTCGAGCTGCCTGCGCGAATAGTGCGTATCTAGCACGCGAAGATCCGCATGCAGTGCCTGGTATCGTCGCGCCTTGCCCGCCTGCCGCTGCAGCGAGCCGATTTGACGTTTTACCTCCTTGATGACGTCGCCGATGCGCAGGAGATTTGCCTCAGTCGCTTCCAGCTTGCGTAGCGCCTCGCGTTTTTGCGTCTTGTACTTTGTGATTCCGGCCGCTTCCTCGAAAATTGCGCGTCGATCTTCCGGGCGCGAACTCAAGATCATGTCGATCTTGCCCTGTTCCATCATTGAGTAAGCGGCCCGTCCGACACCGGTGTCGGCAAAAAGATTTTGAATATCTCGCAGACGACAGGTCGTTTTGTTGAGTAGGTATTCTGAGTTGCCGTCGCGATACACGCGGCGCGTTACGCGCACGTCGTGCCAGTCGATCGCGAGCTCTTTAGCGCAATCGCTGAAAGTGACAGAGACCTCCGCGAACCCGACGGGCTTGCGGACATCGCTGCCATTGAAGATCACATCGGCCATCTCTTCGCCACGCAGCGACTTCGCAGATTGCTCGCCGAGCACCCAGCGGACGGCGTCCAGCACATTGGACTTACCGCACCCGTTCGGCCCGACTATGGCGGTGATGCCTTCATTGGACTTACCGCACCCGTTCGGCCCGACTATGGCGGTGATGCCTTCGTGAAAACTAAGAATCGTTTTGTCGGCGAACGATTTGAAGCCGAGCAGCTCGAGCGATTGTAAGTGCATGGTAGGCCGAAACCTCGGACCTCGATTTGGTCAATATAGTAGGCTTGGGTGCGTTACAAGTGCAAAATTACACAATTTGAGGGGCTACCGGCTCCGCCAGCTACAGGATATTGTGGCTTTAACACTTCCCTTCAACATTCCAGATTCCGCGCCGACGGACGGCTTGGTCATGGCGAATAAGTCGCCACTATCCGGAGAGCTTTCAAATTTTCAATCTGCAAAGATTTTTGAGACGCCGAGTAACCCAGACGATTACGATCACCGCAGCGATCGGAGCTCTGGCTGGGAGGTTCAACCGGCAGTCTTGCCTCGGCAAACTGAATCACGGAGGATGCGCCGATGGCCGATGAAACGACGATATCGATCAAACAAGCGGAGCGCGTCGATCATCAGTTGGTTCGCGGCATCGGCATTCCCGCGCTGACGGCTAATATCATCAGCTCGACGATCGGCGCCGGTATTTTTGTTTTGCCGGCAGCGATGTCCAGAGGACTTGGACCGGCGGCGCCTGTCGCGTTTATCTGTTGCGCAATCGCGATGGTGTTGTTCGTCACTTGTTTCGCAATTGCAGGTAGTCGTGTGTCGCTAACTGGCGGGCTGTACGCGTATGTCGAAGTCGCGTTCGGTCGTTACATTGGATTTCTCGCCGGTGTGCTTTACGGCATCACTGCGCTCGGGGCAGTCGCCGGCGTCGTGAATGTCTTGGTAAATTCAATTGTCATCGTCGCGCCGTTCCTGGGCAGCGGGGTAATGCGCATAATCGTCATGATTGTCGTTTACGGTTCGCTCGTGGTGATCAACGTGCGTGGAGTGCGTGGAGGCGCGGGCGCGGTGACCGTCGTAACGTTCGCGAAACTGCTCCCGCTGCTCCTGTTCGTTTGCGCTGGAATCTTTTTCATTCATCCAGCGAATCTCACCTGGGCAGCCTGGCCGGGCAGCAAGTCATTAGGTGACGCGGTGATTCTGTTGATTTTCGCATTCGTCGGAATCGAAGTCGCGTTGATTCCGAGCGGCGAAGTGAAAAATCCGTCGCGCACCGTGCCGCGCTCGGCTTATCTGGCGCTCGTCATCACAACGATCATCTACATCATGATCCAAATCGTGGCGCAAGGAACGCTCGGTACCGATCTTGCCAATTATAAGGACGCCCCGCTCGCTGAAGCGGCCGCCAAATTTCTCGGAAACATTGGCCGCACCACTCTTCTCGTGGGGGCGACCGTCTCCGCGTTCGGATTCGTCACAAGCGACATTCTTAGTTCGCCGCGGATCATCTTCGCATTCGGCCGCGATGGCGCACTGCCAGCGTGGTTCGCGCATGTCCATCCGCGCTACCGCTCGCCCGATGTCGCTATCGTGACCTACGCCCTTCTTGCCTTTGCCTTGTCCATCACCGGCACTTTCGAACAACTGGCGGTGCTTTCAAATGTGGCGGTTCTTTTGATGTATCTACTCTGCTGTGCCGCCTGCTGGTTTTTGGTGCAACGCGACATCCGCACCGACGGTCAGCCCTTCAATTTTCCAGGTATGAAAATCGTCCCTGCGCTCGCCATTGCCGCCATCGTTTGGATTCTTTCGCACGCAACTGTGCGGGAGTTTGCAGTGAATGGGATTTTGCTCGCAATTGCGTCGGTGCTGTATGTGATGCGCAGACAGCTTCGTCCAAAGTCGTAGGCAAATGCCGGAAGTTTGAGTAGCTTTGGCAGATATGCGCGAAAATTATTTGGAAGATTATTTTTCCTTTCTGCGGTTCCCGAGTGTTTCGACGGATAATCAGTTTGCCAGCAATGTGCGCGAGTGCGCGCAATGGGTCTCGCAGAAACTTGCCGCCATTGGCCTGGAATCAAAAGTCGTCCCAACGGCGGGTCACCCGATTGTGTGGGCGCGTAACGAACATCGACCCGGACGACGCACAGTTTTAATCTATGGACATTACGATGTGCAGCCGCCCGATCCTCTTGAGCTGTGGGATTCGCCGCCGTTCGAACCTGTTCTGAAAGACGGCTACGTTTTCGCGCGCGGCGCGACCGATAACAAGGGCCAAATTCTTTCGCACATTCTCGGCATTCAGGAAACGATGGAACAAGATCACGAGTTGCCGGTGAACTTGCATCTGGTGATCGAGGGCGAAGAGGAAATCGGCAGTGCAAACCTCGGCCCTTTTCTCAGTCAGAATCAAGACGCGTTGAAGAGCGAGGTGGCAGTAGTTTCCGATACCGGAATGATCGACCGCGGCGTGCCGACATTAAGTTACGGTCTCCGCGGAGTGACCGCCCTCGAGATTAAAGTGACTGGACCGAAAATGGATTTGCACTCCGGCGTTTTTGGCGGGGCCGTTGCCAATCCGATCACTGCGCTCGCGCAATTACTGGCAACGCTTCACGATCGCTAAGGCCAGGTGGCGATCGCGGGATTCTACGATCGCGTTAAGCCTTTGGAAAATTGGGAGCGCGAAACGTGGCGCAAACTTCCAGTCGACGGCGACAAACTGGTCCTGAAAGAAACTGGCGTGCCCGAACTTTTCGGCGAAGCGGGCTACAATTCGGTGGAGCGCATTTGGGCGCGACCGACCGCTGAGATCAATGGAATCGGTGGCGGTTATCAGGGGAAGGGGACAAAGACGGTAATCGCCAGTCATGCCATGGCGAAACTGACCTTCCGCCTCGTTCCAGAACAGGAAGGCGATGAAATTCTAAAGCTGGCAAAAGCACATTTGCGCAAGAATTTGCCAAAAGGCGTCACGGTCGAAATTACCGATGGCCACAGCGGTCCATGGTATCTGACTGATCCGCATTCAGCAATTGGCGAAGCGGCCCAGCGCGCACTACGCAAAGCTTTCAATCGGGACGCCGCCCTCATACGCGAAGGCGGAAGCATCCCGATTGTCTCGCAGTTCCGCAGCATCCTGGGCATCGAAACGCTGCTAATGGGACTTGCGCTCGCCGATTGTCGCGCGCATTCGCCTAACGAGAATTTTCCTCTCGAAAATCTCGAGGGCGGCATTCGCCTCAACAAAGCGATCCTCCAGGAGTTCGGCCAGTGACTTGTCTCCTGCGATTAAAACAGTCTTACAAATTTCGGCGACGTGGATTGTAGGACGTCTGTGTCAGACGCCGGGAAGGTTGGCGTTTCACAGAAATGCTCTGCAAATTCCATGACTTCTAAAGCTATGCTTCGGGTGTTTTTAATTGTCGTGATGCTATTCAGCGCCGTTCGCATCGCAGACTCGGCCGAAGAGTCGGCAGGCACAAAGATTAAAAAGATTTTCGCGCCGACACCTACACCAGCTCCGACCCGCAAGCATCGGAAACGCTCAGTCAACAAAACGACGCCCACTCCATCCCCAACGGCTTCGCCAAGTCACAAGAAAATTTCACCGACTCCCTCCCCAAGCCCGACGCCAAAGAGAAAATCAAAGCACAAAAAAGCAACTCCATCGCCAACAGCGCCACCAGAAGAAATCCCCTCGCCGAGTCCAACTGAAACTCCACAACAAACTTTCACACCGTCACGTCCTCCGGGAAGAAAAGGCACTCCCAATGTCACCCTCTCACCTGACGAAATTGCCGGTTACGATGCTTACCCAGCTAAAGTGCGCCAAATAATCGAGGTCGGCCTCGATCTGACAAAGAAGAATCTCGGTTACGCATACGGCTCCGCTGATCCCGCAAACGGCGGCATGGATTGCTCCGGTTTCATTTATTATCTTCTCAGCGAAAACGGCTTCGCCGACGTGCCGCGTGATTCGAGTCAGCAATATGTCTGGGTGCGCAAAGCGGAAAATTTCAATGCAGTCTTGAGCCGCCATGAAGATTCATTTGAACTCGACGCGCTTAAGCCGGGGGACTTGCTCTTTTGGAGCGGCACCTACAACATCGATCGTGATCCGCCGATCACACACACGATGATTTATCTGGGCCGCGAAAAACGAACGAAAAAACGGGTCATGGTTGGGTCAAGCGACGGTCGCACATACGATGGGAAACAGCGCTTTGGCGTCAGCGTTTTCGATTTTAAATTGCCACCGCCGCCGAACAGCAACGACGCAAAAATCAGTCCGGTCTTTGTCGGCTACGGACGAATCCCGGGCTTAATTGAAGATTGAAGGTCGCCGAATGTTGAAAGTTTGACGATCCCAGCCTTAGCGGTTATGGCCAGAACAGCATCTTGTAAGCTAAGCGAGTCGAGTGTTTTCTAGCTCGCGCTTGATGAAAGACGCACACGCGTCGATCCGGGTACTGTAGTAGGCCTGTTCAGTGCGATCGCTCTCCAACGTACCCTACTTTATAGCAACCCGCATTTTCCTGAGTGATATACCGTCCAGCGGTTCGTTGGTCTTCGGAGTACTGTATCCATTCGCGAACACATTCGCGGCAATGATTTAGAGCGGCACGAATGTCGGTTTCGGAAATTTGATCGTAAAATGCGAAATAACCTGTCGCTTCCACCAAGGAAAACATTGATGCTTTGCCAACAGTCTGAAATCGCCGCGGTAGCGTTACTATCTGCGCAATCATGTCACTCTTTTTCACCTTCATGGTCTCTTGGAGTTGAGACTATCTATCTTCGATTTCCGCTGCAGTCGCAGAAGGTTTCGCGTGTGTTGCGGAGGTCGATTGAACCGAAGGGTGATGAACACGGCGCTCATATCCGACGAAGGCAATTGCGATTAGCGCGAGAATAATGATCAAGACAACGCGCTGTTCATTTTTGGAGAGATCGAAAATCCTGACTGGGAGCTTCATTTTTCAGCGTAACGAATCGGATCTTTTATTCCGGCTTCGCGAAAGCCTTTGAGCCGCAAGAGACAGGAATCGCATTCCCCGCAGGCGAGACCTTCAGGCGTCGGATCGTAACAACTGTGGGTGAGTGACAGATCGACGCCGAGCTCGACCCCTTTGCGAATGATTTCGGCTTTCGAAAATTTGATTAGGGGCGTGTGAATTTGAAAGCGCCTGCCTTCCACTCCGGCTTTGGTCCCAAGACTGGCCAGCATTTCAAACGTCTGGATAAATTCCGGCCGACAATCAGGATAGCCGCTGTAATCGATCGCATTGACGCCAAGAAATATGGCACTGGAGGGAATCACCTCCGCCCAGCCGAGCGCGTAAGCGAGAAAGATGGTGTTACGCGCCGGGACATACGTGATCGGAATCCCGTGCGAGATTTCCGTCTCTGATCTTTTCTTCGGTACGGCGATATCGTCCGTGAGCGCCGAGCCGCCGAAGATGCGCAGGTCGATGTTTGCGACGCGATGCTCTTTTGCGCCTAACGAGTCAGCGACGCGGCGAGCAGCTTCCGTTTCGAGTTGGTGACGCTGACCATAATCAAAAGACAGCGCGTACGCTTCATAATCTTCGTCGATTGCAATTGCCAGCGTTGTTGTCGAATCGATCCCGCCACTTAAGAGAACGACAGCGCGTTTCATTTCGAACTCGATAGCGCGTGACTCAGCGAAGATGCAGGGTCATTCGCCGGCACGCCCGGCGGTCGCGCCCTGCCGACTTCATCGGCCATCACGGCCAATCTTTTTATCGCCAGCGCTCTTGTCTGGATATACAACGCGGACAGTGAGTGCGATTCCGCCGCGCGCCGAGAATTGTGCGGTCACGATTGCTTCGCGCGGCGCGCACGCTTTGACGAAATCGTCGAGAATGCGGTTTGTCACCGCTTCATTGAACGCGCGCTCGTTTCGATACGCAGCAAGATAAAATTTGAGGGACTTGCTTTCGACGCAGAGCCGATCGGGCACGTAATCGATCTCGATCCTGGCAAAATCGGGCTGACTCGTTACCGGGCAAACGGAAGTGAAATCATCCGTTTCGAAGTGAATCCGGTAATTTCGGCGGGCTGGATTTGGAAAAGTCTCAAGTCGCGCTTCTGCCGGATGTGCGGGCAGTTTCGCCTCACTGCGTCCAAGAAGTGTGAGATCACTAGATTTTTTCGCGCGCCGCATAACCCAATTAACGCTGATCAGCCCGCCGCTTCAAATCGTGCTCGTGACCGACACCATTACAGATCGATTACGACTACGATCGCGAGTAGGACACGAATGGATAGCGCGCGTCCCTCCAGAACGATCAACAGTCATTTGTTTCTCTTGAACACGGAACCCCGAACGTTGAACGTCCAACGTCGAATTCCCTGAATGAATGCCGAAGATCAAACCGCAAAAATGAAAGATCGGACTGGCGTGATCGACATGATCGCGCACGATTCAAAAACAGGCGAAGCCGTTCTCGTGATGGACGAGCCTAACGAGTGGGACGGCTCGGACGAACAATTGCTCGGGCTACAGGAGCGTTTTAATGCTTACGTTTCGTTCCTGCTCGACGGCGAAATGACGCAGGCGCATCCGGAGCTTGCTGGCAGACCAGCGCGGATCGAGCTGCGCTGCGCACGCATGCCGGACCCGCGTGCACTCGAGTTGCTTGGCCTGATTCATGATCAGATCGCATTGCAGGAAATAAAAATGGAAGTCGTCATTCGCGAGCAGACGAGCCAGACGGAGTGCGATTGCGGACTATAGGTGTTGATAAATAGGCCTGCGCTCGCAGGCGCTCTCTCATAGCTCGATCGCGTAGCGCTTCATCTTGTTGTAAAGCGTGGGACGCTGGATGCCGAGAAGCTCCGCCGCCTTTTTTTTGTTGCCGTGGCATTCTGCGAGTGCCTGAAGAATCGTGGTTCGTTCGACGTCGTCGAGGCTCTGCACGCCCGTACGCGGTAACGTGGCGAGCTCGGCTTGTTGCAACGCGCGAGGCAACTGCACTTCGGCGGGGAGCTCTTTCACGCCGATCATGCCTTGTCTCGCCAGCACGACCGCGTATTCGATCGCGTTTTGTAATTCGCGAACATTTCCCGGCCATGCGTAATCAAGCAACTTTTGAAACGCATCTGGCGAAATGTCCGGCTCGGGTTTACCGAGTTGTTGAGCAAACTGTCTCAGGAATAGAGCAATCAGGGGCGGGATGTCCTCTTTGCGCTTCCGGAGCGGGGGCACTTCAATTTGAAAAGTCTTCAGGCGGTAGTACAAATCGGAGCGCAGCCGGTTCTCCGAGAGCGCCTGGGCAACCGGCCGATTAGTCGAAGCGATCGTCCGGAAGTCTGCCTTCATTGTTTGTGTGTTTCCAAGGGGCCGATACTCGTGCTCTTGCAAAACCCGCAGAAAGCGCGTCTGTAAATCTGCTGGCATCTCGGATATCTCGTCGAGAAAAAGCGTGCCGCCATTCGCCGCCGCGATCATTCCAGGAAAATCGTTCATCGCGCCCGTAAATGCCCCTTTCACATAGCCGAAAAGCTCTCCCTCAATCAGCGTTTGGGGAAAGGCCGCACAATTGAGCTTCACCATTGGTCGTCCCACACGCCGGCTCCGCGCGTGAATAGCGTTTGCGATCACTTCCTTACCCACGCCGCTTTCACCTACGATGAGGACGTTGGCGTCCGACGGCGCCATTGCATCGATCAATTCCTCAATCTCCTGCATCGGTTTGCTTTTGAAAATGGGCGTGGGCCGCGCCTCTGCTATTTCCAGCCGCTTTTCGAGTTGTTCTGTTTTTTCGCGAAGTTCTTTCGCTTCTCGCAAGAGGAACTGTTTTTCCAATGCTTTCTCGACCAGACTGAGCAGCTCTTCGGACGCGTATGGTTTGCTAATGAAATGATAAGCGCCGCGTTTGATCGACTCGAT
>WNGI01004351.1_pt1 | contig 12919 bp, 9 predicted proteins | sample 5400621 | NCBI WGS metagenome assembly WNGI01 (sample SAMN13153374, study PRJNA577476) | soil metagenome | isolation source: 20 cm soil or saprolite under Garry oak tree replicate 1 | place: USA:California | collected 2016-06-15 | reverse complement strand
TCAAGCTGGCCGACCGGCTCCACAACATGCGGACGCTGTACGCCCTCCCGTCCGACAAACAGGTGCGGATCGCCCGCCAGACGATGGAGATCTACGCTCCGCTCGCCGAGCGGCTCGGGATCTGGCAGATGAAGTGGGAACTGGAGGACCTCGCCTTCAAGGTCCTCGAGCCCGAACGCTTCCGTGAGCTCGCCCGGCTGCTCGACACGCGGCGCAAGGGTCGCGAGGGCTATATCGAGCGGGCGATCGCCGAGCATGCAGCGCAAGAACGCCGAGTTCGGCGAGATCTACGACGTCTACGCGATCCGGATCCTCGTCGACGAGGTCCGTGACTGTTACGCGGCGCTCGGCGTGGTCCACGCCCTGTGGCGCCCGATCCCGGGCCAGTTCGACGACTACATCGCCGTCCCGAAGAACAATCTCTACCAGTCGCTCCACACCGCCGTCATCGCGCTCGACGGGAAGCCCCTCGAGATCCAGATCAGGACCCACGCGATGCACCAGGTGAGCGAGGTCGGGATCGCGGCCCACTGGCGCTACAAGGAGGGGACGAAGTCCGACCGCGAGTACGACGCCAAGCTCGCCTGGCTGCGCCAGCTCATGGACTGGCAGCGCGATGTCAGTGACGCGACCGAATTCGTTGAGGGCATCAAGCTCGACATCTTCCAGGACCAGGTGTTCGTCTTCACCCCGAAGGGCGATATCAAGGACCTGCCGGCCGGCGCAACCCCTCTCGACTTCGCCTACCGGATCCACACTGACGTCGGTCACCGGACGATCGGGTCGAAGGTCAACAACCGTCTCGTCCCGCTCGATTATCGGCTGAAGAACGGCGACATCGTCGAGATCGTCACCACGAAGGGCGAGCACGGCCCGTCGCGCGACTGGATGAACGTAGTCCGGACCTCCCACGCCCGGGAGAAGATCCGCCAATGGTTCAAGCGCAAGGATCGCGACGAGAACATCGTCCATGGCCGCGAGTCGCTCGAGCGTGAGCTACGGCGGCTAGCCCGCAAGAGCATCCAATCGGTCGGGCTCGACAAGATCGGCGAGGTCGTCAAGCAATACAACATGGACTCACTCGACGACTTCTACGCCGCGATCGGCTATGGAGCAATCAGCGCTCAGCAGGTCGTCAGCCGGCTCGGCGTGGTCGACGACGAGGAGGTGGGCCTGCCGACCGTCGCCCCCGCGTCGATGCCGGCCCGGACCGGCGGCGTTCGGGTCAAGGGTGTCGGCGATCTGCTCGTGCGCTTCGCCAAGTGCTGCCACCCGATCCCGGGCGACCCGATCGTCGGCTTCATCACCCGTGGCAAGGGCGTGACCGTCCACCTCCAGAGCTGTCCGACCGTCCTCAACGAGCGCGAGGTCCCGCGGCTCATCGAGGTCGAGTGGGAATCGGCGCCGGCCCAGAGCTACCCGATCGCGATCCGTGTCGAGGCCTACGACCGGACCGGCCTGCTCAACGACATCACACAGGTCGTCGCCGAGAACAAGGTCAACATCGTGGCTGCGTCGGTCAACGTCAGCCCTGATCACACGGCGATAGTGACCGCCACGCTCCAGGTCGCCTCCGTCTCGCAGCTCGCCAAGGTCATGAGCCGGATCGAGGGCCTCAAGGACGTCCTGAGCGTCCAGCGCGATCTCGGGTAGTCCTGCGGGCCGTGGCCGGCCCCGGCCCTGCGTCGTCGAGACCCGGGCCGGCCCATGCCCCGTTGCCACCATTGCGCGGCCCTCGCCGTCCAGCCAACCGGCTCCTGGCCGCCTGTCGCCGCCGGCGGCGGCGCTGGGCCCTGCCCGGCAACGGCCGCCTCGGTGACTGAGATCCTCCGATATCGGACGCCGTCAGAAATCACTTTCATTTCTCGTGATTGTCCGGTTTCGGCATCCGATTCCGGACGTCGGCACGGGGTGGAAGTGGATTCCGCCGGCGTTCGAAATCGGCACATCGGCCGCGGCCGCGAGGGCATGCAGCGGGGCGCAGAAGCGCGGAGGGGGCGCGGACGCTGCGGCGCAGAGGTTGGATGGGGCGGCCGGCGCGGCGGACGAGGATCAGTGGTCGGCGTCGCGGATCCGCGTGCCGCGGCGCTGCGGCCCAGGCGATGGCGTCCTCGATCGAGAGCTCGGGCCGGCGGTCGGCGTCCGATCGAGCCGCGTAGATCGCGCGCAAGTCGCAAACCGAACGTCGGGGCCGGGGTGCGCCACGGGCGGTTCCGCCTCCCCGCTAGACTTCGCCGCGATGCCGACCTTCCGAGCGCCCCGCGGAACCCGCGACCTGCTGCCCGCCGAGCGGGCCGCGTTCCGGCGGCTCGAAACGATCGCGACCGATCTCACCGAGCGATACGGCTACCGCGAGATCGAGACGCCGCTCTTCGAGCAGACTGCGGTCTTCGAACGGGGCGTCGGAGCCGTCACCGACGTCGTCGAGAAGGAGCTCTTCCTGCTCGCCCCGCGAACGGAGGAATCCGAATCGTGGGCGCTCCGGCCGGAACCGACCGCCGGCATCGCCCGGGCGTACATCCAGCACGGCATGCAGACGTTGCCGCAGCCGGTGAAGCTGACGATGACCGGCCCGATGTTCCGCTACGACCGTCCGCAGGCCGGTCGGTATCGGCAGTTCTGGCAGTTCGACGCCGAGGCGATCGGCGATCCGGGTCCGGCGATCGACGCCGAGATCATCGAGCTCGCGCTGCGCTTCTACCGCGACGCCGGTTTGGACCGGATCGAGGTTCACCTCAACTCGATCGGCGACGCGGCCTGCCGCCCGGCGTACATCGAGGAGCTGACGACGTACTTCCGCGGCCATGTCGACGAGCTGCCGCAGCTCGAACGGGACCGGCTCGAGCGCAACGTCCTGCGGCTGCTCGACTCCAAGGACCCGGCGATGGCCGCCGTCAACGCCACGGCGCCGCGGATCACGGATCGGCTGTGCGGTCCGTGCGCGGAACACTTCGCATCCGTCAAGGCCCACCTCGACGCACTGGGGATCGGCCACGTCGAGGACGCCGGGCTGGTCCGCGGTCTCGACTACTACACCCGGACAACCTTCGAGTTCTATGCCCCCGGCCGCGAGGGTCAGCAGCAGGCGCTCGGTGGTGGTGGCCGCTACGACGGCCTCATCGAGCTGCTCGGCGGCCGGCCGACGCCGGGCATCGGATTCGGTGTCGGCCTCGATCGGGTCGTCCTCGCGCTGGCGGCCAAGGATGTCGCAACGCCGCCCGAGGCCCGGCCGCTGGCGGTCGTCGTCGGGGCCGATCCGGCGGCGACCGCCGACCGGCTGCGGATCGCGACGGACCTCCGCGCTGCCGGGCTACCTGTTCGCGCCGAGCTCACCGCTCGCAAGCTCGGCAAACAGCTCGAATCGGCTGCTCGCGATCACGCCCATTTCGCCGTGATCCTCGGCGACGAGCTGACCGGCGGCCAAGTCCAGCTCAGGGATCTCGAGGCGGGCAGCCAGCAGCTCGTCCCCCTCAACGATCTCGCCCGCAAGCTTGCCGCCGCGGCGAAGTCCCACCGCCATGGGGTGGGGGAGGGCTGACCGTCCCCGGAGGCTCATCCGCGTCAGGTCGGCCTCCGATAGTTCGTTCACGTACGATACGCCGGCCATGACGGACCTCGGCCTGAGCCTCGCCACGCCCTATCGGACGCACACATGCGGCCAGCTCCGGGCGTCCGACGCGGGCACCGAGGCCCGCCTCGCCGGCTGGATCCACCGCCGCCGCGACCATGGCCAGCTGATCTTCCTCGACGTGCGCGATCGCCATGGGATCACCCAGGTGGTGGTCGATCGAACCGCCGATCCGGAGGCCCACGCGATCGCCAGTCGCGTTCGGAGCGAGTACGTCGTGACCGTCGCGGGCGAGGTCACGCCGCGCCTGCCCGGCACCGAGAACACCCGCCTGGCGACCGGTGAGATCGAGCTCCGCGGGTCGGACTTCCGGATCCTGTCGGAGGCGAAGACGCCGCCCTTCTACATCAACGAGCCGGACGCCCCGATCGACGAGACGCTCCGCCTCCAGTACCGCTACCTCGACATCCGCCGCGAGCCGATGCAACGCCGGCTCCTCCTCCGCAGCCGCCTCGTCCAGTCGATCCGCGAGGTTCACCACGCCAACGGTTTCATCGAGGTCGAGACGCCGAACCTGATCAAGAGCACGCCCGAAGGCGCTCGCGACTTCATCGTCCCGTCGCGGCTCCAGCCGGGCACGGTCTACGCGCTGCCCCAGAGCCCGCAGCAGCTCAAGCAGCTGCTCATGGTCGCCGGCATCGATCGCTATTTCCAGATCGCCCGCTGCTTCCGCGACGAGGACCTCCGCGGCGACCGCCAGCCCGAGTTCACCCAGCTGGATCTCGAGATGAGCTTTGTCGACGAGGACGCCGTCATGGCCTTCGTCGAGGCGATGACGATCGCCGTATCGGAGGCGACGACGCCCGACCGACCGATCCAGACCGTGCCGTTCCCGCGCTTCACGTACGACGAGGCCCTCGAGCGCTTCGGGACCGACAAGCCGGACGTCCGCTTCGGGATGGAGTTGATCGATCTGGCGCCGATGCTCGCGCCCGACGGCAACGTGGCCGCGGCGTCGGGGTTCCGGGTCTTCGACGAGGCGCTCGCCGCAGGCGGTCGGGTCAAGGCGATCGTCGCGCCCGGGATGGGCAGCGTCAGTCGGAGCCAGATCGACGAGCTGACCGAGCTCGCCAGGCGATTCGGCGGTAAGGGATTGGCCTCACTGGCAGTCGAGGAAAACGGCGCCGTCCGGAGCGCGATCGCGAAGTTCCTCGGCGACGTTCTCGCCGAACGGCTGGTCGCACATGTAGGCGCCAGCCCGGGCGATCTCGTCCTTGTCGTCGCCGACACGGCTGCGATCACAGCTGAGGTCCTCGGCCGGCTGCGGGTCGAGCTCGGCAACCGCCTCGAGTTGGCAGATCCGACCGTTCTCAGTTATTGCTGGGTCCACCGCTTCCCGATGTACCAATGGGATGCCGAGGGCGGTCGCTGGGATGCGACCCACAATCCGTTCAGCGGCGTCGTCCCCGAGGACGAGGAGCTCCTCGTCACGACGTCCGGCGACCCGTTGAAGCCCTCCCCGGACGACCCGGCGGGTCGGGCCCGGGCCCTCCAGTACGACATCGCCCTCAACGGCTGGGAGGTCGGGGGTGGCTCGATCCGGATCCACCGCCGTGACCTCCTCGCCCAGAGCTTTGCTCTGCAGGGCCAATCTGCCGAGGGCATGCAGGAGAAGTTCGGGGCGATCCTCGATGCCTTCGAATACGGTGCGCCGCCGCACGGCGGGATCGCCATCGGGATCGACCGCTGGGCAGCGTTGCTTGCCGACCAGACGAACATCCGCGAGGTGATGGCCTTCCCGAAGACGCAATCGGGGAGCGACCTCATGCTTGTGGCGCCATCGGCGCCCGATCCCTCCCAGTACGCCGAGCTTGGCCTCCGCTTCGTCGGGCTGCCAGAGCGGCCGAAGCCGTGACCGCGAAGCCGTGACCGCGAAGCCGAGTCGCCGGGGTCGACCGATTGGCGGCGAGGTCTCCCACTGAGCGAGGCGGCGGAGACGCGGCTGCCCGGGCCGCTCGAGGCGATCGCTCGACGGCCCCACCTGGCGGCTCTGCTGGGGGCGATGTGCATCGCCTTCTCGGGGATCTTCTATCGGTATGCGGAGGTGTCGCCCTCGACCGGGGTCGTCTTCCGCTGTCTCTTCGGCTTGCCGGTCCTGGTCGCCGTCGCGGTCATCGAGCAGCGACGCTACGGCCCGTTGCCGACCGTCACCGTCCGGCTGGCGGCCATCGCGGGTGTCTTCTTCGCGGGCGACCTCCTGTTCTGGCACCACGCGATCGAGGCCGTTGGGGCCGGATTGGCGACGGTTCTCGGGAACCTGCAGGTCCTCGTCGTCGGTCTCGTTGCCTGGGTGGTCCTTCGCGAGCGTCCATCGCGCTCGGTCTTCGCGGCCCTTCCGGTCGTCCTGGTCGGGGTGGCCCTGATCTCCGGCCTCGGCGGCGGAGCCTACGGAAAGAATCCGGTGCTGGGAGTCGCCCTCGGTCTCGCCACGGCCTGCTGCTACGCAGGCTACCTCCTCGTGATCCGCCGTGGCGGACGCGACCTCCGCCGACCGGCCGGTCCGGTCGCGATCGCGACAGCATCGACCGCCGCCGTGGCGGTGCTCGTCGGGTCCGTCGGCGGCGACCTGAACCTCGCGCCGGCCCCGGGGAGCCTGGCCTGGCTGGCGATCCTGGGGCTGACGTCGCAGTCGGCGGGCTACCTGCTCATCTCGCTGTCTCTGCCGCGGCTGCCCGCCGTCGTGACCTCGATCATCCTGCTGGCCCAGCCGGTCGCGAGCGTGATCCTGGCGATGGTCCTGCTGCGCGAGACACCCTCGCCGACCCAACTGGCCGGAGTCGCCCTCGTCGTGGGCGGCATCGCCATCGCCACGTTGCCGGGCCGAGGCCGAGCCGCGGTCACGCCGAGGCGCTCGCCTGCGGCGGGGTCCTGACCGGCGTTTTCGAAGACCCCGCCGGCGCCCTCAGTCCGGATCCGGACCGGTCGCCTGGCCGTACGGTGCCAGGGCGGGGCCCTCGAGCGGACCGTCGTCGGGGTCGTCGGCGATGGTTGCCCCCCATTCGTGGACGTGGCCGCCGGCCGGCTCCGAGGGGCCTGCATACGGCGGCAGGTCCGCACGCGCGACGGAGCGATCGTTGGTCACGCCCGGGTCGCCCAGGGCGAAGAGCCGCCGTTCCACGCTGCCAGCTAGATCGTCGACGATGCCCGGCGGCATCGTCGTCGGGTCCACGGTACGAAGGGCGGCCAGGGCGGTGACCGGCAGCAGGACCGGCCAGCCAGGCTCGCCTTCGAAGGTCGGGACGAGCACGGCAGCGGCGCCGGGTCCATGCGCCTCGATCAGCGAGGTCACGGTTTCAGGGCCCACCCAGGTCAATCGCGCAGGCCAGATGAGCGCCCCGGTTGTCTCCCGGACCGTTGCCGCCGCGACCTCGATGCCACGCGCCATCTGACCGGCCGGCCCGACCTCCTCGGGGGCGGGTTCGGCCAGCGTCACCGGTGAGCCGGCAAGGGCCGTGGCCACCGCGCCGTCCGGATCGTGGGCGACGATGACGATCGGGGTCGCCCCGCCGGACCAGGCGACGTCGGCAATCCGCCGGACCGCCGGAAGGCCATCGGCATCGGCGAGCGCCGATTCGGTCGATGCCGCAAGGACGATGGCTGCAACGGTCACGCCCGGATGCTAGCAGGCGAGCCCGGCGCGCCGGCAGCGAGAGGTCCCACGCGCGCCGGCCGATGCGCTCGAACGGGGTTCCTCGGGACGTGTGCGACAATGCGCCACCCATGACCGACATCGCCCGCTCCACCATGCCCGCCTCGAGCGACCTCGACTCGACCGCGACGGGCTCGACCTCGATCCGGGCGGACCTTCGCAACCTCGCCATCGTCGCCCATGTCGACCACGGCAAGACAACCCTCGTCGACGCGATGCTCCGTCAGACCGGCACGTTCCGGGCGAACCAGGCCGTCGTCGACCGGGTTCTCGACTCCGGTGATCTCGAGCGCGAGAAGGGGATCACCATCCTCGCCAAGCAGACGACCATCGACCACGCCGGCATCCGCCTCAACATCGTCGACACGCCCGGTCACGCCGACTTCGGCGGCGAGGTCGAGCGCTCGTTGCTCATGGTCGACTCGGTCCTGCTCCTCGTCGACGCCGCCGAGGGTCCCTTGCCGCAGACGCGCTACGTCCTCCAGAAGGCGATGGCCCGCCACCTGCCGGTCGTCGTCGCGATCAACAAGATCGACCGATCCGACGCGCGTCCGTCGGAGGTCCTCGACGAGATCTACGAGCTGTTCATGGACCTCGGCGCGGACGAGCACCAGATCGAGTTCCCGGTCGTCTACACGAATGCCAAGCTCGGGACGGCGACGCGCTTGCCCGACGATCCTGGGACGGACCTCGCGCCGCTTCTCGATCTCCTCGTCGAGGTGACGCCACCGCCTTCGTATGTCGAAGGCCATCCGCTCCAGCTGCTCGTCACGAATTTGTCCGCCAATGAGTACGTCGGCCGAATGGCCGTCGGGCGGATCTGGAACGGCCGGATCCGGACAGGCCAGCGGATAACGGTCCTTCGCGAGGAAGCCGACGACATCGCCGGCTCCGTCGAGCCGGGCCGCGTCGTGACGATCAGCGGAACCGTGACCGCGCTCCAGACGGCCCACGGCATCGATCGGGTCGACATCGCCGAGGCGGGCCCCGGGGACATCGTCTCCGTCGCCGGCATGCCGGAGGTGACGATCGGCGACACGTTGACCGAGCCGGCCGACCCGCGGCCGCTGCCGCGGCTCGACGTCGACGCGCCGACGCTCAGCATGACCTTCGGGGTGAACACCTCGCCGCTCTCGGGCCGCGAGGGCAAGTTCGTGACATCGCGCCAGATCAAGGCGCGCCTCGACAGGGAGACCCTCGGCAACGTCTCGATCGAGGTTCGCCCGACCGAGAGCGGCGACACGTTCGAGGTCCGCGGCCGGGGCGAGCTCCAGCTCGCCGTCCTGATCGAGCAGATGCGGCGCGAGGGCTTCGAGCTGACCGCCTCGCGCCCCGAGGTCCTCCTGCGGACCGTCGACGGCGAGATCCACGAGCCGTACGAGCGGATCACGATCGACATCCCGCCCGACTACATCGGCGCCGTCCAGGAGGCGCTTGCAGCCCGCAAGGGTCGCCTCGACCAGATGACGACCGATGCCGATGGCCGCGTCCGAATGGAATTCGTCCTGCCCGTCCGCGGCCTGATCGGCTATCGCGGCCAGCTCCTGACCGACACCCGCGGGACGGCCCTGCTTCACCAGATCGGCGAGGGTTACGGCCCGTGGGCCGGCGAGGTGACCCACCGCACGAACGGCGTCCTCGTCGCCGATCGGACCGGGGTATCGAACGCCTTCGGCCTGTTCAATCTCGAGGAGCGCGGCGAGCTGTTCATCGGCGCCGGCGAAGAGGTCTACGAGGGGATGATCATCGGCGAGTGCTCGCGGTCAGGCGACATGAACGTCAACGCGACGAAGGCCAAGCAGCTGACGAACATCCGGACCCACTCGCACGACGAGTCGCTCCGCCTCACACCGCCACGACCGCTGACCCTCGAGTCGGCGATCGAGTTCATCGCGACCGACGAGCTCGTCGAGGTGACGCCCCAGTCGATCCGGCTCCGGAAGCGCAGCCTCGCCGAGCACCAACGCCGCCGCGAACGTGGCCGGGACGACGGCAGCCGGCCGAGCGAGGGCTACAGCGCCTGATCAGGTCCCGGCAGGGCTGCGCGTTTCGTACAGGCACATCGGCCGGCCGCTCCGCTCCCAGATGAACTCCCGCATCGAGTCATGGACCCTCTCGCCGACGCGTCGAGAGGCGAGGTTCTCGGGGGCGACGACCGACACGACCCGCCCGAACCCGAGCCGGCCAAGGACGATGTCGCGACAGGCCAGCGCGGCCTCCGTGGCGTAGCCGCGGCCCCACTCGCGTCTGACGATGTGATAGCCGATCTCCGGCACGAGCTCGCCCTCGACCGGCTGGAGCATCGGGCCGCAGTCACCGAGGAACGCGCCGTCGGCAGCCCTCACGACCGCCCAGAGCCCGAAGCCATTCCTCGCGTAGCTGTCGCGAGCCCAGCGGATCCAGGCTTCGGCCTCTGCGCGCGTCTTCGGGGCGGGGTAATGCTCCATGGCGATCGGGTCGCCGAGAACCTCGAACATCGCCTCGACGTCGTCGAAGGTCAGTTCGCGGATGATCAGGCGATCCGTGCGGGCGACGATCCCGTCGGGAAACGACGACGCCTTCAGATTGCCCACGGCTCACCTTCCGTGGCGAAGGCCGCCGCCCTCGGTTCGGCCGTGCCAGAGGCGGACGAGGACGAAGCCCCACATTCGGAACGGTCGCCAGGCGTCCGCGATTGCCGTGAGCCCGGCGTCGTCCGGCTCTGCCGGGAGGTCATACGCCGCCTTGATCGCGACCCGCGTCCGCGGGTCCGCGAGCGGGACGGCATCGGCGATACCGGCACCTCGCAACAGCACGTGCTGCGACGACCATTCGCCGATCCCGCGGATCCCGCGGAGGCTGGCGAGCGCCTCGTCGGACGGCAACGATCGTAGGCGCGCGGCGTCGAGGCGACCGTCGAGGGCGGCTCGGGCGACCTCGTGGAGGCGGTTCAGCTTCTCCGGATTCAGTCCCGCCGCTTGCGTGATCTCGAGCATGCGATCCGGCAGCGCGAACGCATGGAGCGTCTGTCCGCCGATCTCGAACCTGTGGCCGTCGGACTCGGCGAGACCGAGCTTGATCCTTGCCGCCTGGCGCATCGAGATCCGCTGCCCGATGATCGCCTGGACGGCCGCCTCATACGGCGAGTAAAAGCAGACCGGCCGGAGGTGGTCGAACTCGGCCTGGAGCCGGCCGATGACCGCATCGCGCCGCCCGACCTCGTCCCAACCGGTCCCGTCGTGGTCGAGCGACAGGGTCCGGGCGACCTGGCCGCGGACCGCCTCGATCGAGACCTCGGGCGATGACGTGACCGCCTCGCCTCTGATCCGCTCACCGTCCTGCCAGACGACCGCCGCCGCGGACCCGCGCCAGCCGTCGACCGGGAACGCCATCGTCAGGCGGGTGGCGTCATCGGCGAAGGTGCCGCTCGCCGGCGTGAAGCCGCCGAGGAATCGCTGGGCCGCCGCAAGGCTGAACCGCCCCTGTGGCTCTATGGTGAACTCGACCATGGTGGGAGTATCGCAGCCGACCCGATCCGTGTCGGAGCCAACCGATGAGCCGGCGCAGCGGGCCCGCGGCGTACAATCGCGGCCCATGGCGATCTACTTCGACCACGCCGCGACGACGCCGCTCCGGCCCGAGGCACTCGACGCGATGCTGCCCTTCTTCACGGAGCAGTTCGGCAACCCATCCAGCGCGCACTCGTTCGGGCGAAAGACGCGAGCCGCGCTCGACGAAGCACACGAGCGCGTGGCGGCGCGCCTCCACGCCGAGCCGCGCGAGATCATCTTCACGTCCGGCGGCACGGAGGCGAACAACCTAGCCCTGAAAGGCGCCGCTTGGGCCGGCAAGGCCCGCGGGCATCGAATCGTCACCTCACCTGTCGAGCACCATGCCGTCGGCCACACGCTCCGCTATCTCGAGCGGTTCGGCTTCGAGATCGTCGAGCTGCCGGTCGATCGTTATGGGCGAATCGATCCGGACGAGCTCGACGCTGCGATCGACGACAAGACGATCCTCGTCGCGATCATGCTCGCCAACAACGAGGTCGGGACGGTCCAGCCGGTCGCCGAGATCGGTCGCCGCGTGCGGACCCATCGCAACGTGCTGTTCGCTGTCGATGCCGTCCAGGCGGCGCCGTACGTCGACATCGACGTCGAGGCGCTCGGCGCCGACATGCTGTCGATCGCCGCCCATAAGTTCGAGGGCCCGAAGGGGGTCGGCGCGCTCTACCTGCGGCACGGGACCCACATCCTGTCGCAGCAGCAGGGTGGGACCCAGGAGCGCCACCGCCGGGCGGGGACGGAGAACGTCGCCGGGATCATGGGGCTTGCTGCGGCCTTCGACCTGACCTGCGCCGAGCGGCCTGAGACGGTCAAGCGGTTGCGACGCCAGCGCGAGCGGCTCAAGGGCGCCGTCCTGGCCGTTGAAGGGACGGAAATGACGGGTCACCCGAAGGAGCGACTGCCGGGTCTCCTCTCGATCATCGCCCGCGAGACCGACGGCAATTCCGTCGCGCTGTCGCTCGATCTCGAGGGGATCGCCTGTTCGGTCGGGTCCGCCTGCACGACCGGCTCGACGGAGGTCTCGCACGTCCTGTCGGCGATGGGCTACCCGGACGAGGAGGCCCTCGGGGCCCTGCGCCTGTCGCTCGGCCGAACGACGACGGACGCCGAGATCGATACCGCGACCGAGATCGTGCCTCGAGTCATCGCCTCGATGCGGGTCGGCTCCGTCGCCGTCGCCGCCGATCCGCTCGGCCAGGGCGTGGGAGTGTGAGCCGGATCCTCGTGGCGATGTCCGGGGGAGTGGATTCGTCGGTCGCCGCCGCGCTCGTCGCACGCCAGGGTCACGAAGCCGTCGGCGTCTGGATGCGTCTCCACGATGTCGCGGATTCCTACTCGGAGTTCAAGAAGAGCTGTTGCTCGCTCGACGCGGCCGATGACGCCCGGCGGGTCGCCGCCCAGCTCGGAATCCCGTTCTACGTCATGAACCTCGAGCGCGAGTTCGATGCCGGCGTCCTCCAGCCGTTCCTCGACGCGTATCTCGATGGTCGGACCCCGAGCCCGTGCGTCGACTGCAACACGTACGTCAAGTTCGGGGCGCTGCTGGGTCGCGCGCGGCACCTCTACGACTGCGAGGCGGTCGCGACGGGTCACTATGCGCGTCGCCTGGTCTCCGCGGACGGTTCGGCGCGCCTCGCCCGAGCCGTCGACACCGACAAGGACCAGACCTACTTCCTCTACGGCCTCCGCCAGGATCAGCTCGAGCACGCCCGTTTTCCGCTCGGTGACCTGACAAAGCCGGAGGTCCGGGCGATCGCCCGCGAACTCGATCTCGTGACGGCCGACAAGCCCGAAAGCCAGGAGATCTGTTTCGTGCCGGGTGGCGACTACCGCGACGCGCTGCGCCAGCGGGCCGGCTGGCAGGAGACGCCGGGGCCGATCTTCGACGGCGACGGTGGCGAGCGGGTGGGGGAGCACCGCGGCGCGGCGGCCTACACGGTCGGCCAGCGACAGGGCCTCGGCGTCGCGCTGGGGGCGCCGCGTTACGTGAGCCGGATCGACCCGCTCACGAACACGATCCAACTGGGACGGCGCGAGGACCTGGAGACGCTCACATTCGCCGTGGAACAGGCGACGTTCGTCAGCGGCGCAGCGCCG
>WNGI01011142.1_pt1 | contig 12920 bp, 11 predicted proteins | sample 5400621 | NCBI WGS metagenome assembly WNGI01 (sample SAMN13153374, study PRJNA577476) | soil metagenome | isolation source: 20 cm soil or saprolite under Garry oak tree replicate 1 | place: USA:California | collected 2016-06-15 | reverse complement strand
CGGGTCGTCGGGCTCCTCCACGACGAGCGGCGGGTAACGGGCGTCCGCATCGAGGATCCGGAAGGCCGCCCCTCGGAAATCCGAGCGCGGGTCGTGATCGGGGCCGACGGGCGGAACTCGACGGTCGCGCGGATCGTGCGGGCACGGCGCTACAACGTCACCGAGAACGAGCGAGCCGGTGGCGTCGCCTACTACGAGGGCGTCGAGCCGCACGGGGTGTTCCACCTTTACATCCTCGGGTCCACCTACTTCATCGGCTCCTCCTGCGACAACGGGCTGTTCATGGCCTCCGCCTACTACAACAAGGCGGATCACCGCCGCTTCCGCGAGCCCAACGGCTTCGAGGAGGGACTGGCGATCTGCCCTCCGTTCGCCTCGCTGCTCAAGGGAGCGACGATGACCGGGCCACCCCTGTTCGCCTCACGGTGGCAGGGTTTCTTCCGGGAGTCGGCCGGGCCGGGGTGGGCCCTCGTCGGCGATGCCGGGCATTTCAAGGATCCCGCCCCCGGCCAGGGGATCGCCGATGCCGTCCGCCAGGCCGAGCGCCTGGCCGAGTACGTCTGCTACGGCATCGACACCCACAGCCTCGGCGACCAGCTCGCCCGGTGGTGGCGGTGGCGAGATCACGACGCCGCCGAGATGTACTGGTGGGCCAGGGAGTACGGCAGGGCGGGTCTGCAGTCACCGGTGATCGTGGAGATGTTCCGCCGTCTCGCCGCCAACCCCCGCACCCTCCGGGCCGCCCACGCGGTGGCCTTCCACCAGGAGCGCCCGTTCCGCATCTTCAGCCCGGTCCGGGCGTCCGCGGCTGCGGCCCGTCTGCTGGCCCGCGGGGGCACCCCCCGCCGGAAGGTGGTCGCCGATCTGCTCACCCTGAGCACCCGGGATTTCCAGCGCCGCTGGCGGACACACCGGCCGATCTACGAGGAGGGGCCGGGACGGGACGCCCAGGAGGAGCCGGAGGAGGTGCTGATCTGAGAGGTCGCAAGTTCTTTGCGAATCCTGTTGCGGTTGCCGCATCGTGGTCCGCAAAGAAACTTCAGCCCCTGGCGTGGCTATCCTGGCGCACGTGACCCAGTACGACGCCTCGACCGCCCTGGTGGTGGTCGACGTCCAGAACGACTTCGCCGACCCGGCCGGGAGCCTCTCCGTGCGCGGCGGCGACGAGGTTCCCGCCTTCGTGAACGCCGAGCTCGCTGCCGCCCGGCCGGCGGGCGCCTTCGTGGTCTTCACCCAGGACTGGCACCCCGCCGAGACCCCGCATTTCGTGACGAGCGGCGGCGTCTGGCCCGTGCACTGCGTCGGCGGGACGTGGGGCGCTGAGCTGCACCCGGCCCTCGACGCCGCCCCTTCCGAGCCCCGCATCCGCAAGGGGACCGGCGGCGAGGACGGCTACTCCGGCTTCACCATGGCCGACCCATTGACCGGCGAGAAGTCCTCGACCGGGCTGGAGGCCATGCTGCGGGAGGCGGGCATCCGGCGGGTGGTCATCGTGGGCCTGGCGACGGACTACTGCGTGAAGGCGACCGCCCTGGACGCCGTCGCCCTGGGGTTCGAGACGGCGGTCCTGCAGGAGGGGATCCGGGCCGTCGACCTGGTTCCGGGCGACGGGGACCGCGCCATCGCCGAGATGGAAGCGGCGGGGGCCACGCTGGCCTGAGGGCCCGTTCCCGTCAGCCCCACCGGACCCGCTCCGGTCGCGGGCCTACTCGTGGCCGGCTGCCAGCTCCCGGGAGCGCTCCATCGCCGCCTGGATCGCGTTCAGCATGGCCGCCCGGACGCCTGCCATCTCGAGCTGGCGTATCGCCATGATCGTGGTGCCGCCGGGCGAGGTCACCGCCTCCCGCAGCTCGACCGGGTGCATGCCGAGGTCGCCGAGAAGCCGGGCCGTGCCGAGCATGGTCTGGACCACGAGATCGGTCGAGGTGGTGCGCGGCAGGCCGAGCATGATGCCGGCGTCGATCATGGCCTCCGCCAGCAGGGCGAAGTACGCCGGGCCCGAGCCCGAGACGGCCGTGACGGCGTCCATGTAGGCCTCGCTCACGGTGACGACCTTGCCCACGTGGGCCAGCACGTCCTCGGCCACCTTGAGGTGCTCGGGCCTGGCGTGGGCTCCGGCACAGATCCCGGCGATGCCCTCGCCGACCTGGGAGGGAGCGTTGGGCATCGCCCGGACCACGGGGACGTCGGCGGCGAGCCGCTTCTCGATGAACGCCGTCGAGATGGCGGCCGCCACCGAGAGGATCACGTGGCCCGGGGTCACCGCGGCGGCGATCTCCTCCAGCAGCGCGCCGACGTCCTGTGGCTTGACGGCGATGACCAGGATCCGCGCCCCGCGGGCGGCTTCGACGTTCGAGGTCGTGGCGTGCAGCCCATGCCGGGCGGCAAGTTCCTCTGCGCGCTCGGAGCGGCGGGCGGTGACGATGATCTGGTCGGGACGGCGCCATGCCGAAGCAACGAGCCCCGCGGCAAGGATCTCCCCGAGCTTGCCGCAGCCCAGGATCGCCAGGGCATCGAAACCGTCGTCCACCTGCGGATTATAAGGACGCGCCCGGTGCCGCGTCGTCCTCGTATTCGTCGTGAAGCCGCCACCACTCGTAGGGCGGTGTCTGCGGCCAACCCTCGGGAGAGTCCTCCCAGGTCTCCTGCCGGCCGAGCGGGGTCAGGTCGAGCAGGTTGAAATCGGGCCGGAGGCGGTCGACGCCCCGGGCACTCGTGAAGTAGGTACGAAAGATGTCGTCGCCGTCGCGGAGGAAGACGCTGAGACCGAACCGTTCATCACCGTCCTCGGTGGTGACGCCGAAGTCGACGTTGAAGTCGGACCCGTTCGACGAGTACCAGGGCAGGGACCAGCCCATGCGCGCCTTGAGGGGTTGGATCTGCGACTGCGGGGCTCGGGAGACCAGCACCATCGTGGTGTCGCGGGCATGGAGGTGGGCGAGGTTGCCGATGTTGTCGGTGAACGATGAGCAACCCTCGCAGGGGCGCTCCCAGCCCGGCCCGAACATGAAGTGGTAGACGATGAGCTGCCGGCGCCCCTCGAAGAGGTCGGCGAGGGTTGCCGGGCCGTCCGGACCTTCGAACACGTACTCCTTGTCGATGCGGACCATGGGCAACCTGCGGCGCTTGGCGGCCAGGGCGTCCAGCGCCCGGGTCGCCTCCTTCTCCTCGACCAGCAGCTCGGCCCTCACGGTCTGCCAGTCGTTGGGTGTGACGACGGGTGGAAGATGCATCGGGGCCTCCTTTCTCACTCAGTTCCTTCGAGGAACTTCCCGGATGATAGCCCGTTCCTTTAGGAAACTCAAGTGAGCTAGGATGAAGCCATGCAGAGAACCCGCTTCGGTGAGATGGCGTGCTCCATCGCCCGCACCCTCGACGTCGCGGGGGAGCCCTGGTCGCCGCTGATCATCCGGGACGTCTGGGTCGGCAACACCCGCTTCGACGGTATCCAACGCGGGCTTGGGATCTCACGCAAGGTGCTCGCCGAGCGCCTCGCCTGGCTCCAGGCGCAGGGCGTGCTCGAGCGGCGCCAGTATTCGGAGCGACCACCCCGCTACGAGTACGCGCTCACCCGCAAGGGCGAGGAACTCTGCGAGGTGCTGATGGCGATCACGGCCTGGGGGGACCGCTGGACTGCGGGCGACGCTGGCCCGCCGGTGCTCCTCCGGCACCGGACCTGCGGGGAGCTGACCCACGCGGAGATCCGCTGCGCGCAGTGCGGGGAGCCGTTGCATGCCGGCGACATCGGCTTCGAGCTGGGACCCGGTGCCCCGGAGCCCTCCTCCGTCTAGGACTAGCATTCCGCGCATGCCTAACCGGCTCCTGCTGCGCTTCGCCGCCCTGGACGGGGTCCGGCGCCTCGTCACCAGCGCCTCGCTCACCCGCCCGGTCGTCCAGCGCTTCGTCGCCGGGGAGACCCTGGCGGACGGGATGGCTGCTGCCGCCCGGCTGAACGACGGGGGGATGGGCGCCATCCTTGATTACCTCGGTGAGAACGTGGCCACCGAGGCCCAGGCCGACCAGGCCGCCGCGGCCTACCTCGACAGCCTGGCTGCGATCGGCCGCAGCGGCATCGACGCCCACGTCTCGGTGAAGCTGACCCAGCTGGGCCTCGACCTCTCGTTCGACGCCGCGCTCGCCCGCCTGCGCCAGATCTGCGCTGCGGCGGCGACCGCCCGCACCCGCGTGGCCAGAGTTCGACCACCCGGTCCTCGCGCTCCAGGCCTACCTGAAACGCACCGAGGCCGACGTCGAGGGGGTCGCCGACCTGAAGCCCGCCGTCCGCCTCGTCAAGGGGGCCTACGACGAGCCCAAGGACATCGCCTACGGTCCTTGGAAGACCCGGGACGCGTTCCGCCGGCTGCTGAAGCCGCTGCTCGAGCACAATCCCTACACCGGAGTGGCGACGCACGACGAGCTCATGATCAAGGAGGCGATCCGCTTCGCCCGCCGCAAGGACATCCCCTTCGACCGATTCGAGTTCCAGATGCTCTACGGCGTCCGCCGGGACCTCCAGGTGAGGCTCACAGCGGAGGGCTACGGTGTCCGGGTCTACGTCCCATTCGGCGAGGCGTGGTACGCGTACCTGATGCGCCGGATGGCGGAGCGGCCGGCCGATCAGCGAGCCCTGGGGTAGGAGCCGAGCACGCGCAGGAACGAGGTGAGCTCGGCGACCGCCTGCAGCGCCTCCTGCGCGGCGGGGTCGTGCACCGGGGCGTCGAAGTCGACGTAGAAGTTCGACTGCCAGGCCTTGGCCCGCGAGGGCCGGTGCTCGAGCTTGGAAAGGTTGAGGTGGCGATCGGCGAACTCCTTGAGGCACCGGTAGAGAGCGCCGGGCATGTCAGCGGTGGCGAAGACGACCGAGGTCTTCTCCGGTGGCCCGAAGAGGTCGGAGCCACCACGGGCGATGGCAACGAACTTGGTCGAGTTGTCGGCCCGGTCCTCGATGTCCGAGGCCAGCACCTCGAGTTCGTAGAGGTCGGCGGCCTCCGCCGAGGCGATGGCCGCTGCGCCGGACTCCTTGCGTTCGGCAAGGATCCGTGCGGCCCCCGCCGTGTCGTGCACGGCGATGCGCTCGACCGGCAGCGAGTCGAGGAACTCCGAGCACTGATCGAGCGCCTGGGTGTGCGAGTAGACGGTGCGGACCTCGTCGAGCGGGGTGCCCGGCAGGGCGAGCAGGCAGTGCGAGATCCGCACGATGGTCTCGCCGACGATCGACACGCCATGGCGGACCAGCAGGTCGTAGCTCTCGTTGATCGACCCGGCATGGCTGTTCTCCAGCGGCACCACGCCAAAGGCGACGGTGCCGATCTCGACGGCCTCGAACACCCGGTGCACCGAGTGGAAGGGCACCGACGTGGCCTGGGCGAAGAGGCGTTTGACCGCGCGCTGGCTGTAGGCCCCGGCCTCCCCCTGGTAGCCAACAGCGATCGTACGCTCGGGGATCTCGATGGACGTGGCCATTGGCGAGGAACCTAGCACGCCCCTCCCGAGAGGTGAGGGGGGTCCCAGGGGGGAGGAGCAGCCCGGCGGAGCGAAGGGGAAAACCGGCGGACGCGTTAAGGCCCAAGGTACTCGGGGACGACAACCGGAGCGCACTTCCCCACACACTCCGACCGCCGGCCCTTCAGCACCTTGGGCCCCAAGTGTCCCAAGCGACCTTGGAGACCGTCGAGTCTCGCTCGCCCTACCGGAAGTACTCCTACCAGGGCCGGCGCCCACCGGCTATCAGCGAGGCGTTGGGGAAAGGCCTTTCCCCGCACGCCACCGGCCGACCGCCGGATGAAGCCTGATGGCCCTGCCAGAGCTCTCCCGGCGGACTCGTTTCGACTGACAAAGTCTCTGCCGACCGCTTGGGACAGGGGGCAAGATACTTATCCGACGCCGGGGGCGTCAAGGGTGTGGCCGGAGATTTCTTCCCGCGCTGTGAAGTTTCTTCCCGCTCCCGCGGCGAGGTCGCCGCGGGCCCCCCGGAAGGCCTCGGCGAAGTCGCGAGCGCTCTGGGCGTAGAGGTCGCAGAGTTCGTCGGCCGAGCGCTCCCACGAGAACTCCGAGGAGCCGCAGACCGCGAGCCTGCCCATGTTCGTCGCAAGCGGATGGTCCGAGAGGATGCGCCACACCCGCTCGGCGAACGCGGCGCCGGCCCCGGGCTGGACGAGAAAGCCGGTCTGACCATGCCGGACGATGGAGCGCAGACCGCCCACGCCGGCCGCGACGACGGGAGTGCCACAGGCCTGGGCCTCGAGAGCGACCAGGCCGAACGACTCGGCATGGGACGGGACGAGGCAGACGTCGGCCGCCTGGTAGTAGCCGGGCAGCTTTCGGTGGGGCTGGGCGGCCACGAACCGCACGACGTCGGCGAGCCCGAGATCCTCGGCCAGGCGCCGCAGGCGTGCGGGCTCGGATGCCCCGGCAACCCCGCTCGCTCCGCCGACGATCACCAGTGCAGCCTCCTCCTTGCGCAGGCGACCCCAGGCGACGAGATGACCGAGCGCCTCGATCGCGGTGTCGGCGCCCTTCAGCGGCTGGAGGCGGCCGACGAAGAGGAGCACCTGCTTGCCGGAGAGCCCCAGGGCGGCCTTGGCTGCCTCGCGGTCGCCCGGTCGGAACGTGGCGTGGTCGACGCCGGGGGGGATGACGTGGATGCGCTCGGGGTGGGCGGCATAGAGGTCGATCAGCCATTCCCGCTCATCGGGGGCGGAGGCCACGATCGCATTCGCCTCGGCGATGACCCGCGCCTCTCCTCTGAGCCGGCAGTCGGGCTCGACCGGCTCGCCGCTGGCGCGGCCCTCGTTCTTCACGCGCCCCAGCGTGTGGAAGGTGTGGACGAAGGGGATGCCCCACCGGGCCGAGAGGATCGAGGCGACCCTCCCGGACAGCCAGTAGTGGCTGTGGATCAGGTCGTAGCGCACGCCTCGGGCCTCGACCTCGTAGAGAAGGTTGGCCGTGAACTCGGGCAGGTGGGCGGGAATCTCCCCCTTGGAGATGCCGGGGGCTCCGGCGGGGATCTGGTGCACCACGACGCCGGGGAAGAGGAACGTGGCATCCGGGGTCTCGGCGCTGTCCCGCCGGGTGTAGATGTCGACGTCGAGGCCCCGGGCGGCGAGCGACCTGGCCATCTGCCTGACGTACACCGTCATGCCCCCGGCGTCACCAACCCCTGGTTCGACGACGGGATTGGAGTGCACGACGAGCATGGCGACGCGGCGCATCGGGCGGTGCGGAACTGCGACGACGGATGCATCCCGTACGGCCAGGGTGCCCCTCCCGGGAGAAATCGGCGACTGGGACCCATGTTACCCAAGGTGCGTAACTAGTCAGGGACCAAACAAATTACGCGCAGGGGCCCTTGGCACCGTCGGGACGGGTGATCTTCACCGCGTGGAGCGGGAGGCGCTCCGCCCCCAGGTCGAACTTGTAGCGCTCGGTCCCCCGGAGGAAATCGAAGCGCTGCAGGCCCTGCTCGATGCAGCGCCGGATGAGCAGCACCACGATCATGATCCCGGGCGAAAGGGCGGCGGCACCGGCAGCGAAGGCGGAGTTGTAGAGGGAGAAGGTCCCCGAGTAGGTGAACGAGAACGTCGACGCCACGCGCGTGCCTCCCACCTCGAGGAAGTCGAGCGAGAGGAGGCCGAGGGGGTGGAACGTGCGGGCGATCCGCGCGAAGAAGCCGGCACGCTCGAGGCCCATGAACCTGCCCTTCTCACCCACGCTGGAGCGGTGCATGGCGAAGAAGTCCTCCAGGTCGGCCTCCAGGGTCTCCTCGGTGGCGGTCGTGAGACGGGCATCGGGCGCTGCCTCCTCGAACCGCCGAAGCTTGCGCCGCAACTCGTGGCGGCGGCTGCGGCCGAGCCGGTCCAGGTACGCGTCGAAGGACTCGGGCAGGCTCAGCACTGCGGTCATCTCGTGCTCGTCCATCTCGAAGGGAAGGCCCCGGCGGTCGGCGGCCTCGACCAGCCACTCGGCGAACCCGAAGGGGACCGGCAGGCAGCGGGCGTCGAAGCTGCACCATGAGGGGATCTCTCCGAGGGCATGGTCGAGGAGAGCGTCGGCGATGGCCCGCTGGGACTCGTGGCCGACGGAGACCGGGCCCATGTAGTCGGTGAGGTCCTCGCCGCCCAGGAAGCTCAGCACGGCGGCCTCGGGGTCGAGTACGAGGGGGGCCAGGCCGACCGGCTCGGGATCGCAGAAGGTCAGCACCAGGAGGCGGCGCCCGGCGCCGAACTCCTCCCACCACACGCGGCTCCACTCGGGGGTGGCGAAGATGTGGCGGTAGGGATCTCGCTCGACCAGCAGGGGCCACTCCGGCAGGTCGAAGGCCTCCGGACCCTCAGTGAGCTTGACGTCCAGCCGGTCACCTCCTAAGTCGCGGAGACGCTAGCACGGGAGGGGCGCCGGCCCGGTCTGGGCAAACTGAGAGTACGCATGCCTGTCCATCGGGCGCGGTCCAACCTGCACCGGGCAGGGCCACTCCGCCCGGATCGGCCAATGCCGATCGCGGACTGCTGGCCTGTGCAAGCGACGTGCAAGAACCCCGGAAAATACTGGGGGGAAGACGGCTTCCGTGACGTTTTTTTTCATCGAATCTTCTAAAGGAGCGGCCGATTCCAGCCGACGGTTAGATCGCAGGAACTAGTTACTTCTTGGCCAGGGGCTTCGGGCCCAAGACCGGCGGGCCGAATCGGTCGAAGGGGCGGAATTGCAGGTAGGAGCCAGAATGGGCCGTGCCGGTGACAGCAAAGCCTTTCTCGCAGTCGCCGCCGCCCTCATGGCGGGACTTGTCATTGCAACGATGCTTGCCATCAATGCCAAGCTCCAGTCTGCTCTCGCGCCGACCGTGGAGCGGGCAGGCGCCCCGGCCATCAAGATGATCCCGCCCGCGGCCGCCCCACTGCTGCAGAGCACGGCGGCCCCCTCCATTGCCAATTCCGGCTCCAATTCAGGAGCCAAATCGCTCAATAATTCGGGCCCGGCGACTCCCCATCTCGTCGCCAGCCCGAGGCCACGGGCCGTCGCACCGGCCGCCACGAAGCCTCCGGCGGCAATCGTCCCGGCACTCCCCGACGCCGCTCAGCTCGCAACTCCCGCAGCGCCGCCGGCGCCGGTGACCCCAGCGGCTCCCCCGGCCGGGGCCCAACCCCCGACCGCCCCGCCGCCCGCCAGCCCCGCGCCGGCCGTCCTCCCCCCGGTGACGGAGGTCCCGGCTCCCGTCGTCATCGTCGTGGGCCCGCCACCGGCCCTCCCACCCCTACCCAACCTCTCGGCGGCCGCTACCGCCACCGTCACCGTGGCGCCCGAATGGGATCTCGGGGACGGCGTGGCATCGACCGGCGAGACCCACCGGGGCCACCGAAGGGACAAGAACACCGCCAACCCTGACCTCACCGCCGCCCCGACCGGTCACGATGCCGCAGCGGACTCCGAGGTCAGGTCCGAGGGCAACGACGGCCACGACGGCGGCGACGGCGGCGTCAGCAACCGGGACGGCGACGCCCATCCCCCCCATTGCCCCGGGCACGGCCCGGACCAGGCAGAGGAGCACGGCTGACGCCGTCGGCCCCTTTCCGCTCAAGAAAACACGGGCTCCGATCGGAGCCCGTTCGTGGTGTGTGCCCTAGTTCGAGAGGATGGAGGTGGGGTCCTCCTTGCCCTCCCGGTAGCGCCGGATCAGCTCACCGGTGATCGAGTCCATGACGGCCTGGATGCGCCGGCGGCGGTGGGAGGTCTCCTTCTCGGCTTCGGTCAGGCGCTCGACGATCTCCTCCAACTCGGTGGCGGACAGCTCCTCGAGCCTGGTGAGGTCGGCCGTTGAGGCGAGGCGCTCCACCTCGCGCCGCTGCGTGTCGGCATTCGCCGGCGCAATGATCCGGGGGAGCCGGGACGCCGAACCGCCGACGCCTTCGGACAGGATGCCGGGCAGGTCCTCCACCATCTCCGTGACCTCGAGCTTGTCGCCCCCCGCGACGCGCTCCACGCCGTGGCGCAGAATGTCGAGCTTGCCCTGGATCAGGCGGCGGGCGTAGGAGACCTCGGCCTCCAGGGCCTCGCACTCCCCCTTCTTCTTCCGCAGTTCCTCGACCGGCGCCGTGCTCAGGTTGTCCACATAGGAGGGATCGAAGATCCGGTCGACGCTTCTGCGTGATGCTTCGGACATGTATCCCCCTGTCGGGCTTGAACCGATCCCACCTTACCAGCGATCTTCCCGCAGGTCGCCTGGCGGATCCTGTTCGCGCTCCTGGTGGGGACCCTATGATGGTGGAGTGCGGGGTGTCGAGGACTATCTTCAGCAGATCAAGCGGCTCGAGGAAGGGGGCCAGCGCTGCACGGCCACGATCCTTGCCCAGACCCTGGGGGTCTCGCTGCCCTCTGCGAGCGAAATGCTGAAGCGCCTGGCCGAGGAGGGGTACCTCGAGCGGGCGAAGGACGGGGCGATCCATCTGACCACCTACGGGCGCCCGCTGGCCCACATGGTGCTGCGCCGGCACCGCCTCGTGGAGCGCCTGCTGACCGACATCCTCGGCATGCCCTGGCACGAGGTGCACCGGGATGCCCACCGCCTCGAGCACGCCATCTCGAGCCGGGTCGAGGAGCATCTCGCAGCCGCCCTCGGCTATCCCGAGTACTGCCCCCACGGCCATCCCATCTGCCCGGTCGACCGACGCGAGCTGCGGCCCCTCGACGCGCTGCATTCGGGCGAGCGTGCGGCCGTCGCACAGATCTCCGAGATCTCCGAGGAGTTGCTCGCCTATCTGGACCAGATCGGCATCCGCCCCGCCACCATCCTCACGATGATCGAGGCCGCACCCTTCGACGGGCCGCTGACGTTCGAGGGTGAGGGGGGACTCGTCACCGTCGGCCGCGAGGTGGCGGCACACGTCCGGGTCTGCGACCCGGCACAGGCGGGGTGGATCAACAACCGCGCGACAGGCATCGCCGGGCGCCTCGGCATCACCGAGCCCCAGCCGACGTAAACGAGAACCCCGGTAACTTTTCTTCGCAGAGCGAAGGTTTGTTACCAGACTTCGAGGGTCAAGCTCCCAACCCTGCGAGGGCCTGATCGACGAGGGCGGCCTGCTCCCGGCTGTGGACCTTCAGGCTGCCGGTGGCCGGGCTCGCGCTCTCCTCCCGGGTGACGGCGGCGAGGTCGATGCCCAGATGATCCTTGAAGGCGGCCTGCAGGAACCGCCAGGCGCCCATGTTCGCCGGCTCCTCCTGCACCCAGACGGGCTGCCCGGTGCCGGGATAGCCGTCGAGGATGCGGCGGATGGCAACGGCTGGGAACGGGTAGAGCTGCTCGATGCGCACGATGGCCACCGGCGCCGTGCGCTCGTCCCTGGCCGTGGCGAGGTCGTGGTACATCTTGCCCTGGGTGAAGATGAGGCGCTCCGCGTGAGCCGGCGGAGCCGGATCGTCGAGGACCTCTCCGAACGAGCCACGCGTGAAGTCCTCCGCCGCCGACCGCGCGGCGGCAAGGCGGAGCAGCGACTTCGGCGTCATCACCACCAGCGGCTTGCCCTGGGAACGGAGCGCCTGGCGGCGCAGCAGATGGAAGTACTGGGCGGCGGTCGAGGGGACGACGACCTGCATGTTGTCCTCGGCCGCGAGCTGCAGGAAGCGCTCCAGGCGAGCGCTGGAGTGGTCGGGACCCTGGCCCTCGTACCCGTGCGGCAGGAGCAGGACGAGGCCGCTGCCCTGCCCCCACTTGTCCTCGGCCGACGACAGGTAGGTATCGATCAGCACCTGTGCCCCGTCGGCGAAATCGCCGAACTGGGCCTCCCATGCGACGAGCGCCTGGGGATTGGCAACGGCGTAGCCGTACTCGAAGCCCATGGCCGCCATCTCTGACAGTGGGCTGTCGTAGACGAAGAAGCGGGCAGGACTGTCGGGCAGGGCGCCTTCGAAGCCACCGGCGAGGTTGGCGAGGGGCACGTGCTCGGCGGCGGTCGTCTGGTCCACGAGCACGGCGTGGCGCTGGCTGAACGTCCCCCGCCGGGTGTCCTGGCCGGCGAGGCGGATCGTGCGTCCCTCGGTCAGCAACGAGCCGAAGGCCAGCGCCTCGGCCAGCGACCAGTCGACGGCGTCCTCCTGGAGCGCGAGGCGGCGGGTCTCGAGCCACTTGGCGAGCTTGGGGTGGAGGTCGAAACCCGGCGGGAGGCTGACCAGCGCCACCAGCACCCGGTCCAGCACCGAGCGCTCCACGCCCGTCGGGATGGCAACCGGGGAGAGGGGGGCCGGCCGCTTCCACTCGATCTTCGGCGGCTTCGAGGGGCCACGGGTCTCGTCGAACGCCTGCTGCAGGCGGTTGCGGAAGCCTTCCAGGAACTGCTCCGCCTCGTCGACGCCGAGATCGCCCCGGTTGACCAGCGCTTCGGTGTAGAGCTTGCGGACCGAGCGCCGGGCGTCGATCGCCCGGTACATGAGCGGTTGCGTGAAGGCGGGGTCGTCGGCCTCGTTGTGGCCCCAGCGCCGGTAGCACCACATGTCGATGACGACGTCGCGGCGGAAGACCTGGCGGTACTCGAACGCGAGGCGTGCCATCCGCACACAGGCCTCCGGGTCGTCCCCGTTCACATGGAAGACGGGGGCCTGGATCATCTTGGCCACGTCGCTGGCGTACTGGCTCGAGCGCCCGAAGCTCGGCCCGGTCGTGAAGCCAAGCTGGTTGTTCACGATGATGTGGACGGTCCCCCCGGTCCAGTAGCCCTTGAGCTTGGAGAGGGCGAGCGTCTCGGCAACGACGCCCTGCCCGGCGAAGGCGGCATCGCCGTGGATGAGCAGCGGCAGGACCGGCGCCTCCCTCACCCGGTCGAGCAGGTCGAGCTTGGCCCGTACCATGCCCTCGACCACGGGGTCGACCGACTCCAGATGGCTCGGGTTCGGTGCCAGGGTGACCGTGATCGAGTTGCCCAGCCGTGAGACGT
>WNGI01004142.1_pt1 | contig 12921 bp, 10 predicted proteins | sample 5400621 | NCBI WGS metagenome assembly WNGI01 (sample SAMN13153374, study PRJNA577476) | soil metagenome | isolation source: 20 cm soil or saprolite under Garry oak tree replicate 1 | place: USA:California | collected 2016-06-15 | reverse complement strand
CGGGGAGAGTGAGATGGTCATCGTCCCGCCCCGCTGCACCCAGTTTGTGGTGCCGCTCGTGTCAGTCGTCTCGAACGTCTGGAGCGTGTAGTCGCCCACGACGTTGTCGATGGTGGGTTTGAAGGCGTCGGAGCAGGCGACGACGGCGGCAACGGCCAGCAGGCTTGCGATCGGTCTCACAGGTCCTCCCGGGTTTTGAAGGGCCTCCCCTATAGAGCAATTCGTACCCGCAAAACAAAACGGCGTGCCCAAAACGGCACGCCGCGCGCCAAACGACATGATTGCCCTGCTCAGTCACACTCGATCCCATACGCTCCCCGGAACCCGACGACGAATGCGCGATTGCCACTGACTGCGAATGCGGACGTGGGAAAATCCTGACCTTCCCCCCCGAGCAGTCGCTGCAATATGCGACCTGTCTCCGGATCGAGCACGCGCAGCTCGGAATTGTTGATCACCAGCGTGCCCCGACACAACGCTACGGCGGCCACGCTGCCATCCGTGCGCTGCGACCAGCGGAGCGCGCCCGATGCGAGATCGGCGGCGTACACGTATGTATCACCCGCCCCCACATACGCCGTGTTGCCCCGCAGGGCCGGCGCCTCACTCGGTCCGAGCCCGGCAGTATTGACCCGCCACACTTCCCGCCCGGTGAACCGGTCGAGCGCGTAGAACCGGCCGGGCTCGTGCTCCGTCGCATGGACGCTCGAGACGAGCAGTAGCCGGCCCGCAACGAGCGAGGCGTGTGTCGCGTCGTTGTGATCGTCCGGTCCAGTGAAGCGCCACAGCTCCGCTCCGGTGTCGCGGTCCAGCGCAATGACGTGACCGGCCCGCAGACTGCCGCCCTGATTCAAGTATTGGAGCGCGTTGACATAGATGGTATCGCCGCTGGCCGTGATGCCATTGACAATCCCCAGAAACTCCCAGGCAGGTCCGACATCGGTCCACCACAGCACTTCTCCGCTGTTGGCCGCGAGAGCATACACACGATGCGAGCGTGTGCCCACGTACACGGCCTCGGCGTCGGCCGCGATCAGACACAATGCCGCCTGTGCATCGGGCTGAAACGCCCAAAGCCGTTTGCCCGTGGCGGCCACCAACGCGTAGACCGAGTCGGCGCCCGCGACAAACGCGCGGCCGCCGGCGACGGAGATATTCTCCGCGCCGATCGGCCGCCCCTGCCGCAGCTGGGTGCGCCACGCCGTGCGGCCCGTGCGGGCATCGAACGCCCGCACGGCCGCACCGGTCTGAACGAGAAACAATCCGTTTGACGCCGCCGGGAAGCCGATCCAACCGGCTTCCGTTTCCGGCAGCCGCACGGTCCAGGCGATGCGGGCCCCGGGTTCGCGCGACTCGAGCAGCCGGCAGCCGCACAGCGCACTGGCGACGGCGGCGATCGGCAGGAGGCGCATCTAAAACCTCGGGACGTGAAAGTTCACGTCGAACGCGCGCTCGATCTGCGGACGCGTTCTGTCGCTTTTCGGCTCGCCCAGGTGTGAGTCGCCACCGCTAATCGTGTAATTGACGGCGCCGCTCCCGGGATACACCTGGGAGGGACCCTGTACGACACCGTCGGACGTGCCGTCGTGGGGCGCGCTGAAAGCGTTCCAGGTGGCGTCGATGTTTTGCAATCCGTCGTAGCCGAGTTTGCACCACTTGAAATCGCCCCATCTCCCGAAGAACGCGGCAAAAATGTAGCAGCCCTTGAGTGATCCACTGACGGCGCTCACGGCTCTGACATAGAAGCGGCCGCCCCATAGCTCCTCGGGATTGTGCCGGTTGTCGCCCACCAACCGGAACACGACCCAGCGCTTGGAGGGATAGCTCTGGATCCCGACCCGGGTAAATGACTCCGAGGCCGCGTTGAGGCCGGTGATGAACGGATTCGACGCATACTGCACGGCCTTCAGGTCCTGCGTGGCCGGGAAGTTGAGCGGATCGTCTACCAAACCGGCGAGGAAGTCGGGGACAAAGACAATGGCCACCCCACCGAAGAAGCACGGCCAGTTCTGATTGTAGTACGTGCAGCCGAGGTCGTTGTAGAGGCCTTGACCGATCCGAGCGATACCATCGGCCACGGTCGCGCGTGTCTGCAGCGCGAGAACCGCGCCCTGATGCGGCGAGCCCACCGTGAGCACACCTGTGATCAGACCAGGATGCTGTTGCGCCGCGCGGCGCGCGACGAGTCCCCCCATGCTGTGGCCGACGACCAAGAAGTTCGTCTGACCGCTGTTCTGGAGGATGGCCGTCAGCTCGTCGGCCTGCTGCTGGGCGCGCGCCGTCGAGCTTAGCTGCGGCCGCAGCAACGCACCAAACTGATACTTCGGCGTGAGCCAGTTGGTCATGCGCGTCCAGGCGGCATTCGTCGCTCCCAAGCCGTGCTGGAACGCGACGTTGCGCGGCGCCGGTGGGGGTGGTGGCGGCGGCGGCGGTGGCGGGGGCGTGCCGCCACCCCCACCACCGGTCGGAAAGCATTGCTCCTCGTAGCACTGCTGGCGCTGAGGGTCCGACGTCCCATTGTCGCGAGTCGCCAGGCCCTCTCCCGCGGCACGGCGGCGCGCGCGCAGGCTGTCCGCGGCACGATTGCGGTGGACGAAGGTATTGACGAAGCGGATGCTATGTCGGGTGGTGAGCCGCCCTTCCGACGACGTATGCTCGGTCGTGAACGCCACTTCTTGCAGGACCCACTGGTTTCCCAGTCGTTCGTAGCGCCGCGACATCCGACCGCCGAGAGACGCTTCGTCGACGACATTGCTGGTCACGGCGCCGGACGGTGCAGTGCCGCCAATGGAATCGACGGAGCCGGCAGTGACGTCACCATAGAGCAGGTCAGGCTGCAAGCGCCCCATGATCTGCGACACTGGAGGAAGGGAGTCTCCCATCTCGGCGTCGGTCGGCCGCACGAGCAGCGCACCGTCGGGACCGTACTGCTGCAACTGTCCGTTGCTCAGGATCAGGCGGTACGTGTCGCCCACGCGCGTGGAGAGCGTGTCCATGGTCGTGGACCACCGCCCGGCGGCGTTGATGCGCACGACACCACTGGCATCATATCCGGCGTCGACATGCAACAACGTGTCGGGAGGCGCATTGAGGGTAAGCGAAGTGACCTGCTGGCCGGTGGCCGGATCGGTGATCGGGCTCTGGAACGTCAGTGTCGCCGTGCTCGCGACCTCCGCGTCGGTCACCACGTACGTGTCCTGCGGGTTGATCTCGGGATCGAGCGGTGCTGATTGCCCTGTAATGGGCGGACTCTCCAGTTGACGTGTGTCGTGATCGGCGCACGCGGCGGAGAGGAGGAGCGTAACGGCACAAAACACACGTCGCATCCGAACCTCCACATGGTTATGGAATCGGTTTCACGGACCTCCAGTGGTTCATATGACGAGAATATTGCCTGGGAAGCAATGTTCGGCGCCCTAAAAGTCATACCCGCGGCGCCGAACGACACAATCGGGTCGCTACCTAGCGATGTGTCTCAGTCGCCGCTCGTGATCCACCAAAAGCGCCCTTTTGCAAAGACGCACAGGGCGCTGCCCTTCTCCTCGAAGTTCACCGAGAACGCGTCATTATGCAGGCGAAGGATGCGCCGTGCCGGTGCAGGGCTCTCGTAGTCGAGCGCGGTCCAGGCGCTGTCGGCGGGATCAAAGATGGGCAGGTCAATCGATCCAGGCGAGGTTGGCACCAGGTAGGTATCGCGCCCGGGAACGTCAGCACTCATGCCGCTCGCGCTGGTGTCGCCAGGCCAGCGCGAGACTTCGACCGCGCGATATCCAGGCGAGTCGGAGAGCAACACGACGATCACGCCGTCCTGTCGCGTGCGGCCGTTGAGCACGAGGTCGGGCAGATGGTCGCCGTTGAAATCTCCAAGTATTGCGGAGAGTGCCGCCCGATCGTTCGGCGGGAAGCCCTGTCGGACCCAGCCCGCAAACTCGTCGTAGTTCCACAGGCGAAATGTGCGATCGTAGCGATCGAGCGCCTGTCTCATCGCGGGGGTCAGACGCAAGGAAGTCTTGCCGTTCCGCACCTCGATGCCAGGATGGGTCGCCCCCTGGGCGAACAGGAGCGCACAGAAGGTGATCAGAGAATGTATTTGCGCAGGTCCTCGTCCTCGACGATCCGCAGCAACCGCTCCCGCACCGCCGGCCCGTCGAACACGATGTGCTTGGTGGGATAGTCGGGCAGCTCGAACAGCACGTCCTCGAGCAGCGTCGTCAGCACGGTGTGCAGGCGCCGTGCACCGATGTTCTCCATCCGCTCGTTCACCTTTGCCGCGATCCGCGCGATCTCCTTCACGCCGTCGGCCGTAAACTCGAGCGTCGCGCCGTCCGACGCGCACAGCGCCGCGTACTGCTTGGTCAGCGCGTTCTCGGGCTCGGTCATGATCCGCACGAAATCCGCTTCCGTGAGCGACGACAGCTCGACCCGGATCGGGAAGCGCCCTTGCAGCTCCGGAATCAGGTCGCTCGGCTTGGCGATGTGGAAGGCGCCGGCCGCGATGAACAGGATGTGGTCGGTGCGCACGTAGCCGTAGCGCGTCTGCACCGTCGAGCCTTCGACGATCGGCAACAGGTCGCGCTGGACGCCCTCGCGCGACACGTCGGGGCCCGTGCTCTGGCCGCGCTGCCCCGTGATCTTGTCGATCTCGTCGATGAAGATGACGCCGTGATTCTCGACGCGATCGAGCGCCTCATTCACGACGTCGTCCATGTCCACGAGCTTCTTCAGCTCTTCGTCGATCAGGATGCGGCGCGCCTCGTGCAGATGCACGGTGCGGCGCTTTTTCTTCTTGGGAATCAGCTCCTGAATCATTTCCCCGAAGTTGATGTCCGGCCCTTCCATCCCCTGCGGCGGCTGCATCATCTCCAGCATGGGGAAGCTCTGCTGCTGCACCTCGATCTCGACGTCGCGCTCCTCGAGCGTCCCCTCTTTCAGCTGCGCGCGCAATTTCTCCCGCGTCCGCCGGCGCCGCTCGTTGGCTTCGGTCTCTGCCTCGGGAAGCTTGGACTCGACGTCGCCTTTGGACGAGACGACGAACAGTGGTCTGGAGGCGCCCTGTTCAGAACCTCCAGAACCTTGAGAACCTCCACCAGCTGGTGGTGCGGGCACCTGGGGCAGTGGCGGAAGCAGAAGATCCAAGAGCCGTTCTTCGGCCCGCTGCTCAGCCGTCGGGTAAACCTCATCTTCCCTTTCAGACCGCACCATGTTGATCGACATGTCCACCAGCTCGCGGATCATCGACTCGACGTCGCGGCCGACGTACCCGACTTCGGTGAACTTCGACGCCTCGACCTTGAGAAACGGAGCACCCGCGAGCCGCGCCAGCCGGCGCGCGATCTCCGTTTTCCCAACCCCCGTCGGGCCGATCATGATGATGTTGTTCGGCATGATCTCGTCCCGGATCGCTTCGGGCGCCTGCGCGCGCCGCCAGCGGTTCCGCACCGCGATGGCGACGGCCTTCTTCGCCGCGTCCTGGCCGACGATGTAGCGGTCCAGCTCCGCCACGATCTTGCGCGGCGGCATCTCCTCCAGCCAGGGCATCGTCTCGTCGGCCGCGGAGGGCGGCGAAGGGGCGGCGGCGGGCGGCAACGGCGATTCTTTGGTCTTCGTCATATCTATAGCTCGAGTACGGTGATGTTCGTGTTGGTGTAGACGCAGATTTCGGCGGCGATCTCCAGCGCGCGCTGGACGATCTCCGGCGGGCTCAACGTGGTGGAGCTCAGCAGCGCCCGCGCCGCGGCGAGGGCGAACGACCCGCCCGAGCCGATCGCCAGGACACCGTCGTCCGGCTCGATCAGCTCGCCTGAGCCGCTGACGACGAAGCCATGCTCCTTGTCCGCCACGACGAGCAGTGCCTCGAGCCGGCGGAGCACGCGGTCGGAGCGCCAGTCCTTGGCCAGCTCGACCGCGGCACGGGGCAGGTTCGACGGGTACCGCTCCAGCTTTTCCTCGAACTTTTCGAAGAGTGTGAACGCGTCTGCCGCCGCGCCGGCGAAACCGGCGAGGATCTTGCCGCCGCGCAGCGTGCGCACCTTGTTGGCGTTGGCTTTCATCACGGTCTCACCGACCGTAACCTGACCATCGCCGCCGATGGCCACTTTGCCGTCGCGGCGAACGCACAGAATTGTGGTGCTATGCATCTGCTGGTATGCCTTCACTAGTCCCTAACCCCCAACCCCTCGTCCCTTTTCAGGCCCTAGGATGCGCTTGGTGATAGACCTTTTTCAGTCGTGCGACCGACGTATGAGTATACACTTGCGTGGTCCCCAGCGACGCATGCCCGAGGAGCTCCTGCACCGCTCTGAGATCGGCGCCGGCGTCGAGCAAGTGCGTCGCGAATGAATGACGTAACGCGTGCACGTGGAGTTCCGATCCGCGGGCGAGCCCGTCAAACAGCCGCTTCATCGCGAGTTGGACGCCGCGGGGCGTAATCCGCTTCCCGCGCACGTTCACAAACACCGGACGCAATCCGGCGCGCGTCGTCGCCAACAACCCGTCCCGCTTCTGCAGGTACTTCCGGCACGCCGCCGTCGCGTGCGAGCCCACCGGCACGATGCGCTCCTTCTTGCCCTTGCCTCGCAGCTTGACCTGGTCGGAGACGAAATCGACATCGGGATCGTTGAGTCCGGCGAGCTCTGAAAGCCGCATCCCGGTCGAATAGAACAGCTCGAGCATCGCGAGATCGCGCGCCTCGCGGAAACCACCTGCCGCAGCGCGCGTCTCGGCGTCGGCGAACAGCAGCTCGACTTCCCGGCGGTCGAGGTAGGTCGGTAACGTCTTCTCGAGCTTGGGAGTTCGCGCCGCCCGCGCGGGGTTGACCTCCAGGCCGCGCGTCGCGTTCAGAAAGCGGTAGAACGTGCGCAGCGCCGACAGGGCGCGCGCCACTGAGCGCTTGGCGAGGCCGCGGCGCTGCTCCGCTGCCAGAAACCCGCGCACCGCCAGCCGGTCCACGCCGGCCCAGCTCCACGGCCCGCCATAGTAGTCCTGGCAAAAGGCGGCGAACGCGTCGAGATCGCGCTCGTACGCCTTCACCGTGTGTGGAGAATCGTTCCGCTCTTTGGAGAGGAACGTGACGAACTCCGCGATTTCGTTCACGCGGGGATCCCGATGCCGATCATCCCCGCGAATTCCGTCATGTGCCCAAGCGCACGCTCGGCGAGCGCCTCTTTCTTCTTGAACTTGTCCCGCGGCGGATTCGGCAGCGGCTCCATCAGCCCGAAATTCGCGTTCATGGGCTGGAACCGCGCGGGCTCGGTCTCGCGCAGGTATCGATACAGCCCGCCGAGCATCGTGGTGGGGGGCGGCAGCAGCGGCGCGTCGCCCGCGAGCAACCGCGCGAGGTTGATGCCGGCGAGCATTCCCGTCGCCGCCGACTCGGTGTACCCCTCGACCCCGGTGAGCTGCCCCGCGAACAACAGCAGCGCATCATCGAGGGCCGAGAGGTAGGGGGTTAGGGCCTGGGGAGCGTTGAGATAGCTGTTGCGATGGATGCTTCCATAGCGCAGAAACTCCGCGTTCTCGAGGCCCGGAATAGTCCGGAAGATCCGCTGTTGCGCGCCCGTCTTCAGCCGGGTCTGGAAGCCCACGAGGTTCCACATTTGCGCCCCGCGGTCCTCCTGACGCAACTGCACGACGGCGTACGGTTCGCGGCCCGACTTCGGGTCGGTCAGGCCGATCGGCTTCATTGGTCCGAACCGCAATGTTTCGACGCCGCGTTGGGCCATCTCCTCGACGGGCAGGCAGCCCTCGAAGTACGGGACCTTATCGAACTCGTGGCCGGGCACGTACTGCTCGCCGGCGATCAGCTCGGCGACGAACGCTTCGTACTCTGGTTGCGTGAACGGCGCGTTCCAGTAGTCGTCTCCCCCGCCCTTGCCGTAGCGCGAGGCCTTGAACAAACGGCTGTAGTCGAGCGAGTCGGCGGAGAGGATCGGCGCGATGGCGTCGAAGAACGCGAGCGATTGCACGCCGAGCCGCGCCGCGATCGCAGCGGCAAAGGCATCCGAGGTGAGTGGACCCGTCGCGACGACGCCGGGATTGGGAAGCTCCGTGATTTCACCCCGAACGAGGGTGATGTTCCCATGGCCCAAAACCCTAGCCTCCAGGCCCTTAGCAAACGCCACACGATCGACCGCGAGTGCGCTACCACCCGGAATCCGCGCGTCGTCCGCGGCCTGCAGCACAATGCTGCCAAGCTGCCGCATCTCGGCTTTGAGCAGGCCGTGTGCGTGCGCAGGTTCGACCGATTTGAAGGTGTTGCTGCAGACGAGCTCGGCGAGGCTCTCCGTCTGATGCGCCGGCGTCATCTTGATCGGGCGCATCTCGTGCAGCGTTACACGGACACCACGCTCGGCGATGGCCCAGGCGGCTTCGCACCCGGCGAGACCACCGCCAATTACAGGTATGGGCGCAGCATGCTGCGCCCCTACGACGTCACCTCTTCCGCTTCGGGGGCCGATTCCTCGACCACCATCTGATGCCCGCACTTGAGACACTTGCGTGTCGTTTCTCCCGTCGTCTTGGACTTGATCTCCTCCATCCCGACGAAACTGCAGTTGGGACAGGGGACCGGGACCGGTTTGTTCCAGGTCGAATAATCGCAATCCGGGTAGCGCAGGCAACCGTAGAACGTCCGGCCACGCTTGGTGCGACGCTCGGCGAGGTCGCCCACGTCGCACTTCGGGCACTTGATCCCTAACGGCACCGGCTGCGTGTACTTGCACTTGGGGTACGTCGTGCACGCCAGGAACTCGCCGAAGCGTCCGGTCTTGATCACCATGGGTGCGCCGCACTCTTTACAGATCTCGTCGGAGGGCCGATCGGGGACCTTGTCCTTCTTGATCGACCGCGAGTAGTCGCATTCCTTCGACGCGTAGCGCACGCAGGCGATGTACGGCCCAAAGCGGCCGCTCTTCACTTCGAGTGGCGAGCCACACTTGGGGCATTTCTCCGTGTCGAGCCCCGACAGGTCGTGCACCTCGTGGATGATCTTGTTGATGTCGATCGCTTCGAGCGCACGGTTGAACGGGAGCCAGAACTCCCCCAGTACGGCCTGCCAGTCCAGGTCCCCTTCTTCAACCTTATCCAGCTCGTTTTCCAGGTTCGCCGTGAACCCGACCTCGAAGACCTCCGGGAACGACCGCTTCAGCACCTTCCAGACGGTTTCCCCCTGAGGCGTGGGCTGAAAGCGGCGGTCCTTGGCAGTCGCGTACCACCGCGTTCGCAGCGTGGAAATGATCGCGGCATACGTGGATGGCCGTCCTATTCCCAGGCGCTCCAATTCCTTCACCAGACTCGCTTCGCTGTAGCGCGGCGGCGGCTCGGTAAAGTGCTGGCTGGGCACCACCTGCTTCAGCGTCACCCGGTCGCCCTCGGCGAGCTTCGGGATGGGCGCGAGGCTGTCGAGCGTCTTGGCGTCTTCCGCCTCGTGCGCCTCGCTGTAGAGCGCGTGGTAGCCGTCGAACAGGACGCGGGAGCCGGTCGCGCGGAACAGGAAGCGCCCGTTGGCCAGGTCGAAGTCGACCTTCGTCGCTTCGTAGACCGCGGGCGTCATCTGCGAGGCGAGGAAGCGCCGCCAAACCAGCTGGTAGAGCTTAAAGAGGTCGCGTTCGAGGTATTTCTTGAGATCGTCGGGCGTGAGACCGACTTCGGTGGGGCGAATCGCCTCGTGCGCATCCTGCACCTTTGAGCCCCGGCCGCCTTTGTGCACGTTCGGCTCATCCGGCAGATAGCGCTTGTCGAACTGGGCGTTGATGTATTCGCGCGCCTGTTTGAGAGCCGCATCCGATACGCGAACCGAGTCCGTGCGCATGTAGGTAATCAGGCCGACCGAGCCCCGATCCCCTAACTCTACGCCCTCGTACAGCTTCTGGGCGGCGCGCATCGTGCGACCGGCCGAGAACCCCAGCTGCTTGGCCGCTTCCTGCTGCATCGTGCTGGTCGTGAAGGGCGCCGGAGCTTTGCGGCGGCGCTCTCCGGTCGAGACCGACGTGACGACGAACGGCAGCTTTTCGACTTCCGCGACGATGGCACGCGCGGTGGCTTCGTCTTTGATCTCCGGCTTGTGCCCCTCGAGCTTCTGCAGCCGGGCCTGGAACGCCTGGCCGTCCTTCTCCAGGTCGGCGGCGACGGTCCAGTACTCCTGCGGGACAAACTTCCGGATTTCCTCTTCGCGCTCGATGATCAGCCGCAGCGCGACGGTTTGCACCCGACCCGCCGACAGGCCGGTCTTGATGCTCTTCCACAGTACCGGCGACGCCTTGTAGCCGACCAGGCGGTCCAAGACTCGCCGTGCCTGCTGCGCGTCGACTTTGCGCTGATCGATGTCGAGGGGGTTGGACAGCGCTTCGGCGACCGCATCCTTGGTGATCTCATGGAACAGCACGCGCCGGATATTCCCATTGCCATTCAACTGGGATGCCACATGCCAGGCTATCGCTTCACCTTCTCTATCAGGATCCGTCGCGAGTAGCACGCTATCAGCAGCCTTGGCCGCCTTCTTGATCTCGGCCAGGGTCTTCGCCTTTTCCTTAATAGTGACGTATTTCGGCGCGAAGTTGTTGTCGACGTCGACGCCCAGCTCGCGCTTGGGCAGGTCGCGCAGATGCCCGATGGTCGCTTTGACGGTATAGCCGCGCCCCAGATACTTGCCGATCGTTTTCGCTTTTGTCGGGGACTCCACAATGACGAGTACGCCGCCCTTTGCAGGAGCGGCGTCGGTGTCTTCAGTATCCGCCGTCGGGAGAGTTTCGTCCGCGACCTTTTTCTTTCGCGGCGCTCTCTTTTTAGGTTTCACTTCTTCTTCGTTATCAGGCACCTATCAACCTCGGTTCAACCTGTAGAGGGTTCGCATCTTTACCATCCAGCACCCGTCTGCGCAAGCTTTACGACCTCATCGGCGACTTTTTCCGCAGGCTTTGCTTCAGTCAACACCGTGGCATCCGCTTTTGCGTACAAGGGATCGCGCGTCGTGAAGAGGTCGCGCATCCGCGCCAGAGGGTCATCACCCATTAAAACGGGCCGGGTTCCCGACGGCTCAGCGCGACCGACTGCAACTTCGGCTCGCGCCTTCAGATACACGAGGTATCCGCGGGGCTTTGCATCGTCGAGCGCGCCAGGTTGCGCGGCCCATCCACCGCCGGGCGCGATCACCGCTGGCTCATTCGCGAGCGCCGCATCGACTTCCTTGCGTTCCATCTCCCGAAAGACCGGCTCGCCCTTCTCCGCGAAAATCATCGCGATCGGCTTGCCTTCTTTGCGAATGAGAATCGTGTCGATGTCGACAAACCCCGCATGCAGCCGCTCCGCAACGAGACGCCCCACCGTGCTCTTGCCGGCGCCCGGCAGTCCGATGAGCACGATGTGCCGTTTCACGACGCCGCGCCTTTGGGAGTGCGCGCGCGCACCTGCGCGAGATAGCCGTCGACATTGCGCTTGAGCTCGCTCAACGCGTCCCCGCCGAACTTCTCGAGCAGCGCATCGGTCAGGACGATCGCCAACATTGCCTCCGCAATGACCCCCATCGCAGGTACGGCCGTCACATCCGACCGCTCCGACTGCGCCTGCGCGGCCCCACCCGTCTTCAGGTCGACTGTCTTGAGCGGCGACATGAGCGTGGAAATCGGCTTCATCGCGACGCGGAGGACGAGCGGCTCGCCGGTCGTCATTCCACCTTCGGTGCCGCCCGCGCGGTTCGTGGCGCGCGCGAACCCAGGCATGATTTCGTCGTGCACTTCCGAGCCTTTGCGGCGGGCGGCCTCGAAGCCGAGGCCCAGCTCGACACCCTTCACGGCGGGGATCGACATGAGCGCCTGCGCGAGCCGGCCGTCGAGCTTCCTGTCCCAGGAGACGTGCGAGCCGAGGCCCACCGGCACGCCGAGCGCGACCACCTCGACGATGCCGCCGAGGGTGTCCCCGGCGGCTTTTGCGGCGTCTATCCGCGCCACCATCTCCCGCTCGGCCTCGGAGTCCAGGCAACGGACTGGGCTCTGATCCGCACGCTCATTCAGGGGAGTGGGGAATGGGGAATGGTGCTTCGCGACTACGCCCCCGAGCTCCGCTACGTGGGAACCGATTTCGATGTTGAACTCCCGCAGGAGCTTCTTACACACTGCGCCGCACGCCACACGCGCAACGGTTTCTCGCGCGCTCGCGCGCTCGAGGATATCGCGGGCATCGGTGCGATCATACTTGAGTGATCCGGCGAGATCGGCGTGACCCGGACGCGGCCTGGTCACCTGGCGGCGGCGACCCTGGGGATCGGGCGTCGCGTCGGCCTCCGGGGCCATGACATCCTGCCACTGTTCCCAGTCGCGGTTCCAGATGAGCATGGCGATGGGGGAGCCCAGCGTTTCGCCCGCGCGCACGCCGGCCAGCCACTCGATGCGGTCCGACTCGATCTTCATGCGGGCGCCGCGACCGTAGCCGCCCATGCGCCGCTTCAGCTCCACGTCCACGTCGGCTGCGGACACGGGGAGGCCGGCGGGAATGCCCTCGAGAATTCCCACGAGGCCGCGACCGTGCGATTCGCCCGCCGTCGTAAACCGGAAAGTCATCCCGTCCTCATTCTCCTATATAACAGCCGAGCCCGACCTCGGTCGGGCTCGGCTCCTGCACATCCTGGGCGCGGTCCCGTCAGGGGCCCCCGGCTCGCGGCGGCACCGGCAGCGGGTTGGTAATCGGCGGCAGCTGCAGGACCAGAAGCCCGGTCGCCGTAACTCCAAACAGCAGCTGGTTCCCACCTACGTCACGCGCGACCCGCAGCGGCCCGATGATCGGATCGCGGACGGGGATCGCCCCGAGGAAATCGCCGAAGTAGGTGTCGAAGACGTCGATATTTCCGTTCGGGTTTGCCGAGAAGATCAGACGCTGATTCTTGTCGGTGCCGCCGCCGCAGTATGTGCTGCCCGGCGGACACTGCCCAGT
>WNGI01004140.1_pt1 | contig 12921 bp, 13 predicted proteins | sample 5400621 | NCBI WGS metagenome assembly WNGI01 (sample SAMN13153374, study PRJNA577476) | soil metagenome | isolation source: 20 cm soil or saprolite under Garry oak tree replicate 1 | place: USA:California | collected 2016-06-15 | reverse complement strand
CCGTCGCCGCGTACGGCGCGTCGTGATCCGTCAGGACGACGACGTCGTTCGTTCCGAGCTCCAGCTCTTCGATCGCCCCGACGTGCGGCTCATCCGACGCGACGAGCCGCTCGGCGCGCGGCTCGACGATCACCGCGTCGTAGCCGACGAGACGCAGGTGCGCTCGAAGGGCGCGCGCCACGTCGGTGGCAGAAACGACGACGAGCCGGGGTGCGCGCCGGTGAGGCTCGACGAACACCTCGATGTCGCCGAGGTCGTGGTGCAGTACCCGCGTCCCGGGCTCACCCGCCTCCCACACCTCGGCCGCCGCTTCCACGGCCTGCTCGTCGAACTCGGCGCACCCCAGCGTCCCGTGGACCGGTCCACCGGGTTCGATCGTCATGTGCATCCCCACGCGGCACGGCGGATCGCCCTCGACGACCTTGATGGCCCGCACCTCGACCCTGTCGCCTGCCGGCGTCTCGCCGTGACCCGCCGGGTCGCGCACCTCGCCGTGACCCGTCGGGTGCGCGCCGGTCACGCCTCCCAACAGCTCGATCGCGTGCGGCAGCACCGGCAGGACCGCGTCGAGCGACTCGCGAACGCCCTTCGGGCTCCCCGGGAGGTTGAGCACCAACGTCCCGCCGATCGAGCCGGCGACGGCCCGCGAGAGGGACGCCATCGGCGTCTTGGCGAGCCCGGCCGCACGCATCACCTCGGCGAGACCGGGCGCCTCCCGATCGATCACCGCGCGCGTCGCCTCCGGCGTCACGTCGCGAGGACCGAACCCCGTCCCGCCGGTCGTCACGACGAGCGCGTGGGTCCCGGCGAGCTCTCGGAGGGTCGCTTCGATCCGTGGACGATCGTCGGGGACCACGGCTCGGCCGCCCACCTCGAACCCGGCCTCGCGAAGGATCCCCTCCGCGACGTCCCCGGACTCGTCGGCGCGCGTGCCGCCGCTGACCCCGTCCGAGACGGTGAGCACGGCTGCGACCGCTCGATCGACCATGGGCACATCCTCGCATCCGTGTCGCGGTTCGCGCGCGCTCAGGCGGTTGGAACGCGCGCGAACGCCTCGAGCACGACGTCCACGAACCGGGGGACCTGACGGAGGCTCTTCTTCCGTTTGAACGTCTCGCCGACGGTGACCTCGGCGCCGTGACGGCGCAGCCACGTCGCGAGGAGATCGAGCGTCCCCCGGGGGGCCACGTCGCAGGTACAGAACACGGCCGCCGGTTTCCCGTCGAGCGAGGGGAGACGGGCGATGCCTTCATCGACGCCGGGCGCCGGACCCACGCCGGCCACGATCGCGCCCTTGACCCAGGTCCCGACGATCAGCGCGTCGGCGGCCGCCACGGTGCCGTGATCGACGTCGCGGAGCGCCGCCGTGGTCGCCAGGACCCCGCGACGTTGGAGCTCGTCGCGGATCGCGCGCGCGACGGTGAGGGTGAAGCCTCGCCGCGTCTCGTAGAGGATCAGCACCCGCATGACCAGGTAGGGATAGCAGGTCGGACGAGCACTGACGAGCGGCCGCAGTGGGTAGGGTGCAACCCACGCCGTCCATCGACGCGGCAGGTGGAGGAGGAGCTCGCATGGAATGGCTCGACCGACTCGCGCAGACGTTCGAGCTGGATGCCCCCACGAACCAGGAGATCGCCGCCGTCCTGGACGCTGCACGGGACGTCGCGCACGAGGTCGAGCGGAAGATCACCCCCGTCTCGACGTTCCTCCTGGGCATGAGCGTCGAGCGCCGGGTCAGCGCGGGTGCGTCTCGCCAGGAGGCGCTGACCTCCGCGCTCGCTGCCCTCCAGGCGACCTTGCCCGCGGGACCGGCCGAAGAGGGTCCCGGGCGCGCGGGGTAGGCTGGTGATCTGCTATGGACGCCGAAACCACGACCCGACCCTTCGACGGCCCGCTGATCGATACCTTCGGTCGCGTCGCCGACGACCTGCGGATCTCGGTGACCGACCGCTGCAACTTCCGGTGCACGTACTGCATGCCGGCCGAGGGGCTGGCTTGGCTGCCGCGATCGGAGCTGCTCACCTTCGAGGAGCTGACCAGGCTCCTCGGGATCTTCGTCGGACTGGGTGTGCGCTCGCTGAAGGTCACCGGCGGGGAGCCGACCGTCCGCGCGGACCTGCCGAACCTGATCCGCATGTTCCGACGGGCCGGCCCGGACCTCGACATCTCCATCACGACGAACGGCCTCCTCCTGGACCGGCTGGCCGCGCCGCTGGCGGAGGCCGGCGTCGACCGGGCGACCGTCTCGTGCGACTCGCTCCTTCGCCACCGGTTCGCCGAGATGACGCGACGTGACGCGCTCGATCGCGTCCTCGCGGGGCTCGCGGCGGCGGAGGCGGCCGGGCTCACCCCCATCAAGATCAACACGGTCGTGATCGCGGGGACCAATGACGATGAAGTCGTCGACTTCGCGCGGTGGGCGCGCGATACCGGCTACGAGGTCCGGTTCATCGAATACATGCCGCTCGATGCCGATCATGCATGGGAGCGGTCGAAGGTCGTCCCGGCTGCACGCATCTTGGAGGCGATCGACCGGACGTATCCACTCGAGGGCGCGAACCGCGGCATCGAGCCGGCGACGACCTACCGGTTCGCCGACGGGGCGCCGGGCGCGGTCGGCGTGATCGCGAGCGTGACCGAACCCTTCTGCGACACGTGCAACCGGCTCCGGCTGACGGCCGAGGGCGCGTTCCGCAGCTGTCTGTTCGCGATGGACGAGACCGATCTTCGCTCGCCCCTGCGCGCGGGCGCCTCCGACGAGGAGCTCGCGGGGCTGATCCGTGACGGCGTCTGGGCGAAGTGGTCGGGGCATCGGATCAACCACCCGGACTTCGTCCAGCCGGACCGCTCGATGTCCATGATCGGCGGCTGAGGCTCGAGCTCCCGGGCCTCAGGCAGGGAGGTTCTCGATCGCCAGCGGGGGGATCGGATCACCGGGTTCGAAGCCCAGGATCTGCGCGTAGAACGAGAGTTCACTCTCGTGCGCGTGGATGATCGAGTCCGCCTTCCGGAACCCGTGCTGCTCTCCCTCGAACAGCACGTACGCGTGAGGCAGGTGCTTGCGCTTCAGCGCCTCCACGATCAGCTCCGCTTGCGCCGGCGGTACGACAGCGTCCTCCGCGCCTTGGAGGACGAGCATCGGTGTCCGCAGATCGTCGACGAAGTTGATGGGGCTCCTCGCCCGGTAGCGCTCGGCCTCCTCGGGGTAGGGGCCGACCAGCGTGTAGAGGTACTCGCACTCGAACTTGTGCGTGCCTCCTTCAACGAACGGGACGAGGTCGGCGAGCCCGTAGTAACTGGCGCCGGCGGCGAAGTCGTCGTGGAACACCAGCGCACAGAGCGTCGTGTACCCGCCGGCCGACCCACCTCGGATCAGGAGCCGATCACCGTCGGCCGCACCCTGCTCCGCGAGGTGCCGCGCGGCGTTGATGCAGTCCGCGGTGTCCAGGATCCCCCACGTTCCGTTCAGCCGCTGCCGGTACGCGCGACCGTAGCCCGTGCTGCCCCCGTAGTTCACGTCGACCACCGCGAACCCGCGGCTGGTCCAGAACTGCGTCTGGAGTGAGAACGAGGGCGTCGATTCCGACGTCGGACCGCCGTGGCTGATCACGATCAGCGGCGGCCGCTCTCCCTCGGGCGCCCGGAACCCCGGGTTCGTGGGCGGGTAGACGTGGGCGAAGGCGGTTCGGCCACCGTCCGTCGGGAACTCGAGCTGTCGGGGGATCGAGAACACCGCCGGATCCACCTCCGCGCTGGCGCTCTCCCGGAGCACGTCGACGGCCCGGCTCGTGAAGTCGAGCAGCACCACCTGTTCCGGGAGATCGGGCCCCCCGGCGATGAACGCGATCTGCGAACCCTCCGCCACGACCGAGGGATAGCTCACCGCGGTGTGCGGGATGTCCAGATCGACGAGCTCGCCCGTCGACGGATCGAGCAGGGCGGTGTGCTGCACGCCCCCGCTGCCGTAGTGGCAGGCGATCCTTCCGTCGCCGAGGAACGCGTACGACGACCCGCCGAAGATCCAATGCGGCCACCCGAACTCGGCATCGCGCGGGCACACGGTCTCCCGTGTGCCCGCGCGCTCCCGCTCCAGGTTCCACCAGCCGCTCCGATCGCTCACCCAGTACAGCTCGCTCGCCGGGCTCCACGACGGCTGCCAGATCGACTCCTCGCCGTCGCGCCCCACGACGGTCCTGGGCTCGCCGAGCGCGCCATCTGGCGCGAGCGCCGCCTCGTGTAGCTCGCACCCGTCCCACGGCATCCACGGCAGATCCCACGACAGCCAGCACATGCTCGCGCCGTCCGGGGCGATCCGTGGATCGGAGTAGAAGTCCCGCCCCGAGGCGATGACCCGTGGTTCCTCCGACCCGTCGGTCGGGATCGCGACCAGTTCGTTCGTGATGTCTCGCGGGACGCGTTCGCCGGCGTGTCGTTCGCGGACGCCGATCCACGTCGAGCCGTCGGGCGTCACGCGGCCGTCGGCGAAACGGTGCGTGCCGCCGGTCTCCGGCGTGATCGGGACCGGCTCACCGCTTCCCGGCACGTGGCGGTAGAGCCGTTGGTCGGTGAACTCGGAGAAGTAGATCGTGCCTCGGTGAACGGCGAAGGCGCCGCCGCCGTATTCATGCACACGCGTGCGAACGTTCGTCCCGGCGGGGACGACCTCCGCGGGTGAGGAGAAGGCGTCCGCACGCACGAGCGCGACCCGTCCATCCTCCTCCGGACGCGTCTCGGTCCAATACACCAGTCCGTCATCGAACCACGTGGACCCCAGCCGGATCGACGAGCTCGCGAGCATCGCCGGCGTGACGGGCGAGGACCAGCTGCCGTACGGGGCGACGCGGGGGTCGGTCACACCGGACGTCGACCGACGATCACGCGCGTGATCTTCAGGTCTCCGCCCTTCGTGCTCCGAACGTCCCGGAAGCCGCCGTCTGCCATCACCGTCTTCACGTCGCGCGCACGGTCCGGGTCGGTCTCCATGAGGAGCCACCCCTTCGGGCCGAGCCATGCCGGTCCCTCCGCCACCGTCTGCCGGACGAAGCCCAGGCCGTCGCTGCTGCGATCCGTGAGCGTATGCACCGGCTCCCAGTCCTTGATCTCGTCGGGCAGGTCGTCGACCTCGTCCATCGCGACGTACGGGGGATGGACCGTGATCACGTCCACGCTCCCCGCGATCGTCTTGGGGAGTCCTCCGAAGACGTCACCCGCCGCGAACCGGACCTTCAGACCCAGCCGCCGGGCGTTGCGGCGGGCGAGCTTGACGGCGTCCTCGGACAGATCGGTGCCGTAGACCGTGGCCTTCGGCACGTCCTTCGCCACCGACAACGCGATCGTCCCGGCGCCGGTCGCGAGGTCCACGAGGATCGGCGATCGGCGGCCACGCAGCCGCCTGACCGCCTGCTCGGCGAGGTACTCCGACGAATCGCGCGGGACGAACACGCCCGGCTCGGAGATGAGCTTCAAGCCACGGAACTCCGTGTATCCCTTGATGTAGGGGATCGGCTCGCCGGTCGCGCGCCGGGCGATCAGTCGCAAGTACTCGGCGCGTTCGCCCTCGCCGATCTTGTCGTCGGGCTCGGGCTCCTCCCCGCCCATCACGAACGCGAGGAGGTCTTCCGCTTCGATCCGCTCCCGGCCTTTCTGCCAATGGTCGATCGCTTCGGCCGCCTTCAGCTCCGCGACCGCGATCTTGATCAGCTTCCGGGCCCTCATCGGCCGCCCATGCTAGCGGGTCGGCTCGTAGACTCGGTCCGTGCCGACCCCGAAGGAGCGCGCGACGGCAGCGAGCGCGGCGCCGAAGGCGTCGACCACGGCGCGGAGCGCGCGCGGCACGCGTTCCAAGAAGACCGCGGGGACACCGGAGATCAAGCTCACCGGTGATCGGCTCGTCGTGCGTGCATCGGAGAACGGCGAACGTCGGACCTCGGCAGGTCTGCTGATCCCGGCGACGGCGATGCCGGCCCCGAAGCGCCTGTCGTGGGGCGACGTGACCCTCGTCGGCCCGGAGGTGCGTGTCGCGAAGGAAGGCGACCGCGTCCTGTTCCTCCCCGCCGCCGGTCTGGAGGTCGAGCTCGACGGCGAGGAGTTGGTCCTGCTTCGCGAGCGCGACGTCCAGGCGGTTTCCTCCCAGCCCGCCTCGCGGGACCACGCGCCGGGACAGTATCTGTAGCCGGTCCGCGCTACGCGGGCACGAAGCTGAGCCGCACGGTTCGCACGTCGTTGTCACGGTTGGGATCGATGAGCACCACCGACTGCCACGTGCCGAGCGCAACCTGACCGTCGAGGACCGGAACCGTGAGCGACGGCGCGACGAGCACGGGGAACAGGTGGTCGCCACCGTGCCCCTCGCTCCCGTGCCGATGGACGTACCGGCCGTCCCGCGGCAGGAGCCTCGTCAGGAGCTCGTCCAGATCCGCCTCCGACCCGCTTCCCGTTTCCATCAGCGCGAGACCCGCGGTCGCGTGCGGCGCGAAGACGTGGACGAGGCCGTCTCCCCCCGCGTCCCGCGCGAAGGCGCGGACCCGATCGGTGAGATCGCTCACCCGCCGGCCGCGCGTGTTGACGCTGATCGTCTCGGATCGCATCGCACCTCGCCTCCGGGTTCAGCCTATCGAGTCGACGAAGGTCGGTTCCGCGAGCACCTCGACATGCTCGGCTTCATGGAATGCATCGAAGCTCAGTCGCCAGGTGAAGGTGGGCCAGCGGTACTCGACGACGCCTTCGCCGACGCGATAGACCGCCGTGTAGAGCGTCCCGAAGCCATGCGCGTACGACGTCGAGAAGAGCGGAGGTCGCAGGAAGCTCTCGGTGAAAGCGGCGGCGTCCATCGCGGCATCCCCTAACGAACGAACGATCGCTTGCTCGCGTTCGATCGTGCGGGTGGCGCGAGCTTGCTCGGGCCATTCGACGATCCCCTGGTGATTGGTGGCCGCCGGGACGTCGCGGAAGATCGGCCCACGGTCGGGCGCGAGGTACGCGGTGAGGACCCGCCCGCTCCGGTCGACCAGCGTGAGGTTGTGACTGAGCGAATACGGGAGTCGCGCCAGGGTCACCCGGGCTTCCTCGACCGTCGCGCACGTCTCCAAGACGTACCGCGTCACGATCGGGATCCCGAAGCCTTCGCCCAGGACCTGCCGGCCACCGAACGTCAGAGAGACGGCGAGCCCTGCGTCGTTCATCCCATCCAGGAGGCCCCAGAGGCAGTCGCTCATGCCGATCACGCGGCGATCCAGCAAACCCGTCGACCACACCAAGCCTTCGAACCGCGATGGCGCATAGTCGTAGTTGCGAGCGAGCAACGGTCCCCCGTCGCGCGTCCAGGCGCCCTGCGAACAAGCCGCGAGGAACGGAGGCGGCTGGTAGAGCGAGAGCATGCGCGCCGCCAGGTCGCCGCCCCCCGCCAGCTCTACTACCCGTTCGTACGCCGGGACCAGCTCCGGCATGTGCGCGCGGAGCATCCGCGCGCTCGTCGCGTACGAGGGGCGAGCTTCCTCACCCTCGCGGAGGAACCACTCCCGGTAGTGCGGCCACCGCTCGTCGAAGACGGCACGCCAGCGCTCTCCGAGCTCGAGCTCCTCGATGGAGCGGAACGTGAACGGGAGCATGCGCATGGCCGCGCAGATGCTCGCAGGAGGGCGCGCGAGCGTCGAGCGCCGCCGAGCGCCTTCAGAGGAGCTTGAACCCGAACGGCTCGGGCTCGTGCGGCAAGGGGTCGTCGTGATCGAGCGGCACGCTGGCGTACTGCGCCTTGATCCCGGAGATCCAACCCCTGGTGCGATCGAGCAGCTCGTGCTCGTCGTTCATGAACCGTCCCCGGGTCACCAAGATGCCCAGGTCCGCCCCCGGGTAGCGGTACTGGCCGGCTCCGGCGATCCGTAGGTAGAAGGCTTCCGCCTCGTCGGCGACCGTGTGCCAATCGGTGACGCGCCGGTCGAAGCGGAGGGCGCCGGGGTCGGGCATCGTCCAGATGCCCGACGCAGGCGCCCTCGTGATGCGTTCGGTCACGTCTTCGGTCTGCTTCAAGATGAACTGGGTCCACTCGTCCAGGTTCTGGACCTGCGCCCATCGTTCGTTCAGCTCGTCGACATCGATCTCATAGTCGACGTCCATGAACTCGAGCAGGTGGAACAGGAACAACGGCATGTCGCCGTAGGCGACGGCCGTCACGTTCGTGATGCTCGACGCGCCGGTCACCCGGGGATTCAGCTCACCGAGCCAGAGCTCCCCCGTTCGGGCGTCCAGGAGGAAGTCCAGCTCGAAGTACCCGCGGTAGCCCTCCCGTCGCAGCCGTTCGCCCATCGCGACCGTCCGTTCGCGCGCGACACGTCGCTGCTGCTCCGTGAGGAGGTCCGGCGAGACGTCGTCGCCGCACCAGCCACCGTCGTAGGGCGTGAGCTCCTCGAAGCCGACCAGCTCGGCCATGAGGGGACCGACCAGGGTGCCGTGCCGGGTGATCACGCCCTCGATCGCCAGCTCCCTCGGCTCGATCCGCTTCATCACCTTGAGCTGTTCGCCGGCGACCTTCCGTTCATGGCGATCCCAGTCCCGGCCCTCGGCGATGAAGAACGTCGTCTGGCCCGAGTCTCCGTACGGCGTCTGCACCACGAGGTCGTCCCCGAGCCCACCCGACCTCGCGAGCGAGATGAGCTCCGGGTACGTCGTCGCGGTGCCCATCGTGTTGGGGACGCTGGGCACCCCGGCCTCATCACCGAGCCGCGTGGTCTCGATCTTGGAATCGAGCCGGTGGCGGAGCGCCGCGGGCGGGAACACGACGTCGAGACGAAGCTCCTCGGCGAGCTGTTCGGTCTCGCCGTCGAACATCAGGAAGGCGGCCTTGCCGGGGCCGTGAGCCGACACCAGATCCGCCACCTCCTTGTGCCCCAGCAGGTAGTTCACGATCTCCTCGATCGACCCGAACGGCCGCGGCGACTGCTCTCGCGGGACGAACACGTTCGGATGCCACCCGTCGAACGAGTCGAAGTAGTTGATGAACTTGAAGGTGCGGACCCACCGATCGATCCCCAGCAGGTTGAACGCGGTCGCGCTCACGAAGTAGACGGGGGTCTGGGTCGTGCGGAAGAAGTTGCGGATGGCAGGGATGCCGGTGAGGGGCTTCGTGTTGACGACCAGGTGCGGCCCGGACGGAGCGGACGGATGGCGGCGGGTGTGGGCGGCACGTCGACGCATCAACCGGCGGACCACGCCCACGGGTCGGAAGGTACACCCACGCCCTCCGGCGGTCATCTCCTTGACGTATCGATGTAATGATGTAATCTCGTCATATGACTGAGAAGAGCGACTTCCAAGAGCACCTCGAAGGATGGTTCGCCGGACGGCTCCCCGCGGAGTGGTTCGTCGGGCCGATCGACGTTTCGTTCGACCGTGACGAGATCCTCGTCGTCGGCACCTTGGCGGAGCCCGAGCTCCCGCAGGACGCCGGGCCGGAGACGCGGACCGCGGCCGCCGAAGCACGGATCTCCGGGTTCCGCGAGGACACGCGCACGCAGCGGATGCGGATCGCGGACGAGGCCGAGCGCCGGTTCGGCCGCAAGATCAGCTGGGGTGCAAAGTGTGCAGACCAGCGCCAGCTCTTCACGACCTTGGCGATCCCCGCGATGACGCGCCTGCGGATGCCCGAGCGGGAAGTGTTGGACACGCTGGTCGACGCCGGCGTCGCCCGCTCGCGGAGCCACGCGCTCGCATGGTGTGTCCGCCTGGTGTCGGAGCGGCAGGAGGAGTGGCTCGCGGACCTTCGCGAGGCCCTCAAGCAGGTCCAAGAGGTCCGCAAGGAAGGCCCGAAGGACTGAGTCCGGCGTAAGGGCGGTCGTTCGATCGTGCTGTTCCGACCGCTCCGGTAAAGACCTCCAGCCCGGATGCCGAGGACCGGAGTATGGGTCCGGGGGTCTGGTTCCGACGTCGTTGGCGCGTGCCCTCCGCGATCGTGGCCGTCGTGGCGATCATCGCCTCATCGACGTTGGCAGCATCGGCACAGGCGACCGCGTCCGTCGGCGAGCGACCGACGACCACACGTTGGGACCCGACCGCGGGCGAGGCCGGATCGGGGATCCCCGCGCTACCGGTCGTCTACCCAACGTCGGCCCGTCGAACCCTGACCGCGCCGGCCGTCCCCCAGATCCGCTTCTCGGATCTCACGGCGTCGGATGGATGGGCGAAGGAAGGCATCCGGTACGTCGCCGCGACCAACGACTGGATGCGTGACTTCGCCCCCAACGCTCACGGCACGTACCCGTTCCGTCCACAAGCGATCGAGACCCGGAAGTACCTCGCTCGCTCGGTCGTGCGGGCGTTCGCGCCCGACCAGTCGCCCGACCCCTCGATCGTGTTCCCCGACCTCGACGCGTCGAGCGGCTGGTACCGCTACGCCGCCGTCGCCGTCGAACGCGGATGGCTCGGCAGGCTGGCCGACGGATCGTTCGCGCCCGATGACCCGGTGACGATGAGCATGCTCCACCGGGCGCTCGTGCTCGCCCTCGGTCTGAAGCGCGCCGCGATCGCGCTCAACCACATCCACACCCGGTCGGGTGCCACCTTCCACGTCCCGATGAGCTTCGGCACGACGCTTCTGGGCATGCGCTTGGACCTGCGCTACAACGCGCCGACCGGCTCCGAAGGGACGGACGTCGGTCCGTCCGACCTGATGCCGAGGACCCAGGTCGCGTACTCGCTCTGGCGCGCGACGACGCAACCGTCCTGGAGCGTCGGCGACCTCCGGGCTCAGTACGCGAACGTCGAGCTGCCGAACCTCGGACCGCGGATGCTCAGCGTCGTTCAGTGGGGGGTCCGCTACGTCGGCTACCCCTACGTCTGGGGCGGCGAATGGGGGCTGTCCAAACCTGAGCCGGCGGCGCTCGGAGGTCAACCTCGTTCCGGCTTCGACTGCTCCGGGTTCGCCTGGTGGCTCCTCCGTGCCGACGACAACAGCAGCTGGAAGGTGGCGCCGCCGCGGCCGTACGCGGGGTGGAACCTGGCGCAGCGGACCTCGGCCGACATGGCGACGATGACGAAGAAGCGGATCGCCTTCCGCGACCTCCAACCGGGGGATCTGATGTTCTACGACGGTGACGGAGACGGCACGGTCGATCACGTCGATACCTACATCGGCAGCGGGTTCTCGCTGGATTCGAGCAGCACGCCCGGCGGGGTCACGATCATGTGGGTCGGCGACGGCTGGTACCGCCAGCACTTCAAGTTCGGCCGGCAGATCCTTCCGGGCTGACCCGCGCCTCGTCGGCCCCGATCGCCGCATCCAAGGCCGAGCGCTCCCGATCCGTGATCGGACGTGACTTCCGGCTGGCGGCGTCGTGGGCGACGATCACCGATTCCGACTCGGCGGCGATCCACCCGGCCTTGGCTCGGATCGTCTCCGCAGTCCGGATCGACGATGTTCCGTAGCCGGTGCCCCGGCACGCGACCGTGACCGACCCGTCCTCGAGCGAGAGCTCCCGGCGGAAGTCGATCGCGACACGAACGATCACGAACCCGACGTCGTCGCCGAGGGTCCGGCGGACCCACCGATCGCGACATTCCTCCAAGTAGGTGAGGTAGACGGCGTTATTGACGTGGCCGTAGTTGTCCACGTCGCGCCACCGGATCGCGATCTCGATCTGCTCCACGGGGGCGGAGCATACGGGCCGGAGATCACGAAGGCCCCGGGCGTTCGCCCGGGGCCTTCGCTCGGAGAGAGGGGCTCCACCCCTTCTTTCGGTTCCCCGGGCCGCACGGTTCGAGACGGGATGTTGTGGTTCCGTGACGGAAACGGGAGGGCCCGGGCGCTTGCGCGCCCGGGCCCCTCCCACCACGTCGGGACGGATCAGAAGTCCATGTCGCCGCCGCCGGGCATACCGCCCGCCGGCGCCTTCTCCTTCTCCGGCTTCTCGGCCACGATGGCCTCGGTCGTGAGGAACAGGGCCGCGATCGAGGCTGCGTTCTGCAGCGCCGAGCGCGTCACCTTCGCGGGGTCGACGACGCCGAACTTGATCATGTCGCCGTACTCGCCGCTGGCGGCGTTGAGCCCTTGACCCTCGGGGAGCGAACGCACCTTCTCGACGACGACTCCACCCTCGAGGCCGGCGTTGTGGGCGATCTGCTTGAGCGGCTCCTCGAGCGCGCGCCGCACGATCGCGGCACCCGTCAGCTCGTCGCCCTCCAGATCCACCTTGTCCAGCCCGGTCTGTGCGTTGAGCAACGCGACGCCGCCGCCGGGGACGATCCCCTCTTCGACGGCCGCCTTCGTCGACTGGACGGCATCCTCGATCCGGTGCTTCTTCTCCTTCAGCTCGACCTCGGTGGCCGCGCCAACCTTGATGACGGCGACGCCGCCCGAGAGCTTCGCCAGGCGCTCCTGGAGCTTCTCGCGGTCGTAGTCCGAGTCGGTCTTCTCGATCTCGGCTTTGATCTGGTTGATCCGGCCCTGGATGTCCTCGTCCTTGCCGCCACCCTCGACGATCGTCGTGTCATCCTTGGTGACGACGACCTTCCGGGCCGACCCGAGCAGATCCATCGTGGTGTTCTCGAGCTTGAGGCCGACCTCCTCGGAGATGACCTGTCCGCCCGTGAGGATCGCGATGTCCTGGAGCATGGCCTTGCGCCGATCCCCGAAGCCGGGGGCCTTGACGGCCGCGCTCGGGAACGTGCCGCGGATCCGGTTGACGGCGAGCGTCGCGAGGGCCTCGCCCTCGACGTCCTCGGCGATCACGACCAGCGGCTTGCCGGCCTGCATGACCTTCTCGAGCAGGGGCAGGAGGTCCTTCACCGCCGCGATCTTCTGGTTGGCGATCAGGATGTACGGATCCTCCATCACGGCTTCCATGCGCTCGGCGTCGGTGACGAAGTAGGGCGAGATGTAGCCCTTGTCGAAGCGCATCCCCTCGGTGAACTCGAGCTCCATCCCGAAGGTGT
>WNGI01004137.1_pt1 | contig 12929 bp, 8 predicted proteins | sample 5400621 | NCBI WGS metagenome assembly WNGI01 (sample SAMN13153374, study PRJNA577476) | soil metagenome | isolation source: 20 cm soil or saprolite under Garry oak tree replicate 1 | place: USA:California | collected 2016-06-15 | reverse complement strand
GCTCGCCAGGACCGCCGATCTCAAGAAAGAGTTCCTGCAGCAGCTCGCGGAGGCATCCGGAGCGGTGGAACCGGGCCACGCAGCCGCTCTCGAGCAAGCCGTAGAGGGCTTTCATACCCGCGGAATGGCGCTGTCCAAGCGACTCATCCAGCACGACACCGGCGAGGACGTCGTGGCGCAGATGGGCGAGCTCCAGGTGGAAAGGCTCCGGGTCGCCGAGCTCCTCGACCGCGCCACGGCGTTCGACAAGGCCGACCTGACCAACGCGTTCACTGCGACGGCGGAAGCCCAGCGGATCGGTTGCGCCTGCGCCTGGGACTCGGCATTGCGTCTCTGGTGGTGGTGTTCCTGCTGTCGCTCTGGATCAGCCGCGACATGCTCCGCGGCATGGCCCACCTCATCGCTGGGTTCCGCCGCTTCGGCGAGGGAGATTTCCGTTCTGCCATCCCGATCGTCACCCGCGACGAGATGGGCGATCTGGCCAGGCAAGCGAACCACATGGCCCAGAGCCTGCAGCGGCTCGAGTCGGAGCGGAGCCGTGTCGACTGGCTGAAGACGGCGCAATCTGGCGTCTCAGAACAGCTCCGCGGAGAGCTCGAGCCAAACGAAGTGGGAGACCGGGTGGTGGCCATCCTGTGCCAGCACCTGCAATGTCCGGTAGGAGCGCTCTATGCGGCAGATGCCGAGGGAACGCTTCAGCTCCTCGGACGGCATGCGCTTTCGGCGGAAGACACCGCCGCCAGTATCCGACCGGGCGAAGGTCTCGTCGGACAGGCGGCGCTGCAGACCGGGATCACCGTCGTCGACGCCCCGCAGGATCAGCTTCGGGTCACCTCTGCCCTCGCCAACGGATCGCCTCGGTCGATCGCTCTCGTCCCGCTGCTCCACAACGGCAAGGTCACCGGCATCCTCGAGCTGGCCAGCCTGCGGCCTTGGGACAGCGTCTGGACGGAGTTGCTCGAATCGGTGCGCGAGACGCTGGCCATCGCGCTCGAGGTGGCCCGGAATCGCGCGGAGCTCCGCTCGCTCCTCGCCGAGACCCAGCGGCAGACGCGCGAGGTGGAGGCGCAGCGGAGCGCGCTCCAGGAAAAGAACGAGGCCCTCGTCGATACGCGCCGCCGCCTCGAGCAGCAGGCGGAGGAGCTGACCAGGGCCGGCACCTACAAGTCGCAGTTCCTCGCCAACATGTCGCACGAGCTGCGCACGCCCCTCAACGCCATCCTCGGCTTCACGCAGCTGCTCCATGAGGGAGAAGTGGGCCCGGTGAGCGGCGAGCAGCGCGATTTCCTCGGGAACGTCCTGACCAGCAGCCGCCACCTGCTGCGCCTGATCAACGACGTTCTCGACCTGGCGAAGGTGGAGTCGGGAAAACTCGAGTTCCGGCGGGAATCGGTCGATCTGATACAGGCGATCGGCGAAGTCGGCGCCATCCTGCGCACCACGGCAGCGGAAAAGCAGGTGCGCGTCGAGATCGCCGTCGATTCCACCATCGGGCGCGTGTTCCTCGACCCTGCGCGCCTGAAGCAGGTGCTCTACAACTACCTTTCCAACGCGCTGAAGTTCACACCGGCGGGCGGGCTCGTCAGCGTTCGTGCATTGCCGGAAGGAGCGGACTTCTTCCGCCTGGAAGTGCATGACACCGGCGCGGGTATCCGGCCCGAAGATCTCGCCCGTCTGTTCGTCGAGTTCCAGCAACTGGACGCCGGGGCCACCAAGAAGCACGCGGGCACCGGCCTTGGGCTGGCGCTCACCAAGCGCATGGTCGAGGCGCAGGGCGGCACGGTCGGTGTGCGCAGCACGCCGGGGATCGGCAGCATCTTTCATGCCGTCCTGCCGCGACGGACCAAAGGCGAAGCTCCTCCCGCCATGCGCAGGGCCCTGGTGACGGCCAACGTCGGGGCACCGACCATCCTCGTCGTCGAGGACAACGATTCCGATCTGGGACTGATCGTCGAGGCGCTGAGCGACGCCGGTTACTCGGTGCAGACGGCGCCTACGGGCGCACAGGCCCTCGTCAAGGTCCGGGAGCAGGATTTCGATGCGATGACGCTCGATCTGCTCCTTCCCGACATGAGCGGCGTCGATCTCCTCGCCCGGATACGTGCCGATGGCCGCAACTCCAACGTTCCGGTGATCGTGCTCACCGTCGTCGCCGAACAGGGTGCGGTCGCGGGCTTCCGGGTGAGCGACGTGCTCGCCAAACCGCTCGAACCGGCAGCCCTCCTGGCGGCGCTGCAGCGGGCTGGTGTCTCCCCGGAACGGCGCGGCGCGGTCCTGGTGGTGGACGACGATGAAGGCTGCCTCAAGCTCATGGAGGCCACGCTGGGCCGCTCCGGCTATCAGACCATCTGCCGCAGGGACGGCGAGGCCGCGCTGAAGGCAGCCGCGGAAACGCCACCGGTCGCGGTGGTCCTCGACCTGATCATGCCGCGACTCGACGGATTCGAGTTCCTCGAGCGCTTCCGTCGGACCGAAGCGGGTCAGAGCACGCCGGTAATCATCTGGACGGTGAAAGATCTCACGACTCACGATCAGGCACGCCTTCGCGAGACGGCGCAGGCGGTGGTGATCAAGGGCAACGACGGCGCCGCCGCCCTGGTCCGCGAGCTCGATGCCTTCCTGCCGCGCCGGCAGGGAGCGCAGTGAAGAGGGAGGCACGAGTGGCGGGAGAGTGCATCCTGGTGGTGGACGACAACGACATGAACGTGAAGCTTTTGCGCTGGCTGCTCGAAAAGCATGGGTACGCCGTACGAACCGCCTCCGACGCGAAGTCCGCGCGAGAGAGCGTCCGTGCCGTTCGCCCGCGATTGGTCCTGATGGACATCCAGCTTCCTGACGTGGATGGCCTGCAGCTCACGCGGGAGTTCAAGGCGGATCCGGCGCTGAAGAACGTCCCGATCGTGGCCGTCACGTCCTATGCGATGAAAGGCGACCGCCAGAAGACCGTCGATGCAGGGTGCGACGGGTACATCACCAAGCCGATCGACACGCAGCAGTTCCCGCTGGAGATCGAGAAGTATCTGCGCGGCAAATAGCCGGGACCGCCGTCAAAGCGTTGACGCCTGCGCTTTGACGCCAGCGGTGTCTTTGACGCCCCGATCCTCTACAACTGGCTGAAATTACTGGCTTTATGATCTGGCCCAGCGGTTGCTCAACCTTGGGTCATGCTGACCCGCGCCGCCGCCCTCACCCTCGCTCTCTCGCTCCTCGCTTCCTCCGCCTTCGCCGGCACCGCCACGCAGACGTTCATGGTCGGCGCGGTGGTCGTCCGGTCCGCGACCGTCACCGCGGTGGTCCACTCGACGGCCAACGACGTTCACGTCCAGCAGGTGGCGAGCCGCGGCACTCCGGCTCCGATGGTTCTCGTCGCGGGCGGTTTGAAGCCGATCTCCCAGGCCGGCGCCGTCCAGGTCTCGCCTCAGTCGAGCGAGAACATGACCGTCACGATCGTTTACTAGGATCGGAGTCTAGATTCCCAATCGCTCCCTGACGTACTTCGGCGCGGCGTTACCGAACGAAAGCATGGCGTCGTGCAGCGCGCGCAGGTCGGCGTACTTGCCGTGGTTCTTCTCCCAGGCCGCGCGGATGTCGTTCATCTCCGCATTGCCGACGTAATACGTCGAGAGCTGCGTGGAGGTGAGCTGGGCGCGCTTCCACTTCCCCACGGCCTCGCCCTCCTCCTGGTAGCCGTCGTTCGTCATCCGCGCGATCGCTTCCTTCTCGCTCATCCCTTCGGTGTGGATCTTCTGGTCGATGATGGCGTTGAGGATCATCCGCAAGCGCATCTTCAGCTGCTGCATGCGGACTTCCGCTCCGCCGTAGCCGGCGTCCGCCATCAACTGTTCCGCGTACGTCGCCCAGCCCTCGACGAACGTGCCGGAGAAGACCACCCCGCGCACGAGCGTCGGCGCCCGGAAGCGATTCGCGTGCGCCAGCTGCAGATAGTGGCCCGGCATCGCCTCGTGGATGGTGATCTCCTGCAGCATGGAGTCGTTGTACTCGCGGAAGAACGAGTCCACGCGCTCCGGCGTCCAGTCCTCCGGCGTGGGAGAGATGTAATAGAAAGTCTTCTTGTTCTTCTCCAAGGGTCCGGCCGGGCTGCAGGAGGCGACCGCGACTCCCCGCTGGAACTCCGGCGTGGCGACGATGTCCAGCGGTTCCTCGAGCACCGTCACGAACGCCTTCTCCTTCACGAACGCGGTGGTCTGCGCGAGCGCCTTGGTCGCCTGCGGAATGACGGTGTCGTTGTTCGGGCGCTTCTTCGCTGCCTCGTCGAGCACGGCCTTGATCGCGGCCCCCTGATCCGCCGGTGGCGGCTTCTCCGGGAAAAGTTTCGGCCACATCTGCATCGCGGTGAAGTACATCGCGGACCGCGTCGACTTGAGGTCGGCTTCCGCGCGGCGGAGGATCTCCTCTTTCGAGAGATCGGAATCGAGAGCGAACCGTAGCTTCTTGCGGAACTTCTCGTCGCCGAGGCGAAAGTCTCCGTTGGAGCGCGGCAGGAGCTCCTTCTCCAGCCACTGCTGGTAGTCCGCCAGCGCCGCCAGCGCCGTCGACTGCGCCGTCCGGAACTCCTTCTCCAGCGCCGGCGCCTGCTTCACCAGGGGCTCCAGCTGCTCCTTCACCAGCTTCGACGTCCCTTTGTTCTGCTGGATGGCGGTCTCGGTGTGCACCTTGGGCGGAGACTTGAGATTCGCCTTGGCCGCGGCGACGACCGCCGGAACTCCGTTCAGCCGCCCGATGACCGATTTCAGCCGCTGCTCCGGCGGCGCGAACTCGCGTGAGATCAGCGCGTAGATCGCGCCGCCGACGTTGTACTGCAGCGGATTCCACTGCCAGCCTCGCAGCGTTTGCAGCTCGTAGACCTGCGACTCGAGCCGGTTCTTCAGGATGCGGTAGTCGACGGCGTCCTCGGCGGACAGCTTCTTCGGATCGATGCGCGCCAGCTCCGCCAGCCCGCCCTTCGCCGCCGCGAGATCGCGTTCCACTCCCTGCGCGCTGTAATCGTTGAGGCGCGCATCGTTGCGGTGCTCACCGAGGCGCGTCGCCGTCTCCGGATCCCGGTCGAGGAGCTCCTGGACGTACTTCTGTGCGAACGCCTCGAAGCGGCCGTCATCAGTTGGAGCGGCAGCGAGCAGGAGGGCGCAGAGGATCAGGTTCATACGGCGCACTCTAGCCGCTGCGGGTGGACGTCCGAAGACCTGCCGCAGTAGAAGCGTCGGATATCTCAACCGGAAAGCAGAATTGCTCGATGACGTTCCGATCGATCCGTTCCCTTCGCGATCGGCTGAAGCTGCGGGGATGGATCGCATTGTCCCTGATCCTCGCGGCCGCGGTGGGATTGCCTCGGTTCCTCTCGTCTCGCTTCCTGTCCCAGCGCCGTCTGGCGAGCAGCCTCGAGCGCGCCCGGACACATCTGGCAGCGCGCGAGTTCGACCAGGCTCGGCGCGAGCTGCACGCGGCACTCGGCCTGGAGCCAGGCAATGCCGGCGCGCGCAACCAACTTGCCACGATGGAGCTTGGCCTGGGGAACCGGGAGATCGCCTTCCTGGAATTTCAGACGCTCACCGAGATGCAACCGCAAGATCCAAACGGCTGGATCGGGATTGCCGACCTGCTGGTGAAAGGCGGTTTGCACGATGCGCCCGAGGTGGCTCTGGACAAGGCGATCGCGGCAGCGCCGACGCGTGCCGATGCGCATTTGCTTCGAGGCGAGATCCGCTTCCGCGTGGGTCGTTACCATGGCGCCCACCTCGATGCCCAGGTGGCCGTAGCGGAAGCGCCCCAGGACGCTGCGGCGCGGGGGTTGCTCGTGCGGAGCGCGGCGGCGCGCGGCGAACACGAAGCCGCGGATGGTCGATTTCCGGAATCCGTTGCGAGTCTGGGACCGGCACCGATCCCGTCGACCCGCTTTCGCGCCGAGGCGCGGTCGACCGGCAACCGATTCACGTCCGTCGGGCGCGAGCACTGGCCAGGACGGCTCGCACAGATCCGGCAGTCATTGGAACTGGAGATGCGGCAACAGAACTGGACCGCGGCGCAAGGCATCGTCGACTCTGCCCGGCGGGCGTATCCCGACACGGCATTTGCTCCCTTCCTCGCGGGCATCGTCGAGCTAGCACAAGGCCACGCCGGCGAAGCGGAACGATACTTGTCCGAGTCACTGAAGTTGGCGCCGCGTTCTCCCGTGATCGCCACTGCCTTGGCGAAGGCCTGGTCCCGCAGGAACGGCGCCGCCTTTGCCGGGGAACGCTTGATGGGCCTTGCGGAACGCGACGGCGGGTTCGCATTTGCGCGCTACCTGGCTGCCCATGCTTTCGTGGACGCTCGCGATCCGGCCGCCGCGGAGGCTGCGCTCCGGCGCGGGATCGTGTTGCAGCCGGATTCGTCGGTGCCCCACCAACATCTCGCGGATTACTACCTGGAGGTCGACCGGAGTGCCGAGGCGATGAGCGTCTTGCAGGAAGCGCTGGCCCGGTTTCCGCACGATTCAGATCTGCAGATCATGGCCGCGCAAGCGAATGCGCAACTCGGCAAATCGAAGGACGCGATCCGGATCTACGAGGAGCTTCTCTCGCGGAGACCGGACCTCGACGTCGTCGAGTACAAGCTCGCCGGATTGCTCGCGTCGGAGGATGAGCGTGGCGCATCGTTGCGCCGGTTGCGGCAGCTCCTGCAGCATTTGCAGTCGGATCATCCTTCCGATCCCTTGCTTCTCGATGGATTGGGTTGGGCGCTGTCCCGCGCCGGCGATCCGACCCGCGGCCGCGCGTGGTTGGTGGCCGCCGTGGAGGGGGCACCGGATGAGCCGGGCCCGCACTACCATCTCGCGGCGATCTACGCTCGCGAAAACAAGACGGAACTCGCGCGCAGCGAGCTGAAGGCCGCGCTGGATTCGAAGCGGCCGTTCGCGGAGCGGTTCGAAGCCCTTCGTCTGATGCGAGACACGCCTCGACGCAGCGCTCCTTGACTTTTTGATGACCGAGCTTGCACGGTCCCGCCCCGGATCGCAGCGCTTCGACGGAAAGGACTTCTGCCATGCGAAACCGCTGGGCGTGTGGTCGGTTGACGGTCTGGTTGCGCAGACCCGCTATTCTCACGCCGTTGCTCGCGCTCGTGCCGTTCATCGTCACCTGCGGCGGGAGCAGCTCTCCGGCCGCATGGACGCGGACGGTGCCCAAGGCACTCTGTGGCGCGACCGACCGCGTCGAAACCGGGCTGCAGGGTCAGACGACGTTGGCGGAGCGGACGGGCAATCCGAGCGCATCGGAGACCGCGTACAACTGCAACCTCCAGCTCGTCAGCCAGATACAGGAACAGGGCGCTCAGTGGCAGCTCACCTGGTTCAACGACTGCGCTTACTTCGGCACCTACAACAACGCGACGAAGACGCACCCCGGGGTCCCGGTGGTGGACGCCTCCAACCCTGCGAGCCCGAAAGTCACCACCTACCTGAACGCCAGGGCGATGATCGATCCGTGGGAGTCCTTGAAGGTCAACGAGCCCCGCAAGCTGCTCGGGGCCACCAAGGGTCCCGGGTTCGGGCCTTCCCAGCCCACCGATCGGCAGTTCGCCTTTTACGACATCTCATCCGACTGCGCCCACCCGACGCTGCTCTCGGACACCGACGTTCCGGGGCACACGGGGCATGCGGGCGACTTCGCACCCGACGGGATGACGTACTACGGCACCGGCGCCGGCGGCACCGGATTCACCGCGATGGACATCAGCGATCCGAAAGTGCCGAAGCTGCTCTGGCATGGCGCCGGCGACATCAACGAGACGCACGACATCTCCATCAGCAACGATGGGAATCGCGCCTACCTGACGCACTGGGGCAACTTCGTGCCGTTCGGCCTGCCCGGGCCCAACGGGTTGGTGATCCTCGACACGAGCGACATCCAGAAGCGTGTCGCCACGGCACAGCCCAAGTTCGTCAGCGCCTTCTACTGGGACGACGGTGGCGTCGCGCAGCAGTCGATCCCCGTCACGTGGGGTGGAAAGCCGCACATCATCTTCACGGACGAAACGGGGACGAGCAAGCTCGCGTCTCCCGCTGCTGGCCGGCAGGATTCGTGCTCGAAGGGGCTGAACGTGTTCGGGTTCGCGCGCATCATCGACATCAGCGACGACAAGAATCCGAAGCTCGTCGCCAAGCTGATGCTGGAAGTCAACGACGCGTCGCTCTGTCAGCAGTACGTCGGCGACTATCCGACGGCCACCGCCGATCTCGACAACTACGGGTACTCGGCCCACTACTGCACTCCAGACTCCAGGACGGATCCGAAGATCCTGGCGTGCGGCTATTGGGGAGCGGGATTGCGCGTCTTCGACGTCCGCAATCCGTACCTTCCGAAGGAGATCGCCTACTACAAGCCGCCCGCACAACGGACAAAGACGCTGCCGGGGTCGTCCTTGTGGACCGATTACGGCGGGAAGGACCGCACCACCGACCGCGTCTCGGCCAACGTGCGCTTCCGCACCATCGGCTCCGAGAACTATCTCTGGTTCGCAGGGCAGGACAACGGGTTCATGATCGTGAAATTCACGAAGCCGCTGTCACAGCTCCTCCCGTGAGGGTCCTTGCGCGCGGAGATGGTGGTCTTTGCCGCGATTGGGTTCGGCGCCGTCAGCGCCGTGCGCGCGGACGGCGCCTTTCCCGACGAGTTCAGCATCCATTTTCCCCTCGGCTCTCCGCGCAGGATCTTCATCGGAGCCAACTTCGGTCTGCTCGTCTCCGAGGATGACGGACTGACCTGGCGCTACAGTTGCGAGCCTTGGGTGGTCGCGGGATCCAACGCGGCGCTCGCTTTCGCCAACGTCAGCTTCTACAACGTCACCGCTGACGGTGTCCTCCTCGCAGACGCCGGGGACATCCGGAACATGACGCGCTCGAGCGACGTCGCCTGTACCTGGCCGCCGTCGACAGGCTCGATCAGCGGCCAGCTCGTGGCAGACTTCTTTCCCGATCCGAACGATGCCGCCTTCGTCCTGGCGAACATCGTGACGTCGACCGGCAGCTACATGGTCGCCTCGCATGACGGCGGCAGGACGTTCGATGCGCCCCACCTCTACGAAACGCAGCAGATCCTGACCGGCGTGGAAATCGCGCGGTCCAAGCCGGGGGTCGCCTACGCGACCTCGTTTTCGAGCACTTCGGGGACGTTCGTAGCCAGCGCCGACCGGTTCACGACGCCCGGCACTGCGACGACGTTCCCGCTCGACCCCGCAACGGAGCCACGGATCCTCGCCGTGGACCCCGATGACGAGAAGAAAGTCTACTTGCGCATCGTTGGCGCGGTCTCCGACTCCATCAAGATCACACTCGACGGCGGGCAGACTTTCCAGACCATCCTCGACAACACCGCTGCCCCACTCTCGTCGTTCTTGCGCGCGAGCGACGGCGCACTCTACGCGGGCACGCGCAGCGGCAAGCTGTACATCCGCAAGCCGAACGCGACCACGTTCACGGTGCAGGACGCTCCGCACCTGCGGTGTCTTGGTCAGCGTCCTGGAACTACGCGCATCTACGGCTGCACCGACATGGTGGTGGACGGCTACAGCCTCGGTGCCAGCGACGACAACGGCGCGACGTTCCAGCGGGTGATGAGCTTCAAGGAGCTGTTGGGGCCGCTCACCTGTACGCCGGTGCAGACGAACTGCCAGGCGCATTGGGAACGGATCCAGGGGGTCCTCGGCATCGGAACGCGGGACGCCGGCCAAGGCGGGTCGACACCCTCTGGCGGATCGCACTGCGCCAGCGCGCGCGCCGATGCGTGGAGCCTCTGGTTGCTCGCTGCCTTCATCGCACGAAGACGCTGCGCGCGCCTCGGAGCATCATGGGGGCCCTCCGCTGGCAAGTGATCGCGGAACGCGTGGTGACCAAGCCAGCATCATGAGTTCCTATGCGTCGACGTTGATGGGCAGAGTGAGGCAAACACTTACGCCGCGCGGAGAGTTACCCGCGGCCCACAAGCGTCCGCCGTGAGATTCAACGATCGATCGGCTGATGCTTAGTCCCATGCCCGTGCCGTCAGGTTTGGTGGTGAAGAATGCGTTGAAGATCTGGTCCCGCTGCTGGATGGGCAGCCCCACGCCCGTATCGCTGACGGACACCAGGACCTGCACGTTCTCCTCTCGCTGCGACTTGATGACGAGCTCCCGAGCGCCATCCACATCCTTCATCGCTTCGATGCTGTTCATGATGAGGTTCATCAGCACCTGCTGCAATTGCACGCGATCTCCCATGATCCGGGGAAGATTCGCGGACAGTTCCGTCCCGACCGATATGGAGTATCGCGTTGCCTCGCTGCGGAGCAGGGCGACCATCTCTCGAATCACGTCGTTGACATCAACCAACTCCCGTTGCGGCGTGCCCTTCTTGAAGAGTAGACGTACCCGGCTGATGATCTCCGCCGCACGCCTTCCATCTTTCACGCCTCTCATCGCAGCCGCGCGCGCCTCTTCGAGATTGGGGACTTCGCCCGCCAGCCAGCGCACGCAGGCACTGGCATTGGTGACGGCGGCGGCAATCGGTTGATTTACTTCGTGCGCCAGGGACGCAGTCAGCTCTCCCATGGTGGTCACGCGGCTGACGCGAGCGAGATCCGCCTGCGCCTGACGCAGCCTCTCTTCGGCACGCTCCCGCTCTTCATCCGCCCGCTTGCGTTCGCTCACGTCCAGGGTCGTGCCGACATACTCGACGAGGGCGCCGGAATCGTCGAACACAGGGTGGGCCACGTTGTGGCAGTGCCTGATCGATCCGTCAGGAAGAACGATTCGAAAATTGAATTCGTAGCCGGTCTTCTCTCTTCTGGCCTTGCTGGCTACCTCCTGAAAGGGGGCAAGATCGTCAGGATGAATCTGCTCCAGAATCATCTCCCTCGTCGTTTTGTTTTCGTCAGGATCGCGGCCGAAGATTCGAAGCAACTCGCGCGAGGCGAAGAACGCTCCTGAGGAGTCACTGTGTGCCCAACTGCCCATCTGGCCCAGCCGCTGAGCGTCATGCAAGTGGGCCTCGCTCCGCCGCAACTTCTCCTCCGCTTGCTGGCGCTCGATGGCGATACTCGCAAGATGCGTGATCTGCTCGATGACCCCATGGTCTTGCGGAGTCGGGCTGCGCGGTTCGCGATAGTAGACCGCGAACGTTCCCAACACCCTTCCTTCCGAGGACAGGATCGGCGTCGACCAACATGCGCGCAGCCGATGCGGCAAAGCCAGATCGCGGTAGTCGGCCCAGAGCGGGTCCGTGGCGATGTCGCAGACGATCACCGGCTGCCCGCGGTAAGCGGCCGTTCCGCAAGATCCGGCAGCCGGGCCGATGACGACGCCATCGATTGCGTCACGGTAGGGTCTTGGCAAGCTGGGTGCTGCGCCGTGCCGGAGGCGATTGGTATCCGCGTCCAACAAGAGGATCGAAGACAGGCACCCGGTAGCCAGTTCTTCGACGAGCCGGCACAAGGCGTCGAGGATGAGAGTGCGAGAATCGCCCCTGGCGATCATCTCGAGAAGCCGCTTCTCGCCGGCCAACAACACCTCGGCCCGCTTGCGATCCTCGATGTCGATAGCGGTTCCGTGCCATTTGACGATGTTTCCCATCTCGTCGCGCAGTGGCGCATTGCGGATGAGCAACCAACGATAGTCACCGTCCCTGCTCCGGACCCTGACTTCACTCTCCATCGGTTCCCCGGCTGCCACTGCTGCGCGCCACAAAGCCAGATAGCCGGGCAGATCATCGGGATGACATGTGGAACCCCATCCCCAACGCAGCAGCTCGCCAATGGGCCGACCCGTGAAGTCCACGAAACGTTGATTGACGAAATCAACCGATCCGTCAGGCAACGCGCTCCAGGCATGTGCGGGGATCGTGTCGATGATCTGCCTGATCCTCCCTTCAGCCTGCTTCGCTGCGGTGACGTCCATCACCGCTCCGACAAACTCGGTGCCGCCGGATTCGTCGCTCAAGGCATGAGCGACCACATGGACATGTTTCACGGAACCATCGGGCATCACCAGGCGATACTCGTGATCGAAATCCCTTCCATCCTGCGACGCACGGTCGATGGTCTGTCTCACCAGGGCGACGTCTTCCGGGTGAACCCGTTGTAGAACGAGATCCACGGTCGGTACCGTGGCTCGGTCGTATTGGAAGATTCGAAAGGTTTCGTCTGACCAGCTGATCTCGCCCGTTGAAACAGTCCAGCCGAAACTTCCAGTGTGACTGAGCTTTTGAGCTTCCGCCAGGTACGCCTCGCGTCGCCGCTCGGCACGCTGACGTGCGACGAGAATGCTGTTCGCATTCTGCAGGGCAACCGATCGCAGGAGCTCGTTTTCGTCGCGCTCCGCGCTCACGAGTCGCCTCCGATACGCTTCGCCGCAAGCGTCGTGCCCAGGACGCGCGCCTGGATCTTGGCGAAGGCAGTGTCACGACTCGTGGAAGTGTCGTCGCTGAAAGGGGAGAACCCGCAGTCGTCGGTGGTGCCAAGGTACTCGGCCGGTATGTAGTCGCACGCTTCGAGTACCCGGTCGCGCACTTCTTCCGGGGTCTCGATGCGTGGGTCGGCGGGAGCGGTGACTCCGATGAAGACCCGCTGATCCGGCTTTCGGTATTTGCGGATGATTTTCAGGGCGTGTCGGCGGTCCCGCTCACCCGCAAGCGCGATGTAGAAATTCCCCGCCTTCAGCTCGAACAAGCTGGGCAGCAACTCTGCGTAATCGACGTCCGCGCTGTGCGTCGAATCGAAATCGTTCCCCGGGCAGGTATGGACCCCGATGCGCCTGCGCTCTTCCGGCGAGAACCGCGATAGCGCGAGATTGTTCAGGTCGATGAAGCTGTTGAGGAGATGCCCGGAGGGATCGATTTTCACGGCCAGGCGTCCTTCGGTGAAGTCCACTTGAACCTTGTGCGCGCCCTTCTTCAAACACCGCCG
>WNGI01004134.1_pt1 | contig 12931 bp, 15 predicted proteins | sample 5400621 | NCBI WGS metagenome assembly WNGI01 (sample SAMN13153374, study PRJNA577476) | soil metagenome | isolation source: 20 cm soil or saprolite under Garry oak tree replicate 1 | place: USA:California | collected 2016-06-15 | reverse complement strand
CGGTCAGGACCTGCGCCGCGATGCCCTTCTCTTCGCGCAGCAGGCCGAGCAGCAGGTGCTCGGTGCCGACGTAGGAGTGATTCAGCTCGCGCGCCTCGCTCATCGCCAGCTCGAGCACCTTCTTGGCGCGGGATGTATACGGGAGGTCGGGACCAGCGGCCGCCGCCGCTTTCCCCTTCTTGACCGTCTCCTCGATCTTCTGCTGAATCTCTTCGAGATCGACATTGAGATTGGTCAGGACCGCTGCGGCGACGCCCTCGCCCTCGCGGATCAAGCCGAGCAGGATGTGCTCGGTGCCGACGTACTCGTGATGCAAACGCGCCGCCTCTTCGCGGGCCATCTGCAGAACTTTCCGAACGCGATCCGTGAAATTGTACCCGTTCATCTAGTTCGAACTCACCTTTCGCCGATCAGCTGGGTTCCGCTTCGAGCAGGCGCCGTACAAACGCAGCGCGCACCGTCGGCAGCTCCCGGTCGCCGGTGGACCGGCCATCCATTGCCGCGAGGTGCGCAGGTTGAGTGTAGATCAACAGCTTGTTGAGCGTATATACCCCCGGCCCGGGAAGCAGATTCAGACCGACACCCAACCGCACTCCGCTCAACAGGTTCATCGTTTCTTCAAACGACACCTGGCGCGCATGCTTCAGCAGGCCGTACGCACGCCAGGTCTTGTCTTCCACTTCCTCGGGCGCCGTTCTCAACAGCACGTCCCGTGCCTGTTCTTCGTATTCGATAACTTGCCGCACGATTTTCCCGAGGTGGTCGATCAGTTCGTCTTCAGTCTTCCCCAAGGTTGTTTGGTTGGACAACTGGAAGAAATTTCCGACAACTTCACTGCCTTCCCCGTACAAGCCCCGAAAGGTCAGTCCTACCTGCGACAGTCCTTGCAGAACTTTGTTGATTTCTTTGGTCAAAACAAGGCCCGGCAAATGGATAAGAACGCTGGCCCGGAGCCCCGTTCCTGCATTCGTTGGACAGGACGTAAGATAGCCAAATTCAGGATGAAAGGCGAAAGGAACGAGCCGGCCCAAATCGGCATCGACCGCCTCCACCGCGGCGTACGCGTCCTCCAAATCGAATCCCGACCACATGCCGTGCAGTCGCAAGTGGTCTTCTTCATTCACCATGACGCCGACCTGATCCTGGACGAGCAACGCCGCGCCCGGCCGGGGACGTGCCTCGCGATCGAGCCCGGCTAACTCCTTACTCACAAGATGCCGTTCGTGCAGCAGTTGCCGTTCGGGTCGATCCATCTTATCCAGGTGAAATGCGACCGCCGCCGCCAGGCGATCTGAGGACGCCGCGGCCTCGCTGACGCGCTCGAGGACCGTCGTCCGATCGGTGTCCTTCGCCCGCTGGCTGAAGGGCACGCCGCGGACGTTGCGGGCGAGACGTATCCGGGTCGACAGGACAATCGTGGACTTGGGACCGGAGGCGTCCAGCCAGCGCATCCCGCCATCAGGAAGCAGGGATAGGTCCATTACTCCAACACCCGAATGCGGTCGCGCAGCTCGGCCGCCAGCTCGAAGTTTTCGCCCTCGACCGCGCGGCGCAGCTGGGCCTTCAGCTCGAGGAGACGGCTGCGGGGATCATCGCCACCACGTTCGCCCGGCGCCTCGTAGCGCTCGCCCACATGCTGGCTCGAGCCATGCAGCCGGCGCAGCAAATCGCGCAGATGCGAGTCGAACGAGGCATAGCATTGATCACAGCCCAGCCGCCCGGAATCGCGGAAGTCGCGCAGCGTGCTGCCGCACGCCGGGCAGCGCAGGGCATCTCCCGTCGCCGGGACGAGGGCCCCGGCACCCCCGCCCCCCCCTTTGACCACCGCTCCCAGAAAGTTGCCGAGGGGGCTCTTGAGCACCGCGCCACCGGTTTCGACGCCCTTTTGCTGCGCACACTGCTCGCACAAATGGAGCGTGACCTTCGAGTCGTGCTCCACCTGCGTCAGGTTGATGATGGCGTCGCGTTCCTTGCAGTTATCGCAGAGCATCAGGGAATCGCATCGACCGAGCTCACCGACGTGAGCCGGCCGTCCTCCAGTAAGAGCACCCGGTCCGCCCGACCAGCGAGCTGACGGTTGTGCGTGACGACCACGACCGTAGTCTCATACTCGCGGGCGAGCCGGAAAAAGATTTCGTGCAACCGCTCGGCATTCGCATGGTCGAGATTGCCCGACGGCTCGTCGGCGAGCACCACGCTGGGGTCGTGCACCAGGGCCCGCGCGACCGCGCAGCGTTGCTGCTCGCCGCCAGAGAGTTCGGCGGGGCGATGGCTCATGCGACCTGCCAGGCCCACCTCCGCCAAGACCTCTTCGGCGCGCGAACGCGCTGTGCGCGGAGACGAGCCGCCGATCAGCAGCGGCATCATGACGTTCTCCAGAGCCGAGAACTCGCGCAAGAGATGATGAAACTGGAACACAAAGCCGAGCTTCCGGTTCCGCAGTTCCGCCGCCCCGCGCGCGTCGAGATCGGCATAGCGCGAGCCATCCAGCCAGATGTCTCCGGTCGTCGGACTGTCGAGCGCCCCGAGGAGATGGAGCAGCGTGCTCTTCCCTGCCCCCGAGGCGCCGACGATCGCGACGAACTCCCCGCGCCGCACCTCGATGTCGATGCCGGACAGGATCTCGAGCAGCTGCCCGTCGCCGCCCGCGAAGACACGCCGGATCGCCCGGCCCACGAGGAGCGCGTTCATTCGTACCGGATCGCCGTCACAGGATCGAGCCGGGCAGCCTGGACGCTCGGATAGAGCGGCGCCAACGTGGCGATCACCAGGCTCGCCGCGACGATGGCCACGGCGTCGAGGGGATTGATGAGCACGGGCAGATGGTCGATGAAGTAAATCGACGGATCGATCGGGATCAGCTGGCCGCGGTTCACGAGGGACCCCGCGATCAGTCCAAGCACGGCCCCCAGGACCGTCCCCGTCAACCCGATGAATACGCCCTGCGTCAGGAACACGCGGCGGATGCGGCCGCGCGGCATCCCCATCGCCACCAGGATGCCGATCTCGCGCGTCTTGTCGCGCACCGCCATCGTCAACGTGCCGACGACGTTGAACGCCGCCACGACACAGATCAGAAACACCACCAGACCCATCGCGAGCTTCTCGAGCTTCAACGCGGAAAAGAGCGAGCGGTTCTGCAGCTGCCAGTCGAGTGCGCGATAGGGGTAGCCCAGCCGGTCTTCGATTTGCTTGCTGTAGACATTCGCCGCTTCCGGGTGCGCCAGTCGCACCTCGAGGCCCGTTACCGCGGCGCCCAACCCGGCAAACTCCTGGGCCAGCGGCCGCGACATCACGACGTAGCTGTTGTCGTAGTCGTACATCCCCGTCTCGAACAGCCCGGTGACTTCGTAGCGCCGGTACTTGGGGATGAATGCCCCGAGACTGCGGTTGTACTGCGACCCGGCCGGCGCGACCATCGTGACGATATCGCCGAGATACGCGGAGAGTTTGTTCGACAACCGCGTCCCGATCGCAATGCCGCCTTCCACCCCCGGCTTCGTGGTATGGAACGTGAGGTCGCCGCGCGTGAAGTAATGCGCGAGACTGGTCACGGCCCGGAGGCCGGTGTCCGGCTCGATGCCGACGACCGCGACGCCTTCGGCGTAATCGTGCCCGGCGGAGATGAGTCCCTGGCTCAGCACGAAGGGGGCCGCGGCTACGACGCCATCGGTTCCCCGCACTTTCCTCAGCACCTCGGCCCAATCGTCGAGCCGCAATCCTTCGCCGTAGGTCAGCACGCGGAGGTGCGGATTCACGACGAGAATCTTTTCGCGCAGGTCGTTCTGCATGCCGTTCATCACGCCCAGCACGATCACGAGGGCCATCACGCCGATCGTGACGCCTCCCACGGCGATCACGGTGATCAACGACAACAGCCGGGACGAGCGGCGGCTCCGCAGATACCGCATCGCCACACGCAGATCGAGGCGCGACGGCCAGTTCGTCGCGAGGACGAAGATCGCCGCGGCAGCGGCGACCAGCAGCAACACCTTCAACACCAGAACGGCGATCGGCATCACTCGGGCCGCAGCATCGGGAACAAGATCACATCACGGATGTTCGTCTGATCGGCGAGAATCATCGTGAGCCGGTCCACGCCCAGCCCCACCCCGCCCGCGGGCGGCATGCCGTACTCCAGGGCCCGGAGAAAATCTTCGTCGAGCTGCTGCGCTTCGACGTCACCGGCGGCACGCAGCACCGCCTGCTGCTCGAAGCGGCGGCGCTGCTCGTCCGGGTCGTTCAACTCGCTGAACGCATTGGCCAGCTCCCGGTGCTGCACGAACAGCTCCCACCGCTCCACCTTGGTGGGATCACCGCGCTTTGGCTTCGCCAGCGGCGACAGGGCGACCGGATAGTCGAACACGAACGTAGGCTGCACCAGCTTGGGTTCGACGCAGGTCTTGAACACTTCGTCCACCAGCTTGGCACCGCTCAAGGCGGCGACCTCGGCGGCGGGGGCATGGTGCCGCTGCAGCACGCCCCGGAGCTCGGTGTCGTTCGTCCGCGCGAGATCCACGCCCGCGTGCTCGCGCACCACCGCATCGTAATCCTTGCGGGCGAACGGCCGCTCGAAGGACAGCGTGGCACCATGACGCTCGAGCACACTGCTCTTGAACAAGTCCAAGACGAGTCCCGACAGCATCGCTTCGGTCACCGCGGCCATGTCGTTGTAGTCCGCATACGCCTGGTACCACTCGGCCATCGTGAACTCGGGATTGTGGAATCGCGACAAGCCCTCGTTGCGAAAGTCATGGCCGATCTCGTACACCTTCTCCAATCCGCCGACGAGACAGCGCTTCAGGTAGAGTTCGTCGGCAATGCGCAGATAGAACGTGGCGTCGAGCGCCTCGTAATGGGTCTTGAAGGGAGAGGCCGTCGCGCCCCCGTACAGCGGCTGCAGCACCGGCGTTTCCACCTCCAGATACCCCTTGCTGTCGAGGAACGCCCGAATGCCCTGGACGATCCGCGTCCGCAGCCGGAACACCTCCCGGACCTCCGGATGCACTGCGAGGTCCGCGTACCGCTGGCGGTAGCGTAGCTCCGGATCGGTCAGCTCGCCGTGTTTTACGCCACTTGCGTCTTCCTTACCGAGGGGCAGCGGGCGCAAGGCTTTGGCGAGCAAGGTGAGCCGCGCCACACGCAGCGTGATCTCCCCCGTGCGGGTCTTCATGAGCCGACCTTCGACGCCCAGGTGGTCACCGAGATCGAGCAGCTCCAGCAGGCCATACGTCTCGGCACCGAGCTCGTCCGCTTTGAAGTAGAGCTGAATCTTCCCACTCTGGTCTTCGAGATGCGCAAATGTGGTCTTGCCGTGCGGCCTGAGCGCCACCAGCCGGCCGGCGAGCACATGCCGCGCGGCATCGTCGTCGCTCTTGTAGGCCGCCATCGCCTGCTGCGCCGTCGCGGTGCGCTCGAAGCGGTAGGCAAACGGCGCAATGCCCCGCGCGATCAGCGCGTTCAGCTTGTCGCGCCGCGCCGCTTCGACGAAGCCGCGTTGCCCCGCCCCCGGCGCCATTACGCCGCCTTGTTCCCAAAGCGCTTCAAGAACGCTTCGATAAACGGATCGAGATCGCCGTCCATGACCTTGTGGACGTCACTCACCTTCAGCTCGGTGCGGTGATCGTTCACCATCGTGTACGGCTGGAACACATACGAGCGGATCTGATTGCCCCAGGCGATGTCGGTCTTCTGCTTGTCCACCTCCGCCTTTTTCGCCTCGCGCGCCGCGACCGCGCGCTCATACAACCGCGCCTTCAACATTTTCATCGCCGTCGCCTTGTTCTTCCCCTGGCTGCGCTCCTGCTGGCACGATACCACGATGCCGCTCGGCAAGTGGGTGATGCGCACCGCAGACGACGTCTTGTTGACGTGCTGCCCGCCTTTCCCCGACGCGCGGAACACGTCGATGCGCAAGTCGTCATCCTTGATTTCGATTTCGATCTCGTCATCGACTTCCGGATAGACGAACACCGAGGCAAACGAGGTGTGACGCCGCGATTGCGAATCGAAGGGCGAGATCCGCACGAGCCGGTGTACTCCCTTCTCGGCTTTCAGGAGCCCAAAGGCGTACCGCCCGCGAATCTCGATTTCGGCGGACTTGATGCCCGCTTCTTCACCCGCCAGGATGTCGAGCACGTTGACCGTGAACCCGTGCCGCTCGGCCCAGCGCGTGTACATCCGCACCAGCATCTCGGCCCAGTCCTGCGACTCGGTGCCGCCCGCGCCGGGATGAATGGTGAGCAGCGCGTCGCGCGCGTCGTCCGGACCCTGCAGCATGTTCTGCATCTCGAGCGCCTCGAGCCGGCCGCCGATGTCGTCCGCCTCCGTCTCAAGCGAGCGCTGCATGGCGAGATCGACGTGGGATTCGGCTTCGAGCAGCTCGTTGAGCTCGCGCGCCTCATCCACACGCTTGCGCAGCGCGTGGTAGGGCTCGAGCCACCCTTTCAGCGATTTGACTTCGGCGACCGTCGCGCGGGCGCGTTCGGCGTCGGCCCAAAGGGAGCCTTCCGCCATTCTCTGCTCGAGCTCCGCCAGACGCGCGGCCTTCCCCTCGACGTCAAAGAAAGCTCCTGAGCTCGGTGAGCCGGCGATCGAAGTCGGCAAAACGGTCAGTCAGGCCCATTAGAACAGCTTCTTTCCCCCAGCGAGAATTTCGTTGAGAGCCTCGGTCCAAAACGGCGTGCTCTGCGCCAGCTCGGCGCCGACCTGCTCGACATACTCCTGCCAGCTCTTGTCGATCTCGTCCTTGAAGAGCTGCGGCAATGTGCCGTCGCGAATTCCCTGTTGCCGCTTCTCCGGATGATAGACCAGCATATCGGAGATCAACGCGCGCGCGAGCCGCCGCGCCTTCTGCTTCGGATCCTGCACCATGAAGGGATTCACCGGCCGCAGCGGGCCTGTGCCGCGCTTGCCGGGCGTGCTCGCACCGCCGCCGGCCGTCGCAGGCGGCGGTGGTGGCGCAGCGGGCTGTGGCGTCGGCTGTGGCGGTCGCGGTGACGGTGGTGGAGCCGGTGGCGGCGCAGCTGCTCGCGGAGCTGTCATGGTGGGTACCCGAGCCGCAGCTGGACTGGCTGGTCGCGCGGGCGCGGCAGGCCGCGCAATCGCTGGAGCGGAAACCGGCGGTGCGGCGGGCATCGCGGGACGGGCCACTGACGGCGAAGCCATCGCGGGACGCGGCGGTGCCGCGGGCGGCGTCCGCGGCGGAGGTGCGCGAGGCACCGGGGGTGCCGCAGCGACCGGTGCGCCGGCACCATCGGGGCTGATCGCGAACACATTGCTGCAGACGCTACAGCGCGCGCGCAAGCCTCCGGCGGGGACCTTGGCCGGGTCCACGCGGTACACGGTTTCACATGAGGGACACGTAACGTTCACGCCTCGTCTCCGCTTCCTTCGTCGTCCTGGTCGCGATCATGCCGCCGGTCGACCACGAACACCGATCCTGCCTGCGTCTTCGCGTAACTCTTCATCTCGGTCGCCAACTCACTGACCTGCGCCGGGTGCGCGAACCGCCGGTGCTGGTTCGTCACGACGCCGATCGACAGCGTCATCAGCGGCACGCGGTGCAGCTGGCCCCGCCGGTCCTTGCCGAAATAATAGCCCGCACGGCGGTCCTGCTCGTTGTACTGATACGGCACGAGCGTGTCGAACACATCGAGGATTTCGCTGCACACGGGGCCGATGCTCTCGATCGGCAGCACAAAAATGAAATCGTCACCGCCGATGTGTCCGACGAAGCCCTGCTTCGCGATCATGCCTCGCACGACGTCGTGCAGGATCCGGGAAAGCAGATAGATCACGCGATCGCCGTCATTGTAACTGTAGCGATCGTTGTATTCTTTGAAGTGATCGAGGTCGGCGTAACAGACGGCGAAGAATTCGCCGAGCTCCATCCGCCGCTTGATCTCCCGCTCGATCTCCGTGGTTCCCGGGAGCCGCGTCGAGGGGTTCACCGCTACATCGCGCTCGGCCCGCGTCACCAGGGCGTCGAGCCGGCCGGTTTGCTCGCCCGGCTCGAACAGCGGCGTGATCACTTCGTCAGCTCCCGCCGCAAACCACTTGCGCACCGCGTCCGTCGCATGACGATTGGTCACGACGGCGAGCGGCACGATCGCGGTATAGGCGTCGCCCTTGAGGCGCGCGCAGAGCTGTATGCCCTCATCACCCGCGCTGTCGGCGTCGATGACCACCAGCGTCGGCAGCGCGCGCAACACCCGCTCTTCCACCCCCGCCGCCTGCGGCAGCGCGATCACGGGAAGCCCTTTCCCGTTGACCCAGGCCGTCACAAACTCAGGTACGGAACGTCCAGCCGGCGAGAAGAAGAGAATGGCTTGGCGCGACCGCACCTCACTCCTCGCGTAAGGGTAGAAACCGCCTAAACTTAGGCCCGGTCGCCTCCCGTGTCAAATTAACTCCGCCGCGGCGGTGTTTCCACCGTATACGCCTCGCGCAACTCCACCGGCTTGGTGCGGGAGCGCACGCGGATGTTGAGCATTTCGACGAAGACCGAAAAGGCCATGGCGAAATAGATGTAGCCCTTCGCGATATGCTGTCCCAGCCCGTCAGCGATCAGGGACACCCCGATCAGTACGAGGAAGCTCAACGCCAACATTTTCACCGTCGGATGGCGGTGTACGAAGTCGCTGATCGGCGTCGCGGCGAACATCATGACGCCTACCGCGAGAACCACTGCAGCGATCATCACGGACAGGTGTCTCGCCATCCCCACCGCGGTGATCACCGAGTCCAGCGAAAACACGATATCGAGCAGGACGATCTGCCCGACGACGGCGGCGAACGCCGCGCGCACGCGCGTATCGGCATGGCCGGCCTCGCCCTCCAGGCCCTCGTGGATCTCGCGCGTGCTCTTGGCCAGCAGAAACAGGCCGCCCGCGATCAGGATCAAATCGCGACCCGAGAACGGCCGGCCGAGGACGTGGAACAGCGGCGCGGTCAAGCGAATGATCCACGCGAGCGCGGCAAGCAAGGCGATGCGAGTCACCATCGCGCCCGCCAGTCCGAGGCGTCGCGCGCGTGCCTGCTGCGCCGCCGGGAGCTTTCCGGCGAGGATCGAGATGAAAATGATGTTGTCGATGCCGAGCACGATCTCGAGCACCGTCAATGTGAGGAGGCCGAGCCAGGCTTCGGGGCTTGTAAAGAGGTTCATAAAAGAGTGTTGTGGGAGGACTAGAATTCGAGCGAAAACCGAATCTCCGCACGCCCGGGCATCAGGTTCGTCCGCATGGACGCCCCGCGCCGCGCCGCCGCCGTCATGCGTGCGGAGATCAGCGCGTCCACGGCGCTCAGCACGTGATTCGCGAGCAACAGCCCCACCTGATTCTGCGCGCGTCGAAACGCATTGTCGCTACGCGTGATGTAGTCGCGAAACACCTCGTGCTCGAGCGAATGATTGCGCCAGCTCCACGCGAAATCGGGTCCGACGGCACGGGCCTGATAGAACTCGAGCGCGCGCCAGTACTGCGGCGAGGTCGGATCGGGCGGCACGTTCGGGTCTTCCCAGAAGGTACGCCGTGCGAGCAGCCAAACCGACCCGTTGTAGGTCGCCGGATCGCCTTCCGGGATGAAGGCCGGACCGGGATCCGCATCGTAGCTGCCGCTCTCGGCGAACCGCTCCATCTGCTCGTAGTACTCGAAGACGGTGTCTCGCCGGATCGGCGCGAACGCGTGCCGCGCGACGTCGAACGCGAGGTTCCGGAAGCGGTGGGCCTGGACCCTGGCCTCGTGATGGAGCTGCAGGTAGCGCGAAAGAAGATAGACCTCAGCCGCGATGTACACCGCCCCGCGATCTTGGTGTGCCAGCAACTGCCCCGTGCCCGGGAGAATCAACGACGCGAGCGGCCGGACGAGGACGCTGGCCGGCGGCTCCTGCCGCTGCGCCTGCGCGGCCGATCCCAGCGTGCCGAGAAATGCGAGGCACGCTGACCACCTCATTAGAATGTGACCCGGAACGAGAAAAACGTCGGGTTGTCCGCTTGCAGATCGGACCCCGTAAGAAACGCGCGCGCGAGATCGACACCAAGCGAGCCACTCTCCACACCAAGGCCCACGCTGGGTCCGCTCAATCCGTCCTGGACGAACGCATACCCGGCGCGCAGGCGCACGAGCCGCTGGTAGCCGATGTCGACGCCGAGTCGCGTCTCCGACTGCCCCACCTGTCCCCAGGGACTGTCGACGTCGGCGGCGAGCTTCACGTCGAAGGCCTGATCTAAAGCGTGACCGGTGGTGGCACTGAGGGGGCGGAGTCGGATCTCGTAGAGCGCGCCGACGGCGAGACGCGTAGGCAATGGGTCGGCCTGCGCCTGGTTTTGGACCTGCAGTCGAAAGCCGACGTTGCGCAGGGCGATCCCAATGCGCAACGGCCCGCCTGGCCCGGCACCGATGCTGAACTGGCCCCCGAAGTCGAGGGCGTGGGTCGCGCCCATGCCCGCCGGGAAGTCCCGGCAGTCGCCGCTGCAATCGACGCGGAACTGGACGAGCTTGTAACTGACGCCGAACACGACGGAACCGGTCAGATTGGTCGCGTACGATGCGAGGAATTCGAAGTTGCGCGGCGCGATGCGCGCGATCGTATTGCCGTTCTGGTCGGTGCGATCCAGATCGCCGTAGTCGACGAGGTAGACCGCGCCGCCGAGGACGCCGATGCCGCGCGAGGGGAAGTACGCCGCCAGGACATTGCTTGTCCCCGCTACGAGACTCGCGCTGTGCAACGCGAACTCGTCGGCGGCGAGCGTGGCGAGGCCGGCGGGATTCCAGAATGCCGCTTCCCCCCGCCCGGCCGACGCCGTGGCCGTTTGCCCCATGCCGACGGCTTGCGCGCCGACTGGGAACACCAAGAACAGCGCGCCGGCGTTGAGGGGAGGCTCTTGTGCCCTCACCGCGCGCGGCACGATGAGCGACGCGAGCAACCCTCCGCTAAAAAGGCTTCGCCTCATCGATCAGCATGATGGGAATGTCGTCCTCGACGGCATAGATCAGCCGGCACGCGTGACAAGCGAGGGCTTCCGGATTGAGGCGATGCTCGAGGGGGCCTTTGCACTTGGGGCAGACGAGGATCTCGAGCAGGTCGGGCGCGAGGCTCATGAGGCGGCGTATCCCAGTCGTTTGAGGGCCGGTTCGTTGCGGCGCCACTTGGGCAGGACCTTCACGTGCAGTTCCAGAAAGACGCGCTGGTCCCCGAGCAGCCTCTCGATCTTGGCGCGCGCCGCGGCGCCGAGGGCCTTGATGGTGCGGCCACCCTCGCCGATGACGATCCCCTTCTGGCTTTCCCGCTCGACGTACAACACGGCCCGAATATATACCGGCTCGGCGCCCTCCCGGAACTCATCGATCTCGCACGCGACGCTGTACGGCAGCTCTTCATGCAGTTGCTCGAACGCCGCCTCGCGAATGAATTCTGACGCGAAGAAACGCATCGGCTGCGTGGCGAGCTCTTCGGGATCATAATGAAAGGGACCTTCGGGCACCCGCTCGCGTAACGTGGCGAGCAAGGCGTCGAGGCCTTCACTGGTGACGGCGGAGAGAAGAACGTCGGACGGTTGGACGGTCGGACGGTTGGACGGACTCACAAGATCGCACTTCGTGTAGACGTTTACGATTGGCGCGCGGGGGGCGCGCTCGAGGCGAGCGACCGTGGCGAGCGGCGGGGCCGGATACTCGCCGAGCGGGTGCAGATACGCGATCACCTCCGCGTCGTCGATCGCCCGCAGCGCGGCCGCGCGCATCGCTTCATGCAGCCGGTACTCGGGCTCGAGCAGACCTGGCGAATCGGTGAAGATGTATTGCGTGTCGTCCTTGGTCAGCAGGCCGACAACGGGCAGGCGCGTGGACTGGGGTTTCGGTGACACGATCGCGAGGTGCTCGCCCACGAGTGCGTTGAGCAGTGTGGATTTGCCGACGTTCGGTCGGCCCGCGAGCACGATGGTCCCACAACGCGTCATGACTCGAAGTGTAGAGCGTGACCGCATGTTGCGCGAGTCAAGGCTACGCTGGTACGATCAGATCAGTAGTTGGCCGCGAGGTGTCCTCATGGTGCGGACGCATGGCGTATCCGCGCTCCCGCTGCTGCTGGCCCTCGCGGTGACAGGATCCGCAGAGTGTCGTACATTCTTGCCGCATGCCCCGCAAGAAAATCCTCGTCGCCGATGACGACAAGGTGACGCTCGAAACCCTGAGCGCACAGCTGCGTGGCGCTGGTTTTCAGGTCGTGACGGCGATGGACGCGATGCAGGCCTTCATGGCCGCGCAGCGCACGAGTCCCGACGCCGTGCTGCTCGATATCCAGATGCCCGGTGGCACGGGACTCGACACACTGAAACGGCTCCACGCGTCCACGAAGACCCAGGCGATTCCGGTCATCGCGATCAGCGCGCATCCGAAGCTGGGCCCGCAGGCCATGGCGCTGGGCGCGGTCGAGTTCCTGGCGAAGCCCCTCGACTTCGAGCGCCTGCGGGGCACGTTAACGCGATTGCTGGCCCCGGCGCCCGAGAAATAAGAAGCCCGCTCCGATGTCCTGGAGCGGGCTCCGCTGAGACGCTGGCGGCGGTCTACTCTCCCACGACCTCGCGATCGCAGTACCATCGACGCTGACAGGCTTAACGACCGTGTTCGGGATGGGAACGGGTGTGGCCCTGTCGCGCTAGTCGCCAGCAGAACGCCTGGTGTCTGGTTTCAGGTGTCGGGTTTCAGGTTTTTCTGAAACCCGGCACCAGACACCTGACACCGCAGTTAAAGACGAGTGCGTGGATTCGTGGTGGTGAGAAATCACTCCGAGTTTGTTGACTGCGGAGAGATCAAGCCTCACGGGCAATTAGTACGGCTCGGCTGAAGCGCTCGCGCGCCTTACACCTGCCGCCTATCAACCTGGTAGTCTCCCAGGGCCCTTCAGGAGCCTTACGGCTCGGGAGTGTTCATC
>WNGI01004133.1_pt1 | contig 12931 bp, 11 predicted proteins | sample 5400621 | NCBI WGS metagenome assembly WNGI01 (sample SAMN13153374, study PRJNA577476) | soil metagenome | isolation source: 20 cm soil or saprolite under Garry oak tree replicate 1 | place: USA:California | collected 2016-06-15 | reverse complement strand
CGCGACCTTGGCTGCGCTCGCCGCGTGGCTGTGGGCGAAATACACGAAGATGACTGCGGCGACGGCTGCAATCGCGACCCATTTGCCCATCGGCTGGCGGTCCTTTCCGTAGACGGTGAGTCTCCTCTGATGTCGGTGGACGGGCGGCGAGGAATGACCCCCCAAAGGGGGCCGAGGAGCTCGTTGCTCCCTCGGTCGAGGGATGCGCGGCTTCCCATGACCGCGCCGATCGTGAGAGGGACCACCGGCCCGGACATGAACAAGGAAGGTCCAACGTGCCCGCTCCACAGCCGACGTCGTCGCACTGCTCGCCGGACTTCCGCGCAATCGATCGCCGCCCGCCAACGCTCGGCGCTGAGCATCGATGACCGAGCCGCAGGATAGCCGGCGTGCCCTAGACGACTGGCAGCACGGGCGACTCCGCCAGCCTGCCGTGACCAACGGGTATGCCATTGCTTCGCTCGTGCTCGGCATCGTGTGGCTGTGGTGGCTCGGCTCTGTCCTCGCCCTCGTGTTCGGCCACGCCGCGCGGAATCAGATCAACGCCTCGGGCGGGAGGCAGACCGGCGAGGGACTCGCGATCGCCGGCATCGTGCTCGGCTGGATCGGTATCGCGACGTTCGTGTGGTTCGCGCTCATCCTCGGCAGCCTCAGCACAATCATTCCGTAAGCGCCTGCCAATCAACAAGGGCAGTGATGGGAGGCTACGGCGAATCCACGAGTCCCGCGCGTGAGGTGCGCCATAGCCGGAAGCAGGCGTTCGACGTCGTCATCGCCGATGGCAGGGCTGCTGGTGCGTGAAGCCCGTCGGACGTGTCGCGCTTCCGCCAAAACGCGACAGCTACGCGCTCCCGTCTAACGTTCAGGCAAGCGAGCAGCCGCGGTCCCTTCGTCGTTGCTTCAGAGTCAACACGGCGGTCTCTCGACCTCTGTTGCGTGGCGTTGGTTATGGCAACGGTTTGTCGCTAGTTCAAGCTGCTTTGAGTCGCGCCGGCCATCAAGATGCATGAGCTCTTTACGACCAATCACGATGAGGCAAACCGTGCCGCCGTCGTCACCGTCCCCGGCTCCACCGGCCCCTACGCGAAGACAAATACGGCCCGAAACCTAGTGCCCGGCCAGCACGCCCGCGTCGCTCGTTCTCTCACTACACACGGCGACAGCTGCGCGCGGAGCCGAGTTTGGAAGCCGAGTTTGAGTACACACGCGCGCGCGCTATCACATCGGCTCGTTCGACGTAATCGTGAAGAGCGGCTGACCGTCAGGCGGAGCGGCGAAGTACACGCCATCTCGTATGTCATAGAGTTGCGTGCCCAAAGAAACCACCGAACGCGCTATCGTCTCTGCGTGGCAGCGACGAGGGGGACCCAAGACAAGGGGGTCATCTCACAAATCTCCGACGCAGGCGAGGACGCGCTCCGGCGGCTCTTCGGCCTCCCGCGTCGCAACGTCGTCGGGGCACTTGACGGGGTGGCCGAGCGGCTCCACGACGTCGCAACGAAGCCGGGCGCGATCGATTCGCTCGACGGCCGTGTGACCGCGATCGAGAGGCGCCTCGACTCGCTCGAGAAGCCGAAAAAGACGACTGCTCGCACAGCGTCCCGACGCGCCAAGCCATCGAGGGCACGTAAGGCGAGCACGGCCGCGGCGCTCGAGCCGGAGCAGGGTGAGGAGCAGGGTGAGTCCGAGCACGCTCGTGGTCACCGCGCCGACGCTCAAGCCGAAAACGAGCGTGAGCAAGACGAGACGACAGCTACGACGTAGCAGCGATCCATCAGTCCGCTGCTGAAGGCCGAGCTCGAGTCTCTCGCGCTGACGCAGCTCGGCAGCCCATTCCCGACAAAACGGAACGCGAATGGGCCAGCGCAATACCCGCTCAACCCGCACAACTACAACGCTCACACCTCGGCGTCGAGCCGCGCGCGGACGGTCTCCTCATTCTCGGCGTCGATGATCAGCAGGATTCTCGCGCCGTTGCCGACCGGGCCGCCGAGCACGACGAAGCCGTCATAGCGAGCGCGTCCATGAACGCCGCGTGCTCAGTCCACATTTCCAGGTCGGACATCCACCGCGAGTCTCCAGTCTGCACCGCGCTCAGAGTGACTGCGAAATACGTTCGCACTCCCATCCGGTCGTGCCAGCTCACGCGCTCGTATAGACGAGCGCCCGGAGCGCGGTGATCGAGTCGCCTTGGAACCTGCAGGCGCGCCAGTTGTCGCCGCGATCGCTGCTCTCCCAGAGCTGTCCGTCGGCGAGCCCCGCGAAGAGACGGCCTTCTGTAGCAACCAGCGCGTACGGCATCGCCGGCAGCGGCTCGGGAAGACCATCGGCGAGCGCGTGCCACGGCTCGCCCGCGCGCCGCCGATAGATACGCGCCTTTGGGTCGCGGCGGCCGTGGGCGGCGTAGGGGCCGGTGCTCGCGGAGACGTACCACAGCTCCGGGTCGTCCGGGTCGACGGCGACCGACCAGGTGTAGTGCCGATCGCGCCCTTCGTCGGCTGGCTGCCAGCTCTCGCCCCCGTCCTTGCTGTACGCGGCGCCTCCGCCACCCGCCTCGTAGGCCCTGTCATGGACGTGCGGGTGCCAGGCGAGTGAGTGCGCGTCCCTCTGCGCTCCCGGGCGGTGGTCCTGCCAGGTCGCGCCGCCATCGCTCGAGCGCATCAAGCCACCGAGTTCGATCCCGACCAGGAGCAGATCAGCGTCGTGCGGACTCGGGGCGATCCAGCGCACGTGCGATGTCCACGGCCGGGGCGGAAAGCTCCACGTCGGCCGAGACGGCAGGTCGAGCAGGCCGTCGAGTTCGCGCCAGCTCTCGCCGCGCTCGTTGCTGCGGAACAACCGGCTCGGCTCGGTGCCCGCGTAAACGGAACCGTCGGCAGCACTGACCGCAAGCGAGAAGACGCCGGGCTCAGGCAGCGCGCAATCGACCCAGCTGCGCCCGCCGTCCTGCGTCCGCCTCACTCCTTGCTCGCGCAGCCCCGCATAGAGCGTGTCCGCGTCGTGCGGATCGACGGCAAGACACTGCGCCCCACTCCCGCCCAAGAAGTGCTCGACGATCCACTCGCCGCTCGCTTCGTCGAGCCGGACGATCCCGTCCCCGGTTGCGGCGTACAGGCGCGCCATCGGCTAAAGCCTAGGCCCTGCTGTCTCGCTCACGGCGGCGAGGACGCTAGTCAATCAGCCGTCTGGTCACCTCCGTCGGCGATCGACAGCCTTCGCCCTTTCCTTAAAGCGGGACAGAGTGGGTCGCTGTCGCATTTCGGCGGAAGGGCGGCGGGCTTGTGGTTAGGGCGAGGGCCATCAGCCCCCGCCCTAACCCGAGTACTTACGGCGCGAAGGTCGCCCGAGCGGAGAAAACGTCCATGCCGCGCGATCCGTTCCCGGTCCAGAGCGTCTGCGCCTTTGCGTTCGTCGAGGCGACCGCGATGTAATCGCCGAGGAAGTTGCGCCCACACGCCTCCGGATCACCTGGGGCGAGGCAGGTGTGGTGAAGGTCGCCGTCGAAGGGTGTCCGGAGTAACGTTGTGTAACCCCAGCTGATGCCGTCGTCAGCCGTCGAGGCGAGGCTGACGCAGTTCAGCTTGTCGCTTGTCGGGTCGCAGCTGCGGTCGTAGAAGACGAGATCGACGCGGCCGTTGGGGGCTGATGACATCCACGGGAAGAACTGCTCCTGCCCGCCCGGCTTCACCGCGGCCGGGGTCGACCACTGCGTGATGTCGCCCGCAGCGAGGTTGTGGGTCGCGTAGATGTTCGAGGCGCCGCTCTTCTGATCCGTGTAGGAGAGCACGACTCGACCGCTCTGCTGGTCGACCGTTGAATGCACGTCTTCGAACACGCGGTAGTTCGAGTTCGGCAACAGCCCGCCGATCGGACTGACGATCGACGCGGCCACTTGATCGGTTCCCCAGGTGGCGCCGCCGTCGCTCGACTTGTCGATCATTGCCACGTTGTTCTTGAGGCTCTTCTCGTTCGGCCCGTTGATCCAGCTGACGTAGACGGTGCCCTCAGGCCCGACGCGTGGGATCGCGTCCTGGTCGAACTGGTTGCCTTTGTCACTGATCCGGATCGGGCCGCTCCAGTGCGCGCCGTCGTCGTCCGAGTAGGCGATGTCGATCGGCGAGCGGCCGAGGCCGCTGAACTCCGCCCAGGCGACGAACAGGCGCCCGAAGTGGTGCCCGGGGCCGGTGCTCGTGTCGACAGTCACAGCCTCATGATCGGGAAACTGTCCGTTCGAGCCCTTCTGGCTTCCATTCGACTTGCCGGTCGTGATGGCAACGGGTGGCATCCAGGCGGCGGCGCCGTAGCTCAGGTTGACGTCGGCACTCGCGTCCGCCTTGGTCGGGTTGAACGTCGTCGCGAGCAGCTGGATCTGGTTACCAGTCTTGGTGCCAAAGGCCTGGCAGATGACGTCGAACTTGTTCGACTTCGGGTTGAAGACGACGCTCGGATCACCAGCAACGGCGAACTGCGTCGGGAAGATCGGGTCGACGCCGGGCGTGTTCGAGAACGCCGTGAACGGCGCGAACGATTCGGGCGCCCACGTGTCGCCACCGTCGCTCGAGTACGAGAAGCCACAGCCGTCGTTGTACTCCCAGTCGTTCCAGGCGCCGGCGAGCCACTGGCCGTTCGGGCTCATCCCGAGCGATTCCTCGTTGTTGGCGTAGACGTCGTTTGTCACGTCCACCGCCGTCGAGGCCGCGCCACTCGGCGCGCCCCCGATCGCCGCTGCGGCCGCCACGACAGCCGCCGCGACCACAATCGCGAGCATCGTCGCGATCAGCAACTTCCCCCGCACCATGTCTCCCCCTCCTTCCTTCGCGGAGCGCATCGTACTGGCTGAAGCCGAACTGCTGCCCGCATCCGCCCGACCGACCTTTCCCGGTACGGCCTCAGCGTTTCGCCCCCGCCCCCTTCAGTGAACCCGACAGAGTGGGTCACTGTCGCGTTTTGGCGGAAAGGCGACTACTCTCGATTTCTCGGCGCGCTGCAAGAAGCCACGGGTCCGTGATAGCCCTGAGCCGCGGCGTACTCATCAGCGACGCGCTTCGGGACGCACAGCGCCCAGGCGTTCTCGACCAGATCGCGCATCTCGTCCCGATCGATCTCGGCGAGCCGAGCGTGCACCGAGCTGTAGCGCATGTCCGACTCACTCGGCATCGAGAACTTCTCGGGTTCGGACACCGCGAGCGCTATCCGCCAATCCTTCGGGAACCCGAACCCGTGGGGTGCACAAACAGGGCGCCTGCGGGCTGGGTTAGCGAACGGTGGATGATCTGCGGGCGCGTGGCTTAACAAGAGCTCGATTGAGCGGGCGCCCGGAACACGCTAAAACTCAGGGTTAGAGCGGACAACAGTTCATTCTCAACAGGAGGGGAGACCTGATGAGGAAAAGCGTTTTTCGCGCGTGCTGTTCTTACGGCCGCGCAGCAGCATGGGCCAGGCCCGCAGCCGCGCGGTTTGACGCTCCCTAGGAGCGGTCAATGGGAACTTCCAACTGGCCAGGGCGTCATCTACCTCGGGAGTCTCGAACATGGAACGAAGCAACGATCCTGGAGCGGATGCATACATCCCTAGCAAGGGTGAGCGGATCGAACTTGCCAAGCGCACTACCGGTGTCGGCGCGCGCGGAACAGTCTTCTACGCCGATCAACTACAAATCCTGGTCAAGCTCGATAACGGCCGCTCGCAGAGCTTGCGAACCGACAGGGAGGCGTATCGCATTATCGAGTAGCGCCGCACTCACCGCTCCGCTTGATCGAACGAGCGCCGCGCAGCCGAGGCCGTATTTCATTCGCGCGTGAACGTGTAGCCGAAGTCGCCCCAGGGAGTGGGCTTCAGGCCGCGTATCGTCTTTCGGCTCTTCCGCGACAACCAGCGCCTGCTGCGCGGCAGCCCTACCATGATCGCCGGAGGTAGTGATCATGGGTGAGGCCTATACGCATTCGACCTGGCGGGTGAAGCCGGGGCTCGAGGACGAGTTTGTGCGGCGCTGGGAGGATCTCGCTCACTGGAGCGCCTTGCAGGGCTTGAGCTCGCGAGCGAAGCTGTTACGAGATATTGACGAGCCCAGCCGCTTCGACAGCTTCGGCCCTTGGGAGAGCATGGAGTCGGTCCGCCGCTGGCGGGCAGCGCCCGGGTTCCACGAGCGTGTCGCGCGGTTGCAAGAGGTCCTTGACGACTTCGAGCCACGGACGCTTAAGCTCGTCTCCGAGCGCTGAGAAAGCCGGCGGGACACGCGCTCGGTGATCACCGCGAAGGAAGCTGCAGCCATCGCTCGCCCGCTGTCGCACTTCCAACAAACCGCGACACCATTCGGATCAGTGGAGCGGCTCCAGCTCGAGGCCCGGATGGTGCGCTCGCCAGGTCTCGAGGTAGATATCGAGCTCGCGGCGCCGGCGCCCCTGGCGCTCGGCAGGTGCGTCGGTGACGATGACCTCGATCGCGCCATCGATGACCTCGTAAGTAACGCAGCCCTAGCGGTGCAAAAAGTAGTCCCGTGGATCGGCGTGAAGAGCTGGGTCGGGAAGGCGAACGCGCACGGCGAGGAGTTTCGCCTCGCATCATCGCGCGTTCCGAATCCCCACGCTTACAAGCGACGATTGCCCAGCACATCTGGGCCGCGCGAGCTCGCCCTACACTGCCGTTATGGTTTCGCGCGCGCAGCGGCTCCCGGTTGCGCCTCGGGTGCGTTTCGAGTTCCGCGGCTTGACATGTGCTGCCGCCCGGAAGGCTGGTCGCTTCTAGCGCCGATGGACGTTCCGGCGATCCGCTATACGCGCACGACCGACGGTCTGAACATCGCGTATCAGGTCGTCGGTGAGGGTCCGTTCGACCTGGTCTTCGTCCCACAGGTCATATCCAACGTCCAGATCTTCTGGGAGAACCCGCGTTGGGCGGGCTTCATGCGCGAGCTGGCGTCGTTCTCCCGCTTGCTTCTCTTCGACCGTCGTGGCGTCGGACTGTCCGATCGGCCGAGTGGCGTTCCTGCGCTCGAGCAGCGAATGGACGATGTGCGCGCCGTCCTGGATGCGGTCGGGTCGGAGCGCGCGGCCCTGTTCGGAACCGGCCCGGACGGCGCGATGGCGGTGCTTTTCGCGGCGACCTATCCCGAGCGCGTGACGGCGCTCGTTCTCTTTGCCGTGCCACCGCGCGGGATGTGGGCTCCGGACTACGCGTGGGGACTGCGAGAAGACGAGGCGCGAAAGGTGGTCGAAGATGCGGAGAGACATTTCGCCGAGCGCGACTACACCGCCCAGTTGGCACAGCGCATGTATCCGAGCATTGCCGCCGATGATGACGTCATCGCGTGGGCGGTCCGCGCGACCAGGCTGAACTCGACGCCGGGCGCGTTGGCGGCGCTTCGGCAGATGAATCTCGAGATCGACGTCCGGACCGTGCTGCCGACGATCCGTGTGCCGACGCTCGTCTTGCACCGTGGTGGCGACCGTTACGTGCCCGTGGACGTGAGCCGGTTCGTTGCGGAGCAGATCCCGGGAGCGCTCTACCAGGAGCTCGACGGCATCGACCACATTCCCTGGGTAGGCGACCCCGGTACCGTCGTCGTCGCCGTCCGCGAGTTCGTCGAGCGGATCTGGCGCGAGAAGCCCTGGGAGGAAATCGAGCCTGACCGCGTCCTCGCCACCGTTCTCTTCACGGACATCGTCGGCTCGACAGAGAAGGCAATGACGCTCGGCAATGCCCGCTGGCGCGAGCTCCTGCACGAGCACCACTCACGCGTACGCGGGCAGATCGCTCGTTTCCGGGGCCGCGAGATCGACACGGCCGGCGACGGCTTCTTCGCGAGCTTCGACGGGCCGGCACGCGCCATCCGCTGCGCCGGCGCTGTCCGCGACGCCGTGGCCGAGCTCGGCATCGAGATCAGAGCCGGGTTGCACGCCGGCGAGTGCGAGCTCATCGACGGCAAGGTAGGCGGAGTCGTGGTCCACATCGGCGCACGGGTTGCGGCCGAGGCCGAGCCGGACGAGATACTCGTCTCCGGCACCGTCAAGGATCTCGTCGCGGGGTCGGGAATCCAATTCGAGGATCGCGGCCTCCGCACCCTCAAAGGCGTGGGAGAATGGCACCTCTACGCGGTCTCGCCACGCGCGGTGGCCGGCTGATCATGTGCGCCAGATGCACCGCCAGAGTGCGCAAACCACGGGCTCGTTTCAGCCGACACGCTTAGCGTCGCCTGAGCCTGGTTAGCGACGCCCAAGCCGGCGCCGATAATTCCTGGCCCCACGCCGCAGCCTGAGCCCCCGTGGCTCAGTGGATAGAGCAGCGGTTTATGAAAGCGTGTCTTCTTCGCTGAACCGTCCCAGGGCGGCAAGTCTTCATGCTGGAGAAGGGTGCGAGGCTTGAAGCGCTCTTTTGAGTTGCTGGCGTTCGAGTCGGAGGTCGCGGTTGGGAGGCATTTGCCTCGACCCTCGTCTTTGCGCCCTGCTGCGTAGGACGGGCGGTCATTCCCGTGCCGTCCGATCGCCGGTCAGGACGCCGAGGTTGGAGACGACGAAGGGGACGACGAAGTTGAGACAGACCTTGAGCACCGTGGCGCCCGTTGCGTCCCCGTGCACGATCACGTCGCCTTGGTTGATGATCGAGAGGATGCAACCGACGATGAGAGCGATCGTCAAAGTCCGCCGTAGGTTCGACGGCTGACGGCACGTCGCCAGCGCCACACGGATCTCCATGGAGAAAACGATACGACCCGCGGCGCGAACCGCCAATTAGTGGTTGCCCTTCTCGCCGCGGACGCGGAGGCTCATGAGCCATCGCGCTGCGCTCCCAGATGAAGTTGGGCGCGCACCCCGCCAGCTTGAAGTGCGTCGCTGTCGCTTTCTGGCGGAAAGGCGACAGTCGTGCTCGCGTCGTTACAACGTTTCCACGTTTCGGGTGGGGTGGTCTGCCCACGACATCGTTGGCTCCCCATGCCCGCCCCCAAGCTACCGCTGACTGTGCCGCGCTGCCGCGGTGCGGCCAGTTGAGGCCTGGCGCGATTCCGGCCGCGGCTACTGATCGGTTACCGGCTCGGCGCCACTGGGACGTGTTTGGAGATGATCGAGACGATTCCGTTTTCGAGCGCGACCGCTTGAGGCTTCGACAGTCCGCGCGAGAGGATCGAGAACTCGGCCCATCGATGTGGCCGCGGTAGCCAGACCCAGCCGGAGAGGGCCGACACCTGTTTCAGGAGCGTTCCGGTCTTGGCGCGAACGCCGAGACCGAGGAGGCGGCCGGCGAGCGTGCCCTGGCCGGCGGCCGGCAGGGTCGAACGCAGCGCCGGGCCCCAGGGTTCGCGGCTCGCCGCGCTGAGAAGCTGGACGATCGCGTTGGTGCTGATCTTGTCCGTGTGGGAGAGTCCGGAGCCGTCGTGGGCGACGACATCGACGTGGTGGTGTTGCGCCCACCCCTGGATCGTTCGTGCGCCTTTGGCGATCGAGCCGGGCGAACCGTAGATGGCAGCTCCGAGCAGCTTGGTCAGCACCTCGGCGTCGAGGTTGAGCGAGTCGCGGTTCTGCCGGCGGAGGATGTCGATGAGGGGCGCCGATCGGACCGTTGCGAGGATGTCCTGCGCGGCAGCGGGCGCGTGGCCGGCTCTTGCACGGCCGCTCACGCGAACGCCCAGTGCGCCCAGATCGGCGGTGAGCCTCGCAGCAGCGCGTCGCTCGGGATCGAAAACGAATCCGGACGGGCCACTGTTGGCGTCGAAGGTGAGCGCGGTCGGAAGCACGATGAACTTCAGCGCGATCGGCTGCCAGCCGGGCGCCGAGCGCTCGCGCGTGAATGTGTTCGTGACGCCGATCACCGATCCGCGCACGCTGCGGATGCCGCTCGCGCGCATTTTGCCCGCGAGCCGTGCGAGCGCCGCGTCGTTCAGCTCGGGATCGCCGTGGCCGACAAGCCAGACGTTCCCCCCGACCAGACCGTCCTTCGGACGCGGCCCTTCGACCGTGGTCGGGATCCGGTAGCGAGCGCCGAAGCGGTCGAGGAGCGCCATCGAGAGCAGCAGCTTCTCGTCCGAGGCCGGCGGCCGAGGTACATTGCCGGCGTGCGCGTCAACAAGCCGGCCGTCCTCGGCTACCGAGACGGAGATCGGCAAGTCACCAACGAGCCGTTGCACGCGCACGATCCACGGGGCGACCCGGGCGCGCTGCGGCATCGCGCCACTCACCGCGGAACCGGACCACGCAAACGCCGAAGCGAGAAGCGCGAACGAAAGGCCGACCGCGGACGCGGGCCACCCAGCACGGGCCAGACGGGAGCCGCTCACGTGTGCATGGAACCGTGCAGGGCGGAGGCGAGCCTCAACACGGCCTGCACCTGCCGGCGCACCTGCAGCGGCGAGAGGCTGCCGGCGGGCAGCTCAACTGTGAACGAGGCCGAGCCAGGCAGGCGGTGGTTCTGCCAGTTGGTCGCCGTTCCGTGCAACCAAGGGTGGTGGTAGAAGCGCATCCCGGCAGCGCGGGCGTAGAACCGTCCGGCATCACTGCTCGGCCCCCAGGCCCAGACGAGATTCATGTGCTGGTGGAACCAGACCGTCAGCCGCGGCCGGAGGCGCAGGATCAGGTCGCGCCCGATCCGTGTCTCACGCTCGGAGAACGGATACGGGCCGGGGTAGTAGGTATCCCAGGGGCGGCCGCCGCCGCGCCACTGCGACGACCAGTTGGCGTTCAGGTCGACACCGCGCCCGTTCTGACGGCTACCGCGCGCGTACCCGTCCGGATTCAGGTCTGGAACAATCCAAAAGTCGGGGCCGCTATGCACTCGCGCGACCGCGCGCGCGACCGCGATCCCGGCCCCCTCGTTCCCGTGGATGCAACCGATGACGAGCACCCGCGTCCCGCGCGGGTCGCCGCTGCGTACCGCGACGATCGGTCGCCCATCCTCAGAACGGCCGAGTCGAAGCGAACCACCCGCAACGACAGGAGCGGCAGGGGCGGAGGCCGAGGTGCTCGGAAACAGCTCGAGCGCGAACAGGAGGAGAGCCGCAATGAGCACAGCACTGTTCGCGGATCGCCTGTGCCGTGAAGGGCGGTGACGGTTAGCCAGGCCAGCCGCGATGGTGGGCATGCAGCAGTTTCACTTCGTGTTCGTTGCGTGGGCCGTAGGTTTGGTGGCGGAACGGGAATGAGAGTTGGACTTCCTCGAGCTCGCGTCGCGTGAAGTGGCACTTGACGGTGTTTGGTTTCACGTTGTAGACCCGGGCGCCGTTGAGGCCGAGGATCTTCGCTTTGATCGTGGGGGTGAGCGCAGGATAGTGGTATCGCTCTTGGAACTCGCGGCTGATCTGGAAGGTGCGGAAGGCTTGGATCTGGTCTTGGGGTGAGCCGTAAAAGATGCAGTCGGTGCCCCAAAGGACGTTGTTTTCGCCGACGTAGCGGAGCAGCTTGCCGAGCACGTGCGCGGCTTGGGTGGGGTCACGCATGATCGTCCACCAAGTCGAGCCGAGCTCGGCGTAGACGTTCTGGTTTGGGCGGATCCGATGTTTCCGCATCGCCGTGATCAGCCGGTTGATGCCGACGTGTGCGGTCCGTTTTGTGTAGGAGCCTTCGCGCGGGCCGGTCCGTTCGAAGCCGGAGTGGTAGACGATGAAGTTGACGTCGGGGAAGTCTCGCGCCGCCGCGGGCACGTCTTCGGGGGAGGCGTAACGGCTGCCGGCGCCAAAGCCCTTGTGGGCGCAGATCGTCTTGATGCCGAGTTTGCGTGCCTTCTCGATGAACGCGTGCCCGACCTTGGCTAGGTGCGCGTCGGCGTCGTCGAGCCGCCAGGCGTTGCCGGGATCGCCAAACGCATCCGGGAAGTGCGTAAACACCTTCCATGCCTTGATCGGGTAGCGGCGCGCGTTCCGCTCCATTTCGTCGAGGTTCGCCTTCAGCGGCCCGTAGTTGGGTAAGACCTGCGCGTGAAGGAGGACGGTTTCCCAGCCGCAGGCGAGCTCTGCTGTCTGGCGCGTCTCGTCCATGATCGCCGCCGAGAGGGGGCTGCCCTTCGGCGCGATCGGCAGCGCGGACAGGGTGACCAAGTTCGTGTCGCTGCGCAGGAAGAAGTCCTCGAGGAAGACCTCGCGCGAGAAGCAGGCGTGCGGATCGTCCTTGCCGCAGTTCACCTGCGGGAAGACCGAGCCGAAGAACGGCTTGTGCCGGTCCTTCGGCATCAGGTGATACTCGAGGTGATGACCCTGGACATCGAAGACGAACTGCTTGCCCGCAAGTGTCGTCCGCGCCGCGTCCGGATCGAGTGCCCCGTCGGCTGGGACGTCCCAAAAACCGCCAAGCGCTGGCCTGCCGACATCAAGCCAGACACTCTGCAATGAAAGCAGCGTCGTCGCCGCGCCACAAACCGAGCGCAGGAAGTCGGGGCGCGACATGCCCACGCGTCGCGCGTTCTCGTCGCAGGCCCGGCGCGCCCGCGTGATCGCCTCCCGCTCGACCGTGGTCAGCGGAGCAGGGATGTACTCGCCGTTCGAGCAGGGACCGAACTTGATCGGTAGCCCCGGGTCGTCCGTTCGATCGCTGCCACCAAAAGGCGTCATCGTCTTGCACTACGAGCGAATGCCGTGCACCGGTCCCATCACTCGGGCGTCGACGCGCGGACGTCGCATCCTGGCGGAAGAGCGACAGGTTGTCTCGGGGCGTTGTGCTGCGGGACTCGGAATCCATGGCATGGAGGCACCGCTTTCTGGAGAAAGCGCATATTTACAGGGTCTTTACTGGGGCGGGGCGGGAGTTTCGGTTCTCGTTGGCATCTCTTTTGGTGGGACTTCTCGCCCCGTGTCAATTCCGAAAGAAGGTGTCGGATGCGCAGAACTGGTGTGTTCGTGGCGGCGCTGGCGGTGACGCTGCTTGTCGCCACCGCCGGGAGCGCTGCGCGGCCCGCGGTGACGATCTCGCTCTCGCGGCCGAGTGTCGTCTACGGCGGCAGCGTCTCGCTCTCG
>WNGI01005789.1_pt1 | contig 12933 bp, 9 predicted proteins | sample 5400621 | NCBI WGS metagenome assembly WNGI01 (sample SAMN13153374, study PRJNA577476) | soil metagenome | isolation source: 20 cm soil or saprolite under Garry oak tree replicate 1 | place: USA:California | collected 2016-06-15 | reverse complement strand
ACGCGGCTTGATCGTGAGTGAGTAGGAGTCGCTGACCATCGCGCGACCACGCGGGGATAAAGACGCCTTTCCCGGCGGCGTCCTGCCGCTGCGCGGCGCCGGTGCCCAGATCCACGATCCAGAGCGTTCGGGTCTGCATCCAAGCCGCCGCCGCGGCCTCGCTCGAGAACCCGCCTGCTAGGTTCTCATCCGCGCGGACGAACGCCACGCGAGTTCGATCAGGCGAAAGCGCCGGCTGCAGACTCACTGTCCCGGGCTGGGACGCGATTGGCGCGCACGACAAAACGTCGATGTCGCAGATCGCGAGCGTCTTGTTTGTCGTTGGAAAACGACTCTCGCCGACGACCGCGATAAAGCGATGAGCGTCGATCCATTCGTCGAAGACGTCGATCTTCTTGTTCGGAAAAACTCCGCTTCGCCGAGACGGACCGAGCGCAAGTGTCCGCAGCGGGACCCCATCCATCAGCGCCGAGCCAGAATGTTGGGGGTCGTCGTAGTAGAGGAGACTCAGGCCGTCGGGGGCCCAGGCGATTCCGAGAATGCCGGCGTTGTCGGCCACGAGCCGCTCGGTCGGTGCGAGGCCAGAAGGTACTCCGCCAGAGACAGGAATCGTGAAGAGCGCGTCGCTGCGCCCGGCCGGGTTGGTGAAGGGAAGCGTGCGGCTGTACGCGATGGTCTCACCATCTGGTGACCAAGCGAAGGACCAGACCGGCGCGTCGCCCGCGGCCAGGAGCATCGCACTGCTGCTGCCCGGCCGAACCAGCCAGAGTCCTTTCGCGTCTGTCCCTGTCAGGCCCTGCGGCATTACCGCGAGCACATCATCGGCCGGCGACCACGTGAAGATGAGATTCACGAGAGGCGGCAGGCCCGTGACTCTTGCTTGCCCGGTCCCGTCGGCACGAACGAGCCAGAGCTCCTCGAGCGATGGCGACCCTGCCGAGGGGCCCACGCTCTGCTGGTAGGCAAGCCAATCTCCGCTCCGCGACCATGCGGCGAGGCCGGAACGGCCGACCGGCCGAACGTCGCCGGTGACGCCATCGAGCACCTCTAAGTACTGACCAGTCGAAAACGCGAGCCGTCCTTGGCCTCGGAAGGCTGGCACATTCACCGCCAACGAGGGTGTGGCGAGTACAGACGGGGATGCGCTCGGGAGCGGGGTCGGAGCCGTCGTTTCGATCGAGGTGCCCGCGCGGAGCTGCCAGACGGCTAGAGCGCCAGTGACAACGATAGTCAGAGCCGCGAGGCCGGCACCGAGTGTGAGCCAGGTCATGGCGCCGGGGCGATTGCGTGATCGCTCGGGGAGCTGCTCGTACGACGGAAGGTCGAGGCGCTCGTCGTCGCGGGTGGCGTATCGCCGCAGGCGATCGAGTGGACTCATCGTGACAACCCTCGTTCAAGTCGTCGGTACGCGGCAATGAAGCTCGCTTCGCCACGGGATAGACGTGACTTCGCACCGTCCTCAGTGAGACCGCAGATGACGGCGATCTCGCGCCGCGAAAAGCCGCGCTCGCGGAGAACGAGACAGGCGGCCTGCGTTGGAGCAATCGAACGGAGAGCGGCTCGGACCTGATCGATCTCCGCGACGGAGAGCGCCGGGTCCGGACGCTCCGAGGCGCCGAATGTCAGGCGTGCGCGAAGCTGCCGCCGGCGCAGGGAAGAAGTCGCGAGGTTCGTGGCGATGCGATAAAGCCAAGACCGCAACGCGAGGCGATCACGTAGCTGCCCTTGCCGCTCGATCGCCCGAACACGTGTGAGCTTCATCAGGTAGTAGACGATCTCCGCGGCATAGCGCTCGTACAAGGCGCGCCAGTCGAGCCGCTCGGGACAAGGCGGGTCTGGCTCGGTCACAAGGCTTCTGTCATATGACGCATGAAACCGCTCAACGGGTGCAAGGTGCGATGCGACCTACGCCTAGTGGATTCTTGGTTGACCATCGTTACATGCCGTCGCGAAACGCGGAAAGATGTGATCGCGAGCCACGGGTCTCGAGCGCGACACGGCACCTGTGAAGTCCGCTAACTCCCGATTAGCCGCCCGGGCATCGCGGTCCGGCGATTTAGGCGCCGCGGCCGCGGTGCGTCGCCTGTCCCGCACGGCCACATACCGTTCGCCCGCCGCGAGCTCTGATTACCCTTTAAGCGTGCGTTCCTCAGGCGCACTGGCACCGGCGTGAGCCGCGCATTCGAGACCACCGCCGCTTGGACCCGCCGTGGTGTTCGGCGGCAGCCACGGCCGCGCCCTGACCCATGGGTCGTCAGCGCACTGGTCGCGCTCTTCGGACTCGTTATCGTCGCGACCCTCGGACCACAGATCGCGCCCTACGAGCCTATCTACTACGTCGTCGAGCACGGCACGGATCCCCGGCCATACGACCCGGGGCTCGTCTTCCCATTCGGCTCCGACGTGCTGGGCCGTGATCTCCTGAGCCTGATTCTCACCGGGGCGCGCGCGACTTTGGTAATCGTGCTCGCCGCGGGGATCGCGCGCGTGCTCGCCGGAGTGCTGATGGCGAGCCTGGGTGCGCTCTGGCGGCCGGCGCGTCTCCTGACGGAGGCACTCAGCGACTTCGTCGGCGCCATCCCGGCGACCCTCGTCGCGCTCGTGCTCATCCGCGCCTTCGTCAAGACGGATACCAGCGTTACGGTCCTCATCGGTTCGCTCCTCCTCGTGGGGTGGGCGGGACCGTATCGGTTGATCCGCGTCGAGCTGGATCGACTGCGCCGCGCCCCCTTCGCCGAAGGGGCGCATGCGATCGGAGTCTCGACGACGCGACTGATCTGGCGGCACCAACTCCCGCACCTCATGCCCGCCATCGCCGTGAACCTCAGTCAGCAGATTGTGGCGTCACTCGTCCTCGTTGCCGAGCTCGGGGTCCTCGGCGTGATCGTGAGCCCTGTCCGATCGATCAACATCGAAGAGTCACTCTCAGTAGTGCGTGTCGGGCCGCCCGTCGCGGCGGCGATCCCGGATATCCCCGAGTGGGGCGCCATGCTCGCGAGCTCGCGGACGATCGAGATCCTCTGGCTGACACGCTGGGTCATCTTCGTCCCGGGGCTCGCGTTCGCGATCACGGCGGCTGCGGTGGCCCTTATCGGGTTCGCGATCGCGCGTCGTTATCGCCGGCGCGACGTGGTCGCCGACGCCCGGGGCATTGCCCTGGTCTTGCTCGCCATCGTTCTCACGGTTGCCGTGAGCACGCTCGTCCCACCGCGCTATGCGGAGGCTCGCGAGTGGGCCCAAGCCGCTCGCGCAGCGCTCCCCTCGTCACATGCGACCACCGCCGCGGCGTTCAACGACGCCGGCCTGCATGCGTACGCCGTTGGCCGCGAGACGACTGCGGTTCTCCGCGCGTCCGCAGCAACCATCACCATCGGGAACGCGTCGGTCGTTGAGCCGTTCCCACTCCCGAGCAGTCCGCCGCCAAACACCGTGCACGTGCGCTCGCTCCTCAGTGCCGATCTTGGTGCTGGTGGCACGGTGGAGGCGCCGCTCGTCTTTGCCGCGCGCGGCATCGTGCCCGCCGAGCACCAGCCACTTTCGGCATTCGAGCGCTCCCGTACCCGGACGCGGGCCGATCTCGGACAGCTCATAGAGGCATATCCCGATGACTACGCCGGCCTGGATGTGCGCGGCAAGATTGTCCTGCTGGCGCGTTTCGCTGGCATCGACGCGGGCACCCTGGGATTCGCCAACGGCTGGTCGGTCGGCACCAGCATCACGGGCGCTGTAGAGCGCGGGGCGGCGGCCGTCGTCTTCGTGGATCCCTTCGTCGGCGACGTGCGGTCCGGAAATCAGCGTTCGCCCGATGCCGAGAATCCGTATACGCTCATCGAGCGGACGTCGCCCCCTGTGCGGGTCGCCGGCGTGCCCGTCATCGTGATCGATCGCCAGGCGGCACAAGCGCTCCTTGCGCCCATTGGTGTCGACATCGAGCCGCTCCTCGGCTACGACTTCGTCGCGAACGTTCCCGTGCTTTCGGTCTCGCGTGACCTGGGCGTGGTGGCCCACGTCTCGGTGCCCGTACGCGAGGTACGGACGACCATCACGAGCTTGGTCGGAGAGGTCCCGGGCATCGCCGATCAGATACCGCGGGTGCTCGTCTGGGCCGCGCGCGAGAGCGAGGGAGGGCCGCTCGATGATGCCCGCGCGGACTCCATGGCGGCTCTCGCGAATCTCGCCGTCGCGCGACACGCTCCCCTCATCTTCGTCGACTTCGATCCGCGCGCTGATTCACAGGCGGTGCGCGAGGCGCTGCGCGTATATCCGATCCTTGTTGTGCTCGTCCTGGATCGCCTTGATCGCTCAACGCTGAGCTTCACGACCGCCAACGGTGATCTCATTCCCGCGTTCGATCTCTATGCCGACGAAGCCGGCGCCCGGCACGAGATCACGCGGCACACCGCGACGGCCGACGCCATGCCCGCGGCACTCCCCGGTGCGAAGACCGTGCTCATCACCTCGGTCGGAGACGCCGGCGATGCGCGCCCGGACCTCGTCGCCGTGGTGGGCTATCTCGCCGGCCGTCTCGCGCTTGGCGCCCCGGAGCTTGCGCGATGAATCCGGTCGCACTGCGTCTGCTGCGGGTGCCGCTAGCGCTCGGCGTCGTGTGGGCCGTGCTCGCAGCCACGATCCCACTGCTCATGACTATGTACGGCCCGTACGTCATGCGTCCTGGCTTCGCCTGCGCGCAGAGCGTCTTCCGGAACGCCGGACCCGAGCAGCCCGGCGGTGGCTGCCGCAGCTTGGCGGACCTCTACGGTGTGCCCTTCCCGGAACTTTTCATGGATGCAGCGTTCCGCAGCCTGGCGCTCCTCCTCGGCGCCGCGGTCCTCGCCCTCGTCCTTGGGACGCTCATCGGGACCGCGGCGGCTCTGGTGCGCGGGCGCGCGTTGCTGAGCGCGACAATTCTTGGCCTTACGACGCTCGCGGCTGCCGTGCCGGCATTCTTCGTCGCGTACTTCCTCCAGATCGTCGTCATCATGCTCGGCGCCTCGACGACCACCCGCGCCCAGTTCCTGCCCGTCTACGGCTTTGGGTACGACGGGCATCTCGTCCTGCCGTTGCTGTCGATCTCGATCCCAGCGATCACCTACACGGCGCAGCTGACGGCCACGCGCATGTCCGAGGTGCTCGACGCCGACTTCATCACGGCGGCTCGGGCGCGTGGGCTGCGGACGCGCTGGATTCTGCGCGTCCACGTTCTCCCGCACGTCCGCCCAGTGATCCTCGAAAGTCTCGGCATCGGGCTGCGGGTGTCGGTCGCGAGCCTGCCGATCATCGAGTATCTCTTCCTATGGCGCGGCATCGGCCAGCTCGCGCTCGAGGCGGTTGGCGTGCACGACGCGATCGCTCTGGTCGCCTGCGTGCTCGTCATCGCGGCGCTCTTCACGAGTCTCTCGGCAGTCGCCGATCTGTCACGACCGCGCGCGCTCTACCGTGGCTAGCGCCGCGGTCGCTTTCGCCGCGGCGCTCATCTTCGCGACTGCGGCTCGCCGGGTTACCTCAGCCAGCCGCCGTAAACTGGCCCAGCGCCACTCAGCGAAACGTCTCAGTGCCAGATGAGCGTCAGGTCGAAGGTGAATACGGCTGGGTCGGCGGTCGGGAAGAACCGGCCGTGAATGTTGAGCCCCTCGAACATCCCGGTGCCTCGGCCGACACTCGTGATCACGCTGTTCCAACCCGAGGCCGTCAGCGACGCCTCTCCGGTAAACGTGATCGTGCTTCCGGCATAGCTCAGGACCTCACGAGCGATGCGAAGATGCAGCGCGCCGTCCGCCGAGATCCTCTCGACGACACTGCCGGTCTCGGTCCCGACCACTTTCGAGCCATCGCGCAGGCAGAAGTCGTGCGCTTCGCTGTAGTCGAACGAGATGATCGTTTCGTTCCCGCGAGTCGTCGTCTGGTAGTTCGTGATCACGTTCAGGACCGTGCGGCCGGTGCAGTTCGTTGTCGTCTCGGCGTCGGCCCCTCCGGCCATGGCCAGGAGCAAGGCGACCGCAACGAAGGCGCTAAGGCTGATCTTCATCATTTCCTCCCCGCGGCGAGCGGACAAGCCGAGTATCGACGCGACGGCGCTCCGTGCCATCGTGGAAAACACCTAGATGATGAATAGGCGAGCCTTCCTGGCGGCGACCGCGCGGCTGGCGGCGGTTGCCGCCCTCGGCCAGCTCGGCGCCTGCACGCAGTCGCAGCCGTTCAGGTTCCAGAAGGACCCGTTCACGCTGGGCGTCGCGTCGGGCGACCCGCTGCCGGACGGCGTCGTTCTCTGGACTCGCCTGGCGCCCGATCCCCTCGCGGGCGGCGGCGTCGCAGCCGCAGCTGTCGACGTCGAGTGGCTCGTGGCGCGCGACGAGGCGATGAAGGACGTCGCGCGCTCGGGCACGTACTCCGCGACGTCGGACCTCGCGCACTCGGTGCACGTCGAGGTCAGCGGGCTCGAGCCCGACCGGGTGTACTGGTACCGCTTCCGCGCGGGCGGTGCCGAGAGTCCGATCGGGCGTGCGCGTACCGCGCCGGTCGCCGGAACCGTCCCCCAGGCGCTCAGGTTCGCCTTCGCGTCATGCCAGAACTACACGCAGGGCTACTACACGGCGCACGCGAACCTGGCGCGCGAGGATCTTCAGGCGGTCTTCTTTCTCGGCGATTACATCTACGAGGGCACGGCGCGCGGTGACATCGTTCGCGACTACAGCAAGCGCGGCTGGAGCTTCACCCTCGCCGACTACCGCGACCGCTACGCGCAGTACAAGACCGACCGAGATCTCCAAGCCGCGCATGCCGCGTTCCCGTGGATCGTCACGTGGGACGACCACGAGGTCGAGAACAACTACGCCGGTGGGATCAACGAGGACGATCCACGCAACAAAGCGGCGCTCGCGGAGCGCGCGGCCGGCTATCAGGCCTTCTATGAACACATGCCGGTACGGACACCGCGACCGCAAGGGCCCGACCTGAAGCTCTACCGAAGCTTGAGCTATGGCGGGCTCGCGACGTTCTTCGTCCTCGACACGCGTCAGTACCGCTCTCCCGAAGTCGCGATCTGCCGAGACCTGGACCAGACACCGTCGGGCTACTGCCCCGCGAGCGTCGACCCGACGCGGACGATGCTGGGCACCGATCAGCGCGGCTGGCTGCTGAAGGGTCTCGGCGATTCCACGTCCTCATGGAACTTCGTCACGCAATCGGTGCGCTTCGCGCAGCAGGACTCGAGCCCCGAGCTCGGGAAGCACATATTCGACGGGGTCGACAACTGGATGGGCTACGTTGTCGAGCGGCAGATGATCCTGGACCGCTTCACGACAACGAGAAATCCGGTCGTTCTCTCCGGCGACAGCCACGTCAATTTCGTCTACGACCTCAAGCGAGACTTCGCCGATCCGGCTTCGCCGACGATCGGAACGGAATTGCTCGGTACCTCGATCAGCTCGGAAGGCGATCCCTTCGTCGAGCAGACGCAGTTCACCCCGCCCGCGAAGAATCCGCAGCTCCGGTTCTTCGACAACCATCGCGGATACGTTCGCTGCACCCTCGAGCCGACCAGGCTCACGGCCGACTTCCGTGCTGTCTCCACGGTGCGGAAGCCGACCGCCACGGTGAGCACGATCGCCAGCTTCGTCGTCGAAGACGGAAAGCCCGGCGCGCACCGCGCGTGACCGCCTACGGCGCCGTGGAGGCGCGCGCTCTCGCGATCGAGGCGGCGCGCCAGGCGGGCGCGCTGCTGCTCGAGCTCCGGCGCTCACCGGCTGCCGACGTCCGCTCGAAGTCGAGTGCGACCGATCTCGTTTCGGAGGCGGACGAGAAGGCGGAGGAAGCGATCGTCGCGGCGATCCGGAAGAAACGGCCCGACGACGCGATCGTCGCCGAGGAGGGATCCGGCGCCCCCGGGACGAGCGGCGTCAGCTGGTACGTCGATCCGCTCGACGGCACGATCAATTACCTCTACGGGATCCCGCACTGGTCGGTCTCGATCTGCTGCGCCGACGCCGACGGAGCGCTCGCCGCGGTCGTGTTCGACCCGCTGCGCGACGAACTCTTCAGCTCAGCTCGAGGCGGCGGGGCGCAGCTCGGCGACCGGCCGCTTCGCGTGAGCGATAAGCGGGATCTCGCGAGCGCGCTCGTCGCCACGGGGTTCGGTTACGTTGCGGCGCAGCGGGTGGTCCAGGGCCGGATCATCGCGAACGTCATCGGCGAGGTGAGGGACGTGCGACGCTTCGGCTCGGCGGCACTCGATCTTTCGTGGGTCGCGGCACGACGCTATGACGGGTACTTCGAGTCGGTGGAGAAGCCCTGGGATTGGATGGCGGGTGCGATGCTCGTGCGTGAAGCGGGCGGCCGCGTGACCGAGTTGACGCCCCCGGATCCCGCGTTTCCGCGAATCATTGCCAGTGGCGCCGGCCTGCATGACGGCCTCACGCGCCTGCTCGCGAATGCCGTGCACAAGGCTCAGAACTCAATAGACTGAACCTGATGGCGATCGACGAGAAGACCAAGCCGCGACCGATCGACTTCGAAGAGGACGTCATCCAGCGCCGCCCCGTGACGACACAGGCGGGTCTCGGTGCCGCCGACCCGACGTCGCCGTCGCCTGGCGTCCTCGCAAACGACGACAACATCGTCTTCACCACCGTGAACAACCTCGTGAACTGGGCCCGGTCGCGTTCCCCCTGGCCGCTCGGTTATGGGCTCGCCTGCTGCGCGATCGAAATGATTTCGGCCTCGATGGCACACCACGACACCGCGCGGTTCGGCATGGAGGTTTTCCGCTCGAGCCCCCGACAGGCCGACGTGATGATCGTGGCCGGGACGGTCACCCACAAAATGGCGCCACGCCTTCGCCGCCTCTACGAGCAGATGCCCGAGCCGAAGTGGGTCATCGCCATGGGCAACTGCGCGTCCTCAGGCGGCGAGTTTTGGGACAGCTATTCCACGCTCCAGGGTGTCGACACCGTCGTACCCGTCGACGTGTATGTACCGGGTTGCCCCCCTCGGCCGGAGGCGCTCATCGAAGGGCTACTCCGCCTTCGCGAAAAAATCGTGAAGGGCGGATAGGGATAGCCACCACCGACCTCGAGCGCGGGCGCGGGAAGGAGTCCCCGGGGCGCGAAGCGCCAGACCCGGCCGACTACACGCTCCCGACGATCGAGATCGAAGAGGGCGAGGTCGAGGAGCTCATCCTCAACATGGGCCCTCAGCATCCCTCGACGCACGGCGTCCTTCGTCTCGTGCTGAAGCTCGCCGGCGAAAGGGTCGTCGAGTGCGTGCCCGTGATGGGGTACCTGCACCGAGGCCTGGAGAAGATCTTCGAGTGGCGCACCTACCACCAGGGCATCCGGTACGCCGATCAGGCGGACTACGTCTCGAACATGCTGAACGAGCACGCCTATGCCGGCGCGATGGAAGCGATCGGCGACATCGACGTTCCACGTCGCGCGGAGTTCATCCGCGTGATCGTTGACGAGATGAGTCGATGCGCATCGCATCTCGTGTGGCTTGGCACGTACGGCCTGGACCTCGGCGCGACGACTCCGGTCCTCTGGTGCTTCCGCGACCGCGAGGAGATCCTCGACATGCTCGAGGAGCTCTGCGGATCGCGCATGAACTTCAACTACTACCGCCCGGGCGGCGTGCTCTACGACCTCCCGCCGGGTTGGGTTTCCAAGCTCTCGCGGTTTCTGGATCGCTACGAGAAGAACATCGAGAACGACTACGTGACGATCCTGGACCAGAACGAGATTTTCCTCGATCGCACGGTCGGCGTCGGAACGATCCCATCGGACCTGGCGAAGGCCTACGGGCTCACGGGGCCGATGCTCCGCGGGTCCGGTGTGGACTGGGACCTACGGCGTGATCGGCCGTACTCGATCTATCCCGAGCTCACCTCGCTCAAACCGGTCATCTACACGGAGGGGGACGCGTACGCCCGCTACCGGGTCCGCCTCGGTGAGATGCGTCTCGCGATCGCGCTCATCCGCGAGTGCCTCGACAAGCTACCCGGGGGCGCGGTGCGCGCGCGGCTCGGCCACGTGTGGAAGTGTCCAAAGGGCGAGGCCTACTACACCGTGGAGGGGGCCAAAGGCGAGGTCGGCATCTACATGATCAGCGATGGACGCAGCCCGAACCCGTTCCGCGCCAAGATGCGCGGACCCTCATTCGTGAATCTGCAGATCCTGCCATGGCTGCTCAAAGACCGGCTCGTCGCCGATGCCGTCGCGATCCTCGGATCGATCGACATCGTCCTAGGCGACGTCGATCGATGACCCCGGTCCCAGGCCGCGCGACCGAAACCCTCTTTACGCGATGGGGACCCCCCGTCCTCCGGACGGATCCCCATCTCGCGGGGGCCCTCGGTCGCGCGGCCTTCGACTCTTATCGCCCGAGGATGTCTTAGATGTTCGGAATCGTCGCCGGCATGCTCCGAACTCTCCAGCACTTTGTGCATCCGCAGCCCGTCACTCGGAAATATCCATATGAGAAACGCGACTTGCCCGAACGGTCTCGGGGGCTCATCGCCCTTCTGCTGGAGCCTGAGACGAGCATCTTCAAATGCGAGTCGTGTCTCATGTGCGAGAAGGCCTGCCCGCCACGTGCGATATCCATCTCGTACACGTTCAAGAACGGATTCCGCAAGCGGCCGCCCCTCGCGCCGCGCGCTTCGTACTACCGCATCCGCATGGTGCAGACGGCGCCCTACGGACCGCGACGGCCGATGTCGACCGCGGTCACGACGATCCCGGCGGAGGACGATCGCATCGATCTCGAGGCGGTCCGCCGGATCATGCGGGAGACGACCGAAAGCGCCGACAGACTCACGCGGGTGCTGTACGCGACGAACGCCGCGTATGGGTACCTGCCGTGGCCGGCCGCCGAGCTCATCGCGGCGGAGTTCGGTAAGACGATGACCGACCTCTACACGACCGCCTCGCTTCTGGCGAACTTCCGCGGTGCCCCAGAGGGGCAGGGGACCGCGATTCCGCGCGGCGGCCGAAAGTTCACGGGGAACCTCGGCGTCGCCGGCGTCTGGCCCAAAGCCTCACCGCCGCCGGCCCACGATCGACTGCACGAGGACGAGGTCCATCACGTCCTCGAGCCCGCCTTTGCCCGCTAGCACCGCGCCGCGCCTCCTCGAGACCGAGGCGGGCGGCGCGGTGGCGAAGGCGCGAGACCTTCCGGTCGACGACCTTCTCGAGCTCATCGAGAAGAGTGGCTTGCGCGGGCGCGGCGGAGCGGGCTACCCGTTCGTCGACAAGATCCGCGCGGTGCGCCGCCACATAGACGGCGGCCCGATCTATCTCATCGCGAACGCATATGACGCCGATCCGGGCAGCCCGCTCTCTCGCGCGCTCCTCACGCGGAACGCCGGGAATGTGCTTGCGGGAATCGCGATCGCGGCGCGCGCGGTCGGCGCGACCGAGGCGTATCTGTATCTGCATCCGGAGGCGGTCGAGGCGCGTGCCGCCGCGGAGGAGGTCATCGACGACGAGCTCGGCGTCCATGTCGAGATCGCGCTGGGGCCCGGCGGGTTCATGGGCGGCGAGGAGTCGGCGCTACTCGCGGTGCTCGAATCGCGCCGCGCGATGGCGCGCCAGAGGCCCCCGTACCCCGCCGAACAGGGCCTCCGCATGCGGCCGACGCTCATCGCGAGCGCGGAAACCCTTGCGTGGCTCCCGCTGATCGTGACAGAACAGGCGCGCGCATCGACGAAGCTCGTGTCGGTCACCGGTGCCGTGGTCCGGCCGGGCGTCTATGAGATCACGCTCGGCTCGCAGCTGGGCGAGATCCTGACCGAAGCCGGCGGTGCCACCGGAAAGCTCAAGGGACTGCATGTCGGCGGACCGACAGGCGGCATCCTCGCTGGATCGCGCACCGACACGCGATTCGACTTCGACGACCTTCGCGTGGCCGGCACGCACATGGGCTCCGCTCAGGTTCGCGCGATCGCAGCCGGCACGTGCATCGTCAACGAAGCGGCGACTCTCTTCGCGTACCTCGCGAAGGAGAGCTGCGCGATCTGTGTCCCGTGCCGAGTCGGGACGAAGCGAGTCCAAGCGATCCTTGAGAGCACATATTCAGGACTGGGAAGGGACACTGATCTCGCCTGGCTCGATGAACTCGGAACACACATGGAGCGCTTCTCGCTGTGCGGCTTCGGGATAACCGCTCCATCGATCCTTCGGACGACGATGCGGGAATTCCCCGACGACTACAAGATTCACATCGAGCAAAAGCGATGTCCGGAGGGAGTCTGCAAGCCCGTGCGGTCGCGTCGCTACGAAACCATGGTGCAGCCTTGACGTTGAGCGTGCCGCGGGTCCTGTCCCGGGGTCGGGGTCGCGCGCTCGCCTACCGGTCCGCTCCCCACCACTTAGGACCGCTCGCGTGCGACGCGGCCGGTCAGACGGCTCGCGCGCAACCCGCTCCCCCGTGCCACCCGCGGCGCATTCGCGCCCGCGGCCGATAGAGTGTTTTCGAAGTGAGCTTGCTCGAGAGGTACTTGCAGCCCGCGGAATCTCAGTTGCCGACGGTCTCGCACATGGGCGAGATCCCGAGCGGTCAGCCGACATGCTCGATTTGGATTGATGGCAAAGAGGTGACTGCCATTCCCGGAGAAGCAATTCTTCGGGCGGCACAGCGGGCCGGATTCGAAGTCCCGACCCTGTGCGACGACGAGAAGCTCGCGCCTGCGGCCGCGTGTCGCATGTGCCTCGTCGAGATCGAGGGCTATCACCGGCCGATGCCGTCGTGCCACCTGCCGGTCGAGCCCGGCATGAAGATCACGCAGGCCTCGGATTCGCTGTTCAAGCTCCGCCGGCAGAACCTCGAGTACATCCTCAGCGACCACAACGCGTACTGCATGCCGCCGTGCCAGGTGAGCTGCCCGACGCACATCGACATCCCCGGGTATCTCGAGCTCATGTCGAAGGGCCAGCACGTCGA
>WNGI01004698.1_pt1 | contig 12935 bp, 9 predicted proteins | sample 5400621 | NCBI WGS metagenome assembly WNGI01 (sample SAMN13153374, study PRJNA577476) | soil metagenome | isolation source: 20 cm soil or saprolite under Garry oak tree replicate 1 | place: USA:California | collected 2016-06-15 | reverse complement strand
AAGCGTGCCGTCGTTTGCCGCTGCGATCATTCCCGGAAAATCGTGCATCGCTCCGGTGAACGCCCCCTTCAGATAACCGAAAAGTTCTCCCTCAATCATCGTTTGCGGGAACGCCGCACAATTGAGCTTCACCATTGATTGTCCCGCACGCCGGCTCCGTGCGTGAATAGTATTAGCGATTACTTCCTTGCCCACGCCGCTTTCACCCACGATCAGAACGCTGGCATCCGATGGCGCCATCGCATCGATTAATTCCTCGATCTCCTGCATCGGTTTGCTTTTGAAAATGGGCGTGGGCCGCGCCTCCGCGATCTCCAGGCGCTTTTCGAGTTGCTCTGTTTTTTCCCGCAGTTCTTCCGTTTTTCGTAAGAGGAACTGTTTTTCCAATGCCTTCTCCACGAGGCTTAGCAGTTCCTCGGGCGCGTACGGCTTGCTAATGAAATGGTAGGCGCCGCGTTTGATCGACTCGATGGCATTGTGCAATGAGTCGTGTGCGGTGAGGATAATCACCTGCACTTTGGGTAGCTCAGTCTTAATCCGATCCAGCATCTCTAATCCGTCGGCGTCGGGCAGTCGGAGGTCGAGCAATACGAGCGTTGGCGTTTTCGACTTAAGCAACTTAAGTCCTTGTGCGGCGGTGGGCGCAGTCTCAACTTGATACCCGTGCCGCTTCAGCAGTGCCTCGAGCGTCATGAGCACGGGCCGGCACGAGCAATGGATTCCAGTTGCTTAAACGGTGAGAAATGACTGATGTTTCAAGTTTCTTCCGAGGCCTCGCCTGATACGGGAAGCGTAAGTGTCGTAACGAGCGCCGAAACGTTCGGTTCATATTGAGCATGCAATTCGCCGCCGTGGGCCTCTACGATAGCGCGGACGCGATGCAGACCAAGACCATAATGGCGCTGGGTGATCTTCCGAAGCGGTTCGCGGCCCCAATTTTCGGTAGACAACTCAAAGTGAGCCTTTGGTTCATGCAGGGTGAAGAGGAACCGGTTATTATCGATTTTGGCTTTAGCCAGAACTGGCCCTTTGCCGCGATCGTGCCGCAAGGCGTTGGTGAAAAGCTCGGTGAATGCTTCCTCGAAAAATTGAGGATCAACATTCAACGTTGCGTCGCCGAGCTGAATGTCCCAGGAGATTTCAGTGCTCTCGTTTGGAAAATCGTGCTCGATCTTCGTGCGCAAATCTTGCACAAAATCAGTGGCCTGGTACGAGATCGGATTAGGCTTAACCTCGTCCACTGCTCTGGAAAGTCGTTGTAAAGTCGAGGCCAGACCTGAGATCATTTCGCGCAAACGTTTGATTTCGTTTTTGAATTCTTCATTCTTCTCCAGCTCATCGACGTAAGCGGACTGCAATTCGATGGCATTTAAATCATTGCGCAAATCGTGACTTAGTTGCCCGATAAAACGGATTACGTCACTCCACGGGGCGCTCTGCGAATCCTTTCCATTCTGAGCAGGCTTGTCCGGCATGATCGGGCGCATCACGGCTCTTCGTCGAGTGAAAAACGATCTTCCGACGATTCCTCGCCAGCTGCGACCATGATGTGTGGATCATTGCTCGCTAAATGTCGCAGCACATGAAACACGTCTTCCGGATCTGCGTCGAGGGCGCGCGCAATTTCTTCGGCGGTCTTCCCCTGACCGACAACCATTCTTGCCTTTACCTGCTTTTGAAGCTGCAACAGTCTTGTCGCCGCCTTTTTTCCAGCCTCGACACCGGGTTGATCGTAGGCGTTGACATTGATTAGCGAGCCGTAAAAGCCCACTGCACGTTCATACAGCGCGATCAACGCTCCAAGATCAAACGCGTTCACCTCAGGAATGCTGATTGTGATGGATTCGCGCCCACTTTCGTAAAGCGCGCTTCGCGTCCCGCGCAAAAACCCGTGAAGGTAGTCACCGCTTGTTACTCCCTCTTCGACTTCGATCGCCGGGTTGCGCCGATCCTTGTCCACTTCGATAAAGGTCACGAAAAAATTCAAAACGCCGTCACGTAATTGCTGAACATACGCGTGCTGGTCGGTCGATCCCTTATTGCCGTAAACCGCGATACCTTGATGCACGATTTTGCCCTCGAGATCTTTTTCTTTGCCCAGCGATTCCATAACCAGCTGTTGCAGATATTTGGCAAACAACGCCAATCGGTCCTTGTATGGAATGATCACCATATCTTTGTCGCCTTTGCCATTGCCGGCGTAATACCACATGAGCGCGAGAAGCATCGCGGCATTTTCGGCCGCATCAGGCGTGCGGGTCCGCTCGTCCATCGCCGCCGCGCCAGCCAGAAAACTATCGATATCGAAGCCTTCCAGCGCCATCGGCAGAAGCCCAACCGCGCTCATCACCGACGTACGCCCGCCAATCCAATCGTACATCGGAAATCGAGCTAGCCACCGGTTCTTCTCGGCATATTGATCCAGATCGCTTCCAACACCGGTGACGGCCACAGCGTGCTTGTTGAACTGTAGTCCTTTTTCTTTGAATCGTGCTTCCGCCTCGAGCATCCCATTTCGTGTCTCCTTTGTTCCGCCGGATTTGGAAACCACAACGACAAGCGTTTGGGGGAGGAGATCGTCCAGCCTCTCGAAGACGCGATCGAATCCGTCAGGATCGGTATTATCGAAGAAAAAGATGTCCATTGGATCACGTGCCGACCCAAGCGCGTCTGCCACCAGTTGCGGGCCAAGCGCCGAGCCGCCGATTCCGATCAGCAGCACGTGCTTGAACCGTTCTCCATTTTCGGCAGCGATTTTTCCAGCATGAACATCCTCAGCGAATCTTTTGATGCGCTTGATTGTGTCTTGAATTTCTGCGCGAAGCTCCGGAGTCGGCGCAAGCAAAGGATTGCGGAGCCAATAATGACCCACCATGCGGTTTTCGGTGGGATTGGCAATTGCGCCCGCTTCCAACTCCCGCATCGCCGTGAACGCTTTCTCGATTTTCGGCTGCATTTTCTCGAAAAAATCCTCCGAAAATTTCATCCGGCTGATGTCGAGAGAAAAATCAAGATCGCGGTAGCACAAGAGATATCGTTGAAAACGCTGCCACAGCGACGAAGAAGCCATTGTTCCGAAATCCGATGGTTGACCAATATTAAACGACATAAGTGCGTTAACTCCAATGTGAGTCTTCAAATCCGCCAACCCAGCCGTCTTACAAGCATGTAGGGCGACATCCTACATGAAATTCACATTGCGGCCTTGAGTCGCGGCAATAACTTCGCCGCATTATGGTGCGCGTGCAGACCAACAAAGAGATGCCCCATTTATTTGCAGGCCTGATCGCGCTTGGCCTGGCGGCGGCCGTTTTGTTCGGCGGGCAGATGGTTGTCATTCATCTCGAACACTCCACTATTCCCTCGACCACTCCCGATCTGTTTCTCCTTAAAAATCAGGGACTGGCGTTTCAACGTGCCGCCGCGCGTGCGGCCGATGTATTGCCGATTTATGGCAGCTCAGAATTATTAGTCCCTGCCGTTCCGGAGAAAGGGAACATTTTTTTTCGCACTGCGCCGACGGGTTTCCAACTTTCCCCCGTTGGCGGCGGAGGCGCGAGCACACTCATCATGCTGCAAAAAGTAGGCGCCCTTGGATCAGACTTACGCGGCAAGAAGCTTGCCATCTCCCTTTCGCCGGGCTGGTTCTTGACGCCTAATCGCTCATGGACCGGCTACAAGGGAAACTTTTCGCCGATGGCAGCCACTGAAATGGTGTTTGGGACTGCTCTCGATTTCGACCTCAAGCGCAGTATCGCTGCACGCATGCTCGAATGCCCGAGCACACTTGAAAAAACCCCCCTGCTCAAATTCGCTTTGACGCGCCTGGCTTCTGGGCACTGGCTCGATCGCGCCATTTTCTGCGCGCTCTGGCCACTCGGAAAAGCGGAGACTGCCCTACTGGAGTTGCAGGATCATTTAGCAGCGCTCAATCACATTCGACATGACCTCAAGCGTGCTTCAGGGCGCCACCCAAAGATTCCTGATTGGCCAAAGCTCATTACAAGAGCAGAAGCAACCAAAATCACCGCTTGGGCCTCAAAACCGTCGGGCCTGAACGTGCAGATAACGCCTGGTGCTCGCGACGTGGCATTTCGCACCGGTATGAACCAATCTCCGAGCTGGATCGATTTGGAATTGCTATTGCGCGCACTAGCAGCAGTTCACGCGCGGCCACTGATTCTCAGCATGCCAATAGCCGGCGAGTTTTACGATCACGCAGGGGTTTCGCGCTCGGCTCGCGATGATTATTACGCAAAACTTCGCGCACTCGTGCAGCGATACCACTTTACCGTAGTTGAATTTGAAGATCACGACGAGGATTCGGCTTTCTTGATTCGTCATCAAAGTCACCTCACTGCGAAAGGCTGGGTGTATTACAATCGCGCCCTTGATAATTTCTTTCACGGACGACCGCCACAAGGCTGACAAATGATAATCTTTTATTCATTCAACCGGCAGTACGACAACGCTGCGCCTCGGCCATGATAGCTGCAGATTTCTCGGACAAAGTCTTGCAGCTGCTCGCTTCGGTGGCTGAAACAGATGAGGTGTTCGCTAATCTCGATCTGCCGCTTTACGAGTGTCAGGTTCTCGACTCGATGAGAACCGTTCAGCTCATCTTGATGGTCGAGGAGGAATTCGGCATCAAAGTTTCTCCGGCGGAATTTGAGCGGGAAACCTGGCAAACGCCGCGAAAAATCATCGCTGATCTCCGGCATCGAATGAGCATGTGAGCTGGCTCGAGGAACATCCGACGCTGCATCGCGTACTGCTCATCGTTTATTATCTGGCAGTTATCCTGGGGTTAATTGCGATGTATGGCCGCGGCGATTTCTCGACGACGCCGTTTGTTTATCAGGGTTTCTAAATGAATCTGATCGAGCGAATCGATCACTGGGCCGTAGTGGCTCCGGAAGCGATTGCGCACATCAGCGACGGTAGAACGTTGACGTACTGGGAGCTGCGCAGCCGGTCAAATGCGCTTGCTTGTTATCTGACACAGCGGTTCGGCGACGATCGCAGGCCAATCGCGGTGCTCGGCCATCGCGAGCCCGAAATGTTAGTCGCATTTCTCGGCTCAGTTAAATCGGGCCGACCTTACGTGCCGCTTGATACGGCGTTGCCGCAGCAGCGCATCGACAAAATCCTGGCAACCTCGCGCGCAGCGCTGGTGCTTACCCCGAAAGACATTTTGGAATTTTCCGCGTTGCAGGTGTGTAGTCCCGCCGCAGCCGTGCGGGGCGACGAACCGTTTTACATCCTGTTCACCAGCGGCAGCACTGGTGAGCCCAAGGGCGTCATAATTACACTCGCTTGCCTCGAGCATTTCATCGCATGGATGCTCGCGGAGCAACGATTCACCGAGCTCGGTGAAGTGTTTTTGAATCAGGCGCCATTCTCGTTTGATCTGTCGGTAATGGATTTATACTGCTGCCTTGCAACGGCAGGCAGCCTCTTCAGCATCAGCCGCGATTTGCTCGAAAATCCAAAGAAACTCTATCGCGCACTCGCAACCTCCGGTGTGACGACGTGGGTTTCAACGCCCTCTTTTGCACAGATGTGCCTTGTCGAAGAAAGATTTTCAGAGGCGATGCTGCCGCGCGTGCGTCGTTTTCTTTTTTGCGGCGAAACACTCGCACCGCAAACCGCGGCGCAGCTGTTGAAGCGATTTCCGCGAGCTGAAGTTTGGAACACATATGGACCGACCGAGGCGACGGTCGCCACCACGTCAATACGCATTGATGCTGGAATTGTGGAACGATATTCGCCTCTGCCAGTCGGACGCCCGATGCCGGGCAGCGAAATCTTCATTGTAAATGGAAACCGTGAGGTGCTAGCGGCAAATCAACGCGGTGAAATCATTATCACAGGACCCAATGTAAGCCCGGGTTATCTCGCTCGGCCGGATCTGACGGCCAACGCTTTTTTTCAACATGCTGGCCACCGCGCGTATCGCACGGGTGACTTTGGTCGCTTCCGTGACGATGTACTTTTTTTCGAAGGCCGCATGGATGAACAAATCAAGGTCACCGGATACCGTATCGAACTTGGCGACGTCGAAGCGAATCTCCGCGCGCTGCCGACCGTCCGGGACGCTGTCGTACTTCCGGTAACCAAAAAGGGCGCCGCTCAATCGCTTGCCGCTTTCGTGCTACTGGCCGAGCGACACGAGACGTCAGATTTCAACGTGGCGCACAAGCTGCGGACCCAACTCGGTGAGCGGCTGCCAGCGTACATGTTGCCCCGCAAATTTGTGTTTCTCGATGCGTTTCCCATGACCGCCAACGGCAAGGTCGACCGAGCCAGTTTGGCCAAGTCGCTGTGATTCCCTACGCGGATTTCACATACTTCATACTGCTACTTTACGTAGCCGTTCCGACTCTGATTCTCGGTCTGCTCGGTCGCGCAGGTTGGCGTTGGGCGCTGCTGGTGACTGTGGCGATGCTTCTCGTGCAGTATCACGAGTTGCTTGATGTCCGACCCCATTTTCCAGTGCGCGAGATCTGGATCGTCCTTGGCTTTGCCGCCTGGCAATGGGTGACGGTGCGCGCATTTGCCGCTGCTGGTGCACGCGCAGGCTGGCTGTTCTACGGCGCACTTGCGATGAGCTTGCTTCCGTTGTTAGCAGCGAAATTGGTTCCGCTCGTATCGCCCAAAAGTCAGGTTGGTTTTCTGGGGATCTCCTACGTTACGTTTCGAGCGCTCGATATCGTGTTTTGCCTGCGAGACCGGGTGATCGCTGTACCGGAGACGCTCGATCTGTTGATGTTCTTATTTTTCTTTCCAACTATTTCTGCCGGCCCGATCGATCGATATCGGCGTTTTCTACCCGACTGGAAAAGAAAACGAACACGCGCTGAGTTCCTTAGCGATCTCGACGGCGCGATGCACCGTTTTTTTCGCGGATTATTTTACAAATTCATAATCGCGGCGCTGATCAAACAACACTGGCTGGAGCCGGCGGCGCGCAGCGGGAGCTTCGGTGCGCTGCTCAGTTATATGTATGCTTACAGTTTCTATTTGTTCTTCGATTTTGCAGGGTACAGCGCCTTTGCCATTAGCCTGAGTTATCTCTTTGGTATTCACACTCCCGAAAATTTCGACCGGCCGTTTCTGGCCAGAAACATCCGTGATTTTTGGAACCGCTGGCACATCACGCTTTCGTTCTGGTTTCGCGATCACGTTTACATGCGTTTCCTCCTTGCCGCCGCGCGCGGCAAATGGTTTCGAAGCATGGATACAGCTGCGATTCTTGGATATTTTCTTGCATTCGGATTAATGGGTTTGTGGCATGGGATCGAGCCGCACTACATTCTTTACGGGTTTTATCAGGGGACGCTGCTCTCAGGGTTCCACATTTTTTCCAGTTGGAATAAGGCGCACCGTTATTGGCGCGACGGCCTGCTTTCAAACGCATTAGCTATTTTCATAACGTTCCATTTGGTTTGCTTTGGTCTCCTCATTTTTTCCGGGCGCATCGGTGCCCCGCCGCCGCAGCATTATTTAGCTGAAATCCAGGGGGTTAATTGCAACGCGATTTCTGGCTGGGTCTGGGACAAGTACAAGCCAAAGGCACCGGTTTTAGTTGAACTCTGGGATGGCGATCACTTTCTGACGAATATCTCGGCGGATCAGTTCCGGCAGGACCTCTTGGACGCAGGTTACGGAAATGGGCGACACGCGTTTCGTTTGCCAACGCCGCCGCAAATCAAAGATGGTCGGTCGCACTCGATCCGCCTCAGAGTCGCGGACGCAAGAAGCGATTTGGCAAGTATACAGAGCGTAGTCGCCTGTCCGTGAGGTTAACGAAATCGAGCAACCCTCGTCAGCTGCTCGCTTGCTGTATTAGAAGTACTCAATTCCCGTAGATCGCAGCCCGCTTCATCGGCACTTCTTCGTGCGGAGCCACCTCATATTCGCGTTTCGGGACGCCCATCAGCCAATGGTCAAACCAGGCGACGATGTGCTGCAAGCGCTCAAGGCGATGCCATGGCTGCCCCGAACGCGAAAGCTCGTGCGATTCATTGGGGAAACGCACCATTACCGTGGGAATCTTGCGGAATTTCAGAGCGCGGAACATTTGCTCGCCGCCGGCGCCGGGTGGCGTCCGATAATCGGTTTCGCCGAGAATAAACATCATCGGAGTCTTCACCGTGTTTATATAACTGATCGGTGACCGAGTCCGATACTCGTCCGAATCTTCGAATGGCGGCGCTTTAAACCAGTTCGGTTGGAAGAGTGTAAAGTCCCCCGAGTACCACCAATCTTCCCAACTGGCGATGTCACGCTGCGCCACGGCTGCCGCAAAGCGGCTCGTTTGCCCCACCACCCAGTTCGTCAATAAACCGCCGCCACTTCCGCCGGTCACGCCGAGTTTTTTATCGTCGATGTAACCGCGTTTGATCGCTTCATCCACGCCGGCCATCAGATCTTTGTAATCGTCGCCCGGATAATGATACTGAATGATGTTGCCAAATTCCTCGCCATAGCTGGTGCTCCCGCGTGGATTTGGGTAAAGCACCACGTAGCCTTTGGCTGCCATCCACTGAAACTCGTGATCGAAGATGTAACCGTAAGCCGTGTGCGGTCCGCCATGAATGTTCAGAATCAATGGATATTTCTTATGCGCATCGAAATCGGGTGGCTTTTGCAACCAGGCTTGGATGTGTTTGCCATCAAAGGTGTCGTACCAAATCTCTTCCGGCTCGGTCAGATTCAGTTTGGAGAACAGCTCGTCGTTCATGTGCGTCAGTTGCTTGGGCGACGCGGCCGACGTTGTGCGATCGAGGCCAAAAAGGTCATTGATGCGCGTTGGTGTCGAAACGACGTAAATCAACTTGGAAGTGTTAGGCGTGGCGCGGAAAATCATCACGCCCTGATTTCCAGAAGTGAGATCCTGCACTGCACCGGTTTTGACGGGGTCAGTGCCCGCGGCTGTTGCGTCGAACAACGCGAGATTTGCTTTTCCTTCCTTCGCGTAAACTTCGATCAGGCCTTTTCCATCTGCCGTCCAGATCGGCGTGTTTCGGCCGCGCGCGCGAGGCGGCGCGCTGTCTGCGATCAAAAAACCGCCGACGTCCAAATCAAGATTGGCGGTCAGGTTCCGCGGCTTGGCGTTCGGTAAAAGATCGAGGACCCACAGGTCCGGTTCCGTATATGAATTGATCGGCTGCGTGGTCGAGGCGATAAACGCAATCCGTTTGCCATCGGGGCTGAGTGACAACACGCCTGAGTCTGGACCTAACTGAGTGTTCAGATCGATCGTAGTAATCTTTACCGGTTTGCCGCCAGCCGCCGCGACCGAATAAAGATCAGTCCTCGGCAGTTCATAGTACGGTTCATCGATCCGAGTCGATGTGAAATAAATTTGCGATCCGTCCTTGGACCAAATCGCATTTTCCTCATCGAATCGGCCCGTAGTGAGTTGACGTGGTTTCACTTTTTCTTCGGCACTATGCGGCGCGGTCACGATCCAGATGTGTGTCGGGTGCTTTGGATCGGCGTAGCCTTCATTGTCTTGCCGATAGACCGCACGCGTGATCACATGGATGTCGCTTTCGTGTTCAGTTGTAGCCGGGGGCGATGACCCCGGCTTTTCCGCGGATTTTTTCTTTTCCTGTCTTGCGATATCTTCTGTGTTTGTCTCACTCGTAAACGCGATGGTTTTTCCATCTGGCGCCCAGACGGGATTGCCCGCGCCTTTCGGCAGATCGGTAAAAACAAACGAATCGCCGCCGCCTGTCGGAAGGATCGCCAGTTGTGCGGGCTCAGGCTTGCCTTCCTTTTCGGTCGCGCGCAGGAAAAGCAAAAATTTCCCGTCCGGCGACCAGCGTGGCGTGGAATCGTGGTCGCCTTTTGTCAGTTGATGAGGCGATTCATCGCCCGCGACAGGCACAGACCAAATCGAAGTGTTATAACCCTCCTTTTTCTCGTTGACCGTCACCCGCACAAACGCAACGCGCGAGCCCTCCGGCGAAATCTGTGGATCGCCGATCCAGACAAAATCGAACAAATCCTTTTCTGTGATGGTGCGTTTCTGGGCGAAAAGGGCACCCGCCCCGAGAGCGAAAAAAATGACGAAGTACGAATGACGAATGAAGGAACGAAGCACGAAGTACCCAAGGTAAGATCGACACCGTTTCGTCACTTGATCATTTGTCATTGTTCGGCATTCGACATTCGAGCTTCGTCATTCAACTCATGTGCTCGATCACATTGTCGCCAAATTGCGAACACTTGATTTCGGTTGCCCCTTCCATTAAGCGCGCAAAATCGTAGGTGACGCGTTTGCTTGCAATGGCGCCGCTTAAGCCTTTGAGAATCAGATTCGCAGCTTCCGTCCAGCCGATGTAACGGAACATCATTTCACCGGAAAGAATCACGGAGCCGGGATTGACCTTGTCCTGATTGGCGTATTTCGGCGCGGTGCCATGGGTCGCTTCAAAAACTGCGTGGCCGGTGATGTAATTAATATTTCCTCCCGGGGCGATCCCGATCCCGCCCACCTGCGCGGCCAGCGCGTCGCTGAGATAATCACCGTTCAGATTGAGTGTCGCGATCACGTCGAAATCTTCCGGCCGCAAGAGCACCTGCTGAAGTGTGATGTCGGCAATCGCGTCTTTAATCACGATTCCCGCGCCCGGTTTTCCCATCGGAATCTTGCACCAGGGACCGCCATCAATTTCCTCCGCGCCAAAATATTTCTTTGCAATTTCAAAGCCCCAATCGCGAAATGCGCCCTCGGTGAATTTCATGATGTTACCCTTGTGCACCAGAGTCACGCTCTTGCGTTGGTTCGTGATCGCGTACGTAATCGCGCTGTGGATTAAGCGCACGCTGCCCGAGCGACTCACCGGCTTGATGCCGATCCCAACGCAAACTTCATCGCTTTCTGGCGCGCCAACCATTTTCCAGAACTCCCCAGCCTTCTCTTTTGTGCCAAAGCGGATTTTGTCGAACTGCTTTGGAAATTCTTTTTGCAGAAAATTGAGAATCTTTTGTGCTTCGGGCGTACCGGCGGCGTACTCGATACCGGCGTAAATGTCTTCCGTGTTTTCCCGGAAGATCACCATATTGACTTTCTCCGGATGCTTAACGGGCGAGGGGACACCTCTAAAGTACTGTATCGGCCGCAGGCACACGAAAAGATCGAGAAGCTGCCGGAGCGCAACGTTGAGTGAACGAATGCCGCCGCCGACCGGCGTCGTCAGTGGTCCTTTGATTCCTACCAAAAATTCCCGGAACGCTTCGACTGTGTCGTCCGGCAACCATTCATCGAATTTGTCCTTTGCTGTTTGACCGGCGAAGACCTCAAACCACGCAATCTTTTTCTTGCCGCCGTATGCTTTTTCGACCGCGGCATCGAACACGCGCACGCTTGCCGCCCAGATATCTGGCCCGGTGCCGTCTCCCCGGATAAATGGAATGATCGGTTGATCCGGCACATTCAATCTATCGGTTCTGGTAATCTTTTCCCCTGCCGGCGGAGCCACATCTTTGTACGGCATAAGTCGCTCACTGTAGCGGCAGCCGTGTCGGCTGCAATCTCGCAGAAATCAGCCGTAAAAGCTTATTCTTGCACGAATCTATCGTGCTGAGCATCGCGCACCAAAAGCCTGCGGCCAAGGCTAACGCAATTCAGTCGCCTTCGCATTGCTACGGCACGCGGAGGGATAACGCGTTCCAGCGTGCGGAACGCGCGTTCTTTTTGCTTATCACCCGCTTCTAGTCGCGGTTACTTGTCGTCGGCGGTTGTTCTGGCGAAACCGGAACAAAGTTCGCCGGATTGAGCGGACTAATAATGTGCGGCGGCAGGAATTCGTTTGCCGGAAAACAGGGCTCTCCGATGCATTCGCGCAGCATTGGCGCTGCTTGGAGGATTGCGTTGATAATCTGATTGGCCATCCGCGGACTCGCGGCGATCGCAGCGTCGACAATGCACAGGACCCAATCGCACGGCATTTCCTTTTCCTTGCCGACCACCTGCTTGTAATCTTTGGAGTATCCACGGATCGGTCGGTACCCCGTTATGGCTGCGACGGCGATCCTGTCCGCCAGATCAGGGCGGAGTCTCACGGCAGTGGCCACAAGATCACAAACCTGATCTCGAGGATAACGAACAACGACCGAATTGAACGCCTGCATGAATTGATCGGGTGACGCGCTCCCAATGCTGCCGGCGCCCGCCGCGCTGACCGCGCGAGCCAATTCAGCACCGCCCGTTCCTGCCGCGGCTCGACGCTGATTTTCAACTGCCACATTGATGTAGGGTGCACTGGGCAATTGCCGAAAACCAGTGACAAGAGGAGACTGCAGCTGCTGTTGAATATCAACTTCGACCGGATCTTCCAATCTCATCGCGATCGGATCGTAGGTCACTTTTTGACCGGCTACGACCAGTAAGCATTGACCCACCCGATCCAGGCGGACTCGTGCGGTTCCTTCGAGCACCGTAAATTCGACGACTCCGCTCTGGCTGACGTTTCCCACGACAGTGGTTCCCGTAATCGCCGCCGTAACAGGACCCATCTTCACCTTCGCGCCGCCCGCTTTCTTCGGCACATAAAGCAAAAATTGACCACTGCCGAGCTCGATCTCTCGCCCGCCTCCTACCGTATAAATAGTTTTTTCGCCCAAACGCGTGATCGTTTGATCCCTGAAGGTCAACTCGCTTCGGGATTGGGTTCCGGTTTGCACCGCGTTCCCCTGCGGAACAGTCTCATTCACCGTGACCGTACGCGCCGCTGCGCCTGCTGGCACGACCTTAACGTCCTGCACTACTTGAGTGACCTTCGCTTCCTGGAGGTCAGCGGCAGTCGCCTGGTTTGGCAGCCAATTCGCCAGGGCAAATGCAACCGGCGCGACGAGTAAAATATAGCGGCGTTCCATATTCATGGCCGGCATTTATAAAGTGTCCCCTGGCGCTTGTGAAG
>WNGI01007806.1_pt1 | contig 12938 bp, 13 predicted proteins | sample 5400621 | NCBI WGS metagenome assembly WNGI01 (sample SAMN13153374, study PRJNA577476) | soil metagenome | isolation source: 20 cm soil or saprolite under Garry oak tree replicate 1 | place: USA:California | collected 2016-06-15 | reverse complement strand
CTCCGTCGGAGCCCCGACGCTGATTCGTCTGCAGCCGCTCTTAAATGCCGCCAACGCAAAAAGGCATGGCTTGCACAGCTGCAGGCTAAGGTGGAATACCTTTCGAATGAAAACGAACGTTTGACGTCCGCTCTTGTGTCATCAAGGGAAGAAATTTCACGCCTGTCTGCGCTAGTAGGTGGCGCTGGCGTGGTTGGGGCTGTACCGCTCGGTGTCAGTGTCAATGGCGTTGCGGTCAATGGCGTCGGTGTCGCTGGCCCTGGCGTGCAGCCCGTCAGCATGAATGTCAGTCTATCGGGCAAGGGGGGAAATTCAGCTGCCGTTGCAAGCGTCGGCCAAGGCGGACGAGGCAATGGTGGTTATGGGTACTGAACCTGGGCGCGAATAATACCTTCCCTTCCCTTATTTGATGACGGTTGTGCCTTTTCTTCCTCAATGACTCATGGACTATGAAAGCTACTATTTATCGGTCTTAACGAACGTCGCTTCTAATTCTCTGCATATGTTCGCATGGTTAACGACAATTTTCATTCCAAAAAGCACGTTAGTGTATTGCTTTCCCTCTGCCAATCCCCAGATGTACAAAAGTTTTTGGGCGAGGTGGGTTGACTGCAAGTCGGTTATGCCCTCCCGACTTTATCGCATGCTACATGTAAAATACTGGAACGGTTGGGGAGTTCTTTCTGCATATACGTATCTACGGTCTGTAAATTTCACCGAATACATTGTCGTCTGGTGATTCGAGGAAAATGCAGCTAATAATAATAAAATGTACAGCATATTTTCACTGACGTGATGTCATCGTATTGTCGATCAATGAAATGTCACCCAAACTGGCAAAAATATAATGATTGTCACCTGAAGTTCTCGAGCTTACAACATGCATCTGCTACAACCCTATAGTACACGAATGAATACAGATCAAAATGTCCACAATGCAATATGTCCATTTCCTGGACCGCGGGTCGATTGGTTTGCTAGGAAGTCAGACCCCTGCCTTCCAAAGCACTATCTGCCTGTGTAGGGGGCCTCCACTCGGCTAGCCACGTATTCATGTAAGCCAGGGCACTCTCCTGGACGGCGCGGACAGTTGGATCGGCCTGACCATTTACAGCCTTGAGGTCGGAGCAGTGGAACCCATCTCCAAGCATAATAGGCTGATCGGCAGAGCTCTCCACGGTGACAGGTGCAGCCGACATGGTCGCTTCCCTCCACGGATCGCCTAACATTTCGCGCATTGGATAATCATTTCGGCATCAGCTAATGTTCACTTACGTTTGCCATTGGCAAAGAATAGGCGTTTCAGTTCAACATTCCAACCTCTGTAGCGGGTGTTCGTTTGCCGGATCTTTATGTGAGGTAACTCGGGGAATGCTTCCGGAAACATGAGCTGGCATTGACGCTGTAAGACGTCGATGACGGCGGGGACTGCGACAATTATGACTACGAACCAGGTCGTACGGGGGCTGGATAAGCCGACTGACAAGACTGGGGGAACCGAGAGGCGCGCCTTCCTGTTGAAATGTGAATAACATGCTCCGAGAAGAGCACCGAAGCTGACCTGCAGGTACCCAACTTCGTTGCATCTTGGGAAATATGATGTCAGTAAATCGTAGTTCAAGAGAACGAGTATTTACACTATCCACATCCAGGATCGTGGAGTATTACCAACGGTAGTGTTTGTCCAGTATGCCTGGGAAGCGTTATAGGTTCCAACACATTCCCTATCCAAGGGTAAACAAGTATAGTCAACATATGAGTATCACTTACTCGACAGTCTGATTTCCGCACACTAATATAATTGATTGCTCAGAGCGCAGTAAAATGTCTATCGGACTTACAGGTATGCATATAGCTTCCATTAAAGTATTTACCCCAGGCATTGACAGCGTGCTGGACACCCCAACCCGATGCTGGTGCTGATTGTCCATTCTTCACTTCTAGCGCGTCACAAAATTTTAAAAAGGCAGTTTTATTACCAGATGAAGGTTGCAAAGCCTGCCAGTCCCAAAGATTATTGCGCACTATGGGAATGCTCAGGAATCTTTTTGAAGACGACGACAAAGAAAGTCCTCACAAGCGCCAGCTACATCGTCTGAATGTGTCACGCTACCCATTCCAAATATATCTTTGACTTCTTGGATCATTTGGTCATCCCCAGAAGTGAATACCTGGTCGACGTATTGTATGACAGCTTGAACGTCCGCAGAACAATTTTGGGGCATATATTGACGTATAGGCTCAAAATATTCCCAGAAATCTCTGATCGGCAGTTAGGCTGATCCCAGATATTAAGCTTAGACTCACAAGATAGCCTCAACGACACCTGACGAGGAATATCCAGCCCAGAAGACGTTAGGCTTACTGTTTCGGGTTAGTAAACGATGGATCAGATTCGTGAGATACATACTTTACCATGGTCCAACTCGTAAGTGCACCTATTTAGTGCATCAGAGAACCGGGATTAGTGATCAACCACATGGCGCATACGTACCAGCATAACTTCCCCCGACGAGAACCCAAGGGGCGTAAGAAGGGGATAACTTATTCCCGCCAGGCATAGGCAGTTTAGCATTGTTCGCAAAATAGACCAGAGGTGTGATATTGAAGACTTTCAACCGTGAGGTCCGGTTTTGGGTTACTCAGGCCATAGAATCGGTGCTCAAGGACAACTGTGCTGCCGTTCTGTTGCTGAGCTTAGGTGACGATCAACGCTCTAGTCGACCCTATCGACCCAAAAATACATACCTATCATTCCGTTGATAGTTTTGTTTGTAAGATAGGTAGTATACGCTTAAACGGGGTTAGACTGGGCAAAAGTCCTGAAACACCGTTCTTAGCATAGCCTACCCTGACCATTGGCTTCACCGGGCGTCATCAAAATTATGGGACCACCTATAGGCCGTGTCATTCATTGAATCGAAACTGCAATGAAAAATTGGAACTCCCCTGGCTCGTAGAACTCATACGTGTGCCAGTACCGTTGTTTAAACGTGCCTAGTGAAGGGTCATTGTGATCAATGAGTTGATCGAAATAGTATGTGGTATTGTAAGAAGGCAGTAGAGTTCCATTGCGACTTCTAACTGGGACGTCCAGTCGGGTAGAGTTGACGGAAGGTAATAAGGATAACTTCCTCATGTTGGCATGTATGCGTCCATCTGGAAGAATTGCTTGCGACGCACCCGCTAGTGCCAGGGCATAGAGAAAAAGGGAGGAGAGGGAAGGTAGCATGAAAGGGAGGGGGTGCCAAATGGGACCTAAGCGTCTTAATTTTAATCGGAGGAAAGCCGGCACCAATTGGTCATTTCAAGCTGGTTTTCAATCGATATTCACGGGGAAGTTGCCCACAGCATAATTAACGGTATCACGTTGAATCGTTGAATCGCGAAGCACTGCTAAGCACGTGGTTATCTGTACATTGAATCAGGGAAGGCAGCTGCTCGAGCTAGGAAGTAGACGTGGCCGCACGAGTCGCATGACGACTAATAAAGCAGAATGAGCTAAGCCGTTGGGGTGTTGAATGGCCAATTGGTAACCAAGCGATGCACTAGTCTAGTTATTTGTTGACGCCCTCGGTACACAAGGGTCGAAAATACGACATTCTCGGGAAGTTCCTTGCATCATCTCAGCGTGCCTATCGGCTTGGCAAAGTGGACGGTATGCAAACATTAACCATTGGTTTCTAAGAGTAGCATCCGATAGAACGCAGATACATGGTGGTTACCACACGAGGAGTGTATCGGGTACATGTATTAGCGTGAGACCCTCCTTTTAAATTTGAGTCCTAAGGGTTGGGAGCCGTGCTATTTTCGCCGAAGGATCGATTACGTACCTACATGGCGCTTCTTAGGGGGCTTCTGTTTTCTGATTCACCCTGACCGACTCCGCTCCAGGTGGTCTTTTCAGCTAACAGGGCTTCTCCCACTCGCTTGGTGCTCTCTTTCTCCTCCTTAATCATTTTGCTAAAGGCCTTGAATTCTGGAATGGAAGCATCTTTGACCAACTGGAACGCGATGCTCTCGCTCGTGGTGATGGTAGCTCCTTCATTTCGCATTCTGGCAAGGGCGATCGGCACCTCGAACTGATTACACGAAGAGACGCCGTCGGCGATGACATAAACCTCGTAAGGTGTTGGTAAAGAGGCTAAGGCGAACACCGTCTGGAGAACGCAAACATGCGACTGCAAAGAATGCTCCGTGAAACGTGTTTGAGGTTCAAGAGAGAAAAAAGGCCAACCTCTATGCCGAAGATGACGATGGACGTTACATGAGGTTTCGCTTTCAATATAGTCTCGACCTCGAGAGTCAACCTCAGTAAAAGCACCTAGTCGCGCCTTAGTCATGTGTAGTAGGTGTTAGTCATGGGGTAGTCGGTGTTAGTCATAGTTTCGTACTCTCCGACTGAAACCTGACTATATAGTCAATGTTAGTCAATGTTAGTCGAGTGCAAGTCGAGTGCAAGTTCAGACTAGTAGTAGTCAACCTTAGTCCGTCCTAGTCAGCCACAGTCATTTGCAGTCGGTCGTAGTCATTCAGTCAGAATAGACAGCATTATATTTATTTATCCTGCAGTTATCTACGTAGGTGGTATAAATGTCAACGTTTCGTGTTCTTATGCAGGAGCTTCTCCTGTTGCATTTCAGTGTTGGTTTGTTAGTTGGCGGAGTGAATGTTACTTACCTTCGTCTTTTCAATTGCAAAGTGTATATGGTTTAACAATCTATTGCTTGGATGGGGCGACTCGGACCTCAACGCAGTCATAATCGTGTCAACAAGTTCTGCAGACGATATTGTTAGCTACTATCATGGTGGTTTTACAAAGTAAGTACTTACTGCTTTTATTCGCCCGGCTGGAGTAGGTGCCAAGTTCACTGTTATTGGAAACGATATTGGCGAGAAGATCCCGGCTGAGTTCCTATTATATACCAAGTAAGTTCCTGGCCGCGGAGACTTGCAATCCTTACCATCAAGTTGTCTGACTTCCAGGTACGAGCAGCTTTGGCAACCTCCTCGGGGTTGCGCCCCGGTAGCGGTACTGGCGACGACGGTGCATCATCGGCGCTCGGTTGAACTAGTGTCTCGGGCTGCGCGTTGTTGCTTGGTGGTGCCGGTGGTGCTTTCCCCTTGTGGATGGGCTGTAGCCAGTCAATCGAAAACCCGGGGGCCAGATTAGTAGAGGAAGACTTTATAATCAACAATTGATCTCACCCCCCCTGCCACTATCCATAGGTCCCACAAGTGTTCCGTGATTTGCTCAAGATACATGTCGCTGAGATACGAAGTGGTTTTGCCCTCGGCCTTGTTTATCGCTTCGAGGTCTCGGCAGAGCTCGCGTGCAACGCGACATGTTTTCAAGATAGCGGCAATCAATCGGCATGCACCCTGAGGGGATCCAATGGCCTCCCATGACGATATTGTTGCGTTCCAACCTTGGAATTGGCGATGTCCCCAGGATACACCCAGGTCGTCTTCGTCGAAGTCTGATGAAAGGGGGTCAGCTGATTCAATGCCGTCGATAAAGTGCTTGACAGTCTCGGCCATTGGGATGTTAGTGAACGTTGGATTGAGTTCCATGGATGTAATTAGATGATGAGCGGCCGTGTGCGACGGAAACCGTGTAGTTAGAAGTCCTAAAAGCCTTTGAGTAGCAAAATTAACGAGTTGCAGCAATGATGCACTTACGGAGGATATTCTGAACAGCAGGGTTTACTTTGATGAACGCGACATCGACATTTTTGCTTGGTGAGCTGGTAGCGCTAGCGCCGATGCCGACGGTGCCCGTGCCATCTAGGTCCAGTCGGGCGACTTTCACGCTCAAATTGGCTTCGTCGTTAGGGCCTGTGCCCAGATGATCGTCGGCATTGTCGGCACCCACACCAACTGTGGAGCAGACTCGTTCAGTTTTTGCAATATCGGGGTTCAGGGCCCTTACCTGACTCTGCACTAGCACTGGCCTTGCTCGCATCCCAGTTCTTCACGACAGTAGCCCGGTGGAGACTTGACGAAGCTCTTCTTGATGCCCCGCGCTCCCCATCAGACGACGAGCTGGCGCCCGACGAAGTGGGGCTGTGTTGCCGTGACCGGCTCCGGACTGCTTTCCCCTTTTGTGGCATAAACGTTGGGACGCGCCGATTTCTCGGGGCTAGGGAGGCATTAGAACTTGTATTATGTGAGAAGATCAATTAGTACATACGTGAAAAGCTCAGATCAACCGCTGCCGGTGTACTTGAAACTCTATTGCGCTTGGGTGATCTAGATACAGACGGCGAGCCTGGCCGTTTTCCTTGTTGGACCTGGGAAGTTTCGTTATCATCGTCCATGTCGTCTGCAATGCCATCGTCGATGTTGTGGCTATCATTCTTGGTTTGCAAGCGAAGGCCGTCGAGCACGCTTTGGAGAAAGGCATCAGCCTTATAGTGCCCCTCGCAGAGTGCGAGTAGCGGCTGCATTTCCTCAAGACGTGTTATCGCCTCCATCCACTTGTCCCAAAAGTATGACCTGTAGAATGATTTCGTTCCTGGCCCATTCTTCCCAGTCTTGTGCGCAAGCTCCGGCTGCACTTTGGAGTTGAGTGGCCAAAGAATCGACCTTGCAATGTTGTAGGCGGATTTGCGGACAGCCGAATATGTAAGCGGATCGACCACGTTGCCGTTCGAATACCTGGTGATTTGGTGTAAGTTCAGTCGATTTGGGTTAGACATTGTAGTGCCAACACTCGGGTCAGCCTGAGCATCGGCCATCGTCCAGAGAGCTTTCTTGCTTGTACCTTCTGGGAGCTGGTTTCGGCTTCCATGTCTTGCGGAGGTTATCGGGTCGGTAGAATAACCGGGTGGAAACGTGGACCCTCCTTGTTGTCTAGCAGCGTAGTTAGAATGATAAACGACAGTAAATTTATGACTTACTGTTGCTCTAATCGTTTCCGAAGGGAGGAGATGTCGTTGTACATCTGTGTTTGCATCTCCATTGCTGTTGACATGGACGATGACATATTCACGATCTGATTCTTCAGGTCTTGGTAAGAGTGGTTCAACTCTCGAATGCTAGGTACCCAGAGCAATTCGTCAATCGACATCTCAGCCAATTCCTGCCGAAGCGCAGCATAGGCGGATCCGCTGCTGAGCTGGCGCGCTGAGTTGCGGGGGCTGGATGGAATGCTAGGAGAGTTCAGGCGAGAGGGTGAGGGGCTATATCCTGAAAGTTCCGGATTGCTATAATCCGAATTGGGAGTTGAACGGCGTGGAGGCTGGGCCATGGGAAATGGAAAGGAGCCGTGTGTCCACGTGGTACCCTGAGTATTGCTTGGACGTGGGGCATGTTGGGTATATGGGTTGCTGCCATGGCGGTACTGTTGGAATGACGCGGATGGGGAGGATACTCTGGAAAGCGAACTTGTTGGGCGCGAACCGGATGAAGAGCGATGGTGAGAAAGTTCTGATGGTGGGCGCTGATGCTCGGGAGCTTCTTTTAAGTGTGTCTCCGTTTTATAGAGGTCCCAGTCATTATCCGAAAGTTCTTCAACATCCATCATGGTGCATAGGCAGCCACCCGATGTTTCGATGCTGGAGCGTCGAGTGTTGGAATTGGAGATGCGCTGGCTAGAATTATGTAATGTCACGCAAACATATCACTGTGTTATGCGATCACGCGGACTCTGGGTGCTCACGCGAATTCGAAGTTGTCATTGCATGCGTTGATCAACATCTAGAGTAGCACTTGATTTTGCCTATTGTTTCATTCAATGTATGTAATTATCTCTGATGAACTTGGAGGGGTCTTTGTGTCACGTTCTCAGGTCCTTTAATTCTCATATAGCTAGATAAATATGTACAAACATGATAGATAAGCATCATTTCATTGATAGTTGATGTTTTCATTGCTCTCTCACCATGTCCACCTCCACAACCTTAGAATTAATTTGTCACTGTTCTAAATGTTCAGGCAAACTTCGTGCCAGAAGGACCATCATGATACACACAAACCAGGATAAAAGTCTCAGAAAGTTACAAGCTCACTCTGCTCACTTCCTGACCTATTTGGATGAGTGCATACAAAGAAATCAGGCAACCTTGGATACATCCAGAGGTATGTGAGATGCATTCCAACATATCTGGTTTAATGTTGATCATGGAATAGTGGTACACAATCATGAAGATCCTGGTATGCTTTCAGAGACTATGTGTTATGTACATTATTTATTTTTAAAAAAAGATGCTGGGGGGCATCAAATATCTATGAGCAGCTTTGATGGGATATCAAATGATGTAGGCATGACAATACATAATCATGATGATAGTGGTATGCTTTTACAGAATCATTGAAATGTTTGATTTGACTGAATGCTGAAGAACTCCCATATAAAGAAGCTACTCCTCAGGAAGACAAGTTAGGCACAATGCATGATGCTGAAAATGGGGGAGGTATTCAGGGCAATGACATGGAAACAGTAGGGCATCATGATGAGCAACTGGAACCCAACATGCAATATTTAGATCATCTCAGAGAGACAGGTGCTAAAAACAAGCATGGTGGGGGTGCTGAAAATGAAAATGAAAATTGGGATGGATTCATGGAGGGAAATGACTTACTTGATTTGCCCTATGAAGACAATTATGATGAAATAGAAGGTCAAAGGGATGATGTTGGAGAGAATGAATATGGATTAAATAATAGTGGCAGCATTGATGATGATGATGATGAGCAGGAGCAGGAGCAGGAGGGAGAGATACTCCAAGAAAAGCCTATGGAAAGTGATCAAGTGGCATCTTTGGATGTGGAATACCACACATATCCAGAAGAGAGGGAAAGGGTACAAAAACAGCTTGGAGGAACATATAAATGCCCTGTAATGCCTGGAGTACTAGGGCTAAAAAGACCATTGACAGAATCTGAAAAAATATCACTTCAACATTACATTGCATGGAGACAATCAAATGGGACTGAGCTAGGATATAGACTCCATGGACAAGTTTTGCAAAATGCAACAAAAGTGGAGATACTATCATTACATGCTGTGAAAAGACTAGCAATGGATCTAAGTGGGATCAATGCTAAAAAATATGATGTATGCCCCAACAGTTGCATGGCATACACTGGAGAACATGCAACAGAGACCAAGTGCTGTCATGTAAAGAAGAATATTGCTTGTAATGAATCTAGATTTAACAACAAGAAAAAGCCACGTGCACAAATGATCTATGTTTCTTGCTTTGATATGATAAAGGCTATGTATGCCAATGCAGAAACATCTACTTTGCTAAGAAACCGGGATAAGTTACTTCAAAAGGCCTTGTATCTACTGGGAAGGACTAAAGATATCATCCACACTTACTCTGATTTTGGAGATTCAGTTGTTCAAGATCACCTTTGCACAAACCTAAATCTTTTCAAAGATCCACGAGATGTAGCATTTGCTTTATCAACTGATGGTGCACAACTTACTATGAAAAAACAATCAAACACATGGGTAGCAATATTGATCCTCTTAAACCTTCCTGCAGAAATCAGATATAAAACCAACAATGTCATGGTCCCATTTATTGTCCCTGGCCCACAGAGTCCTGGTGATATTGAATCATTTATGTATCCATTATTTGAGGACATGGCAAAAGCAAATGAAGGTATCTGGATGTGGGATGCTATAGATTCCTCATACTTTGTAAACCATGCATATATTTGCATGATTCTGGGTGATATGCTTGGTTCAGCCAAAATGAGTGGCATGGCAGGGCATTCAGCAGTGCATGGTGATAGGTTTAGTCTGGTTGAAGGTGCTCGCTCAAGCTTAAAAAAGGGATCAAAATATCAATACTATCCAGTAAACCCACCTCAAAATTGGAAATATAATCCATCACGCTGCAGTTCATATGATCTGAATAATCTTCCAATACGAGATGAAAAATCATACTGGGATGTTATAGAGAAGCTAAACAATGCATCAACAAAAGCACAAACAAATGCTATCATAAAAAAAAGTGGAATTTCACGTATGCCTCTGGCTGCAGCTTCACCTGCATTCCTTCATCCTTCTTTCTTTCCTCTGGACCCATTCCACCTGTTTTTTGAGAACATCATGCCCTTTATTTGGGACATATGGACTACAGAGAGTACACCAGATGAAGAGATTCACCTCAGTAAAGATATGGCAAAACAGCTTGGCCAGTTGGTTGCAAATGGGATGAAGACATTACCACCTGCACTCTCTGGACCAGTTCGTGACCCTCATCTTAAAAGACAAAGTCAATATAAGGCTTATGAATGGATGGCTTTGCTTTATTGGTACATTGTGCCAATTGGGATTGAGCTTGAGATGGAGAGCTCAGTTTTGTGCAATTTTTCCAAGTTGGCCAGAATAGTTGACATTGCAATGACAATAAAGCCAATGACTGAGAATGACATCCAAGATCTCCAAACTGAAATAAATGACTTTCTGATTGAATATGAGCAACTGTATGTAGGAAATGATCCAGAGAAAATATGGAGGTGCAGGTTATGTATATTTCAGCTTGTGCATGTCCCTATGCATATCACATGGTATGGTTCAATAAGGCTTGGATCACAAGCAACAGTTGAGAGGACAATTGGAGAAGCTGGTCATAAAATACACTCAAAAAAGTCACCATTTGCCAATATGGCAAATATTTTTTATGAGAAAGAAATTATCAAGGCATTGCTCTTGTATTATCCTCAACTTCAATGCATGGATAAACAAAGAGACAAACCAATCCTGTTTGGAAAGATTGGAATCAAAGCAGAAGAAAAGAAAGAAGGACAACCTTTTTTTTGCCAAGTAGAAGCAATATTCAAAAGTGTGAAAATTCCTGGACAGTTTGATATTACACTTTTTAAAAGTAAATGGGGAAAATGCAACCTTTCTAATGGTAGAGTGCTGGGTAGCATACTAAGTGAAGGAACAGGGGACAGGAACAAAAGATCCAGATGTCATTTTGAGGCCCAAATTCAGGGTGTTGATCAGCCAATTTTTGGCAAAGCATTGGCTTTCTTTCACATAGAACAAATAAAACAAAACATTGTTGTTTACCATCAATTAGTGAAGATGGAGAAGACTTTAAATGTATGGAGGGGTACATGGTCTGAGAAGCTTGAAGTACTAGATGTTACACAGATTGCAGATATAGTTGGAATTTGGGCTTACAATAACAATATCTATCCCCTGAGAAAACATCCAGGATCACAATGGATGTCAAAGGAAGAAGCAGGAATTATTGATGATGAGGGTGGGGATTATTGTCAGTTTGAAGATTAAATGGTACTAATGTGTCTTGTATTTCTCTTCCAATCATAAATTTGGTGCACCTCACATATAGATATGAGGGAACCTCAGTTCTTATCAAGATGTCAGCTCAGCTGGTCAGTCTATGTTGATACATTATATAGAAAATACATATAGTGCACAGCACATCTTAAAACAAAACATTAATCCATGTAAAAGAGGGATAGTGCACAACTTTGATCTTTAGTTAGGTGTATGTTGAAATATTATATAGAAAATACATAAAGTGCACAGCACAACTTAAAACAAAATGTTAATCCATGTAGAAGAGGGATAGTGCACAGCTTTGATCTTTAGTCAGGTGTATGTTGATACATTATATAGAAAACACATAAAGAGCACAGCACAACTTGAAACAAAATGTTAATCCATGTAAAAGAGGGATAGCGCACAACTTTGATCTTTAGTCAGGTGTATATTGAAATATTATATAGAAAATACATAACTTGAAAGTGCACAGCACAACTTTAAAGCAAAACGTTAATCCATGTAAAAGAGGGATAGTGCACAACTTTGATCTTTAGTCAGGTGTATGTTGAAACATTAGATAGAAAATACATAACTTGAAAGTGCACAGCACAACTTAAAACAAAACATTAATCCATGTAAAAGAGGGACAGTGCACAACTTTGATCTTTAGTCAGGTGTATGTTGAAACATTATATAGAAAATACATAACTTGAAAGTGCACAGCACAACTTAAAACAAAATGTTAATCTATGTAAAAGAGGGATAGTAGTGCACAACTTTGATCTTTAGTCTGCAACTCAAAACAAAATTCAATTCATGTTAAAGAGAGGTAGCCTGAGTCCACAATGATCTTTATTGACATTGTATTGTTGATAGACTGAACTTGACTAACTATGACTTACATTGTGACTATCAATGACTGAACTTGACTAACTATGACTTACTTTGTGACTAGCAATGACTGAACTTGACTAACCATGACTTACATTGACCAAGTGTTTTTACTGAGGGTCACGCGTTATCCGTTGTTGGGCAATTGAATTTGTACTGAGGCGGTGCAGTCACGTCACGCGTCACTTTCGATGTCGATGCTCTCCATCAACTGCTTTGTTCTTGGCTCGTCAGAAGTCTTCACGGTCAAGATTCCGAAGACCGAAAACATCAGCATCCTCAAAGACTTGATCAAGGAGAAACAGTCCCCTCGCCTGAATCATGTCGTTGCCTCAGAGCTCACCGCCTGGAAGGTGTCTCTCCCTGCGGACACCATTTCGCCAGAACTCACAGTCGATGGTGTTAAAGCATTGCGTTCTGTGGAGAAGATCTCTTCGATTTTCGGTGAAGCTCTGGTGGATGAACATGTACACATTTTGGTACAAGCTCCCCCTGGTGCGCTCCATCAACGCCTTCTTGACTTGAATGATTAGTGACATCCTTCCGTATAGAACCGATCAACGTAAACTACGTCTTGCCCAGCATCTCTCCCGAAGTTTCTCGTGTTAGAATTGCGTATAGCGAAGACGTCCAAGCACTTTTAGAGGCGATCCTTGCCCATATGGAATCTAGAGGCTATTCTGTCAGTAAAAAGGACTATGTCATCTTGAAGACATCGATCGATATTGACGCGAACTTGCCATCGCGTATTGCCACTACCGATGGTCAAGAGCTTGCGGTGTCGCAG
>WNGI01015738.1_pt1 | contig 12939 bp, 17 predicted proteins | sample 5400621 | NCBI WGS metagenome assembly WNGI01 (sample SAMN13153374, study PRJNA577476) | soil metagenome | isolation source: 20 cm soil or saprolite under Garry oak tree replicate 1 | place: USA:California | collected 2016-06-15 | reverse complement strand
AAACAGTTCCGACGCCCGGCCCAGAGACAATCACCCGTTCTTTTCTGCAAACCGCCACGCCGGGAGAACAGCTCTTTGCCCCGAAATGTCTGTAGCACCGGCAGCGGTCCACAACCCCAGCCCTGGTCCTGCTGAGTTTGGTGGGTGGGACCACTATTCGTTCAATTTAATCATGTCAACTTCGTGGCATAGAGATAGACCTCCGCTTATCAAGCCATACCCGCGCAATTATAATGCCCCAGTGATGCGCGAAATCGAACCGAAACGACACGCTCGTAGCTCCCTATTGTCAGATAAGAAAAATTTTGATTGCCGCTAATCACCGTAATGTTACATAACCTGGGCTGCTGATACGGAGGTAATCAATCAATGAGTGACGTGCGAAAAGCCATTATCGCGACGTATGCCGAATGGACAGCAATGTCCGCACTGCGCTCGAGTGCCCCAATCAAATCACGGCGCGATGTCTATACCGCACTTCGCGGGATCGACTTTGCTGTGCTCTTCGATGACGCGCTTGGTCCCATAAACCGTACCTCGTTCGACGCGTGGCATGCCGACGCGGTTCAAGCGATGATTGAAAAGGAACCGCGGCTCACTGTCGGATGGGCAACGAAGATTATTAACGTTTATCTAAAGACTCGGGTCTACATTGGCGCGCAGGGGCGTCCATACCTTAAGGAGATGATCCATCCGCCTATAGATGCTGGTCTATGGCTTGGGTAGCACGCCGATTTCCAAATCGCCCTGATATCTTGGAGCACACCAACTGCGTGACCCGGATCAAGGATATTGTGGACTACAAGTGCTACCGTCGTATCATCGACGGCTGTCGTTCCGCAGCGAAGGCACTCGATTGTGAACTCATTGAAGTCGAGCAGCTTTGGGCGGGGACGGAATTCGTAGCATCAGCCTGATACCCCGAATGGATCGTTGGCGATAGTGTACAAACCAGCATGTTTTTGGCGAATGAAGCAACCGAAGCGAGGATTGCAAATTCTCTTAGCATCCCTACCCTGGCACCACATCAGCCTCCTTTGGGTGATGAAAACTTTTTAGTGACTCGGATGCCATGGGCGAAGGTCTTTGACTCCTCTGCGCGCACGGGTGATCGCTCACGTCAGTTATGAGGCAGAGTAATAAGCAATCTCAGACCGGGTACTCAGCAAACCAGAATGCTTTCAAAGCACGGTCTGGCCGGAATTTCCCAGAGCCAAACTCCGACTGACAAACCAACCAACAAATAGATCAGCATCGGCAATACTTCCTAACCTCCAGCTCATAACTCTGTTGAGAATGCGGAGGTTCAGCGGTGTCTTGTTTCGAATGCCATAAAATCGAGCCGTTATGTCGCGACTCGCATCGCTATACTAGCTTACGATCCATGCGGCGCATGTTTGCATGCTTTTCCAACCAATTTTCGAGTAGCTTCCTCTTAAAACGCCACTGATTGCCCACTTTGAAAGCCGGGAGTTGCTTGTCGGCAAGCAAACGATAGATCGTGAATTTGTCGACGTTCAAATATTCCGCTACTTGCTCGACCGTTAAAAGTTGTTCGGACACTGGTCAACCCCCTGTTCTAAAAAGCGTCCCAGAAATGGCGTGTTACTCTCAATTCAACTCCGCACCTGGCGCACAAAATCTGTGATGCCGCGCTCTACGGTGCGCTCTTTCGCCGCTGCTTGAGGTTCGCCAGCACGGCAATAACTTAGAAAACGATGGTAACGACGCATAGCGGTAACAATATAGTAGTAGCGATATTTGCAATCATCTTTGCTCCTTTTGGAATGATTTGGCGTTTGCTACTCTTTTGGCGGAGAGCAATGCTTAGGCCACGCACGCTGGTCTGAAATTGCTAGAAAATGACGTGAGGCGAGGGGAGGACTTAGTCGTATTTGTCAAAATGAGACATTCTGTATGACAGGCGTGTCATTGGAACGCAATCGATGCCGCAACATCGAAGGGGTTACCGGGCGTGTGCCCACCAATGACGAACTCCTGGCCTTTGTTGATCTTGTATTTGACCCAGGCTCCCGTGCGCTTGGCCGACTCGTACAGCAAGTCTTTGCGCTTGGCGATAATGCCCTCCAAACTGAGTTCTTTGGCGGCTCGAATCAAGTCCGGTACGCTAGCGTCAATCGTTTCGGAGAGCACGAAAGAATCTTGGTCGCTGGGCAGCTTCAACTTGGGAAGCGATGCACGCCGTTCCGAAAGTGGGGCATTGATCAGGCTCTTGCCCCGGTGCACGAGCAAATCGAACAGGTAGTACCGAATCGCAAATGCGTTTGATCGGTGGTGCTGCAGCAGGTTGAAAGAGTTCTGCCCGTGCTCATGGAGAGCGACGATCCCACTGTCAACTAGAGTGCCAGGGGGAAGTTTTTTACAGGCTTCAGCAATAGCCGGGAATTGAGCAGTAAATAGATTGCCTCTGCGTGACCACAGGTTCACGCCGCTGGAGTTCCTTCCGGTGATACAACGATAGCCGTCGAGCTTTATTTCGTAGAGCCAGTCAGGTCCCTCGGATAAGCTTCGGACACCGAGCGCATACATCGGCTCGATGAATTCGATTCGAGTCGCTGAGATTTTCTCATGCAGCATAGTAGCGGCTGAAATGGGGCGTTACTAGGTGGGTGTTCTTGTCAAGTTACCTAGAGTTCCTGCACTGCTGCCAATCCGATCCGAACTTGTTCAACAGTTAGTTCACACCGTAATGCCTGACATGGCGCGCAAACTTGAAGCAGCGATTAGTGAGAGCTGTATTTTTGAGAGGATCATATAGCGGCGTTACGCCATCAAGTCCCGCGTATCAAATTGTACGAGGCGCAGTTGCCGCATTTGAAAAAAAAATTACTAAGTTGGCGTCGATTCATGCGAGCAGCTAAGACAACCCCACATGCACCACAGACATAATCAATGTCACCGATACCCCGCATGCGCGCAAATGGATTAATCAAGAGGTAATCTGCCTGCGCTGTAAGTACTGAAGCTGTACCTGGCTCTGGCTCCGGAATAACCTCCATTTGGATTTTAGGCAAAGTGGTCCTTCCACGTATTAGTAACAAGAAATAAAGCGCGCTTGAGTTTATCCAACTCGGGGACGAATAGGTGTATAGGCTGCCCTCCACCTAGACTGATGGCATTGCCGTCAGAATCCAAAAGGGCGAGCTGTGTTGAGCCAAGTTTCTTCAACATGTCGTCATAGACCTTGCCTTGATGGTGCTGAACTGCGTTCCTTATAAAGACGTGCTTCTTGATGGTTAAGAGGTCCCCGTCACAAAGCGCGTTCGGATTAAGCCGATGATTGATGAGTCTTATTCGATCCGCATATTGCTCAAAGGCAAAGTCGGCGCTAAGTCCCTCGCGAAGCTGTGAATTGATATCACTGGTTATGGAAAAGTCGATTCGTGCAGTTCTTGTTTTCAATTCTGGAAAAAATTTGATGCCGTCTAGGTGCGCATTCATGAATTTTGTAAATAGCTTATTTAAGAGGTCAGACCATGCCGCGATAGCCTTCATCTGAAAGAGTTCGGCAACGCCCGCCGCAACCGCACCAGTATAAGGCAACAATTCGCGCAACTGCATTGGTTCTGTTGTCAAATCATCCGCCAGTTTTAGAGAGACCGCCGCGGTTGCTGGCGCGGTTTTCAAATGCTGGCTGCCTATTTTAAGGTAGGCGGTCGCAAGAGTCAGCTGCCTGAAGTACGTCGCAATCTGGCCCTGAAACTCATCTAGCGGATTTGCCATGCGGGCGTCGGCCATATCGGCGCAGCTATACGACGGCAACGGCGAAGCGTCAACCGCTACGGTTCGCGTGCCAGTTCGATGCTTTTGGCTATTTCGGTAGCTGCTATGGAATCGACCGTCTTGGCAACCGCCAGAAGGCCAGCCGCTTGGATAACTCACACCATATGGCGATAGTGCGCCAGTTGTGGCCATTACCTTCGAGACCAACAACGCCATTTTTAAGGAGGGCATACTCCTCAGACGAGGGATTACACTGACTCATCAAGCGGTCGTAGGGTTCCCCGGATATTTCCACCAGAATTTTCATCGTGGCGAGTCCCGTCCTGACGCGATGTTAGGCGAAATTGAGTCCCAATCAGCTTCCTTCTTTTATTGAGACAGGCCGCGACGTGTCAAGAAAATTAAAAGCATGCGCCCCGTTCGCGACCGTAGACCTGCGGCTAAGCCTTGCGGGCTTGAACAAGCATGACGATGTTAGCCGCCGCGAGTTGGCGCGCGTACGCCGCCAAGCAGTGCGGACTGTGACCGGCGTGACCCCTGGCCCGCTCGTCTGTTGCGCACCGTCGATAGGCCTGCCTCTAGTGTTGTGCGAAGTGCCGTGAAATGGCTTTGCGATTGGTGCGCCCGACAGGAATCGAACCTGAATCGATCAAAAACGACGGCGGAACGATGGCAGACGATAAGATCACGGAACGTTATCTAAGCACGGGTGAGTTAATGGACACGCTCAGCATCTCTCGCAGCACGGTTTACCGCTTAATGGCGCGGGGCTTGCCTAACATCATGGTCGAAAGTGTTCACCGATTCCCGATAAATCAGGTCAGACGGTCATGGTCAAACGCGGCCTTGTGTTGAACTTTCTGTTTTTCAAAAAGCGAGATCCGCGACTTTGACGCGATAGCCAAAGGTGACGGCGTAAAAGTAACGAGCGAGGAGCTGAAGCTCGGCCGCGGCTTAATCGAGAAAATGTCTTCGGCGGACTTCGAGCCCGAGCATTACAAAGACGACTACCGCGAGCGCGCCGAGAAGCTGATCGAACAGAAATCCCAAGGTCAGGAGATAAAAGCCGCCCCGCCGGCGCCCGCACGCCGCGGCAACGTCGTCGATATTTTCGCGGCACTTAAGAAAAGTCTGGAAGAAGCGAAGCCGCCACGTCAGGCGACCGCCGCCAAGAAAAAGCGCAAGGCTTAGTCTGAATTCGCCGGCGGCGGTAGGATGGATTGGTGTATGCCTACGATTCTCGCCGGTCGACGGCTGCTTGGACGGAAGAATCTCTCTCTGAACTCTTGGGTCGCCATGCTACAGCCTGACAGTTTGTATTTTTGTTTCTGCCATAAAAGCCTCGTGCCCGCCTGTACACAAACCCGTTCGACTATCCTGTCATTCCGAACAAATGTGAGGAATCTTTCCCGAAGATTGAAAAAAGATTTCTCCCGCTGGTCGAAATGACAGCAGCGATTGACCCGGAAATCCAGGGGCCAATCCCATCTTTCCTTCCCGCTTGATTGTCGCCGTTTCCTTTGTTTAACTAGGAAGACTATGGAGAAATCGTTTGCGCCATTTAGCATCGTCATCAGCCTCGTCGTTTACCTTTCCACGCCGGCAATGGCCGGCGTTGTCCTGGCTCCATCGCCACAAGATGTCAGCCTGAAAAAGCTGATTCCTCTGTCCACGTGGAACAAGCAGTTTAAAATCACCGAAGGTAAAGACCGGGGCAAAGTGGTCCCGCTCACGCTGCACCGTGACCGGGCCAAGGAGGGACAGTGGAATCTCGTGTTCGGCGATTACGCCGGGATTCTGCTACGCAACGATGGCAGCGGCGGGCTCACGATGGAGCGCCTCGATCTATTCAAAAGCCACAGCTATGTCGTTTACGAACCGGCGCTGCCGATTCTTACAGCGGATATCACTTCCGGCGGCGCAATCCGGCGTCAGGCAAGCTTCAAAATGTTCGACGTCGAAACCGGAAGACTCAAGCGCGCCGGCCGCGTGACTCACTGGGTGAAGGAGGTTTCGCCTTCGCGCTTTGACACGCCGGCCGGTCTCATCGACGGCTATTTTATCGAGATCGATCACCGCATGGACATGCCCTATGCCCAACTCCAGATGACGATCGGCCTCGGCTGTCGCCTGGACGATGGGCCGGTGTTCGGCTCTGGAAATTACACCCTCACGAAACTTGGGCTTTTCACGGAAACGAAAACCACTAGCGCGGCCTTGACGCAAATAACCGACACCGTATCTCCACTGCGTTAAATTCTGCTGCGGTTTTGCCAGAGTTTCTGAAAACAGTGGATGCTTTAAATATAGGATAGGAAATAATGCCCGGCCACCGACACGAGGATTGGTGATTCTCGTAGCACGTGTAACCACTACAAATCACAATGGAATTTTCCTACTTTGCCATTACTTTGCCAGTGAAATAACCGCGCATAATTCGAATCCATTCACGTCCGACAGAACGGATCCAGGATAGGCATCGGAAACAGTTGACACCCCGATCGCGCATTCGATAATCTCGCGCAGAAATCCGATAGCTTCCGTCTTGGAGAATAACATTATGAAGAAATACTTTTGTGCACTGATCTTCCTGGTTTCTCACTCGTTCTTTGTATACCCCGCCGCGGGCGCTAATATCGCCCCCAGTATCAAGATTATGACCCAGAATCAGTATATAGGTTTCGCAATTGAGCGCTTCTTAGCGGCCTCCGATCCGGCCTCGTTCAATGCAGCGTTAGTTGCTGCACTGCAGATAGCGGTCGCTACCAAGACGGCCGACCGGATGCAGGCACTCGCCAATGAGATTACTAAGGAGCAGCCAGCAATTGTGGCCTTGCAGGAGGTCGTTCAGTTGCAATGCATTGATAGCGTGCACACATCAGGAGTCGGATGTAGCGATCCCTCCATTGCGGCGGCGTTTTCCGATCATCTGCAGTTGACCCTGGACGATTTGCACGGCACCTACGTGGAGGCAGCGCAGGTCGTCAATTTTAGTTTCCCGGCCATTCCTTTTGTCATAAACGGTGTACCGGCACAGCTCAGCTTCGTCGATCGAGACGTTATTCTCGCGCGCGAGGATGTCGATGCGACACCAGTGAATTTCCAGAGCCTTGGTGTTTGCTCGAAACCATCGGCGGACGGTTGCAATTATAGCTCCGTGCTGGTGGTTATGACACTGGTTGGGACGATCGACATAGAGCGTGGTTTCGTCGCGATAGATACGACGATCGACGGAAAAGGTAACCGAGCTGCTTCAAATCTTGCTAAACACCACGCCGCTGGATCGGTCCGTTGTTGTGGCCGGCGATATGAACTCCAATCCCAGGGATCCTGACATACCAGAGCCTCTGCCTCTTCCGGCTCCCTTTAACTCCGGCATCGTCACGCCATATCACCAATTTGTTGAGTCTGGTTTTACGGATATTTGGGAACTTCGCCCCGGTAACCTACCTGGCGACACGTGCTGCCAGCCGGAGGATCTAACCAATCGCCTGTCAACACTCGACCAGCGCATCGACATGATATTTTCGCTTGAGTTGCCTGCAAAGGTAAAGGGAGTGCGCGTTGTGGGTGACAAAGCCTCCGACAAAACGCCGCCGCCTGACGTTCGCCTGTGGCCGTCTGATCACGCCGGTCTCACGGGCGAGCTTCAATTCCAGCTACTCACGGCACAAAGGTAAAAAAGCTAGGCCCGTTGCTCTCACTCGGTGTTAAACAAAATCCTGATAGAGGATTAGTCCGGCTATCGGAACACTCGATTCGCTGGAAATTTCTGGCCGGCTTACTCGTCGAAAAGGGCGCTAACTTCAAAGCGCGTTCTTTTGGAATTTAGGCGAGATTGCAGAAAATGAGAACTAGTTAAATTTAAAGAGGGGAAAATGTGGCCAGGGACGGAGTCGAACCGCCGACACGAGGATTTTCAGTCCTCTGCTCTACCGACTGAGCTACCTGGCCATACGAGGGAAAACTGAAATATTGCTGAAAAGCTTCGGCGAGTCAAGATTCTCGCTAATTGCCGGTGAGATTTTCTACTTGGCGCTCGACGAAATCGATGACATCCCTTTCGAGTTGCACGTGATCGAGCGCGTTGACTTCTTGGATGCCGGTCGGACTGGTCACGTTCACTTCGGTGAGAAAGCTGCCGATGACGTCTAAGCCGACGAAATATAACCCGTCCGCTCTGAGTAAGGGGGCCAGCGCCGCGCAAAGTTCCCGGTCGCGCGGCGTCACTTCAGTTTTTACACATTGGCCGCCGACATGAATGTTACCGCGGGTTTCCGATTCAAGCGGCACGCGCAAAACCGCGCCGAGCGGTTCCCCATTGAGGACGATGATGCGTTTGTCCCCCTGGCGGATCTCCGGCAAGTAGCGTTGCCCCATCACCATCCGCCGACCATTGTCGGTCGCCGCTTCCAAGATCGAGTTCGTGTTGCGGTCCTGCTCGTTTAGGTAGAAAACTCCACTGCCGCCGCAGCCATCAAGCGGCTTGATGATCATCTCACCGCCCAACTGCGTTAAAAAGGCTTTCAGCCGTTCCATGCTGCTGCTCACCAGGGTCTGAGGAATTTGCTCGGGGAAGCGCAGCGCATAGAGTTTTTCGTTGGCTTCGCGCAAACCTTTCGGATTGTTCATGACGAAACACTTGCTCTGGTCGATCAAGCTCAGCAAATGAGTCGCGAAAAAAAACTTCAAATCGAAGGGCGGGTCCTTGCGCATCCAGAGGCTGTCGAAATCTTCAAGCGCGCCGTCCCGTCCCGCCCCCACGTGAGCATGCGGCGTGGCCCGCGCCAGTTCGAGCCTGCGATAGCGACCCTGCGGCGTACCGCCGCGAAGATACAAATCATCGAGCTCCATGAAGTAGATTTCATGGCCGCGCCGCTGGGCTTCCAACATCAAAACGAAAGTCGTGTCCTTATCGATGTTGATTTTATCGATGGGATCCATCACGACGCCGATTTTTAAATTCCGCATAAACTTTCAGTCCGCGCCGCTCAATCTTGAATCACCCAGGTGCGCGCCAGGTAATCATGCCAACCGCGCTTCTCCCGACTCCAGAGTATCCAAAGTAGACTCACTCCGATGCTTGCCACGCCGAGTCCGAAAGTTCCTAGCCAACGCAGTGCCGCGCGTCGATAACTGATCCGTTGTTGCGCGGCGCCGACGACGCGCAGGTGGAATACGGATTTGCCGATCGTCTGACCGTCCATGCCGTGAAACACGACAAAATAAGCCGTCGTCAGGAAGACCCAGGCAAATGCTAGCAATACCACAAGCGGACTCGCATTGCCCAATGACACCCTTCGATAATGAGCGGCGAGACCAACTTTATAGCCGACGTACGCCATAACTCCCATCACAGAGCAGAGCAAAAAGATCATCACGAGGTCGATCATAAACGCGCCGAGCCGTCGCCAAAATCCTCCGTAACGCGGCGGCAGCGGCGCGGCATTTTTTATCACAGCCGCGTGCGGGGCTCTCGCAAATTCCGATTGGGACAGAAACCACGGATCTTCTTCGGGCACCGGTTCTTCAAGCTCAATCGCCGACTCGTCGGCTGTCAAAGTAAAATCTTCACTTTTGGGCGTGCCTAAAAACGTTCGTCGGTGGAGCAATTTGGCGCCGCACTTTTCGCAGCGCTCGTCCGATTGCAATACCGGCGCATCACAGTTTTGACAATTCATGGCGTCCTAAAAACTCGGTTAAGATTCATTCATGCTAGAGAAAGCCCGCAGCCGAAGCAAGCTTAGGCTATTTTAGATCTCCCCAGAGAAACTGCACGAGTGCGAGCGCGGTTATCGCCGCCGTTTCAGCGCGGAGTATCCGCTTGCCGATCTGCACCGGCTCGAAACCTCGCGATCGGGCCGCCTCGGCTTCATCCATAGTAAAACCGCCTTCCGGTCCGACTGCAACGAGTACCGCCGTGGCTTCGTGGTGCTTTTCGTAGACCTGATGCAACGATTGATCCGACTCCTGCTCCCAAAAGATCAGCTTCAGCGATTGCGGCCACGGCTGGCTAACTAACCAGGAAAAATCACAGAGCGGTAGAATTTCCGGCACGCGCGCTCGACCGCACTGCTTTGCCGCGCTTACGGCGATCTTTTGCCAGCGCGCAGTTCGCTTGCTGATCTTTTCTCGGTCCAACTTTGGCACGGCATAGTTTGAAACAAAAGGGATTATTTTCTGCACGCCGAGCTCGGTGGCTTTTTCCACGACCAAGTCGATTTTTTCTCCCTTGATCAGACCGACGGCCAGAGTGATCGGCAATACCGACTCCCGTTTGGTTTCGTAAGAACGAAGAATTTTTAGCTCACCCTGCATCGGGGTCAGCGAATCGATCAAAGCGTCGTGCTCCCAGCCGGAATCGTCGAACACGGTAACGGAGTCGCCGGCGCGAAGCCGCAAGACTCTGCTCAAATGGGCGAGTTCCTGGCCATCGATGACGCCGCGGTCCCCGTGAATCTTTTCTTTTGGCAGAAAAAAACGCGCCATCGTAATTTAAGCTTTGCGGCGCAACAGCAGGGTTACCCACTCCCGTTTTCGGCGGCGCTCGATGAGCCGAAAATTTTCCGCGAATCGGCGCACGACGGCAGCGGCTTGTTGATACAAGATCCCAGACAAGACCAAGTACCCTGCCGGCGTCACGCGTTTCTTCAGCGCGTCGGCAAGCTCGACCATCGTCTCCGCAGTTAGATTGGCGACCACCACTGTAAAAGTTCGTCTGATCGCAACTAGTTTCTTCTCGCTCAAACGAATTCGTTCAGCGACCCGATTGGCGCGCAAATTTTCGCCAGCAACCTTCACGGCGACCGGATCGTTATCAAGGGCCCAGATTTCCGTGGCGCCCAACAGTGCCAAGGCGATGGACAATATACCCGATCCCGTGCCGACGTCGAGCGCCGTGAATTTCTTTCCGCCAAGCTTATGGGCGACGACTTCGAGGAATTCCATACAGCCGCGGGTCGTCGCGTGCGTGCCGGTGCCGAAGGCCATACCGGGGTCCATGACAATCACGCGACGGCGGCGAAACTTCGGCGGCTCGAGCCACGGCGGCGTAACCCAGAACGATTTGCCGACGCGCCGCGGCTTGATGAATCGTTTCCAGGATTGTTCCCAGTTTTCTGGTTTGATGAACTTCCATTGGAGCCGCGGACTGGGGGCGCGGGAGTTGAGCCGAGTGACTTTAACTACAGAGCGTCTGATTTCCCGCCGCAGCGCTGCGTTATCGTGCGACGTCGGAAAAAAAGCATCCAGTCCGTCGCGTTTTAGAACAACGCCCGGCGACCCTCGCTCGATGACAACGTTAGAAAGCGCGTCAATACTCGCCGCGCCGGTGCGAATCGAAAGTTGCAACCAGGATTGCGCCACGTTTTTTTATGACACAGCGTCGACACCGGTTCAATTGACGATGGACGCCCCGCTATTCGTCACGACCGTCTTGTCAAAGTCGGCGCTTCCAGATATTGAAATAAACTTGATTGAAAGGAGCGACCGATGAAATTCGCCGCGATCAAACCTAACGAGCTCGCGATTGTGAAAAACGAGAAATTGATTTCCGTCGGTGAGTTATTGCCCAAAGGATCGACAATGATTGATTTGATCGCCGCCTACGACGGCCTCAAGGGCCGATTGGACAACGTAGCGGCTCAAAGCGGTGGCAAGACGCTCGATCACAAGCTGCTCAAACCGCCGGTGGAGAATCCGTCAAAAATTTGGGCCGCGGCCGGCAACTACAAACGCGGCACCACGGGATTGGATGACGCGCGCGGCCGAGGCACTGCCGCCAAGACCTCGCCGGAAGAATTGCTCGAAAACATTTTTCTGAAACCTCCTTCGGCCATCGCCGGCCCGGAAGATAATATTTTGATCCCGAAGAACGCCGACTCGATCTTCCCCGAGCTGGAGCTCTGTGTCGTCATCGGCAAGAGGGCGAGACGGATCAGCAAAACCCAAGCCTTCGACGCGATTTTTGGTTACACGATCATGCTCGACGTCACCGCGCGTGGCTACGGGCTAAGCAAAAACATGTCCGGCACGCGTAACGTCCGCAAGGGGTTTGAAACCTTCGCGCCGATCGGCCCGTGGATCACCACCAAAGACGAAATCGCCGATCCGCATAATCTATGGATGAAGCTTTGGATCAACGGCGAGCTCAAACAGTCCGCCAAGACCGACGCGATGATCAACGACATCGCCACTCAGATCAGCTTTCTATCGGAGGTCACGACTCTCTTGCCGGGTGATTTGCTCACGACGGGAAATCCGGATTCGCCTGAATTCCAGGAGAAACTCAAGCCCGGCGACGTTTTGAAAGCCGAGATCGAAGGCATCGGCGCCATGAGCCTCGGCGTGGCTAGAGAGCAGTAGATTCGCCCTGGGGTGAGAACGTTATGCTGCGCGTCGCGCCATTTCGCGGAGTCTTTTACAACCAAAAGAAGATCCGCGATCTCGCCAAAGTCATGGCTCCGCCTTACGATGTCATCTCGAAGGAAGAGCAAGAGAAACTCTACAAAAGATCGCCATATAATTTCGTCCGTCTCGATTTGAGCCAGGAACCCGACTCTTACAATGCGGTCGCGCAAACGCTCAACGAGTGGCAAACACAGGGCATCTTGGAGCGCGACGGGACTGCAGCGATTTATTTTCTCGCGCATCGGTTTACGCTTACAGGCGGCGAGCAAAAACTGCGTCACGGTTTTTTTGCCCTTACCGAGCTGCAAGATCTTTCCAGCGGCGATATCCGTCCCCACGAAAAAACTCTCGATGCGCCGAAGGAAGACCGGTTAAAACTGATGCTCGCCTGTCACGCTCAATTAAGTCCGATCTTCGCGCTCTACGCGCAGCCCAAGCAAACCGTGAACCGTAGGCTCGAAGTGGCGGTTGAAGGCCTGGCACCGTTCCTGGAAGTGGAGCAAGACAACGGCGACGAGTGCCGTCTCTGGCGCATCACCGACCGCGAGTTGATCGAAAAAGTTCAGCGGGAAATGAAAGACCAGTCGCTGTTAATCGCCGACGGCCATCATCGCTATGAGGCGACACTTAATTATCGCAATCACATGCGCAACGAGCGCGGCCAAGGGAATGGACGGGAATCCTTCAACTACATCATGACCTACTTCGCCAACATGAACGATGACAACGTCGTGATTCTGCCGACGCACCGTCTGGTGCGCGGCTATGCGCACAAACCGTTTATGG
>WNGI01004125.1_pt1 | contig 12944 bp, 10 predicted proteins | sample 5400621 | NCBI WGS metagenome assembly WNGI01 (sample SAMN13153374, study PRJNA577476) | soil metagenome | isolation source: 20 cm soil or saprolite under Garry oak tree replicate 1 | place: USA:California | collected 2016-06-15 | reverse complement strand
CCGCCGCTCGGCAGCTTCGACCAGAACTTCATGCAGCCGATCCTGCTGTACGCCTTCGCCGGAGCGGTCCTCGGCGGTATCTACAGCGCCCTCGGAGCGGTGGTCGGGAGCCTCGCGCTGGGGGTCTTCCTCAACCTGCTCGGTACCTACGTCTCGTGGGTCGGCACCGACCTGCGACAGGCCGCGGCGCTGGCGGTGATCCTCGGAGTCCTGCTCGTCAGGCCGGCCGGCCTGTTCGGTCAGGCCCTCGTGAGGCGCGCGTGAGCCGCGTCGTCCGGATCGCAGCCGGACTCGTCGTCGCCGCTGCCGCGGTGGCGCTCGTGCTGGTGCTGCCCCACTGGCTCAGCGACGCCCGGGCGGCCGAGTTCGCCCGCGCCGGCTGCTTCTTCATCGCGATCCTCGGCCTCAACCTACTGACCGGCTACACGGGCCAGATCTCGCTCGGCCACGGCGCGCTGATGGCGGTCGGCGCGTACACGACGGCGATCCTGACCGCGAACCACGGCTTCCGCGACCTCTGGACGATCCCGCTGGCGGGGCTCGTGGCGATGGGCGCCGGGTTCCTGCTCGGCTTGCCCGCACGGCGGCTTTCCGGCCTCTACCTCGCGCTCGCGACGTTCGCCTTCGCGGTCGCGATGCCGGCGCTCCTGAAGCGGTTCTCCAGCCTGACCGGCGGCAGCCAGGGGATCAACCTCTTCGACAAGGCACTCACGCGTTCGACGGGCGCGCTCGGGCCGGTGCACGTGCTCGGCCGGACGGTCGCCACGAACGACTTCCTCTACTACCTGACGTGGGGAACCGGGCTCGTGCTCGCGGCCGCCGCCTGGGTGCTCGTCCGTGGCCGGGTCGGGCGCGCCTTCCGAGCGGTTCGCGACAGCGAGGTCGCGGCGGCCTCCTCGGGGATCAACACCGGCTTCTACAAGATGCTCGCTTTCGGGATCAGCGGCTTCTACGCGGGCGTCGGCGGCTCGCTGTTCGTGCTCGTCTCGAACTGGTTCGTCAGCCCGACCACATTCGCCTTTGACAAGTCGCTGCTGCTCGTGGTCGGGGCCGTCGTCGGGGGGCTCGGCTCGCTGGCCGGAATGGCGCTTGGAGCGCTGTTCATCCAGTTCGTGCCGAGCTGGGCGGGGAACGTCTCGAACGCCCCCGGGGCGCCTTCGGTCTTCTTCGGCGCGGCGATCGTGCTGGTGATGATCCTGCTCCCGAGTGGGCTCGGCGGGGTGCTCCGCAAGTTGACAGAGCCGCTAACAACGCGGTTGTACACTCGTTGAATGAGGGCGATGGGGAAGAAAAGGGTCCTCTTTGGCGTGGTCGGCGCGCTCGTAGCCGTCTCCGCCGCGTCGGCTGGCGGCTCCGCCACGCCCGGCGTCACGGCGAAGCAGATCCTGATCGGCGGCACGACGCCGCTCAGCGGTCCCGCCTCCGCCTACGCGGCGGTCGCGAAGGGCGCCGATGCCTACTTCAAGTACGTCAACGACCACGGCGGCATCTTCGGGCGCAGCATCAAGTACAAGTACGTCGACGACGCCTACGACCCGTCGCAGACGATCCAGAAGGTCCGCGACCTCGTCCAGAACGACAAGGTGTTCGCGATCTACAACACGCTCGGCACCGAGCAGAACCTCGCGGTCCGCTCGTACCTGAACCAGCTCAAGGTTCCGCAACTCCTGGTCGCGAGCGGCGCCAGCACGTGGGGCAGCGACTACAAGAAGTATCCCTGGACGATCGGCTACCAGCCGAGCTACAAGGGCGAGGCGACGCTCTACGGCCGCTACATCGCGAAGGCGAAGCCGAGGGCGCGGATCGGCGTCCTCTACCAGAACGACGACTACGGCAAGGAGCTCGTCGCCGGCCTACAGCGCGGGCTCGGCAAGAAGGCGAAGCTGATCGTCTCCAAGCAGGGCTACGACGTCACCGACACGGACGTCAAGTCGCAGATCGCCCGGTTGAAGTCAAAGCGGGCGAACACGTTGATGGTCTTCGCGACGCCGAAGTTCGCGATCCAGTCCTACTCGTCCGCCCGCGTGCTCGGCTGGCACCCGCTCGTGTTCGTGAACGTGGTCGCGAGCGCTTCGAACACGATGACGATCGCCTCCCTCGCCAGCAGCAAGCGGCAGACGGAAGGGTCGATCTCCCTCGCCTTTCTCAAGGATCCGATCAACCCGCGCTGGACGAACGACAAGGCCGTCAAGCTCTTTCGCACGATCCTGAAGAAGTACAACGGCGGCGAGGGCCTGACCGACTACTACAACATCTACGGCATGTCCTCGGCCTTCACGCTCGTCGACGCGCTCAAGCATGCGGGGAAGAGTCCGACCCGGGCGAGCGTCATGCGCGCGGTCACGCACCTGAACGAGCAGAACAACCCGTTCGTGCTGCCGGGGATCGTGGTGCGCACGACGTCGACCGATCATTTCCCGATCGCCCAAGCGCGGCTGCAGCGCTACCACAACGGGCACTGGGTTTATTTCGGGCCGCTCGTCCGCGTCGGCTAACCCAGCGGAGGCCGCCGAACGCGGCCGACTAGGAGTTCGAGGTTCAAGGCCGCTGCGGCTCGCGCCGATTCTTGGGAAGACGCATCTTTCCCGTAGGTCAGGTGGTGATGGTTCGCACGTACCGCAGCTCCAAGATCTGGCTCTGGTTCTTCCTAGTCCTGCCGCTCGGATGCCTGATCTGCGCACCTTTCATCTTCGTAGGCCCGTTTTTGCTTGTTGCCGCCTTCGCCGTCGAGAGTCACGACACTCCGAGATGGCTCGACCTCCTCTTCGCGTCGTTCTTCATGTTCTTCAGCACTGGAGCGGCCCGGGCGGCCGTCTAACCCCGGGCGGCAAAGCCGATGCCGGCTCGGCCTTCCTGAAACGAACGCTTAGGCCCGACCAACGTCTCGCGCGTAAGCTCACGCCGTGGGTGAGGAACTCGCCGCGGTCGAGGCTTTCCGGCTCGTCGACGAGTCTTGGGAGTCGCTGGCGGCCGAGGCACGCCGGCTTCGAGCGCTTGGCCACGGTAACCGCGTCACCTACTCGCCGAAGGTCTTCATTCCGCTGACCAAGCTCTGCCGGGACGTCTGTGGCTACTGCACGTTTGCGAGGCCGCCGCGGCGCGGGGAGCGGGCGTACATGACCGAGGACGAGGTGCTCGCGGTCGCGTGGGCCGGGGCCGCCGCCGGTTGCCGCGAGGCGCTCTTCACCCTGGGCGACAAGCCGGAACTTCGCTACCGGGTCGCGCGCGCCGAGCTCGCCGAGCTCCGGTGCACGACCACGCTCGAGTACGTGGCTCGCTGCGCCCGGCTCGTGCTCGACGAGACCGGTCTGCTGCCGCATCTGAATCCCGGCGTCCTGTCGGTCGAGGACGCGCTGGCCTTGCGGGCGGTCTCGGCCTCTCAGGGGCTGATGCTCGAGACGACGGCTCCCCGGCTGGCGAAGCGTGGTGGCCCGCACTGGGCTTCGCCCGACAAGCTGCCCGGGGCGCGGTTGGCGACGATCGAGGCGGCGGGCGAAGCCCGCGTGCCGTTCACGACCGGGATCCTGATCGGCATCGGCGAGACGCGGCGCGAGCGGCTTGACGCTCTGCTCGCGATCCGCGAGCTGTCTGAGCGCTTCGGCCACGTCCAGGAAGTAATCGTCCAGAACTTCCGTGCCAAGCCGGGAACGCGAATGGCGGCCGCGCCCGAGCCGCCGCTCGAGGAGCTGCTCTGGACGTGCGCGGCCGCGCGGCTCCTGCTCGGCTCGCGCTGGCACATCCAGGCGCCGCCGAACCTGAGCTACGCGGAATTCCCGCGCTTGCTCGACGCGGGCATCGACGACTGGGGCGGCGTCTCTCCCGTTACTGTCGACCACGTCAACCCGGAAGCTCCGTGGCCCCAGTTGGAGCGGCTTGGCGAGGCGACTCGCTCGCGCGGTCTCGAGCTGGCGCCGCGGCTGGCGGTCTATCCCGAGTACGTGGCCGCGCTCGAGCGGTGGCTCGACCCTGCGGTAGCGCCGCGCGTGCTCGCGCGCGCCGACGGCGAAGGGCTCGCGCGCGAAGACGACTGGGCTGCGGGCGCGCCCGAGGCCGAGCCGGAGCCCGAGGTGGCCGGTCAGACGCCGCCCCGGCCCGCAGCGCTTTTTCAAGGCGCACCCAGCCTCCTCCCCACGGCGAGCCTATCGAGCAAGAGCGCACAGGTGGGAAACGGTTCAGTGCCGAAAACGTCACAACCAGCGGCCGAACCGATCCCGGCGCCGAGCTCGCCGCCGGTCGCCGCCGCACTGGCGAAGGTGCGCGACGAGATCGCGCTCGACGAAGACGACGTGACCGAACTCTTCCGGGCGCGCGGCCGTGACTTCGGCGCCGTCGTCGCGGCCGCCGACGCGCTCCGGCGCGAGGTCTGCGGCGACGCGGTCACCTATGTCGTCACCCGCAACATCAACTACACGAACGTCTGCTACTTCCGCTGCGGCTTCTGCGCGTTCTCGAAGGGCAAACTCGCCGCGAACCTGCGCGGCGTGCCGTACCTCGTCCCGCTGGACGAAATCGTTCGCCGCTGCCAGGAGGCCTGGGATCGTGGGGGCACCGAGGTCTGCCTCCAAGGCGGGATCCATCCGGCCTTCACCGGTGACTTCTACGTCGACGTTTGTCGCGCGATCAAGGAGGTCCTGCCGGATCTACACGTGCACGCCTTCTCCGCGCTGGAGGTCTGGCAGGGCGCCGCGACGCTCGAGCTGCCGCTGCGCGACTACCTGGAACGCCTTCGGGTCGCCGGCCTCGCGTCGCTCCCGGGTACGGCCGCCGAGATTCTCGACGACGAGATCCGCGCCGTGATCTGCCCGGACAAGGTGACGACCGAGCAGTGGCTGGAGGTCCACGACACGGCGCACGAGCTCGGACTGCGCTCGACGACCACGATCATGTTCGGGCACGTCGACGGCCCGCGGAACTGGGCGCGCCACCTGCTGCGGCTGCGCGACCAGCAGCGCCGCTCCGGCGGCTTCACCGAATTCGTGCCGCTCCCGTTCGTACACATGGAGGCGCCGATCTACCTGCAGGGCCGCGCGCGCCGCGGGCCGACCTTTCGCGAGGCCGTGCTCATGCACGCGGTCGGCAGGCTCGCGCTGCACCCGTGGATCACCAACATCCAGGCCTCCTGGGTCAAGCTCGGTCTCGGCGGGGCTCAGGCGATGCTTCGGGCCGGCGCGAACGACCTCGGCGGGACACTGATGAACGAGTCGATCTCGCGCGCCGCCGGTGCAAGCCACGGCCAAGAGCTGCCGCCCGAGGCGATGGAAGCCACGATCCGCGCCGTCGGACGCAGGCCGCGGCAGCGCACGACGCTCTACGGCGAGCCGCCCGCGGAGCGGCAGACAGCCTCCTTCGGGGCGCCGCCGCTCGCCGAGCCATTGAACCCGAGCCTCAACGACGCGAACCTAAAGCGTCCGTCCCGGCTCGTCCGGCCCGGCCTCGTCAGCGCGGCCGGCTAGCTCAGTCGCTCCACCAGTCTTGCTCCATCTCGGCATCGCCCGGGCCAGTGTTGGGGGCGCCGACCGCGATGACCTCGGCGCCTTCCGGCCCCGCTTCGAAGCCGCGCATCGTGTCCTTGTGGACGCGAAGCGCGTCCCATTGCTTCAGCTCGACCACCTCGTCCTCGACCTTGGCACGCATGCTCCCGCTGACGACGAGATAGACCTCTTCCTGATTCTTGTGCTTGTGCCCGAACGGGACGCGAAAGTTCGGCCCGAGGCGCTGGTAGCTGACGCCGAAGTTCTCGAGCTCGAGCGGCACGCGCGCCATCCGCGCCTCGAGTTGCGGGGAGAGCCCGAAGTTGGGCGCCTGGTCCTCGACGTCCTTCAGGTTCTGGATCGTGTAGCCGGCCATCGGTACCTCCTCGATTTTGCGTGACGCGACGTTACTGCGTTGCTACAGTCCGAGCAATGAAGCAGCTGCTTCTGTAGTCCAGGGAAGCAACGCGGCGGGAGCCGCGGAGCCTTCCCACGGCCTCTCGATCGAGAGGCTTTTTCGTTTCTGGAGGCGAAATGGATCGGTACGAGCCACAGCAGATCGAGCGGAAGTGGCAGCAGGCCTGGGAAGACGAGCGCGCGTTCTACATCTCGAATCCCGGGTCGCCGGAGCGGGCGGACCCAAACAACTTCTACATGCTCGAGATGCTGCCGTACCCGTCGGGGACCCTGCATATGGGGCACGTCCTGAACTACACGCTGGGGGACGTGATCACGCACTACCGGCGCCGGAACGGCTTCTCGGTCTTGCGCCCGATGGGCTTCGACTCGTTCGGCCTACCCGCCGAGAACGCCGCGATCCGCCAGGGGGGTCACCCGCGCGACATCATCGAGCGAAACATCGGGCACATCCGCTCGGAGATGCGGCGTCTGGGTTGGGCGATCGATTGGGATCGCGAGGCGTCAGCCCATGAGCCCGAGTACTACCGCTGGACTCAGTGGTTGTTCCTGCGCTTCTACGAGGCCGGCCACGCCTATCGGAAGGAGGCGCCGGTCAACTGGTGCCCGAAAGACCAGACGGTCGTTGCGAACGAGTATGTGATCGACGGCCGCTGCGAGCGTTGCGGCACCCCCGTCGAGGCCCGCAACATGGAGCAGTGGTTCTTCCGGATCACCGCTTACGCCGACGCGCTGCTCGACGATCACGCCCAACTCGACTGGCCCGACCGCACGATCGCAATCCAGAAGAACTGGATCGGTCGGTCGGAAGGGGCCGAGGTGATCTTCCGCGTCGAAGACCTCGACCTCGACCTGCCCGTCTTCACCACCCGCCCGGACACCCTGTTCGGCGCAACATTCTTCGTCCTCGCCCCGGAGCATCCGCTCGTCGAGCGGCTGGCGGCCGGAACGGAGCACGAAGCGGACGTTCGCGAATACGTGCGGCACACGGCGGGCCGGTCGACCGAAGAGCGCGAGACGAAGGAGAAGGACGGTGTCTTCACCGGGCACTACGCCGTCAACCCTGGGACCGGCGAGCCGATCCCGATCTGGGTCGCGGACTACGTGCTGATGGAGTACGGCACCGGCGCGATCATGGCCGTGCCCGCCCACGACGAACGTGACTTCGCGTTTGCAGAGCGGTACGGGCTGCCGGTGGTGCGCGTCGTCGAGCCCGCCGACGGCGACGCCGACGAGACGGAGGGCGCCTTCTCCGCGCACACCGAGAGCGAGCGGCTCGTCAACTCGGGCGAGTTCAGCGGACTGCCGGCACCCGAGGGAGCTGCCCGAATCGTCGACTGGTTGGGGTCTCACGGCCGCGGGCGCCCGGCGGTCAGCTACCGGCTGCGGGACTGGTCGTTCTCGCGCCAGCGCTACTGGGGCTGCCCGATCCCGATCATCTACTGCGACGACTGCGGACCGGTGCCCGTCCCGGACGAGGACTTGCCCGTCCTCTTGCCGGAGGTCGACGACTACCAGCCGAAGGGCAAGCCGCCGCTCGCCTCGAACGAGGAGTGGCTGTACGTCCCCTGCCCACAGTGCGGAACGGTCGGCCGCCGTGAGGCGGACACGATGGACACGTTCGTCGATTCGTCCTGGTACTTCCTGCGCTACTGCGACCCGCAGAATGATCAAGCGGCGTTCGACCGCTCGATCGTCAACTACTGGATGCCGGTCGACCAGTACGTCGGCGGGATCGACCACGCGACGGGGCACCTGCTCTATTCCCGCTTCTTCGTCAAGGTCATGAACGAGCTCGGCCTCGTCGGTTTCCGAGAGCCTTTTGCTCGACTCTTCCACCAAGGGTGGGTGCGGCAAGGAGGCGCGAAGATGTCGAAGACGCGCGGGAACGTCACGGGGCCGGATCAACTGGTCGAGACGCACGGCGCCGACGCCGTTCGCTCGTACATCCTCTTCATGGGCCCTGCCGACCAGGACATGGAGTGGACGGAGGAGGGAGTCGAGGGAATCGCGCGTTTCCTCCGCCGCCTGTGGCGGATCGTCAACGAGACCGCGTCGAACGCTCCGCGCGAGGCCCCGGTCGATGGAGCGCTGACCCGCAAGGCCCACGCGACGATCGCGAAGGTCACCGACGACATCGGCCGTCGGTTCCAGTTCAACACGCCGATCTCGGCCGTGATGGAGTTGGTCAACGAGCTCGGCCGGGATCCGAGTGCTCCTGACGCGCGGTTCGCCGCCGAGACCGCGGTCTCGCTGATCCAGCCGTATGCGCCGCACATCGCGGAGGAGCTCTGGCAACGCCTCGGGCACGAGCGCCTGTGGGAGCAGCCGTGGCCGGTCGCCGACGAGGCATTGCTCGAGCGTGACACGTTCGAGCTCGTGATCCAGGTCAACGGCAGGGTTCGCGACCGCGTCGAGGTCCCCGCCGACCTGCCCGAGGCCGAGCTGATCGAGCGCGCGAAGGCATCGCCGCGCGTCCAGGCACAGCTCGACGGCAAGGAAATCCGCCAGGCGATCGTCGTGCCTCGCAAGCTCGTCAACCTCGTCGTCTAAGGGCCGCCTTACACCCGCAGGTCCCCGGGACGCGAGCAGCGAGCTCGCGTATGGGACAAGGGCGTCGCTCGCGATGCCCGCATCAGAGGCCGCGCCGACATGGCGGCGCAGCCGCTACACCCGGTTCGGATGAGCAGGACGTTGAAAGCGGGACTGACCGTAGAAGAATGTGCTCATGCGCATACGAAGCGACGCGAAGCTCGTCGAGCTCGCGCGCCGCGGCTCGCGGGACGCGGCGGCGGAGCTCTTCGCCCGCCATTGGCGGGCCGCCTGGCGTGCCGCGTACGTGGTGACGGGGCGCCGCGAGCTCGCCGACGACGTCGCCCAAGACGCGTTCGAGCGGGCATTCGCGGCGCTGTCGCGGTTCGACGAGCGGCGGCCGTTCGGGCCCTGGCTGCACCGGATCGTCGTCAACCGCTGCCTGGACCTGCTCCGGACCGAGCGCCGCCTCGTCGCCGGTGAGGCCGAGCTCGCGCGCCTCGAGTGGCACGACGTCTCCGCGGGCGATCAGGAGCTGCTCGACGCGGTCGCCGGCCTCTCGCTGCAGCGCCGCGTCGTCGTGGTGCTGCGTTACGGACTCGGCTACACGCCGACGGCGATCGCCGAGCTGCTCGGAATCCCGACCGGCACCGTCAACTCCCGGCTTGCCCGCGCGCTCGAGGAACTGCGCGCCGACTACGAGGTGAACGATGTCGGCCGAGCTTGAGCAGCAGTTGCGGGCAGCGTTCGGCCGCCTGCCAAAGCCGAGCCGAGAGGCCACCGCCCGGGCGCGGTCGGCGGCACTCGCCGCAATTGGCCCGAGCGGCGGGCGCTCTTCGAGCGTGCTCGTCCTCGTTTTCGTCGCCGTGGCCTTCGCCGTCGGCGCGGGTGCCGCCGCGCTTGCGGCGACCGGCAATCTCCGCGTCGACATCGGGGCGCCGCGGCAGCCGGCTCGGCCGGTGCCGACGCGGCTGTCCGTTCCACCCGGCTCTCACGGGCTCGCGCTCGTCGCAGGCGGGAAGCTCTGGCTCGCGACCCGAAATGGGCTCCGGATCGAGGGAATGCCGGTTTCCGCGGCCGAGCTGTCGCCGCGCGCGCTCTATGCGGTGGTCGGCCTCGGCGCCTCGCTGGTCGCCCTCGCGCCCGGCAACCGCCGTCCTTGGGTGCACCCGACCGGCGGGCGCGTGGCGGCGGCGTCGTGGTCGCCCGATGGGCTGAAGATCGCCTATGTCGTGGCGCGTCCGGGCGGCTACCAGCTTCGGATAATCGAAGGCGACGGCTCCCCGGACGGCTTGCTGGTCGGCCACGTTGACGCCGTGAAGCCGTCGTGGCGTCCGGACGCGCTGGCCGTCGCCTATGTCGACTCGCGCGGCCGCGCGGCGGTCTACGACCTCGCCACCGGGAAACCCCGCACGTTCGCCACCCAGAAGTGCGTCGGCCGGGCACGGGCAGTCGCCTATGCGCCGCTCGGGAGGCGGCTCGCGGCCGCGGGCGCCGGCGGCGTCGCCGTTATCGAGCACTGGGACCGCCCGCAGGCGTGCTTTGCCTTGGAGCAGGACCTGGCGATCAACGGGCTCACGTGGGTTGGGACCCAGACGCTCGCCACGACCGACAACGGGTTCACTGGGATCGGGCGGAGCGCATTCCGTGGCTACCGGCTAACCGCGAATGCGCAGCTCGACGGAACGGGCGGAGCGACGACGAGCAAACGCCTCCGCGCCTTGGCGGCTTCCCCGGACGGGCGTCCCATCGTCGCGTTTCAACCGGCGCCCGACACGGTCGAGCTCGCGATCGTCCGTCACGTCACGCCGGCGAGCCGCGCGCTCGGCGTGCAGAAGGCGCTAGTCCGCGTGCACGCGCGGGCCTCGGCCGTCTCGATCAGCTGGCGCTGATTCGGCGCGGAGGCGTCACCCACTCGTAACACTTTGCGCGGCACGCTCTAGGACGTGCCGGAGTTGCCCTTCGAGCTTTCGCGTCGGCGGATCCTGGTCGCGATCGGGTGCCTGGTGATGCTGCTGTTCGTCGGCAGCAAGCTCTTGGCGCGACCCCAGGCGGATGCGGCTCTCGCACCGCCCGCGGCGCCGCCGGCCGAGACGGCCACCACCGCCACCGGCGTCGTCGTCGACGTCGTCGGCGCCGTTCGCCGGCCTGGGCTCTACCGCCTCGAGCAGGGCACTCGGATCGCGGACGCAGTCTCTCGCGCGGGCGGCGCGACGCCGAAGGCCGATCTGTCCCTGATCAATCTCGCCGCGCCGCTCGCCGACGGTGAGCAGGTCATCGTCCCGAAGCGGGGCGCGGCGGCTGTCGCGGCCCCTGCGGGCGGCGCCGCGGGCTCGGTCGCCGGAGCCCCCTCGACCGGCCCCGTGCACCTGAGCACCGCGACTTCGGAGCAGCTCGACTCACTGCCGGGCATCGGCCCGGTAACGGCGCAGAAGATCCTGGACTACCGCCAGAAGCACGGGGCCTTCACCTCTGTGGACGAGCTCGACGCCGTCCCGGGGATCGGCCCTGCGCGGCTTGACCAGCTCAAGGACCTCGTCGCTCCGTGAACCCAGCCTCGCTCCGTTCGCCGCCACACTCGTTGCTCGCCTCGCTCTGCCTCGGGATCGCGTTCGCGAATCTGGTCCGCCTGCCGACGCTCGTCGCTATCGCCGCCGGCCTGGTGGTCGTGCTCGGCGCAAGCTCGTGGCGGACGGTCGGCACGATCGCCTGCCTGCTGGCGCTGGCCGGCTGGTGGTGGGGAAGCGCCCGCCTCGACCGGCTCGACCGCAGCGCCTTGCGTGCCGAGGTCGGCCGCGCCGAGAGGGCGCTGGTCGTCGTGACCGCGGCGCCGCGACGAGGCCGCTTCGACCTGAAGATGCTCGTTCGCGTCCGGCGCTTCGGGTTGCTCGCACTCGACGAGCCCGCGCAGCTCGAGCTTCCGCTCGGCCGAGCACCACCGCAAGGCGCCGTGCTCGAGGTTCGCGCGGAGGCGAAGCTTCCTCGCGGCCGCAGCCACGGCTTCGATGAGCGAACCTGGCTCAGGCGTCGCGGCATCCACGTCGTGCTGGCCGGAGACAGCTGGAGAGTGGTGGGACATCGCCACGGACTCGGCCGGCTGGGCGACCGTCTGCACAACTGGCTCGGCGGCTCCGTCGCAGGCGGGCTGCACGGCGAGCGCCGAGGAGTCCTCCTGGGAGTTGTCCTCGGTGACGAGCAGGGCCTGAGCGAGCGGCTGCGCAAGGACTTCCGAGCGTCCGGGCTCTACCACTTGCTCGCTGTGTCCGGGCAAAACGTGGCGCTGGTCGCTGCCGGCGCGCTGATGCTGGCGTGGCTGCTGGGCATCCCACGCTGGTTGGGCCAGCTGGGCGCGCTCGCCTCGATCGGCGGCTACGTGCTGGCCGTCGGGCCGCAGCCCTCGGTCGTGCGAGCGGGAGTCGCAGGAGCGCTCGGCTCGCTCGCCTGGTTGACAGCCCGGCCGACCGACAGGTGGTACTTCCTCCTGCTCGGCGCGCTGGCGCTGCTGGCCTGGAACCCCTACGTGCTCTTCGACGCGGGCTTCCAGCTTTCGTTCGCCGCGGTCGTCGCGATCTTCACGCTTGCGCCGCGACTCGAGGAGCGGCTTGAGGGCTATCCGCTGCCGCCGATGCTCCGCGAGGTGATCGCGATCTCGACTGCGTGCGGACTGGCGACGGCGCCGATCCTCTGGTTCCAGTTTCACGCGATCCCGCTTCTGGCAGTCCCGGCCAACGCGGCTGCGGCTCCGGTGGTCGTGCCGTTGCTCGGCCTGGCGATGTCGGCGGCTGCGCTTCACCCGCTCGCCCCGACGGTCTCGGCCGCCCTCGCCCAGGCGGACGGTCTCTGCGCCGCTTACCTGGCGGCGTGCGCGAAGGTCTTCGGACGCCTTCCGCTCGCGCAGATCCGTTCGGGCTGGGCCGCCGTGGCGCTGGCGCTCCTCGTCGGCGGAACCTGGGCCTATGCTTGCCGCGATGGCCGAGTTGAAGCCCGCCTACCTGATCACCGGCACAGACCGTCCGAAAGTGAACCGGGCCGTGCGCAGGCTCCGTGACCGGATCGGCGACGACGCGACCGAGCTCCTCTCGGCGCTCGAGGCCGGCGGAGAAGCGGTCGTCGCGTCTTGCAACGCGCTCGGTCTGTTCGCCAGCGAACGACGGCTCGTCGTCGTGGAGCACGCCGAGAGCTGGAAGGCGGGCGAGGCCGAGCCCGTCGTCGACTACCTGAAGTCGCCCTCCCCGGAAACGGTCTTGGCCCTGGTCGGGGCGGGGATCCGGAAGGACGCCGCGCTGGCCAAGGCAGTCGGCAAGGTCGGGGAGCTGCTCGTCTACGACCTGCCCAAGCGAGGCACCCGCGCCGATCTGCCCGGCTGGGTCCGGCGCCAGTTTGCGGCCCACGGGCTCGAGGTCGATGCCGCGGCCTCCAGCCTGCTCGTCGAGCTCGTCGGCGACGATCTCGATGAACTCGCCGGCGAAGTCGAGAAGCTCGCCGCCTGGGCGAACGGGGAGCCCGTGGGCGAGCGCGAGGTGG
>WNGI01004124.1_pt1 | contig 12948 bp, 10 predicted proteins | sample 5400621 | NCBI WGS metagenome assembly WNGI01 (sample SAMN13153374, study PRJNA577476) | soil metagenome | isolation source: 20 cm soil or saprolite under Garry oak tree replicate 1 | place: USA:California | collected 2016-06-15 | reverse complement strand
GTGCTCTACTCTACGGTCGCTTACTTATTGGTATCGCGCCGCACGGTTGCCGCGCCGCTGCTGGAAGGGTTTTGCTGGCTGCCGCATATTTTGCCGGGCATACTGCTCGGACTTGGCATCCTCTGGTTGTTTCTTGCCACGCCGCTGCGCTTTTTGTTTTATGGCACGGTTTGGGGTATCGCCCTGGCCCTCATGGTGAGCGACAGTCCGGTGACGACTCAAGCCTTCAGAGCCGGGTATTTGCAGCTCGGTCCAGACCTCGAAGAAGCCGCGCGCGTGACCGGCGCGTCGTGGTGGTATACCTACCGAAAAATTCTGCTGCCGCTCTTGGCGCCCATCGCCGGGGCGGTCGGTTTGATGAATTTCGGTGGCGCCTTGACCAGCATCAGCACGCCGGTGCTGCTCTACAGCCACCAGTCGATGCCCTTGGCGATTTTGCTGCTGGAATACAGTGTGACCGGCGAGTTGGAACGGGGCGCGGCTCTCGGCCTGCTGATCACGGCGATGATCTGCGCGATGATGCTGATCGGCCGGCGTTTGGGGCTTCAGTTATCGGGGCTGCAATGATACATGACCTTGGGGGCATTATGGCTTGGCTTATTTTAATCATCGCAATGCTCTTATGGAGCGCGCCTGGATTTGCGCAAACCAAGGCGAGCGACAAAGAATGGAACGCCGTGGTCGAGGCGGCAAAAAAGGAAGGCAAGGTGGTTGTCGCCGGCTCTCCCGATCCCGTCATGCGCAACGACGTGATTCCCAAATTCAAGGAACGCTACGGCATCCCGGTCGAGTTTATCGCCGGCCGCTCGAGTGAAATCACGGCGCGGGTCAAAACCGAGCGCGGCTCGGGCATTTACAGCGTCGATGTTTATCTCGCCGGGCCCGATACCACGGCCACGACGCTTTACGGCGAAAAGTTGATCGATCCGCTCAAACCGCTGCTGATCATGCCGGAAGTTACCGACGCCACGAAATGGAAACAGGGCAAAATCTGGTTCGCCGATCCCGAAGAGCGTTTCGTCGCGCGCGCTTTCAGCAGCGTGGCAACCTTGTTGTTTATCAACACCGATCAGGTGAAGCCGGAAGAGATGCGCACGGCCAAAGATCTGCTCAATGCCAAATGGCGCGGCAAGATTTCCACCGAAGACCCGACGACCACCGGCTCGGGCGCCAACGCCGCGGCCAGGTTCTACCATGATTTCGGCGAAGATTTCGTGCGCAAACTTTATATCGATCAAAAGGCCGTGCGCACACGCGATCGCAGGCAGATGAGCGACTGGTTGGCGCGCGGCACGCAGCCGATCTGTCTCAGTTGCCGCGAGGACGACGTGCGGCCATTGATAAAAGACGGCTTCAAAATTCTCGAAATATTTTCGCTCGCCGATATGCCCGGGTCGGTCAACGGTTCGCCGTGGATGTTGACTGTCGCGAACAAGGCGCCCAATCCGAAAGCGGCGCAACTTTTTGCTAACTGGATTCTATCCAAAGAGGGGCTCGGCACTTACGCGCGCGGCTTCGGCTCCGTCAGCCTGCGTACGGATGTCGACGAAGCGAATCTCAACCCCGGCAATTTGCCGAAGAAGGGCGTTAAATATTTCGACGATACCGATTGGAATTGGATCGTCACCGGCCGGCAGGAGAATCGTGAGAAGGTATGGCAAGTGCTCAAGGGAAAATAACTGTTCAAAGCGTTCAAAGGGTTCAAGCCGTTCAAATCGTTTAGTGAAAAACCAGGAAAGGTGGGAGAGTGATGGCTAAGAAAATTAAAATTCATTATCGGGCGCCGAGTCACGTGCCGCTGTGGAAAGTGATGGAAGAGGGCGGGTTTCTCGAGAAGCACGGATTGGAAATGGAGATGGGATCGCTCGAGGGGCAACGCAAACGCGCGGCGGACGGGTTGAAGGCGGGTGACCTCGATGTCGTCTCGGGCAATCATCACAATTTGTACGTGCGCAAGGCTCTCTACGGCGATCCCTACGTGCATATCGCGCAGAGCAACAATGCCTGGCGGGAAAATTATCTTGTTTGCGGTAAAGGCATCGAGGGCCTCAAGGATCTAAAAGGTAAGCGCGTCGCGATGGATGATTATGACGGCCATACCGGATTAAACGTCTGGCTGTATCTGAAACACCACGGCTTGGAAGAAGGGCGCGATGTCGAGTTGGTCACGGATGCCGTCAAAGGCGCAGAACGTGCCAAGGCTGTTACCGAAGGAAAATACGACGCGACCTTCATTCGCGCCGTCGACCGACTGCGTGCGCTCAAATTCAACGCCAAGATCGTCGAGGTGCCGCCGATGGCGATGATCGAGGGCGTGACGCTCACGACGACGACCACGTACGTGAATAAGCATGAAGACGAGTGCCGATCACTGATTATGGCGCTAATCGACGGCACTCATTTTTTCAAAACCAAGAAAGCCGACACGCTCGCTATTATTAAGAAACATTGCTCGCAGCTGCTCAAAATGCACGATGACCAAGAGTGGGATTGTTTCTACGAAAACCAATCCGAATCGCTGGAGAAAACTCCGTATCCGTCCATCGAGGCGATTCAAAACGTCTTCGCGCTCGGCGTGAAGCGCGATCCGGAGATCAAGGAATTCAACCCGCTGGCTCTGTGGGATCTGCATTACGTTAAAGAGATCGACGACAGCGGCTACATTCGGCGCCTGTATCAGTGAGAGGAGGCCATCGACTGGTGTTTTGTGACCTATTGACGAAGAAGCGAAAAAAACGTAAAAGCTGGTGCATTGTTGTATTCCAGAGTAAACTGTCGATCGATTGTAAGGAAAAATTATGAGATCGCTTCTCGTTAAATCGTTGTACGGCGTGCTAGTCGCGGTCTTTCTCGCTGGATGCGGGGTTCAGATGGGTGACGACTCGGCTCGAACACCCGTGACCGGTTCGGCTGGCGGCTCGACGTCGCAAAACGCCAACGCCAAGCTCGAACACTGCGATCAGACGCTTGGCACATTGGCGGTGATCGAAGACCAGACGGCACCCTGGTATTATCAATTGACTCGGGAGTATAAGCTTACCTCGACGGTTCCACTCATTCGTCTGCTGGTGCAGCAATCCAACTGTTTTGTGATTGTCGAGCGTGGCCGAGCGTTCGGCCAGATGCAAACCGAACGGGCGCTTCAGCAAAGCGGTGAAATGCGCCAGGGAAGCAACTTCGGACAAGGGCAAGTTGTCGCCGCCGACTATTCGTTAAATCCGATGATCACGTTCAGCCAAAAAGACACGCGCGGTCTCGGCGGTGCTTTGGCGGTCATTCCATACGCGGGGGCTCTCGGAGCGCTTGCTGGAGGCGTCAGGACAAGCGAGGCGTCCACCACACTCACTTTGGTGGACAATCGTTCAGGCGTGCAATTGGCTGCCGCCGAAGGTGCCGCGTCGAACACCGATTTCAATCTTTTCGGCGGCGGCTTTGGATCGGGCGCTGCGGCGGGCCTCGGTGGCTACACCAATACGCCCGAGGGCAAGGTGCTTGCCGGCGCGTTTGCCGATGCTTATAACCGGATGGTGGTGTCCGTGAGAAATTACAAGGCTCAAGAAGTCAAAGGTGGTCTCGGCACTGGCGGCGGGCTAGGAGTGCAGGGCGGAACAACACCTGCGTCACAGGCTTTAACTCCTGCGTCAACCTCTAAACCAGCGGTAAAGCCAGCCCCTAAGCCGGCGGTAAAGCCAGCACCGGCAAAGCAGCCGTACTGAGATCAATGCATTAAGCTAATTATCCGCGAATAACGATTTTTAGTCTTTGGCCGTATTCGCCTTCGAGCCCAGCCAGGAAAAATTCCTGGCTGGGCTTTTTCGTTTACAGCGTCTATGTGGTACCGCCCCCCTTTACTAAACGTCTTGAACTCTTAGTCATAGCCCGATCGTGTAGACGCCCGGCGCGGGAAACGATATGAAGTGGCGATCAGGTATAGAATTAAGAGCATATAAAAAATTCTTACGATCTCGTTTCTTCTCGTTGATCGAAGTGTTCACGGAGGAATAAATGACGACAACCGCACAACCGATCAATCTTTTTGAATTCGAAGAGCTCGCCAAAGAGCGTTTGCCGAAAGAAGAATACGACTACATTGCCGGCGGCGCCACCGACGAGATCAGCGTTGATCGGAACCGGCGTGCCTATGCGTCGTGGGCATTGCGCCCGCGCGTGTTGCGCGACGTGAGCTCGCTGGATCTTTCGACGACCGTGCTCGGCACCAAAGTAAACTTGCCGGTTTTGATCGCGCCCTGCGGCGCGCACAAGCGCGCCCATCCGGAGGGCGAGATCGCGACCTATCGCGCCGCGGCGGCGTGTGGCACCGTTCTCACAGTCAGCGCCAATTCCAACACGTCCTTTGAAGACTTGGCCAAAGCGGCCAGCGGCCATCTTTGGGTGCAGCTCTATCCGTTTCGCGACAAAGCGATGACCGAAGAGTGGCTGCAGCGAGCCAGGGATGCGGGCTACCAAGCGGTGGTGGTTACGCTGGACTCGCAATGGCCGCCCAAGCGTGAGCGTAACATCCGCAACAACTACCGGCGAACCCGCGGCGTTAATTACCCGGGCGCGAGCACCGGGACGCCCCGGCCGGCCGGACGAGCCGGTGAGGGTTCCGATCCTGCGGCGACATGGAGAGATTTGGAATGGATCAAAGCCGCCACCGATCTTCCCGTGCTCGCCAAGGGAATTATGACCGGCGAAGACGTCGAGCTTTGCGCCGAGGTCGGTGCCGATGGGGTGATTGTTTCAAATCACGGCGGGCGCCATCTCGACAATACGCTGGCGACGGTCGAAGTTCTCAGCGAAGCGGTTGCTGCGGCGAAGGGCAAGCTGGAGGTTTATCTCGACGGCGGCATTCGGCGCGGCGCCGACGTCGTCAAAGCGATCGCCCTCGGCGCCAAAGCTGTGTTCATCGGCCGACCGCTTTTTTGGGGTCTCGCGGTGGACGGCGAAAAAGGTGTCGTGCGGGTGCTGGATATCCTCCGTGAGGAGATCGAAATCACCATGGCCAAATGCGGGCGGCCGACGATTGCGAGCATCGATTCGACGACGGTAGTCAAAGCGCCGTCGTTGTGAGTGAGTTTATCAATATAAAACGTAGGTGGAACGACCTGTTTTTGCCGAGCATCCGATGGACAGCATAACTCGGAAAATTTCCGCTTACGCGTCGACTCTCACGTTTGACGACCTGACAGAGGACACCGAGCACGCTGCTAGCCAGCGGTTGGTGGACACTCTCGCGTGTGCTATTGGCGCGCACGATTGCGAGCCGGCGCAGATTGGCAGGAGACTGGCAAGCGGCCAAACGCCGGGTAATTATCCGGGCCGCGTGCTGTGCTCTGGCGAGCGCCTGCCGGCGGAATCTGCGGCGTTCATCAACACCGCGATGATCCGTAACTTCGATTTCAACGATCGTTACCCCGGCGGCCATCCCAGCGATTGTCTCGGCGCGCTGCTCGCTTTGGCGGGCGCGATGAATGTCAATGGTCAACGCTTCCTCACCAGCATGATTGTTGTTTACGAAATTTTTGCGCGCTTGAGCGATGCATCGATGCTGAGCCGCCGCGGCTGGGATCAAGGTTACGCCATCGGGATCGCTACGGCGGCGGGAGTTTGTAATCTGTTGAAACTCTCCGCCGAAGCTACAGCGCACGCCGTTGGCATCGCCGCCACGTCGAATTTGCCGCTGCGCGTCACAAGATCCGGTGAACTCACACCGTGGAAAAACGTTGCGACGGCCTACGCCGCACGCAACGGCTTGTTCGCTGCCCTGCTCGCTGCGGAAGGCATGAGCGGTCCGGGCAATGCCTTCGAAGGACGGAACGGGCTCTGGGAAAATGTCACGGGGCCGTTCGAGCTGGCGCGGTTTCCAGATCAAGACGGCGCATACTTGACGCCAAGAGTTCAGTTGAAGTATTGGCCGATCGAAACCAATGGTCAGCCAGCGGTTTGGGCCGCGTTGCAACTGCGCGCGAAAACGAAACCCGATGAGATCAAAGAGATACAAGTCTTTACTTCCAAGTTCACCTGGTTCGAGATCGGCAGCGAGCCGGAAAAATGGGATCCGCGGACGCGGGAGACGGCGGATCACAGTCTGCCGTATATTTTTGCCCGAGCCCTGGTTGACGGACCCATTAGAGTTTCTTCATTTGACGATGAAGGCGTTCGGGATCCAAGGCTGCGGCCGTTGATGCAAAAAATTAAAGTGATTCCGGACGATGCCATCGAAGCTTTGCTGCCGGAGAAAACTTTGCTGCGCGTTTTGGCGACGACGAGCGATGGGGTGTGTCATTCAATCGAGATCGTGAATCCCTTGGGCCATCCGGACAATCCGATGCAAGACCATCACATCGAAGAGAAGTTTATGGCGCTCGCCGAACCGGTTCTGGGCGAAGACCGCAGCCGCAAAGCGCTCGACAGCTGGTGGCATGTGCAAGATGCTCCGGATATCGCCGCGCTGATGGATCTGCTCGATATTCAACCGACCCAGTCATGAGGTGAATTGTTCCATGGAAGAAATCCAAGTCGTCGACACCACGCTGCGCGATGGTGATATCAGCCTCTGGGCCTATGGCATGACGACGGGCATGATGCTGCCGGTCCTGCGCCACATGGATGAAGCCGGCTTTGACTCCATGGAGTTTTTCTTGAGCCTGCGCTTCAAGAAATTCGTCCGCGAGCACAAGGAAGATCCCTGGGATTGGCTGCGCCTCGGCACCAAAGAGATCAAAAAAACTCGCTTGCGCTATCACGGCGGGCTGCACAGCGGCTTTGAATTCATTCCCGAGTGTATCCGGCGGCTGGTAATTCAAACCGTCGCCAGGTACGGCATCGATCTGACCCGGACGTCGAATGCTTGGAACAACTTCGAGTTATTGGGCAAAGAAGCCATCGAACTCAAAAAGCTCGGCATGGATACGGTGATGAATCTGATTTACTCGATCTCGCCGCGCCACACCGACGAGTATTACGCGCAAAAAGCGCGCGACGCGGCGGCGCTGAAGCCCTATCGCCTGTGCTTCAAAGATGTCGGCGGTATGTTAACGCCGGATCGCACGCGCGACTTGGTAAGACTCATCAAACAAAACATCGGCGACATTCCGCTCGAGTTTCACGCCCACTGCAACAACGGCTTGGCGCCATTCAATCTGCTCGAAGCTGTGAAGCAAGGTGTGCGTATCGTCCACACGGCGATACCACCGCTCGCCAATGGCTCCTCCCAGCCTTCGGTGTTCAACGTCGTCAATAACCTGCATGCCCTCGGATACAAGCCGCTGGTCGACGTCGATGCGCTGGCGCCCGTGCGCGAGCACTTCTCGTGGATCGCCAGGAGCCAAGGATTACCGGTGGGCGCGCCGCGCGAATTCGATCAAGCTTGGTACGGTCACCAGGTGCCCGGCGGAATGATTTCCAATCTGCGCCACCAGCTTAGGCTCATGGGCAAAGAAGAGAAGCTCGAAGAAGTGCTGGAAGAAACGGCGCAGGTGCGCGCCGAGCTCGGCTACCCGATCATGGTGACGCCGTTCGCGCAGTTCGTCGGCAGCCAGGCGGCGATCAACGTCATCTTGGGTGAAAGATACAAGGAAGTGACCGATCCAGTGATTCAGTACGCGCTCGGTCTTTGGGGCAAAGAAGGCAGCGATCACATGGACGCGGCGATCAAAGGCAAAATTTTGGACCGCCACCGCGCGCGAGAGATCGAAAAGACCGAATACCCCGAGCCGACCCTCGATGAAGTGCGAAGGCAATACGGCGGCGCGCATTTGTCCGACGAAGAACTGTTGTTGCGCTATTATGCTGGACCGGAATTTGTCGACGCCTTGAAAACCGCGCCGCCGCGAAAAGAATATTTCACCGCCCGCACGCCGCTTGTGCGGCTGGTCGAGGAGCTTGGCAAAAAGAAACTGGGCCGCGTGTCTATTCGTAAAGGCGATTTCTCCCTTACCATCCAGCGAGCAGGCTGATCGAGTGAGCCATCAAGGTTTTCTACTCTTGGCGCGCATTTGACAACCGACGTTCAAAGGAGAGCGTTTTGCAGTGTAAAATCCATCGCAGCGCGGGTGTTTGGATTCTCGCAGCCTGGGCTGTTCTTACCGTAATGGAACGCGTCTCGATCGCCGGCTCGGCCGACCCGGCGTCGCTCGTCGAGGGCGCGCGCAAAGAAGGAAGTCTGGCGATTTATTCTCTTCTGGCCGTACCGGATCACTCGCGGATCGTCAATAGTTTTCGCGAAAAATATCCGTTCATCGGCGTGTCGCTGACCCGCCCGGGCGCCAGCGAGCGGATCACCGCCCGAGTGATGACCGAAGCCCGCGCCGGACGGAACTTGGTCGACATCGTCGGTGTAAGCCGTCTGAATATGTCCTATCTCATCCGCCATGGACTCATGATGAGTTACGAATCGCCGGAAAGACTGCGCTTCGATCCGGCGTTCAAAGACCGGCAAGGTTATTGGACTGCCTTCTACGTCAATCCAGAAGTTATGGCTTATAACACCAGGATGGTTGCTTCGAGCGCGGCGCCGAAGACGTATCAAGATCTCTTGGCCTCACGCTGGAAAGGGTCTCTGGTGTTGGAGCAAACCGCCGTGGAGTGGTTCGCCACGCTGATGCAACACTGGGGCGAAGACAACGGTCTCGCCTACATGCGTCGCCTTGCTGGACAAGATTTGAAAACTCTGAACGGTAACACGCTGATCACGCAACTCGTCGCTGCCGGCGAGCACGCTATCGCGGTTTCGTTAAACGGTCCGCGCGTGGAACTCACCAAGCGGCGCGGCGCGCCGATCGAATGGGTTGCTCTCGATCCAACGGTGGTGGACGTCGTTACGATGGGAATCGCCGCGAAGGCGCCGCATCCCAATGCGGCCAAGCTGTACCTGAATTTTGTCTTGTCGAAGGAAGTTCAAGAGGGTTTGCTCGAGGAACAACTTGTCAAACCTTCGGGACGAACCGACGTCAAATCCGCCTTTATGACTAAGATCCGAAACTCGAAGGTTCAAATGATTTCCGTCGATGAATCCCTCGGCGAGCGCTGGGAGCTCTACGAGAAACTCTTTCAGAATGTTTTTAAAGTACCATGATCACAGCGCCGTCGTGCTCGCGGGCGGCTTGCGATGATGCGTCGCCTGCTCGTAGGCGTAGGCGAACTTGATCAGGTTGCCGTCGTCGTAGGGGCGGCCGATGAAGCAAACGCCTGCCGGCAGATTGTCCCGTGTGAAGCCGGCGGGGACGACGATGGTCGGTGTGTAGACCAAAAAAGTATTCAAGTGCGGCGCGCCTTTTTGGTCGGTGAACGGTGGCGCGATGCCATCTTTGATCAAGGTCGGCTGGTGTTCCACCGCTTTGTGCACGATGGCGTCGAGCCGGTGATCGGCCATCACCTTCAAAAAATTGGTCATCAATTCGTCCTGCGCTCTCAGACTTTCGTAATGTTTCGTTGCGTCGGGCTTTCTTTTGAAGCGCTCTTGCGAGCGTTTGACGACCTTGGCGAACTCGGGTGAGGCGATGGCTTCTTCCGGCGTCTTGAACGGTGGATGGGCGCTGCGGCCGTAGTAATTTTTAAACGACGCTTCCGTGTCGCCCGGTCCGCCAGATCGTTTGCCGAGTAGCTCTTTGATTTTTGGAATCACAATAGGATCGACGATCTCGGCGCCGGCGGCTTTCAATTCCCCGACGGCCCGGTCAAAAACTTCGGAGATCTTTTTGAAATCTTCCGAATCGGGCTCGGAATTGAGCCCGATCGGCTCGCGCAGAATGCCGATGCGCGCGCCTTTGAGTCCGTCTTTGTGTAAAAATCCAGTAAAGGTATCCGGGATATGTCCGACGCCGCGGGCGGTGATCGGATCCTCCGGATCGTAGCCGACCATGACATCGAGCAATGTCGACAGATCCTTGACCGTGCGGGCCATCGGACCGAGGGAGCCGAAGATTTCCGGCCAGCAGCCATAGACGCCGCCGCGGCTGACGAGACCCGCGGAAGGGCGCATGCCGGCGATGCAGTTCCAGGTCGACGGGCGGCGGATCGACGCCAAGCCTTCCTGGCCGACGGCGACTGTAGAGAAATTCGCCGACACCGATGCCGCTGAGCCACCCGACGAGCCGCCGACTGTGCGCTCGGTGTCGTAGGGATTACGCGTCGAGCCGAAGAGGGAGCCGTGCGTGTCGCCACCACCCAATTCACCGAGCGTCGCTTTGCCCAAGATGATCGCGCCGGCTTTGCGTAACTTTTCTGCCACGAAGGAGTCCCGATCGGGAAAGTAATCTTTAAACAGCAGCGAGCCGAGTGTCGTCGGCATGCCTTTGACATCGGCTTGATCTTTGACGATGACCGGGATGCCATGCAGCGGACCGACAGGCCCGGATGCTTTGTAAGCGGCATCGAGACGGTCGGCTTCTTTGAGCGCATCGGAATTCACCGTGATGATCGCGTTGATGTTCGGTCCCTTTTTGTCAAATGCCTCGATTCGGTCGAGGTGGATCTGCACGATCTGACGGCACGTAAGCTCGCCGGTTTTGTATCCGGCGTGAATATCGTCAATGGTTGCTTCGACAACATTAAATGCATTTGTTTGAGCCATAAGAATTACTCCTCAGAGAGATCTGTTATTGTCTTTGATATTGAAACCTGGCGAAAATGTCCAGGGATAAGGAAAGGCGTGAGGCGAGAGGCGCGAGGCGGGAATGTGGCAAAGCATGACGCCCTAACGAGCGCTGCCAAGACGATCTGTTGAAACACAGGCGCGATCATGATTATTCCGAGGAGGAAGTTTTAATGAAGATGACCCGGCTATGTTAGTGATGTCTCAACGTGTCGCCGGATTTGGCACGACGGTATTTGTCGAGATCAACAATCTGGCGCGGCAACATAACGCCGTCAATCTCGGCCAAGGCGCGCCGGACTTCGACGGTCCGCCGGAAGTGCTGGCGGCGGCGGTGACCGCCGTGAACAGCGCGCTCAATCAATACGCGCCCGGCATCGGCATGCCTGCCGTGCGCCAAGCGATCGCGAGTCACGCCGCGCGCTTCTACGGCCAAAAGTTAAATCCGGAAACCGAGGTGCTCGTCACCGCGGGAGCGACCGAAGGGGTGTTCGCGGCGATCCTCGGTCTCACGGACCCCGGCGATGAAGTGATCGTGTTCGAGCCGGTTTACGATACCTATGTGCCCAACTTGGTCATGGCCGGCGTGACGCCGCGGTACGTTCCGTTGCGGGGCGAGAAGTGGAGTTTCGACCCGGACGATCTGGCGCGAGCCTTCAATCGGCGCACGCGCGCGATCATCGTCAACACGCCGCACAACCCAACCGGCAAGGTTTATTCGCGTGAAGAGCTTCGAGTGATCGCGGATCTTTGCCAAAAACACAACGTGATCGCGATCACCGATGAAGTGTACGAGCATATTCTTTACGATGATGCGACGCATACGCGGCTGGCGACGCTTCCCGGGATGGAAGATCGCACCTTGACGATTAGCACGTTGGGCAAAACTTTCAGCGTCACCGGTTGGAAAATCGGTTGGGCGATTGGCCCCGCGCCGCTGGTTAACGCGGCAAACCAGGCGCATCAATTTATCACCTACGCAGTTGCCTCGCCGCTCCAAGCCGCTGCGGCGACGGCGCTTAATCTGCCGCTTTCGTTTTTCGAGCGGCTGCGGGCGAGCTATCAAGCTAGGCGCGACCGAATGGTGGCAGTTTTAGAAAGAGTTGGTTTCAAGGTTTTCAAACCGAGTGGCAGCTATTTCGTGATGATCGACTGGCGCGGCGTTGCGCCGGCGCATGTCAAAGACGATTTTCAATTCGCGCGATGGCTAACGGCGGAAGTTGGCGTCGCTTGTATCCCGGCCAGCCCTTTCTATCAGGAATCCGACAAGCCGCTGGGCAAACACTTCGCGCGATTCGCCGTGTGTAAAAAGGACGAGACACTCGCTGCTGCAGTTGAGAGATTAAGCAGGCTGGGCAAATTGTGACGCCCTATTATCTGCGAAAAAGCGAACCCGCCGCGCCGTGTAAAATCGCCAAATACACCGCGAAAATCAGCAAGGTCAAAAGAAGATTTCTTTTCCAGTGATCGCTTAGGGCGATGCCGAAAGGCAGCCCGGCGAGAAAGCCGATGATGTGCGCGACGTAAGCCACATGAGGGTCGTAGCCACGGATCAAGCTCGGATGGGAAACCACTACAACGTTGTAAACGAAATAGATGAGCGCCACCAAACCCTGCGGCGCTAAGAACAGCCAAGAAAATTTGAGCGGGCGGACAAGCATGACGCACGCGGCGACGGTGAAGATCGCCGCCGATGCGCCGAGCATGCCCGCGCCGCGCGGCATAAATAGCAGGCTCAGGACGAAAGCGCTCAGCCCTCCGGTGAAAAAGATCGCCGCGTGAGTACGCGAACCGACGGTATTCTCCAGGGTGTTGCCGAAGACGAACAGGAAAAGCATGTTGCCAAATAGATGCAGGACGTTGGCGTGAACAAAGAGCGCGGTCACCAATGTCCACACCCGGCCGTGCAGGAGGTTGTTGTAGCTGAAGACGAGATTCTGTTGGGCGAAAGTGGGGTTCTGCTGCCAAGCCCACAAGCTGGCCGCTATGCTCGCGAGTATCAGGAAAGAGTTGGTTTTCAAGGAAGATCACGTCGAACGCTTTACGAACCTTATCCCATTCTCAAGGCGGTTTGTTAACTGCTCGGTGGGATGAGCGAGAATATTCTGAAAAGCGGGTATGGGAAGTTACAGATCATTGCCCGCGTAAGAGAGATTGAAACTTTTATTCACCAGCGGGAAATCGGGACGATGTTGTCCAAGATGGCGTAGTTGAGTGCCGGCCAATTGGCGAATGAAAGAATACACGCAAGAATCAAAGCCGGGCCGCCTGAGCTTGACACCCCGCCTGTGAATCCCCTAACTTCAAATTTGATTTGACCACACAGAGGAGATTTAACCATGTGGAATGGA
>WNGI01035718.1_pt1 | contig 12950 bp, 12 predicted proteins | sample 5400621 | NCBI WGS metagenome assembly WNGI01 (sample SAMN13153374, study PRJNA577476) | soil metagenome | isolation source: 20 cm soil or saprolite under Garry oak tree replicate 1 | place: USA:California | collected 2016-06-15 | reverse complement strand
CGACCCGGTCGACGCCCGCACCGCGGCCGACTGGGGCCTGGTCAACAAGGTCGTCCCGGCCGCCGAACTGGACGACGCCTGGACGCCGCCCGCATCCACCAAGATCCACGGGACAGGTCCTATTGCATCGCCACCCCGGGCACGGGCGAGTGGACCGGGTCGGTGTTCCGGACCGGCTGAGCGCGCGACAATCGGCGCATGACCTACCAGCACCTGCTCGTGAAACAGGACGGCGACATCGTCACGATCACGCTGAACCGGCCGGAGAAGCGCAACGCCCTGGCGCTCGACGTGATGCGCGAGCTGACCGCGGCGTTCGCCGACGTCGGCCGGTCCGCGGCGCGCGGCGTGGTGCTGGCGGCGAACGGGCCGGTGTTCTCGGCCGGGCACAACTTCGCCGACATGGCCGGCGCGACGCTGGCCGACGCGCGCCGGCTGTTCGAGGTGTGCACCGAGATGATGGACACCGTCCAGGCGATCGGCCAGCCGGTGTGCGCCAAGGTGCACGCGCTGGCTACCGCGGCCGGGTGCCAGCTGGTGGCCAGCTGCGACCTCGCCGTCGCCGCCGAGGACGCGGCGTTCGCGATCCCCGGCGGCAAGGGTGGGCTGTTCTGCCACACCCCGCTGGTCGCGGTCGCCCGCAACGTCGGCCGCAAGCGGGCGCTGGAGATGGCGCTGACCGGCGACCCGGTCGACGCCCGCACCGCGGCCGACTGGGGCCTGGTCAACAAGGTCGTCCCGGCCGCCGAACTGGACGACGCCACCTGGGACCTGATCACCCGGGCCACCCGGGGGTCGGCCGAGTCCAAGGCGTTCGGCAAGCAGGGGTTCTACGCCCAGATCGGGCTCGACCAGGCAAGCGCCTACCGGTACGCGATCACCCTGATGGCCGCGGCCGCGGTCACCCCGGACGGGCAGGAGGGCATCGCGGCGTTCCTGCAGAAGCGCCCGCCGCGGTTCGGGAGCTGACGGCCGGAACCAGCGGCGACACCCTCGCGTCCCACCGCTATGCGCGGGCGAAGGTCGGTGTCCTGGACTGTCCTGGCGGTCACCGCTGCTCTGACGGCGGCGGGCTGCACCAGCACGGGGGGCAGGGGAGCCGGTGGCGACTCGCCTGGCCCAGCTCCGGCGCCGGGACTGGCCCGGCTCATCGCGTACGACTCGTGCCAGCAGGCGATGGCCGGGCTCCGCCAGGCGGCGCTGGAGGTGGTCGGCGCGTACGGGTTCGGCGGGACCGGCTACCGGGCAGGCCCGCTGGAGGCGGGGGCTGTCCCGGCGCCGGCGGCCGCCGGGGCGGACTCCGGCGCCCGAGCCGCCGCGGCACCGGAGCATTCCGGCACCAACGTGCACGAGGCCGGAGTCGACGAGCCCGACCTGGTCAAGACGGACGGCCGGCGGATCGTCACCGTGGCCGGAGGGACGCTCCGGGTCATCGACGCCGCGTCGCGGCAGGTGACCGGGACCCTGCCGCTGCCGACCGGCGACACCGCCCCTCGCTGGCCGTACCGGACCGCCGGCGTCGACCTGCTGCTGCACGGCGACCGGGCGCTGGTCCTGCTCCCTTCCCGGGCCTACTACCCGGGCCCGATCATCGACGAGATGCCCGGCCGGCCAGCGCCCGAACCGGCCACAGTGGACGGCGCCAGGCTGTTGCTGGTCGACCTGGTCGGCCAGCCCCGGCTGGTGGCCAAGCTCACCCTGGACGGGCAGTACGTCGACGCCCGGCAGGTTGGCGGAACCGTCCGGATGGTGGTCCGGTCCAGCCCGAGGCTGCGGTTCGTGTACCCCGACGGCCGCCGGTCGGAGCCGGCCGCGAAGGCGGCGAACCGGTCGGTGGTCACCCGCTCGACCGCGGCGGACTGGCTGCCGCGGTACGAGTTGGACCGCGACGGCCACACCGTGCCTGGCCAGGTGCCGTGCGAGCGGCTCAGCCACCCGGCCGCGTTCACCGGATCGTCGCTGCTCACCGTGTACACGTTCGACCTGACCACGGCCACCGAGCGGGTGCTCGGCGGCGGCGACCCGGTGAGCATCGTGGCGGACGGCGACACTGTATACGGCACTGCCCGCAGCCTGTATGTCGCGACCGCCATGTCCTGGCGCGGCAACACCGAACGCACCGAGGTGCACCGGTTCGACCTGTCCGGTCCCGGGCGGCCCCGGTACGCCGCCTCCGGCGAGGTGCCCGGCAGCCTGCTCGGCCAGTACGCACTGTCCGAACACGACGGTTACCTGCGGGTCGCCACCACGACCACCGACACCGGCAGCGGGTCCGGCCCGTGCTGCGACCGGACGCCGCCGACGCAGAGCGCGGTCCGGGTGCTGGAGCAGCGCGGCGACGCCCTGGTCGAGGTCGGCCGGGTGGACGGGTTGGGCAAGGGCGAGCGCATCTACGCCGTACGCTTCGTCGGGCCGGTCGGCTACGTGGTGACCTTCCGCCAGGTGGACCCGCTCTACACGCTCGACCTGGCCGACCCGCGGCACCCCGCCGCGGTCGGCGAGCTGAAGATCCGCGGCTACTCCGCCTACCTGCACCCGACCGGCGACGGGCGGCTGGTCGGAGTCGGCCAGGATGCCACCGAGCAGGGCCAGCGGCTGGGAACCCAGGTGTCCCTGTTCGACGTGCGCAACCCGGCCCGGCCGACCCGGCTGGCCGTGCACCAGGTGCCCGGCGGCTACTCCGCCGCGGAGGCCGATCCGCACGCGTTCCTCTACTGGCCGGACACCGGACTGCTGGTGATCCCGGTCCTGTCGGCAGACACCACCCGGAACGGTGGCCATGCCGCCGGCGCGCTCGCGCTGTCGCTGCGCGGCCGGACCCTGGTCGACCTGGGCACGGTCCTCCACCCGGCCGCCGCCTCCGGGACATACGTGGCCGGCGTCAGCCGGGCGCTGGTCGTAGCGGACACGCTCTGGACCGTCTCCGACGGCGGCCTGCAGGCCAACAACCTGCAGACGCTCACCCGCCGGGCCTGGCTGCCGTTCAGCTAACCCGGTCCACCCCGCCTACCCGGTCGGCCCGGTCCGCCCGGTCGGCCCGGTCTGCCCGGTCTGCCCGTCGGCGGAGCCGAGCAGGACCGAGGACCCGTCCGGGTTGGCCGGGTAGTTCTCCGGGAAGTGGCAGGCCACCTGGTGGCCGGAGGCCAGCTCGGTGAGCGGCGGCTCGATCGTCCGGCAGATGTCCTGCGTCTTCCAGCACCGGGTGTGGAACGGGCACGCCGGCGGCGGGTTGAGCGGGCTGGGCACGTCGCCGGTGAGCCGGATCCGGTCCTGCCGCTCGCGCCGGGCCGGGTCCGGGACCGGCACCGCGGACAGCAGCGCCACCGTGTACGGGTGCATCGGCGACTCGTACAGGTTGCGCTGGTCGCCCAACTCCACGATCTTGCCGAGGTACATCACCGCGACCCGGTCGGACATGTGCCGGACCACGGACAGGTCATGCGCGATCACGACGTAGGTCAGGTCCAGCTCGTTCTGCAGGTCCTCCAGCAGGTTGATCACCTGCGCCTGGATGGACACGTCCAGAGCGGACACCGGCTCGTCGGCGACGATCAGTTTGGGCCGCAGCGCCAGCGTCCGGGCGATACCGATCCGCTGCCGCTGGCCGCCGGAGAACTCGTGCGGGTAACGGTTGTAGTGCTCCGGGTTCAGCCCGACCAGCGCCAGGAGGTCCTGGACCGCGCGCTTGACGCCGTGCTCGGTGGGCACCTTCTGCAGCCGGAACGGCGCGCCGACGATCGTGCCGACGGTGTGCCGGGGGTTCAGCGACGAGTACGGGTCCTGAAAGATCATCTGGATCTCGCGCCGGAGCGGGCGCATCTTGCCGGCGGACAGGTGCGTGATGTCGTGGTCGTCGAACACGATCCGGCCGGCGGTCGGTTCCAGCAGCCGGGTGAGCAGCCGGCCGGTGGTGGTCTTGCCGCAGCCGGACTCCCCGACCAGGGCCAGCGTCTCGCCCGGGGCGACCGAGAAGTCCAGGCCGTCCACCGCCTTCACCGCGCCGACCCTGCGGGCGAGGATGGCGCCGTGCCGGACCGGGAAGTGCTTGCGCAGCCCGGACACCGACAGCAGCGCCCCGTCGGGCGGGGCGGCCGGCACCGGCCGTTCGTCCACTGTGCTCATCTCCCGCTCCTCGGGCTGCCCGCTGCTCGACCCTGAAACCGGGCGGTCCTGGTGACTCCCCAGCCGCGCTGCGAGCCCTCGCGCCCGCTCACCGGCTCACGGCCTCCCCTCACAACATCGGCGCGATCTCGGTGTCCCAGATCTGCCGCCGGACCTGCCGCGGCAGGTGACAGGCCACCTGGTGTCCCGGCTCCGCCTCCAGCATCTGCGGCACGTCGCGCTCGGAGGCGCCGTCGTTTCGCTCCGCGTAGCGGCACCGGATCGGGATCAGCTGCGTGCCACCGACCCGGTCCAGCCGGGGCATGGAGCCGAGCAGGCCGAAGGTATACGGGTGCTCCGGCCGGCGGAAGATGTCCTCGGTCCGGCCGTACTCCGCGCCCCGCCCGGCGTACATGACGAGGATGTCGTCGGCCAACTCGGCGACCACGCCGAGGTCGTGGGTGATGATGATGACCGCAGAGTTGAACTCGGACTGCAGGTCACGGATCAAATCCAGGATCTGCGCCTGCACCGTGACGTCCAGCGCGGTCGTCGGCTCGTCCGCGATGAGCAGGTCGGGGTCGCACGACAGCGCCATGGCGATCATCGCTCGCTGCCGCATGCCGCCGGAGAACTGGTGCGGGTAGTCGTCCACCCGGGACGCGGGCTGCGGGATGCCGACCCGGCGCAGCATCTCGATCGCGTGCTTGCGCGCCACGCTCCGGGTGACGTCGTTGTGAATGCGGTACGCCTCGATGATCTGCGTCATGTACGCCGGGCGGGGCGCGGAGTACGGCCGGACCGAGGACATCTTCCGCCGGCCGGAGCACCCGTATACCTTCGGCCTGCTCGGCTCCATGCCCCGGCTGGACCGGGTCGGTGGCACGCAGCTGATCCCGATCGTCCGGCCGCGGTCGAGCCGGAACGACAGCCCGTCGACGGCCTTGACCACCCCGTCGGCGGTGGGGAAGGCCACCCGCAGGTCGGACACCTCCAGGAAGCTGCTCGGTGGCCGCAGGCCGCTGGCCGCGGCCGCGGTCGCGTCGGTCACCTGGCGGTCCCGCAGGCCCGGCTGTCCCTCGCGCTCCCTCATGACAACCGCACCCTGGGGTCCACGACGGCGTAGAGGATATCTACCACCAGGTTGGCGAAGATGATGAAGAAAGCGGCGAGGATCGTCACCCCCATCACCTTGGGCAGGTCGTTCCGCACGATCGCGTCCACGGCGTACTTGCCGATGCCGGGCAGCGAGAAGGTGCTCTCGGTCAGCACGGCGCCACCGAGCAGCAGTCCGAGGTCGAGCCCGAAGATCGTCAGGATGGGGGTGAGCGCGGGACGCAGGCCGTGCTTGAGCACCACGGTGCGCTCGGGCAGGCCTTTGGCCCGGGCGGTGCGGATGTAGTCCTCGTTCATCGTCTCCAGCATGCCCGCCCGGGTCAGCCGCGCGTACAGCGCCGCGTACAGGAACGCCAAGGTTATCCAGGGCAGGATCATGTCGTAGGCCCACTCGGCGGGATTCTCCACCAGTGGGGTGTAGCTGCCGCCGGGGGCGGTCACGCCGAGCGCGTAGCTGAAGATCGACAGCGACAGCAGGCCGGTGAAGAAGATCGGCAGGGAGACCCCGCCCAGTGCGATCGTCATCGCCGAGCGGTCGAAGAAGCTGCCCTTCCGCAGGGCGGAGAGCACGCCGGTGCTCACTCCGGTCAGCAGCCAGATGATCGCGGCGCCCGCGGCCAGCGACATGGTCACCGGCAGCCGGTCGAGCAACTCGGGCCAGACCGGGTTCTGGGTGATGAAGGAGTAACCGAAGCAGGGCGCCGGGCAATGCTCCGTCGTCGGACCCGTGCTGTAGTCCGCGCCGGCCACCAGCCCCTTGGCGAACCGGGCGTACTGCACCGGCAGCGGATCTGTGAAGCCGAGCTTCTCGGCCGTCTCATGGATCTGCGCCGCGCCGGCGCTCCGCCCGACGTAGCGGGAGGCGAGGTCGTCCGCGGACGCCCCGGCCAGGCGCGGCACCAGGAAGAAGATCGAGAAGGTGACCACGCTCACGACGAAGAGCAGCAACACGGCCGCGACCAGACGCCGGAGGATGAATGCCACCATAGTGCGCGGCTGCGGTGGCCGGCGAGGGTGTCTCGCCGGCCACCGTTGCCCTCACCTACCTTCGAGTGTGCGAATTACTTCTTCACGCCTAGCGCGGTGTAGTCGTAGTACCCGCCCTCGCCCTCGTTGACGAAGACGTTGGTCAGCGTGGGTGGACGGTACAGCAGGACCTTTGCCCAGACGCCGGGCAGTACCACGGCTTCCTGCATGACCCGCTTGTCGATCTGCGCCCAGATCTTCTCCCGCGCGGAGGTGTCGGTCTCCAGCAGAGCCTGGTCGAGCATCTTGTCGACGTCGGGGATCTTGACGCTCAGGTTGTAGTTGCCGCCGGAGGCACGGATGGTGCGGCTGTCGGTGATCTGCGAGATGAAGCCGAAGCCGTCCGGCCAGTCGGCGCCCCACCCGTTCGACATCAGGCCGAGGTTGTTCTTCTTGGCGTAGTCCGGCTTGCCGGCGTACAGGCTGAAGTAGTCCCCTTGCGGGAACGGCTTCAGCGTCAGCTTGATGCCGACCTTGGCCAGCGACTGTTGCATTGACTCGGCGAGTGCCTTCTCCTTCGGCCGCTCGGCGCGGTAGGAGATGTTCGTGGCGAAGCCGCTTGGCTGGCCACACTGCTGCAGTTCCTGCTTGGCCATGTCGGCGTCGCCGTTGGGCTTGGAGCCGAAATTGTACAGGTCGAACTTCTGCGCGCCGGGGATCTGCGGCGGCAGCATGTTCGTGGCGATGTCGCCGCCGGGCGGGCCGCCGTAGGCGTTTTGGTAGCCCTGATGGTCGGTGCCGTACAGGACCGCCTTGCGGCAATGGATGTCGTTCAGCGGCGCGACGTCAGGGTTGACGGAGACGTACCACAGCCGCGCGAGCGATGCGGAGTCGGCGTTCTTCTTCAGATCCGGGTTGCCGAGGACGCGGCCCTGGGTGGCAGGCTGCAGCCCGGTCCCGAGCACGTCGACGTCCAGGTCACCGGCGAGGAGCCGGTTGTCGACATCCTCGGCGTTGACGTTGAGGGTGACCTCGATGCGGTCCGGCAGCGCCTTGCGATTCGGGTCGGTGGCCGCGTCCCAGTTGGGGTTGCGGACCAGCACGAATTTCTTTCCCAGCTGGTTGCTCTCGAACATGTACGGGCCGGTGGAGACGACGTGCTCCTTGTACTTGATCCCCGTGTCCTTGGCCCGCGGCACCGGGATCGTCGCTGGGAGCTGCGCGAAGTAGTCGAAGCCGCCGAACGGCTTGATCAGGTGGAAGACGATCGTTTGGTCGTCGGGCGTCTCGATCGCCTTCAGGCCGAGCTTGTCCGGGCTGGCGTCCTTGTACGGGCTGGTGTAGCCCTTCAGATCGAGGAAGTCGTTGAAGTAGGTCGGACCGTTCACGAACGTGTTCTTGTCCAGCGACCGCTCGACGCCGTACTTCACGTCCTTCGAGGTGACCGGGGTCCCGTCCTCGAACTTGACTCCCGGCCGAAGCTTGTACGTCCACGTCTTGGCGTTGTCGCTCGACACGCCCAGCGACTCGGCCAGGTCAGGGACGAGCTTCACGCCCTCCGCACCCGGCGCCGCGGCGAACATCACGAGCTTGCGCCCATAGAGGCGGATGAAGTCCCACTCGTAGCCGTAGTAGTTGTCGGCCGGGTCCAGCGAGTCCCAGTCGCCGGAGTTGGCCATCCTCAGCGTGCCGCCCTTGGCGTCGGACGGGTTGAACACCTTCCCCACCCCGGCGTTGTACGTTGCCGCGGTGGTGGAGCCGCCCCCCGTCGACGCCTTGTTGCCGCCGCAGGCCGCAAGGGCCAGCGTCAGCACCAGCGCCGTGCCGGCGGCGGCCGTCACGACAGCGCGTCTTCTCTTCATCTGCTGATGCACCCCTTCGTTGTGGTAGGAGCCAGTCTGTTGGCGGGACGGGTGGGTTTCATCGCGCCCGCGGATCGAGCGCGTCGCGAAGGCCGTCACCGAAAAGGTTGAACGAGAGAACGGTGATGAAGATGGCGACACCCGGCACGATGACGAAATACGGCGCGATCGTGTACCACCGAACGGCGTCCGACAGCATGCCACCCCAGGTCGGCGTCGGTGGCCGGATCCCGACGCCGAGGAACGACAGCGCAGCCTCGAACAGAATGTTGGTCGGGATCAGCAAGGTGGAGTAGACGAGGATCGGTGCGACCAGGTTCGGCAGCAGTTCGCGGGCAATGATGTAGGACCCGCGCGCCCCGAGACTTCGCGCGGCGTCGACGAACTCGCGCTCGCGCAGCGAGAGCGTCTGGCCGCGAATGATGCGGCCGATGTACGGCCAGCTGAAGAAACCTATGATGAAGACCAGAAGGCCGATCCGCAGCGTGGCACCGGACAGGCCGAAGGCTCGGTCGGGGACGACGCCGGCAAGGGCGATGGCGAACAGCAGCAGCGGGAACGCCAGGAACACGTCCATGGTGCGGCTGATCACGGTGTCGACCCAGCCGCCGAAGTACCCGGCGACGACGCCCATCGTGGTGCCGATCGCCACCGCCAGCAGGGTGGCGAGGAACGCGACCAGCAACGAGATCCTGGCTCCGTAGACGACCCGGCTGAACAGGTCCCGGCCGTTCTGCGGCTCGACGCCGAGCAGGAAGTCCCGGCTGATGCCTCCCCACTTGCCGGTGGGAACCTGCAGCGACGGGTCGATCAGGTTCTGGTGAAACTCGTTCGGGGGGTGCCCGAAGAGCTTCACCAGCAGCGGCGCGGCAATCGCCATGAGGATGAGCAGCAGGACGACCACCCCGCCGGCGACCGCCACCCGGTCCCGGCGTAGCCGCAGCCAGGCGATCTGCCCGAGCGACCGCCCCTCGACCGCCTTGACGCCCAGCCCGGCCAGCCCGGCCTCGGGCCGCGCCTCGGTCGCTGCGCCGGTGACGTCCAGCGGAGCCGTCATCACGTCCTCACTTGGATCGACGGTGACCCATATAGCACAGTTGCGACAACGTCAGCTCGCCGCCACATCCGCGCCGACTTTCCACCGACTGACCGATCCACGCCAGCGGATCGGTCAGCCTGTGGCGGTATTGTGATCAAACGGGTGATCGCCGGGCAGCACATAGTAGCCCATATGTCGTTCACCGGGGCTTCACGCCTCCAACTGCGGCGCCGCCGATCGGTGTGGGCGCGCGGCCGGCACCGGGCCGACCAGCGCCTGGCAGAGCAGCAGTACGCCGGGGATCTGTGCGAGGTGCTGCAGCGAGCGCGGGTCGATGCCGGTGTGCGGCAGCACCATGGCCACCGCGGACAGCGCGCTCACCCCGATGGCGACCAACATCCGCCCAGCGGCAGGGTCCGGCCCACCCCCAACGTGGTGATCACCACCAGGTACGCAGCCAGGCCGCCGATGCGCAGCCAGATGAACAGCCGCGCGGTCCGCCGGTCGACCACCTCGGTGGCGGTCGCGGCGAGCAGGTAGGAGATCGCCACCGCGACCAGCACCCCGACCACCACCCAGCTCAGGTCCGCGGCCCGCGGCGACCCGTGGAACACCAGGTGGTGCACCGTGCCGGCGAACGCCCCGGCGCCCGCGGTCCAGAAGGTGAGCGCCCAGTACCGGTGGACACCCGGCGCCGACCGCAGCCGCAGCGCGCACCACACCAGCACAGCGCCGAGCACCAGGTCGGTGACTCCCGCCGTGACCTCGTCCACAGCCCGAGCCTAGCCGGGGCCGGACCGGACAGTCGCGCTACCGGCAGTCGTAAACCGGGCGCCGGTGCGATCCCGGCCCGATGCTAGTGGTCCCGCCCGCAAGTTCGTACGGCGTCTGCCGGGTCCAGGCGGCCCCTCGCTGCGTTGTCGTCGTCGCCGATACAACTGCGGTATCGGCCTCCTCCTCCGCCTTGCGATGCATCCACCTGGCCTCCGGCATACACCGCACGACTTGCGGGCGGGACCACTGGCCGCCGTCGGCTATTCGTAGACGAACTGCTGCGGGCCGGGGTAGATCCACGACAGCGCGTCCCGGAGCCGGTCCCGCCAGTTTTCCCAGCTGTGCCCGTCGCGGGCCTCGACGTACCGGACGGTCATGCCGGCGGACTCGAACGTGGGCACCATCGACCGGTTGCGGATGATCAGCGGCTCGTAGACGCCGCACCCGACGAACACCCGGTCGGCCACCCGGCGGGGCCGGGCGCGGTAGCGGTTGACGAACCTGACCACGCCGTCGAACACCGGTCCGCCGCCGTGGTCGGTGCCGATGTCGGTGAACACGAACGACCCGGACAGCAGCAGCAGCGAGCCGTACGTCCGGGGTGCCCGGTACGCGGTGGACAGCGCGGCGACCGCGCCGAAGCTGGAGCCCATCAGGCAGCGTCCGGCCGGGTGGCCGGCCAGCGGCAGGTCCGCCTCCAGTCGCGGCACCAGCTCGTTGCTGACGAACCGGGCGTGCGCGGTGGAGTCGGCGTACTCGACCAGCCGGTCGCCCGGGTGCAGGAAGGCGGCGACCAGTTCGGCGACGTCCAGCCGGTGGATGAGGTTGTCCAGCACCACCTTGGCGGCGGAGTAGCGGAGGAAGTCGGGGCCGTCGTGCACGACCAGCAGCGGGTAGCTCGCGGTACGCCGGAACCGGGCCGGCAGGTAGAGGGTGACCGGGCAGTCCCGGCGCAGCGCCCGGCTGGGCACCACGATGTCCACCAGCGACCCCGGTCGTGCGTCGGGGTCCGGCTCGGTCCACTCCGGAGTGACGTAGCCCGGCCCGAAGCAGATCGACGAGCTGCCGACCGGGCTGTGCGAGCGGTGCGGGTTCAGCGGGTCGTTGACCCGCTGGTGCCGACCGTCCCGGCCGACCTCCAGCTGGTACTCCACCCGGGAGCCCTCGGGCAGCTCCAGCACCAGGTACCACAGGTCGGTGCCGCGCAGCCGGCGCAGCGGCAGCCGGTCGGGCAGGCCGACGACCCGCTGCACCAGGCCCACCTCGTCGGCCTCGCCACGGTAGAGGAACGTGCACCGGCGGCCCTCCACGATCGGCACCGGATGCCGGGCCAGGAACCGGTCGACCGCGGCGGCGTCGAGGTCGCGGCGCTCCTTCAGCCGGTCGATCGCCAGCTTGCCGGTGCTGGCGGGGCCGGGCCCCGGGTCAGCGGTCAGGACGCCACCGCCGGCCCGATCCGGCCGTCGGCGGCGATCACCCGGACGGAGCCGGGCAGCCCGCCGCCCGGTCCGAGGTCGACCCGGACGCCGTCGTCCAGCACCACGCACCGGGCCGGGCCGAACCGGCGGGCCAGCACCCCCATCCGGTTCCGGTCGTCCACCCGCAGCCGCCTGCGGGCGTGCGGCAGCAGCACCGCGTCCAGCGTCGGACGCCGCTGCGGTCCGAGCACGGTCACCCGGAGGTCAGGCCGCATGCACCTGCACGCTCCGGCCGACCTCGTCCAGCATGCCGCGCAGCACGTCGTAGTCCGGGTGTCGCATCCGGACATAGGCGTTCGCCATGAAGCCGGCGGCGACCGGCTGGGTCGGCGTCCCGGGCGGGGGCAGGTGCGCGTCCAGCACCCACTCGCCGTGCCGGGCCTGCGCCTCCTCCACCCCGGAGTAGCCGGTGATCTGCCCGTCCTGGTCCGGGCGGAGCGCGACGATGCCGCTGGCGTACTGCCGGGACGGCGCCCTGCCGACCGAGCCGTGCACGATCGCGTTCGCCCACTCCCGGTAGACGTCCAGGTCGTTGCCGGCCGAGTAGAGATCCCAGGCGCCCACCCCGGGTGGCCGGCAGCCGATCTCGGAGAACCGCAGCCCCTTCGGCCCGAAGAACCACTCCATGTGGGTGGCCGAGGTGCCGATGCCGAGCGCCGCGATCACCCGGTGGCCCAGCTCCCGCAGCTGGGCGTAGTCGCCGACGGTGTCGACCCGGTTCGTCGAGACGAACTGCGGTGAGATCCACCGGGTCCGCATCGCCTCCAGGACGTTCGGAAAATAGTGCGAGACGAAATCCAGGGCGACCCCGCTGTCGATGGCGACCGTGTCGTAGAAGCCCTCGTGCCCCTCGACGAACTCCTCCACCGCGATCGACTCCACCCCCTGCCCGCCGAACGCGCCCTGCCCGCCGAACGCGCCCTGCCCGCCGAACGCGCCCTGCCCGCCGAACGCGTCCAGCGCCGCCGCCAGCTCGGTGCCGGTGTCCACCCGCACCGTGTCCAGCGCACCGGCGCCGCTGCGCGGCTTGAGGATGAGCGGGTAGCCGATCCGCGCCGCGAACGCCTCCACCTCGGCGGCGCTGCTCGCGGCGGTGGACGCCGCGGTCGGCACGCCGGCCTCGCGCAGCGCCTGCTTCATCGACGGCTTGTCCCGGCACAGCCAGGCGGTCTGGACCGACGTGCCCGGGATGGTGCACGCCTCCCGGACCTGCGCCGTTGCCAGAATGTGTGCCTCGACCGTGGCCTCGAGCCGGTCGACCCACAGCTTGTCCTGCACCCAGCGGACCGCGCGGGTCATCGCCTCCACGTCGGTGACCGACGGCACCCGCTCGTAGTGGTACAGCCAGCCCTTGAGCTGATCATCCATCGCGTCGAGGGGGTATTCGCCGATACCGATCACCGTCGCGCCGGCCTCGGCCAGCGCGCGGGGGAAGTTGCGTTGGTTGGAGGGGAAGAACGGCTCGACGAACACGACGTTCATGCCTTGGATGCTAGCTGGGCCCAGCGCGGCCGCCCCAGCCTGACTAGTCCCTTGCGCGACGGGGTACCCCCATGGCGTGGTGATCGCCGCGTTCGTCGCGCCCTACCTGCTCGGCGCGACGATGCGGTTCGT
>WNGI01004119.1_pt1 | contig 12951 bp, 11 predicted proteins | sample 5400621 | NCBI WGS metagenome assembly WNGI01 (sample SAMN13153374, study PRJNA577476) | soil metagenome | isolation source: 20 cm soil or saprolite under Garry oak tree replicate 1 | place: USA:California | collected 2016-06-15 | reverse complement strand
CTCGCTGGTACCTGAATCTTCTGCTTCTGATGCCGGATCACCTTCATCTCCTGATCGGAATCGACGGCAAAACATCGCTTTCAGATATCGTCCGCGATTTCAAACGAATCATGGCGAGGACGACAGGTATTAAATGGCAACGCAATTATTTCGACCATCGCGTGCGCAAGGATGAAAGCCTTGCCGAAAAGGCCGATCACATTCTGAACAATCCAGTGCGTGCCAGCCTCGTCACATGCGCCAAAGAATGGCCATTTTCTATTCGTGGTGATTTCTCGAGATAGAGACGATTGACACCGATGCCCGAGCTGGCGCTTTGGTAAACCGCCCCTACCAGTCGCTTCACCATGGAAGCGGTCCTCTAGACGAATTAAACGTTAGTGTCTTTCGATTACAATGGCTGGACGTGTGGCCCTTATGAATTTTAGATATCTCGCGCGCTCCGACGGTATCATCCCTTCCAGTCCCGGTAGGTAACCTTGTTCTCCGTTTGAATCACGGGCTATGATAATGTTTCCGTTGGGCGCGGGCGCGGCTTGATTAGCTTGAACAGGGGCTGGGTTGACTACATTCGACCTGAAGCCCTGATAAGAGCCGATAAGAGCGGCGCGCTCGGCCCTCAGAGTAGCGCGGTGATCCGAGTCTTCGGGGTTACCGGTAAGCGGGGCACTCAGAAGCCCGTCAATCTCGGCGATGCGCTCCGCTGCCGTATGTTGCCCAGGCGACGAGGCGGTTGCAATCAGTGGTTGAGGGACAACTGGTGAGATAACGCTGGAAGCGCTCTCGGTCGGCTTAGGCTTTTCGAGTGTAATATTAACTTTAGAGCAGCCCGTTAACTGTTCGAGAGCGGCCGCAAAACCAAGTGCAACAAATTGTCGATTAATCTTCATTAGCTCTGCACTCAAATGATGCCCGGCCCCTTAACCACAAGCACCGAACATGCCGCACATTGCCCATTCACGACGCGAAAAGCAATAGCCGCAGCCGACGGCCACGGCTACAACCCAACCTATGGCGGTTAAACTGCCAACCGATCATCTGCCTGAAATTTGGCCGCCTGAGCTCGGCGGCGCGCGAATCGGAGCACTACTGCATCCGGCCTCAGTTAATTCCAAACTCGAACACACCGCGCGAATTCTCGAACAGGAAAACCGAAAACTCTTTCGGCTAGCCGCGCTATTCGGGCCGCAACACGGGTTCCGCGGTGAAACGCAGGACAACATGATCGAATGGCACAGCTACGAACATCCAGAACTGCACATTCCGGTTTACAGCTTGTACGGCGACCATCGGGAGCCCACGACAGAAATGGTGCGTGATCTCGATGCCATCCTGATCGATCTCCAGGATATCGGCGCGCGTTACTACACCTTTATTTGGACGATGTTTTTGTGCATGCGCGCCTGCGAAGCCGCCGGTGTCGCCGTCATCGTTCTGGATCGGCCGAATCCAATTAACGGCACGGTCATCGAAGGCCCGCTATTGAAGCCGGAATATCGCTCTTTTGTTGGAATGCATTCGATTCCGGTCCGGCACGGTAAAACCATCGGCGAATTGGCAACGCAATTTCATCACGAAGTATTTCCGAAATGTGCACTGACTGTTTTGCCGATGAAAAATTGGGAGCGGACGATGTGGTTCGACGACACGGGCCTGTCTTGGGTAATGCCGTCGCCCAATATGCCAACACTCGATACCGCCACCGTCTATCCCGGTATGTGCCTGCTGGAAACGACGAACATTTCCGAAGGCCGCGGCACGACACGACCATTCGAAATTTTTGGTGCGCCTTGGATCGATCCGGAAGCTATCACCAATGAACTCAATCGACGGCGACTGCCGGGCGTCCACTTTCGTGGGATCTTCTTTCAACCAACCTTCCAGAAATTTGCGGGCGAACTTTGCGGTGGGGCGCAAATCCACGTCACGGATCGCGACTCGTTCCAGCCGTTCGCCACAGGCGTTGAAGTCATACGCTGTATTCGGCGAATGTACGCGAACTATTTCCAGTGGAAGCTGCCACCATACGAATACGAATACCAGCGTCTTCCGATCGAAGTGCTTCTCGGCGGTCCTGTCGCCGAATTCTTTCCCGACTAATCCTGACCGCGCTGGCTGCGGGCGTGACCAGCGCTTTTGGCGAAAATCCAGACGCTGCCACCGACAAAATGACGGATGGCGAACTTCGTGCCTTCCGCGATTTGAAGGTCTCAGAATTGAAGCGGCGTGTTTCTCAAACGCGGCCGGAACGAAGTTCTGATGGCACCATTTACCCGCACTTTTTTTTCTGCACGATTTACTACACCCCCACGGAGTCCGGTTTCACAACGGACCGGGGATTTGATTCTACTCCAGTGAGCGCGCCCGGTTTGCGCGGCCGCAGGTTTCCACGCGATTTTTTACTGGCCGTAAAAAAGGAAGGATTTGGACGAATGAACGAACCTATCGATGGACTCAATTACATTCGATGGATCGGTGGCGGGCGGTATGCGTTTGCCAAAGCTCCGGTTGGGCGGCGCGGCGAAGTGCTCATTCCGGGCCGCTCCTGCGCGATTTCCTCGCGCAACCAATTTCTGAATCAACATGCGAGGCTGGTGATCAAATCACAAACAGTGCAGGAAGAGATCGGCAGCGAAGAGTGGTTCGTTTGCGACACCGGATCGGGCGTGCACCCCCTGCAAATTGATTTGTACTGGGGCGAAGATGAACCGCGGGGCGCCATTGGCCGACAACGCGCCCGACCACGTGGGACCTGGATGGAATACGCATTCGAAGTGGACGTGATCGCGAAACGGTAAATGATGGATCGGATCGGCTGCGAGTGGCCACGAAGGGCGATGGGAGCCACTCGCCCCTACGGTGGCTGGCTCGCTAAGAAAACGTCGATTTGGCCGTACACAAAAAGCGCGCCGAATTTACCGTCGACGCGCTCACGCAATGACCTCTGCGAATTGAGTCAGCTCTGGGTTTGTGACGCACCCTTATCGCACTTCGATTTCAACTCCGCGTATTGGTCGGGGGAAAGAATCGTTTTTGCTTTTTTCATGAACGCAGCACGACTCTGCTTCGTGCAACCGCCCTTCATGCATTCCGCCTGCCAGCTTTCAAGTTTTGCTTTCTGATCGGCGGTGATGTTGAGGCTCGCGAACGTCATACAGTTCGCTTTGGCGTCGGCCGAAGCTTTCCCGCTGCAGCAGGGCGCATCGCCTGCGAAAGCCGACGTCGAAAATGCTCCGGCTGCAAGTAGAGCTAACATTGTCTTGATCATGTGCATAAGACAGCATGGTTTCACGGATGTTCAATCGCGATGGCGAAGGAAACCTGCGCTTCAATCCGTTAAGCGCGATCGGACGAAAACTCGAGCTTCCCATTTTTTTCGTGCACCTTGACCGTTTGGCCTTCGCGGAATTTTCCTTCCAGGATATCGAGGCTGAGCGGATTGAGCAGATCGCGCTGAATGACCCTCTTTAAAGGCCGTGCACCGTAAACCGGGTCATAACCTTCCCGTGCGAGCAGCGCTTTTGCCGCCTCGGTCAGCTCGAGTGTGATATTTTGTTGGGCAAGCCGCTTGGTTAGCCGACCAAGCTGAATTTCTACAATTTTCTTCAGATCGTCTTCGGTGAGTCGGTCGAAGATGATGATTTCATCGACCCGATTCAAAAACTCCGGCCGGAAGTGCGCGCGCAGCGCATCCATCACCAGTCGCTCACGAGCGGCCCTCGACTCCTCCTCTGTAATGTATTGGCTACCGATATTGGACGTCATGATGATCACCGTATTTTTGAAATCCACTGTTCTCCCCTGCCCGTCGGTAATGCGGCCATCATCGAGCACTTGAAGCAGGACGTTGAAGACGTCCGCGTGCGCCTTTTCGATTTCATCGAACAGCACCACGGAATACGGCCGGCGCCGGACCGCCTCGGACAGTTGTCCGCCTTCTTCGTATCCGACATAACCTGGCGGCGCGCCGATCAGACGCGCGACCGTATGCTTCTCCATATATTCGCTCATATCGATGCGAATCATTGCGTTCTCGTCGTCGAACAGGAATTCGGCCAACGCGCGGGAGAGCTCGGTTTTTCCAACTCCAGTCGGTCCGAGAAATATAAATGATCCGATCGGGCGATTCGGATCCTGCAATCCAGCGCGAGCCCGACGGACGGCGTCCGCCACGGCCTTAATCGCTGCGTCTTGCCCAACCACTCGCTCGTGCAGGTGATCCTCGAGTCGGAGCAGTTTCTGCCGTTCGCCTTCCTGCAATCGGAATACCGGAATTCCGGTCCAGCTCGAAACAACTTGCGCAATATCTTCCTCCGTCACTTCCTCGCGGAGCAACCGCAGCTTTTGTTTGGGCGCGGTTTCGAGTTCCTTTAATTTTCTTTCGAGCTCGGGAATCCTCCCATATTGCAGTTCGCTTGCTCCGGCCAATTCTCCGCGTCGCTGAGCGCGCTCCAGCTCGGTTCGCGCTTGATCGAGTTCTTCTTTCAGTTTGCGCTGTTGGTCGAGAATTCCTTTTTCTTTTTGCCATTCTGCTTTCAGCGCTGTCGATTTTTCCTTCAGCTCGCTCAATTCCTTCTCGAGTTTCTTCAGGCGCTCTTTACTGGCGGGATCTTTTTCCTTTTTCAGCGCCTGCCGCTCCATCTCGTGCTGCATGATCTCGCGCTCGATCACGTCAATTTCCGTCGGCATCGAATCGAGCTCGATCTTCAACCGCGAGGCCGCTTCATCGACCAGATCGACTGCTTTATCTGGCAGATAACGATCGCTGATGTAGCGGTGTGAAAGGACGGCGGCGGCAACTAAGGCGGCGTCTTGGATGCGGACGCCATGATGCACTTCGTAGCGCTCCTTCAGTCCGCGCAAAATCGCGATCGTGTCCTCGACGCTCGGCTCATTGACCATCACCGGCTGAAAACGCCGTTCTAACGCGGCATCCTTTTCGATGTATTTGCGATATTCATCGAGGGTGGTAGCGCCGATCGTACGTAGTTCGCCGCGGGCCAGTTGCGGTTTCAGCATATTTGAGGCGTCGACGGCGCCTTCGCTGGCGCCCGCCCCGACAATCGTGTGCAGCTCGTCAATGAACAGAATGATCTCGCCCTGTGAATCGGTGACTTCTTTCAGAAATGCCTTAAGCCGATCCTCAAATTCACCGCGAAACTTGGCGCCGGCAATCATCGACCCAAGGTCCATCGCGACGATACGTTTGTTTTTCAATGATTCTGGCACGTCCCCAGAAACAATTCGACGTGCCAATCCTTCCACGATGGCAGTTTTGCCCACGCCTGGATCGCCGATCAGGACTGGGTTATTTTTTGTTCGGCGCGACAACACCTGCATGACGCGACGAATCTCATTATCGCGACCAATAACCGGATCGATTTTCCCACGCCTCGCCAGGAGAGTGAGGTCACGACCATACTTCTCCAGAGTTTGATATTTGCCTTCGGGATTTTGGTCGATCACCCGCTGCGATCCGCGCACCTGTTGCAAAGCCTGCATTAGCTTCGAGTGGGTGACACCGAGATCTTTCAGCGCTTTCCCCGCGTCAGACTTATCGGCCGCCAGTGCGAGCAAATAATGTTCGGCGCTCAGATATTCATCACGCAGTTTCGACATCTCTTTCTCGGCGGCATCGAGGGTGCGGCGGAGATCGTTCGAGATGCGCGGCTCGTAGCTCGCTCCCTGCACTTTCGGCCGTCGCGCCAAGTCCGCCTCAAGTCGCGAACGGAGCGCCGCCGGCTCAACCCCGAGCTTTTCCAAAAGCGGACGTGTTACGCCCTCGGTCTGGTCCAGTAGCGCGAGTAAAAAAGCTTCGTTTCCGATCTCCGGCTGCTGCGCACGGGCCGTGATCTCCTGCGCCGCTTGCAACGCTTCCTGCATTTTTTGTGTGAATCGATCAATGCGCATATTTAGAAAAAATCTGTGGCTCCGTGCCTAAGGTAACGAGTCGGAGGCCACTGTAAGCTGTCTAGTTCAGAATTTCCCCACTTCGCGAAACCATTTTTGGCGCGACGCACTTCTGACGGTCCAAGTCATGCCCGCCAAGAGATTGCACATCTTGGAACTTAATCGCGGGTCTTCGCCCGGCAATGTATGGGTTGTCCACTCCGAAGCAGGCCCGAGATTTTACGTTCAGTTTCGACAAAGGCCGTTGAATTAAACCTGCGGTTAGCCGACCAATGCTTCACCCATGGCCACGCGCAACAGGACTGCCTCGTCTGCCAGCACGCTCGAAGGCATTTGGGGCATCCTGCTTCTCGCGTTTGTTGTGACTGCGCTTTATTTCGGACGCGCCGTGTTCGTGCCGTTGGCGCTGGCGACATTAATCACGTTCCTGCTTTCCCGCCTCGTCACAAAACTGGAACGCTGGATCGGACGTGTTCCGGCCGTCCTGCTTATCGTGATTCTTCTGTTTTCCCTTGCCGGTGGTGCGAGCTGGATGGTCGGCCGGCAAGTGATCGACCTTGCGCAAAAGTTGCCTGCTTATCAGGCGAACATTACGCGCAAATTTCACGCTATTCGGCTGCCGGCGATCGGTGTTCTCTCGCGATTTTCATCCAGCGTCGACGCATTACAAAATGAACTTGTCTCGCCGGGCCAGACGCCGCCGGCGGAACCAGCTCCCGAGTCATTGCCAAAATCGACTCAACCGAGCGCGAAGCCAGTGCCGGTAAAAGTGATTGAGGGCCGAAACGCAATCCCTCAGCTCCTACAAGAAACAATCACTGCTGTGCTAAGCCCGCTCGGCACGGTCGCGCTTGTTCTGCTCCTGGTGATATTCATGCTGCTTAAGCGCGAAGATTTGCGCGGCCGGGTGATCCGCCTGATTGGCCAAGGTCGAATTAGCGCTACAACCCGCGCGATGGATGACGCCGCCGGCCGGGTATCCCGTTATCTCTCGATGCAGTTTCTGGTCAACACCTGCTATGGAACCTTGATCGGGATTGGTTTGCACCTGATCGGTGTTCCCAATGCTGCGCTCTGGGGACTGTTGGCCGGTGTTCTGCGCTTCGTTCCCTATGTCGGTCCATGGGTGGGTGCGCTCTTGCCCGTGCTCCTCTCGTTCGCGATTTCGACCAATTGGATAACTCCCCTTCTAACTATCGGGCTATTCATTGCGCTGGAAGCGACCATTTCCAACTTCATCGAGCCATGGCTTTACGGCGCGAGCACTGGCGTCTCGCCGATTGCATTGATCGTATCCACGGTTTTCTGGACCTGGCTTTGGGGACCGGTTGGTCTAGTACTGTCGACTCCGATCACGGTCTGCCTGGCGGTGATGGGTCGTCATGCGCCGAGATTGGAGTTTCTCAGCGTCCTACTCAGCGAAGATCAAGCCCTCGCGCCGCATGAGGAATTTTTTCACCGGCTCCTGGCGGTCGGAACGGAAGGTGCGGAAGATTTTGCCGAAACTTTCGCGACCGCCCATTCGCTGACCGAATTGTATGATCAGGTCATTATTCCCGCGATTACCCGTGCGGAGATGGACTCGCAAAACGGCGGGCTCGAGGCAGAACAACGCACATCGATTCTCCAGCGCATCCATGACATCGTCGAAGATTTGAGTGCCCATCGCCCTGAGCAGCCAGTGACCAAAGATCAAAAAATGTCTCAGGCGGCCATTCAAGGCAGTCGAGTTATGTGCGTTCCTGCCAGTGCCTATCGCGATGAGCTTGCCGGTGAAATGCTCGTTCAATTGCTCGTTCGTCATGGTTGCGACGCCGCAAACACCGCGGCGCGACTTAAAGCAGAAGAATTGCTGGATCAGGCGATCAAGTTCGAGCCGGAATCGCTTTGCGTCTCTGTCGTTGCACCATCCAGCTTGACCCAGGCACGGCATCTTGGCGCGAGATTTCGAGAACGGTTTCCAGAGCTGAAAATTCTTGTGGGCGCGTGGAATGCGACCCATGACCTAACCAACGCGAAGGAACGTCTGCACGCTGCGGGTGTGAACGAAGTCGTGTCCTCGCTGGCCGAAGCCGTCATTCAACTCTCTCAAATGACCGCGCCACTGGTGGATGAAATGATGATCGCACCGAAATCCGCAAATGAGGAAGAGCGACTGGAGGAACTTCGCGGATTGAAACTGCTCGACACCCCGGCAGAAGAAAAGTTTGACCGAATTACCCAACGACTGACGCGCCTTTTTAGAGTTCCCATTGCGCTTCTCACCCTCATTGACAAAGATCGACAATGGTTCAAAGCCCAAACCGGATTGCCGGCAGACCTGGCCGACGCTCGCGGCACTTCTCGCGACCTCTCTCTCTGCGGTCATGTCGTGGCAAAAGATGATATTTTGATTGTTCGCGATTTGGCGCGTGATCCTCGCTTCGCCAATAATCCGTTTCTCAAAGAACAGGGATTTCGATTTTATGCCGGTGTTCCGCTACGGGGCCCTAACGGCTCACCGATTGGATCGCTCTGTATTCTCGATATCAAACCGCGCGATATATCACGGCAAGAACAGGATCTGCTGCAAATCGTGGCCGAGGATGTCATGGACGAAATTAAGCGACGACCTGTGACTGACGCCGATAGATCCTCCGAAAACGGAAAGACGTAGACGGCCTGACAGTTCGCCGTCAACATTGCCATTAATGCAAATGTCTAAAGACACTCAAAAGGCTCTCGCCATCATTCTCGGCGCTCTCGGCCTCCTCATCGTCCTCCTGATCTGGGCCAATCATCTCCGCCCGCACGCCTGATAAACATTGCGCCCGATCCATTGCCTCGGCGAGGCGTCACGCGTATCAGTTTCTCCCAATGAGCGCGGACTCGACAGCAACACGTCGTGGAATGCTTGCCCTTCTTCGTCCGGGGCCATTCCGCCGTTACATCATTGGCTCGGCCATTTCGGACACGGGGACCTGGATGCAGGTAATGGCACAAGGCTGGGTGATGAGCGCGCTTACCAACAAGGCGCTCCTCCTTGGCATGGTAAATTTCGCCGCCGGCATCCCGACCTTGGCTCTGACCATGATCGGCGGTTCGGCGGCGGATCGTTACGACAAGCGCAGGATCCTTATCTGGACGCAAATCGTGCAAATCGTGCTTGCGATCACCCTCGGCACTCTGGTCGGGACCGGCCGGATTCATGTCTGGCATGTGGTTCTTCTCGCGGGATGTCTTGGGGTTTGCATCGCATTTGAGATGCCGGCGATTTCGGCGCTCGTCCCAGAGTTGGTGCGGCGCGATCAAATTGCAGCCGCCATTGCGATGGATCGTTCTGTTTTCCACGGCTCCCGCCTGGTCGGGCCATCCGTGGCCGGCTTGTTTGTTGGTTGGCTCGGCGCCGCCTCTGCCTTCTTCGCGAACGCGGCCTCCTTTTTCGCACTTATTATCGCGCTCGCCACTCTACCGCCGCGGTCGCCGGGAACCGCGGAAGAAGAGGAGCAGCGCCGGAGCGGCTTTAAGGAGGGACTGCGATATGTCCGCCACGATCGCACCATCCTTTCCATGATCGCGCTCATTGCGCTCACTACCATTTTCGTTTTCCCATTTCTTTCCGTCATGCTGCCGCTTTACGTCCGCAACATTCTCCAATTGGGTCCGGATCGCATGGGACTGCTAATGGCAATCTCCGGCATCGGCTCGTTAACTGGCTCGCTCGGTTTGCTCAGCGTCGCCCGCAATCATCGCTTTCGCTTCATGACAGTCGCCGTCATCGTCGTTGCGCTGGCACTCTTCTGTATGTCACGAACGAATAGTTTTATTCTCACCGCGGTTGCGATGGGAATGCTCGCTATTGCTCTGTCGCTCAATTTCGGCTTGGCGGGGACAATTGTTCAAGAACGTGCACCCGCGCCCTTGCGCGGACGTATCTCTGCCGTTTTTGGCCTGAGTTTTTTTGGACTGATGCCGATCGCCGGTCTGCTCACGACGGGACTTTCTGATCTCATCGGAATGCGAACTGCGCTGATGATCTCATCCATTCTCTTCGGAATTTTGGCCGTCATCGTGATGACCATCGCCGGGCGAACGATTTGCGCCGAGCCGTCCACGCCCATTTCCGAATTGGTGGTCGAAGCGGAGGCTCAGCCAGCTCCCGTCGCGTGAAAGTCACGCGATGATCGCTTTTTCCACGTCCTGGAATTCCAATCGTCATACTTCCGGCGAGGAAATGCTGCGCGAGATCAAAGCGCTCGGGTTCGACCTGATCGAGCTTGGCCATGCCATTCGCATTTCGCTGGTTCCCGGCATTCAAAAAATGTTTGATGCCGGTGAAGTGCGTTTCAGCAGCCTTCACAATTTTTGTCCGCTCCCGGTGGAAGTGCTGAGCGCGTCACCCGATTGCTACCAAATGTCCGCTCCCGACAAGTCCGAACGGGATCGTGTGGTCAAGCAAACAGTAGAAACAATCGATCTGGCGGCTCGGTTGCAGGCGTCTTTTGTGGTTCTTCACCTTGGATCGGTCGCAATGAATGCGATTACCGACGAGTTAATTGCTTTTGCAGAAAAGGGCGAGTTGTTCTCGCGGCGTTACGTTCGCAAAAAAATCGCCGCCGTGCGAAAGCGGGAAGAACATGCTGCTGTGGCGCTGGGCCGCGTCAAGGAATGTTTGCAACCGATCGCAGCCCACGCCGCCGCCAGAAATATCCGTCTCGGCATCGAAGCCCGCCGCGGCTACGAAGAGATTCCATCGGAGCGCGAAATGCCCGGGCTGCTCGAAGAAATCGCGGCCCCACACGTCGGCTACTGGCATGATATGGGTCACATTCAAATTAAAGAAAATCTCGGCTTTCTCGATCATGCGGATTGGTTGCGCACCATCGCCGCCCGGACCTTCGGTTGCCACATGCAGGATCTGAGATGGCCAGCCCAGGATCATCAACCGCCGTTCCTGGGGAACATGAGGCTTGAGCCACTCATTCATCTTCTGCCGTCCGATTGTCAGATCGTGTGGGAGCTCAGCCCAGGATCTAGCGTCACGGAGATTGAACGGTCACGCGCAATCTGGAAAGAGCGGTTTGGCGAATGAAAAAGATTCTGCTTGGCCTTTTCCAACTAGTCGTCACTATCGCCGTGCTCTACTGGGTTTTTCATGACCCTGGTAAGCGCGCCCAAATGGTGGTCGCGCTGAAATTGGCGGATTATCGTTGGGTCGCGATCGCGATCGTCACCTATCTCGTCGTAGAAATCGCCGCCTTTGTTCGTTGGCAAATCTTATTGAAGGTTCAGGGCATCTCGCTGAGCCTGCCGCGCGTCGCCGGTTTGTCGTTGATCGGCATGTTTTACAACCAGTTTCTACCGGGAGGAACGGGCGGTGACATCATTAAGAGCTATCTGCTGCTCAAGGAAACGCCGGGAAAGAAAGCCGGTGCTTTGCTCGCCGTGCTTTTCGATCGTTTAATTGGCCTGGTCGCGTTGGTGACAATTACAGGCGTGCTTGTGTTGTTACGTTATCACTGGCTCGCCCAAAAACCGGAAACGCGCGGATATCTTTACTTCCTGCTGATTACGCTTGGCGTGTCGATTCTAAGCCTCGCTTCAACGTTCGTGATCAGCGGCTTCAATCTTTTTCATTACTTGCCAGCCCGATTCCCCGGGCGCGAAAAATTGCTGGAAACTTCGGCCGCCTATCATCTTTACGCTCGCCATTGGCCGGGAAGCTTGCTCGCGTTTGGCGCATCGCTCATCGCACACCTCGCCACCTTCGCCACCTTTCTCTGCGTCGCTTATGGTTTTCGCGCCGGTGTTCAGTTGGTTGACTTCTTTGCCGTCATGCCAATTGAGCGCACCATTTCGGCCATGCCGATCAGTTTCGCCGGGGTCGGTCTGCGCGAACATGTTTTGCAGGTGATGTTGCATGGCCTTTGCGGAGTACCGGAAGCCGTTGCCGTGCTCATCGGCTCAATGAGTTTTATCATCATTCTTCTCTGCTGCCTCCCGGGTGGCCTGGTTTATTTCTTCTACAAACCAAGCGGCGAGAAGCGTCACGTCCCCTTGCGCGAGATGCAACAAGATGTCGCCAGCCTCGAGCATGAAATCAGCCGCGCGGAGTAAACCGCGGGCCGTGCAACGCCCACGGGCAACACCATTCGTCGCCGCCACTTTTGCGATGACGGTAGACGGGAAAGTCACCACCAAAAACCGTGGCACCGTCGATTTTACCTCGCGCGAGGACAAACTTCATCTCATGAGACAACGTGCCCTGGGTGACGCTGTCCTTGTTGGTCACACCACTCTCGAACGCGACAACGTCCGTCTGGGAATTCCGCATCCGGATCTGCGCGCGCAACGACTCGCTCGTGGGCAGCCGGCATATCCAATTCGCGTCATTGTCTCAAACAGGGGGCGCATCAATCCTTCACTGAATATTTTTCAAACCGATTTCGCGCCAATCCTCATCTTCTCCACTACTCGAATGCCACGCCGAATTCGGGAGCAATTGCGCAAAAGAGCGATTTTGCATCTGACCGAGTCGCCCCAGATCGATCTCCGCCGGGTGCTCCGCCAATTACGTGCTCAGTACGGCGTGAAATATGTCGCGTGCGAAGGTGGACCGGCCTTGTTCCGTTCGCTCCTGGAATTGCGTCTGGTCGATCAACTCAACCTGACCATCGCGCCGTTTCTGTTTGGTGGACGGAAGGCGCCAACCCTGACGGGAGTGAATTCTGGTTTTTTGGCACGCACCGTTCGTTGTTCTCTCATCGACATGAATGTTGCCGGCGAAGAATGCTTTTTGACTTACAAAATCAAACACTAGGCTCGTCGACGCGGCCTGGGCACAAGTTCGCCGCCGCAGTTTGGACACCGATGTTTTAACGCTGCGGCACAGGTCTCACAAAAAGTACACTCGTATGAGCAGATAAATCCCTTGCTGTCGTGGGCAAGCAAGCTGTCGCATCGCTCGCATCGAGTTCGCATTTCTAACGCCATAGTGTCACTTTCCGGGCCGAAGCTGAACAATTTGTCCCGCAACCGAAATGCGCAAAACGAATTCAATCA